>Ga0075421_100009732_pt1 | contig 11849 bp, 12 predicted proteins | sample SoiMetdeltSBSDD5_FD_75292 | JGI IMG/M metagenome (GOLD analysis project Ga0075421, IMG submission 75292) | Bulk soil microbial communities from a Populus tree surrounding site in Tennessee, USA - Soil MetaG P. deltoides SBSDD5 | ecosystem: Environmental > Terrestrial > Soil > Tree plantation...
CCTGTGGCAGGAGTACAAGACCTACGGCGACATCCTCCGGCGCCTCGGAATGATCAAGAAGTAGATGCTCGAGCGCGTCGTCGGCCTCGTCGTCGTGGTCGCCGCCGCCATCTACCTGTCGCTGGCGGTGGCGCTGCCGTACGGCACGACGGCGAGGCCCGGCCCCGGCTTCTTTCCAACCCTGGTCGGCATCTTCGGCTGCGTGGTCGGCCTCACGATGAGCGCGCAGGCCTTCCGCGCGCCGAGGCGAGCGCCGGCGCCGGAGAGCGGCCGGGATGCGGCCGCACGCACCCGCGCGGTCAGCACGGTGGCCGTGCTGGTCGCCTTCTGCCTGCTCTTGCCGTGGATCGGGTACCCGCTCGTGGCCTTCGCCTTCGTCACCGTCCTGCTGCAACGTCTCGGAAGCGCCTGGCGCATGGCCGCCGTCATCGGCGCCGTCACCGCGGTGGTGTCGTTCTACGTGTTCGGCGTTCTTCTCGACGTGCCGCTGCCGCGCGGGCCCTGGTGACCTGAGTGGGTCCGCTCGAGGGCCTCGCCTACGGCTTCACCGTCGCGCTCACCCCGACCAATCTCCTCGCGTGCTTCGTCGGCGTGCTGGTCGGCACCATCGTCGGCGTGCTGCCGGGCATCGGCCCCGTGGGCGCCATGGCACTGCTGCTGCCGTCGACCTTCTCGCTGCATCCGGCCACGGCCTTGATCATGCTCGCCGGAATCTATTACGGCGCCATGTACGGCGGCTCCACCACGTCGATCCTCGTCAACGTGCCCGGCGAGGCGGGCTCGATCGTCACCCTGATGGACGGCTACCAGCTGACGCGCAAGGGGCGTGCGGGGGCCGCACTCTGCGTGGCCGCCGTCGGCTCGTTCATCGCCGGCACCGTCGGCGTCATCGGCATCATGCTGGCGGCCGCATGGCTGGCCGATCTCGCCATCAAGTTCGGGCCGCCCGAGTATTTCGCGATCGCGCTCGGCGGCCTGCTCCTGCTCTCGCGGCTCTCCGGCGGCTCGGTGGTCCATTCTTTCGTGATGGTGGCCATCGGCCTCGCCCTGGGCACCGTCGGCATGGACACGGTGTCCGCGCTCCGGCGCTTCACCTTCGGCTCCGTCGCGCTGTCGCAGGGCGTGGATCTCGTGCCGGTGATCATGGGTCTCTACGGCGTGGCCGAGGTGCTGCTGCTCGCCGAGCAAGGCATCACCAAGGCGCGCGTGATCAGCGTGCGGCTGAAGGAGCTCCTGCCGACGCGCGACGAGTGGCGCCGGTCGTGGGCGCCCATCGGGCGCGGCTCGGTGGTGGGGTTCATCACCGGGCTGATTCCCGGGCCGGCCGCCGTGCTCTCGACGTTCATCGCCTACAACATCGAGAAGAAGGTCTCACGCACGCCGGAGCGCTTCGGACACGGCGCCATCGAGGGCGTGGCGGCACCCGAGTCGGCCAACAACGCGGCCACCGCGGGCGCCATGGTGCCGCTGCTCTCGCTCGGCATCCCGTTCTCCCCGGCCACCGCCATCCTCCTCGGCGCGCTGGTCATCCACGGCCTGCAGCCGGGTCCGCTCATGATCGTGCAGCGGCCGGAGGTGTTCTGGGGCTTCGTGGCCAGCATGTACATCGGCAACCTGATCCTGCTCATCCTCAACCTGCCGCTGGTGGGTCTCTTCGTCAGCGTCCTGCGGCTGCCCCAGCACGTGCTGGCGACCCTGGTGCTGCTCCTCTGCCTCGTGGGCGCCTTCAGTCTGAGCAACAGCCACCTCGATCTGTGGATCCTCGTCGTCTTCGGCGTCTTCGGCTACGCCCTGCGCAAGCTGAGGGTCGACGCCTCCCCGCTCGTGGTGGCGCTGGTGCTGGGGCCGATGATGGAGAAGACGCTCCGGCAGTCCCTCTTCATCGCCCAGGGCAGCGTGGTGGACCTGGTGACGCGTCCCCTCACGCTGGGCATTCTCCTGGTGCCGGTGCTGGCCCTCGTGGTGCCGCCGGTGCTCCGGCTCCGCCGGCGACCACGAGCGGCCACGGCGCCGGTCGCGTAGGCGATCTTCCGTGATGGCGGTGACGCGCCGCGCACGCCGGCCGATGTCGCGGCGAAGGAAGGCTACGAGGGCGACGCCAATTCTCGCTTCTCGTTCGCCAGCGGGTGCAGGGCATCGATCGCATAACCCAGGTCTAGCCGCTCGCCTAGCCAGCTCGGTGTCGACGTGTGCGCGTCGATGCGGAGCCCAACCGCATCGTTCCGTGCGCGTAGCTCTTCGACCGGATCGGGGGCCACCGCGGACGTTGCCGGGGCGGCGGCGAGCATCCAGCCCTGTGGCGTGCGGAAAGACAGATCGCCGTTCGCGTCGCGCGTCAGCTGATAGCCTTCCTCGTGAACCGCGCGGTGGTGCCGCCGACAGAGCGTCGCGAGATTCGACAGCGTCGTCGGCCCTCCATGTGCCCAATGTCGGATGTGATGGCCCTGACCAAACCGCGAGCCGCAGCCGGGAAAGCGACAGCCCTGATCGCGGTGGTGCAGCGCCCGTCGGAGGGCCGCCGGGATCGTTCGCGTTCGCGCGCCGACCTCCGTTGTGTTGCCATTCTGATCGTGCCGCATGACGACCCGGCTTGCGTCACACGCCAGGCGCTGAGACGTTTCAGCGGAAACGCGGGCGCCGTCGAGAACCGACTGACCAGCGGCATCGGCATCCGACAGCACGACGGCATCGACGTGGACCACGACCTGGTAGCGTTCTCCGGCCGCGCCGGTGTCCATACCGTGGTGGAGCGCCGTCTCCGCGACCAGGGTGAGAGCATCGGCCTGTTGCTGGCCCCATGTCGGCGGGTCACCGTCGACGAGCAGTCCGGTGCGCGTTGCCGTATCCGGCGCGACGGTATCAGGCCGGCGCGCCGGCGGATAAAGTGTCTCGCGCGCCGCCGCCAACGCCTGCATCAGCACGGCGCCCGCCTCCGGCTCCAGCCGTCCGCGCACGACCACCATGCCGTCTTCATCTTGATACACATGCAGCGCGCGGGCGCGATGGCGCTCCGCCGTTTCGCGTGCCTCGGCCTTGCGATCGACGGCGCGCCAGGCGCGGACGATGCGCTCGACGTGCGCCGCGGTACCGCCGCGGCCGACGGATAGCAGTCGCTCCTCCGTCTCCGGCGTCGCGACCCGCGTCAGCGCACGCACCTTCGAGTAGGAAAGCTCCCCACGCGCGAGGGCACGCGAGAGGCGGGGCAACACCGCAAGCGCGCGAGCGACCCGGACGTGCTCGCGGGCCGCATTGGGCGCCAGACCGATCCGCCACGTCAACCACTCGGCGCAGGAGCGGAAGCCGTTGCCCCAGCCGCCGCGCGCGTCGAACTCGCGGATGAGCTCGAGAAGGCGCGCGGTGGCGGCATCGAGGTGCGCGGCGAGCTCGGCGATCTCGTCGCCCATTCGTTGGAGCTCCAGCTCGCGCTCCGGCGTGGGATGAAGGCTCATCGGCGCACTCCTTTCGTCTTGCGCCGACTCTATACCGCGAGTTTTCGGGGGCTACGCTGGCCGCGAGAAGCGCGATCGGTTGTCGATAGCTATTTCCGGCTACGACGCCGCCCAGTCGTCAAAGAGCACCTTCCTGGCGCGTCAGGCAGCCATCCTGTTGCGCGCCCCCCCGAAGCCAACGAGGCGCATCCGGAATCCTGTCAATGCCGAATTTCAGATACAACTTCGTTCGCCGCGCCGAACCCTACCCGGTCTCCATCGGCAGCGACGGGTCGCGCGCCCACTCCGACAGCGATGCGTCGTAGACGGCGACGTTGTCGTGGCCGAGCATCGCCAGCACGAAGGCGTCGCTGCTGGCGGCGATGCCGCCGCCGCAGTACGTGATCACGCGGCCGGAGGCCAGGACGCCGGCGTCCGCAAAGCGCTTTCTGAGCTCGTCGAGCGGCAGGTAGGCGTGCGTCGAGTCCACGAGCGAGCGCGCGGCGACGTTGGCGCTGCCGGCGATGCGGCCGGGGCGGCCGTAGTGGACGCCGCCGGTGCCGCGGTGCTGCTCCTCGGTGAGCGCGTTCAGGATACAGGTCGCGGTGTCGCCGACGCCGGCCAGCACCGCCGACTTATCGGCGAACAGCTGCGGCCGCGGGCGCGCGACCAGCTTCGCCGGCGGATAGCGGCACGGCTCGGTCGACACCGGACGGCCCTCGAGCGTCCACTTGCGCCAGCCGCCGTTCAGGATGGCGGCATTGTCGAAGCCGACGGCCCGGAGCATCCACCAGACGCGGGCGGCCCACATGTTGACGGCGCGGTCATACAGAACGACGCGCGTGCCGTCACCGACGCCGAGCTTGCCCATGGCCGCCGCGAGCTGCTCGGCGGGCGGCATCATGAAGCGGAGCGATGACGTGGAGTCCGAGAGCTCGCCGGTGAGGTCGGCGAAGCCGCTGCGCGGGATGTGGCCAGCGGCCCAGGTGGCGCGGCCGGACTCCGCGCGATATCCGCCATCGGGCATCGGATGGAGGATCGTGGTGCACTCGAGCACGCGCAGACTGGGATCGTCCAGGTGCTCGGCGAGCCAGTCGGTTTGCACGAGGTACTCGGGATGCTCGCGGTTCATGCGCGGACGATAGCGGTGTATGCTCGCCGACGCAACCGGAACCCGAACCAAGGAGCCACGTATGCTGATCGCCGACTCGCAAGTCCATCTGTGGGGCGCCAACACGCCGGCGCGGCCGTGGCCGGCCGGCCGCGACCACGAAGCGCAGAAGCCCTATCCGGTCACGAAGGACATGCTCCTCTTCGAGATGGAGCTGGCCAGGGTGAACCGCATCGTCATCGTGCCGCCCTCGTGGGAAGGCGATCGCAACGACCTCGCGCTGGAGGCGGCGCGCCTGCACCCCGACAAGTTCGCGGTGATGGGCCGGCTGAATCTGGCGGATCCGGGCAGCAAGGCGCTCGTCCCCGACTGGAAGAAGCAACCAGGCATGCTGGGCATGCGGTTCACGTTCCACAACGAGCACAATCGCCACTTTCTCACCGATGGCAGCGCCGACTGGCTGTGGCCGGCGGCCGAGAAGGCCGGCATCCCGTTGATGGTGCTGGTGCCGGGCTCGCTCGACGCTCTCGATCGCATCGCGGGCAAGCATCCCGGGCTCAAGCTCGTCATCGATCACGTCGGCCTGAACATCCGCCAGAAGGCTCCGCAGGTCTTCGAGGATCTACCCGCGGTGTGCGCGCTCGCCAAGCACCCGAACATTGCCGTGAAGGCCTCCGGCATGCCGTCGCTGTCGACGCAGGAGTACCCCTTCCGCGATCTGCACGACGCCATCAAGCGCCTGGTGGATGCCTACGGACCGCGCCGAACGTTCTGGGGCACCGATCTCACGCGCATGCCGTGCAGCTATCGCGAATGCATCGATCTCTTCACGAAAGAGCAGCCGTGGCTGAAGGGCGAGGATCTGGAATGGGTGATGGGCCGCGGCGTCTGCGAGTGGCTCGGCTGGAGGATCTGACCGCGCGCTAGCGTTTCGGCGGCGGCGTGCGGCCGAGCAGCTCCTCGATGGCCAGGCCGAGCGCCAGCAGCCGCTCGTCGCTCCCGCGCGGGCCGTCGAGTGAGAGGCCGACCGGCAGCCCCGTCGACGGCCCGAGCCCGGCGGGAATCGTCAGCCCGGGAAGGCCGGCGTTGCTGCCGGGGTCCGTGTTGCGAATGAAGCGCAGGAACGTCTCGAGACTGCTCGCCTCGGGTCCCTGCACGACGGCGACGTGGGGTGTCGTCGGCCCCACCAGCGCGTCGATCCCGTAGCTGCGAAACGTGTCGGCGAAGTGCGCGACCAGCGCGGGGCGCGCCCGCTGCATCGCCGCCTGGTAGATCGGCGCCGCGTCCACGACACCGTTCGGCGCGGGAAGCTTGCGCGGCACCACCAGCCCGTCGTACGTCGCCTTCACGTCCTTGCTCGCGATCGCGGCCGCCACCTGCTCGACGCTCAGGCCGACGCGGTGACGCTCGAGATAGGCCTTCAGGTCGTCGTACGCCTCGTAGAGAGCGACCGGAAAGCTGGCGCCGTCGTTGAGGGTCTTCAGCTGTGGCATGTCGACCTCGACGATGGCGACGCCGGCCTGCCGTAGCTTCTCGAGGGCCGCGTCGGTGACGGCTTTCGTGTCGGCGTCGAGGTCGGCGAAGAAGTACGCGCGATAGACACCGAGCTTCACGCCGCGGAGCAACGCCGGCGTCACCGAGCCGCCCGCGATGGCGGCGTCGAGCACGGCCACGTCGGCCACGGTGGGCGCCATCGGGCCCGCCGTATCACGCGAGTGCGAGATCGGCGTGACGCCGTCGCCGCTGTAGCGCCCGATCGTCGGCCGCAGCCCCGCAATCCCGCACAGCGCGGCAGGAATTCGCACCGAGCCGCCGGTGTCGCTGCCGAGACCGCCGGGCGCCAGGCGCGCGGCGATGGCGGCGCCGGTGCCGCTGGAGCTGCCGCCCGCGATGCGCGAGCGATCGTACGGGTTGCGGGTGCCGATCGGCGACGCCGTGAAGAAGCCTTCGTTGTAGCCGGAGATGCCGAAGGCCAGCTCGTGCATGTTGGTCTTGCCCAGCACGACGGCGCCGGCATCGATGAGTTTCTGCGCCACCGGGGCGCTCGTCGTGGGCACGAAGCGGCGGAGGGCGGGCGTGCCGGCGGTATTCGGCAGGCCGGCGACGTGGATGTTGTCCTTCACGACCAGCGGCACCCCGTGCAGCGGACCGCGCACGCGCCCGGCGGCAAGCTCCGCGTCGGCGCGTCGCGCCGCCGTGAGCGCGCCCTCGCGATCGAGCGTCACGAACGCGTTGAGGTCGCCGTGCGCGTGGGCCCGCGTGAGATAGGCCTGCGTCAGCTCCACGCTGCTCACCCGGCCGGCGCGGATGAGCCGCATCGCGTCGACCACGCCCACCTCGGTCAGATCCACGGGGTGGCGCGCGGTCGAGGCGCACGAGGCAGTCGCGAGCGCGACGAGCAGCAGCGTGGCGACGGCGGGCAGGCGCATGGTCGTCTCCTCGGCGCCGGATTATACTCCGGCGTCATGAAGATCACGCGAGTGGCGCCGTACCTCGTCGACCCCGGCTACGGCAAGAACTGGCTCTTCGTGAAGGTCGAGACCTCCGACGGTCTGCACGGCTGGGGCGAATGCTACACGCAGGCCGACCGCGACCAGTCGATCGCCGCCCACGTGCAGCAGCTCGGCCGCTATCTGCTCGGGCGCGACGCGAGCCAGATCCGACACTTCACGCACTGGGCGTATCACGACTTCGCCGCCAAGCGCGGCGCGCTCGACTTCTGGAGCGCGGTCAGCGGCCTCGAGCAGGCGCTGTGGGATCTCGCCGGCAAGCGCGTGGGCCTCCCGGTCGTCGAGCTTCTCGGTGGACGCTGCCGCGAGCGCGTGCGCGTGTACGCCAACGGCTGGTACTCGGGCGCCGCGACGCCGCACGACTACGCCGCCAAGGCCAAGGCCACGGTGGCGCGCGGGTTCACCGCGCTGAAGTTCGATCCCTTCCCGGGTCCGTGGCGCACGCACATCTCCCGCGAGGCCGAGCGCGCCGTGGTGGCCACGGTCGGCGGCGTGCGCGAGGCGGTGGGGCCGGACGTCGACCTCCTCATCGAGGTGCACCGCCGGCTGGCGCCGATGCACGCCGTCCGCATCGCGCGGCTGCTGGAGCCGTTCGACCCGTTCTGGTACGAAGAGCCGGTCTCCGCGCGCGACCTCGGCGCGCTCGCCGAGTGCCGGCGGGACATCCGCATCCCGATCGTCACCGGCGAGGAGCTCTACACGCGCTTCGAGTTCCGCGAGGTCTTCGAGCGGCGCGCCGCCGACATCATCAACCCGGACGTGTGCAACGTGGGCGGCATCGACGAGCTGCGCACGATCGCCGCCATGGCCGAGGCCTATCACGTCGTCGTCTCGCCGCACAACTACAACAGCACGACGGTCGGACTGGCGGCGACGCTGCACGTGGCGGCCGCCATCCCGAACTTCCTCATCACCGAGTACTTCGTGAACTTCGAGCCGCGCGGGCTCGAGATCGCGTCGGTGCCGCTTCGCGTCGACCGCGGGTACATCGACGTGCCGCGCGCGCCCGGGCTGGGCATCGACCTCCGCGAGGAGGTCCTCGCACGGTACGGCTATCGCGAGTTCCCCGCGCGCAGCGTGCCGGCGCCGCGCGACGAGGGTCCGTGATGCGCTTTGGCACGTTCTTCTTTTTCCAGGCGGTGCCCTGGCTCAGCCACGAGGAGGTCGTGCACCGCGAGCTCGAGCAGATGGAGTGGACGGAGGAGCTCGGCTTCGACCAGATCTGGCTGACCGAGCATCACTTCATCGACTACGGGCTGGCCGTGGATCCCGCCACGCTGGCGGCGGTGGCCGCCTCCCGCACGCGGCGCGTGCGCATCGGGCTGGCGGCGGCGATCCTGCCGTTCCATCACCCGCTCCGCCTGGCCGAGCAGACGGCGCTCGTCGACGTCGTCTCGCGCGGCCGTCTCGATGTCGGCGTCGGCCGCGGCAACCGTCCGGCCGAGTTCCGCGGCTACAACGTGCCCCAGCAGGAGAACCGCGACCGGTTCGAGGAGGCGGTGGACGTGCTGAAGCGCGCGTGGACCGAGGAGCGCTTCTCGCATGCCGGACGCTTCTTCACGATCAACGAGGCCCGGGTCATGCCACGGCCGTGGCAGAAGCCGCATCCACCGCTCTACCAGGTCTGCGGCAGCAAGGAGAGCATCGAGGGGACGGCGGCCCGGGGCTGGCCGATGCTCAATTCAGTGCTGCGCGGCAACGCCGAGCAGCAGCTGGCCACCAATCGCGATCTCTACGTCGCCGCCCTGCGGAAGTCGGGACGCTCGGATGCCGACGTCGCCGCCCTGCTCGCGGACTGGGGCGTGTCGCGGCAGATCTACGTGGCGGCCACCGACGCGGAGGCGCAGGCCGAGGCCAAGGAGGCGGAGCTCTGGTACCAGGAGTCGTTCCGGCGCTTCGTGCTGCCCGAGCGCATCGAGGACGCGCACCCGACCCTGCAGCCCCACTTTCGCCAGCTGGCCGAGCGGCTGGCCCACGTGAACTGGGACGACCTCGTGAGGGAGACGGTCGCCTTCGGCTCGCCCGACACCGTCGCGCGCAAGATCGAGGCGATGCGCGCGGCCGGAGTCGGTCACGTGCTGTGCTGGATGAACTTCGGCGGGCTGCCCCAGGACCGCATCCGCCGCTCGATGGAGCTCTTCGCCCGCGAGGTCATGCCGAGATTCCGTGCGTGAGCCCGTGCATTGTCACACGTTTCGGGCTATCGTCATCCGCCAAGGAGGCCTTCGATGACCATCCGTCTCTACGATCCGACCGCCGAGCCGCGAGCCATCGACGCGAAGCTGGCACCGCGCCTGGCGGACCTGTCCGGCAAGCGCATCGGCATTCTGGACAACGGCAAGGCGAACGCGGGCATTCTCATGCTCGCCGTGGCCAAGGTGCTGCAGGAGCGCTACGGCGCTGGCGAGATCGTCAAGCGCAACAAGCCGGTGGCGGGGCCGCCCGCGCCCGAGATCCTCGAGGCGCTCTCGCACTGCGATCTGGCGCTGGTCGGGAGCAGCGACTGAGGGTCCTGCACGTCGTGGAGTATCCACGGCTCAATCATGCTGGAGCAGCGCGGCGTTCCGACGGCCACCATGGGCACGTTCGAGTTCGAGGCGCTCGCGCGCCTGGAAGCCAAGAACCGCGGTATCGAGACCCTGCCGCTCGCCCTCGTGCCGCATCCCCTCGGCGGCATCCATGAAGACGAGGTCGTGCGCAAGGCGGACCTCGCCATCGAGTCCGTGCTGAAGGCGGTGACGCGCGGATGAGCGAGCGCGGACCGGCCGCGGCCACCTTCGAGTTCGGCGGCGCCTACGACGAGATCGACGGACACTACCAGGAGCGCGGCTGGACGGACGGCCTGCCGATCGTCCCGCCGACGGAGGCGCGGGTACACGCCTTCCTCGCCGTGACCGATCGCGATCCCCGCGAGGTGATCGGCGTTCTGCCACCGCGTCAGGGTGAGGCGACCGTCGAGAAGGTCGCCGTGAACGCCGTCATGGCGGGATGTCGGCCGGAGTACTTTCCCGTGGTCCTGGCCGGCATCGAGGCACTCGCCGATCCGCTGTTCAATCTGGACTCGGTACAGGCCACCACGCATCCGGTGGCGCCGCTGCTCGTCGTCAACGGCCCCATCGCGCGCGAGATCGGGCTGAATGCGGGCTACAACGCCTTCGGCCAGGGCGCGCGTGCCAACATCACCATCGGCCGCGCCATCCGGCTCGTGCTGATGAACGTCGGCGGCGGCCTGCCCGGCACCGGGGATCGTGCCACGCAGGGCAGTCCCGCCAAGATCGCCTACTGCGTCGCCGAGAACGAAGCAGAGAGTCCGTGGGAGCCGCTGCATGTGGAGGCCGGGCTGGCTCGCGGCGTCAGCGCGGTGACCGCATTCGGTTGCGAAGGACCGCACAACATCCAGGACCATTACAGCAACACCGGGCTCGGCGTGCTGCGCACGGTGGCCGGCGCCATGGGCCAGGCCGGCAGCAACAACATTCTCGGCCGCGGCTGGCCCCTGCTCTCGCTCGGGCCCGAGCACGCGGCCACCATTGCGCGTGACGGCTACACCAAGGCGACGGTCAAGCAATTCCTCTTCGAGCATGCGCGCTTCCCGCTGGGACGTCTCGGCGCCGAGTACCGCCGCTACCAGGTCGACCGGCAGCACGTCGCGGACGCCGACGACACGATGGTGCCGATCGTGCGGGCGCCGGAGGACATCAGCATCATCGTGACCGGCGGCGCCGGGAAGCACTCCGCGTGGCAGCCGACATTCGGCGATGGCACGCGGCCCACGCGCCGGATCGTCACGCCACGGAGCGCCCGGGGATCGGCCCGCTAGCCCGCCGCGAGTTCTGGGTGCACGTGCCGTCCGGCAAGCTCTGGGCCTTCGAGCTGAGCGGCGACGACATCGTCGCGCACGCGGGTCCGTTTGCCGCACGCCTGTCCGAGGCGGTCAACGTCGACGACCTCGCCTACGACGCGGACCATGCGACGCTGGACTGGGTCCGGCAGCATCGCACGGAGTTCCGGACGACGGCTGCCGCCGCCGGCGCCCCACCGGCGGCTCCGACGGCACCGCCGCTGTCCGACGCGGCGCTGGCGGCGCTGCTTGCCGATGCCCGCGACAAGACCGGGGCCGAGGCGGGAACCGTCTTCGTCCGCGACGGCACGACACTACGATTCGCGGCGTCGTACAACGACGTGCTCGCGCGGCGCCTCGGGCAGGCCAGCGCGCAGCAGCAGCTGACCAGCTACGGCCTGCCCCTCAACGAGCGCAGCATCGCCAGCTATGTGCTGCTGACCCACACGCCGGTCAACATCGCCGACGCGTACGACATTTTTCCCGGCGCGCCGTACACGTTCAATCCGCAGTGGGATCGCCGCAACGAATACCGGACGCGCTCGATTCTGGCGCTGCCCCTCCGCGACGCCGACGGCCACGTGTTCGGCGTGCTGCAGCTGATCAACCCGCCTGGCGGCTTCGCCTTCGACGAGGCGCTGGTGCGCCAGACGGGTGTGCTGCTGGCGGACTGGGCACCGCGCCTCGGGCGCCGCCGCTGACACCAGGAGGTCGCATGCAGACCACCCGGCTCGAGATCCAGCCCATCGCCGGCGCCCTCGGCGCCGAGCTGTACGGCGTCGACCTGGGCGCCGACCTCGAGGATGCGACGATCGCCGAGATTCGACAGGCGCTCCTCGACCACGGCGTGATCTTCTTTCGGGACCAGGAGTTCGACGCCGCCCGGCACAAGGCGCTGGCGCGCCGCTTCGGGACGATCTTCATTCACCCGAACTACTACGGCCTGCAGGTCGATCCCG
>Ga0075421_100009733_pt1 | contig 11849 bp, 11 predicted proteins | sample SoiMetdeltSBSDD5_FD_75292 | JGI IMG/M metagenome (GOLD analysis project Ga0075421, IMG submission 75292) | Bulk soil microbial communities from a Populus tree surrounding site in Tennessee, USA - Soil MetaG P. deltoides SBSDD5 | ecosystem: Environmental > Terrestrial > Soil > Tree plantation...
GCGGAGAAGCACTTGCCCGCGCCGCGCACGATCGAGACGCGCACCTCGTCGTCGCGGTCGGCCTGCTGGAGCGCCTCGAACAGCCGCGTGCGCACCTCGTTGTTCAGCGCGTTGCGCTTCTCGGGACGATTGAGCGTGATGCGCTGCACGAGCGGCACGGGCCGGTCGACGAGCACGCACTCTGCTTCCAAGAGGTCCTCCGCGCGTCCCCGTTTCACAGGGTAACCGCGCTGCTGGCGTATGCTGGCTCGCACGTATGAAGAAGCTCGACGCCGCCGGCGCCGCCGCGCTCGTGCGCTCGCGCGACAGCCTCGCCGTGCCGCTCGGACCCGGGCAACCGCCGGCCTTCCTGCATGCGCTCGGCGAGCGCGAGCGCTTCGACGACCTCCAGGTCTTCGCCGCACTGCTCGTCGAGCTCTTCCCGCTCTTCGCAAAGCCGGGCGTGCGGCTGCGCTCGGGCTTCTACGGACCCGCCGAGCGCGCGTTCGTCGCGGCAGGGCATGCCGTCGAGTTCGTGCCCGCGGACTTCCGGCGCTTCGAGCACATCGCGCGGACGTTCGCGCCGCGCGTGATGGCGACCGCGGCCGCGCCGCCCGATGCCGGCGGCTGGTGCAGCCTGTCGCTGCACGCGGGCGCCACCGTCGAGGAGCTGCAGCGCTGTGGCCGCGATCCCGCGCGGCTGCTGGTCGTCGAGGTGAACGCGCGCCTGCCGCGCACCTCGGGCTTCCCGCCCGAGCACCCGCACGCGCTGCACGTCGACGAGATCGACGTGCTGATCGAGAGCGATCGCGAGCCGATCGCGCTGCCCGACGCGAAGCCGACGGACGTCGAGCGCGCCATCGCAGAGCACGCAGCGCGCTTCATCCCCGAAGGCGCCACCCTGCAGACCGGCATCGGCGGCGTGCCGGATGCCGTCGCCGAGATCCTCGCGGGCCGCCCGGGTGGCGACTACGGCATCCACTCGGAGATGTTCACGACGGGGCTCATGCAGCTCCATCGCGCCGGCAAGATCAGCAACGCGCGCAAGGGCGTCTACGAGGGCGTCTCGATCGCGACCTTCGCGATGGGCACGCGCGAGCTCTACGACTGGCTCGGCGGCGAGGGGCGCGAGCTCGTGCGCTTCCTGCCGGTCCAGCTCGTGAACGAGCCGGGACTCATCGCGCGCAACCGCGCGCTCGTCTCGCTCAACGGCGCACTCGCGGTGGATCTCTTCGGGCAGATCGCGGCGGACTCGCTCGAGGGGCGCGAGCACTCCGGCATCGGCGGTCACGAGGACTTCCTGATGGGGGCGGCCTTCTCGCCAGGCGGTCGCTCGCTCGTGTGCCTGCCGTCCACCGCGAAGCGGAAGGACGGCACGCAGATCTCGCGCATCGTCGGCGCGTTCGCGCCCGACACCACCGTCACCGGGCCGCGCCACCAGGTCGACGTCGTCGTCACGGAGCACGGCGCCGCGGAGCTTTCGGGGCGGACCGAGCGCGAGCGGCGCGAAGCGCTGCGCGCGATCGCGCACCCGGAGTTCCGCGACAAGCTGTGAGTTAGAGTAGGCCGCGTGTCGGACCAGGACTGGAAGGCCTTCGACGTCATCGGCGAGGTCGAGGCGCTGCGCGCATCGGGCCGCCCGTACCGGGAGTTCCTGCGCGTGCCGACGCTCTCGTGCGGCGTCTACACCCTGCCGGCCGGCGCCAAGGATCTGCAGGGCCCGCACGACGAGGACGAGGTCTACTACGTGCTCTCGGGCCGCGGACGCCTGCGGGTCGAGGGCACCGAGCGCGCCATCGGCCCCGGCTCGCTGCTCTACGTGCGCGGCACCTCCGAGCACTCGTTCTTCGAGATCGAGGAGACGATCACGCTGCTCGTGTTCTTTGCTTCTGGTGGGCCTTAGCTCGAGTACTCCGCCAGGGCTTCGCCTCGCTGCGCGCGGCGGCGTCCGAGGCAGAGCCGTCCTGGTCTTCGCCGCCGCTAGCGGCGACCCGCGCGCCTTCGGCGCGCTACGCCGTGGTCGTTCCCACCAGCCGCGCGCGGCCGTCCGCGCCGATCTCGACGCGCGGCGCCGGCAGGAGACGCAGCCGCGTGTGCTCGCCGCAGCCGCGCCCACCCGTGAGATCGAAGCGGTAGCCGTGCCAGGGACACGCGAGCGCACCGTCCGCCTCGGCGGCGTCTGCGAGCGGGCCGAGCCAGTGCGGGCACACGCGCGAGTATGCGACGAGCGCGTCGCCGCGCCGCGCCACGCGGTAGGGGCGGCCCGCGAACTCGACGTCGAGGGGCGCGCGCACGTGCGCCGCCGGCCCGAGATCGACGCTCTCCGCATCCGTCGGCAGCGGCGCGAAGAGCTCGGCGCGCCGAGCGAGCAGCGCGGCGCGCCGCTGCATCATCGACTCGTCCTCGTCCCAGAGGCGCGTGTAGAGCTGCACGTACGCCGGGCCGAGCTTCACCGCGGCGTCCGCGGAGACACCCGGCACGAGGAACGCGACCTCGATGTCCGTGTGCGCGTCGTCGATCTCGCGCAGGCTCGTCCAGATCTCCGAGCCCGCGCCGTCGCCTTCCAGCGTGCGCGATACGTAGCGAGCGCCCTCGATCGCGAGCTCGAGCCGGATCTCGCGTCCGTTCGCCAGGCCGAGGCGCGCGCGCCAGCCCCGTTCGCCCTCGTCTTCCAATGCGATGGAGCGGAAGCTCGCGCGGTGGAGCCAGGGCAGATGCTCCCAGTCGCGCACGTTCTCCCACACGCGCTCGATGCCCGCGCCGATGCGGCGCGTGTAGCGGGCGACCTCTCTCGGCTCCGGCACGGACGCAGCATACTCCGCGCCGGAGGGAGCATGAGCGAGTCCACGTCCGCGCACCGCAACCACCTCGGGCAGCCGATCGGGCCGCCGCTGCCCGGCTGGACGGCGCGCCCGCGTCCGCCGCACACGCCGATGGAAGGCCGGCTCGTCCGGCTCGAGCCGCTCGACCTGGACCGACACGCGAAGGCGTTGCACGAGGCCTACGCGGAGGACGCCGAGGGGCGCAACTGGACGTATCTCCCGTACGGGCCGTTTCCGTCGGCGGAAGCCTGGGCGGCGACGATGCAGGCGGTGCAGAAGCTCACCGACGTGATCTTCCACGCGATCGTCGTCGCCGACTCGGGACGGCCCGTCGGCGTCGCGGCCTACCTGCGCATCGAGCCCGGCATGGGCGTCATCGAGGTTGGCCACCTCTCCTACGCGCCGGCGCTCCAGCGCAGCCCCGCGGCCACCGAGGCGATGTACCTGATGATGCGGCGCGCCTTCGAGGAGCTCGGCTACCGCCGCTACGAGTGGAAATGCGACAGCCTGAATGCGCCGTCGCGACGCGCCGCACTCCGGCTCGGCTTCCGGTTCGAGGGCATCTTCCGCCAGATGATGGTGATCAAGGGCCGCAGCCGCGACAGCGCGTGGTTCTCGATCGTCGACGGGGAGTGGCCGGCGCTGCGCGCGGCGTTCGAGCGCTGGCTGGATCCGTCGAACTTCGATGCGAAGGGCGTGCAGCTCGCGCGGCTCGAGGACCTTCGTTAGGCAGGGCGGCGCACCACCAGCTTGATGGCAGGCTCCGGCCACGCCTCGGCGGCGTCCTGCCAGTCGACGGTGCGCGTCGTGACGGCTTCGGGCCGCAGTCGCCCTGCTTCGATCAGGCTGACGACCTCCGGCAGCAACGCCGCCGCGTGACAGCGTCCGACGAAGAAGCGGATCCCGAGCGTGTACATGCGCCTGAGCGGGAGCGGCACGCCGGGCCCCGGCTGGAAGCTCACGCTCTGGAGCACGCCCTCCGGCTCGGTGGCGCGGATCGCGTACTGCAGGCCGGGCGGCGACACGCCCGCGTCGACCACGAGCGGATACGTTCGCGCAGGCCGCCCGAAATCCGTCTCCACGGGATGGGCGCCGATCCGCTCCGCCAGCGCGAGCTGCTCGCCGTCGCTGCTGGCGAAGTCCACACGGCGCGCGCCGAGCGCCAGCGCAGCCTGCGCGGCGTAGAGGGGAATGCTCGGCAGTCCATGCGCTGCGATCAGCACGTCGCTTCCGGGCAGCAGCTCGCGGTGCGGCGCCAGCGCGCGGTAGCCATCGGGCACGTTGTCCGAGACGCTCGCGAGCGCGACGGGGTCGAGCGATCTCGCAACCGGCTGGAGCATCGCTTCGGCGTATGGCACGCGGATCAGGTCGGAGAGCATGCCGCCGTATTCGACGCCCGAGAGCGGCTGCATGCCGTAATCGGAGAGCATGGGGAGCTTCTCGCACAGAGCCGTGCGGCCGCGTGCGCACGTGCCGCAGGCGCCGCACGAGACCTGGAACGACACGACCACGCGCTGGCCGACCTCGAGGCCGCGCACGCCGTCGCCGAGCGCCGCGATCTCGCCGACACACTCGTGACCGAGCGCGAAGGGACCGCGCAGCGGAAAGAGTCCCGACACCAGGAAGCGGTCGATGTCGCAGCGCGCGACCGCGAGCGGACGCACGAGCGCTTCACCGTCGCCCTGGATGCGCGGCGCCGGCACGTCGAGCCACTCGAGCCGACCCTTGTCGATGCAGGTGAGCTGTTGCATACAGCGAGGCTGGCGACGCCTCGCCCGCGCGGCAAATGATTACTTTGCACGCGCGCTTGCGCGCGGCGCATCCGCCTCCGCCAGGCGCAGCACCAGCCAGTCGCGCAGCGCCGCGATCAGCGGGTCTTCCAGGCTCTCGGGCCGGCACACGAAGTGGTAGGTCTCGGCCGAGCGCACGGCCGTGCGGAAGGGCCGGCGCAGGCGCTTGGTGCGCAGCCGCGCACCGCAGAGGATCGGCGCCGAGAGGGCCACTCCCTGTCCCGACTCGGCGGCCGAGAGCGCGAGGGCCACGTGGTCGTAGGTGACGTGGCGGCGGGGGACGAGCTCCGCGACGCCGGCCCCGTGCAGCCACGCTGCCCACGCGTCCGGCGTCTGCGCGACGTGGATGAGCGTATGCCGCGCGAGGTCGGCCGGGCGGCGCAGCGGCGCGTCGCCCGTGGCGAGCCGCGGGCTGCACACGGGGAAGAAGTCGAGATCGAGGATCGGCTCGCCATGCAGGTCCTTCCAGGGTCCGCGCCCGAAGCGGATCGCCGCATCGACGCGCTCGCGCTCGAAGTCGGCATAGCGCAAGGTGGCCTCCAGCTCGATCTCGACGTCGGGATGTGCGCGCTCGAAGTCCGGCAGGTTCGGCACGAGCCAGCACTCGCTGAACGATTCGAGGGCGCTGATGCGTAGCGCGCGGCGTTGCGGCGCGAAGAGATCCTGCGCCGCTTCGAGCTGTGCCAGCGCAGCGGCCGCCGGCTCGAGATAGCGGCGGCCCTCGTCGGTCAGCGCGAGCCCCGGGTTCAGGCGCTGGAACAGGCGGATGCCGAGGTGCCGCTCGAGCGCCTGGATCTGGCGCGAGAGCGCCGACGCCGACACGTGCAGCTCGGCCGCCGCGCGCTTCATGCTCTGCGTGCGTGCGGCGCGCACGAAGGCGCGCAGGGACGCTGTGGGAGGAAGGTCACGGGGCATCGGCGAGAGAGCCGGGGTTTTGCGCGCGGCCCACTCTAGCTCGATTTCTTCATCAGCCCGAACTTCTGCGCGCGGTAGATGACGCCGCCGCGGCTCATCTCTAGCCGCCGCGCGACCTCGGCGAGATTGCCGCCGGTCTCGTCGATCAGGCGCAGCAGCTCCTCGCGCTGACGGCGCGTGCGTGCGTGCCGCATCGCGCCGACGCTGCGCGGCGATTCGTCGAAGAGTGCCTCGACGTGGCTGCGCTCGATGCGAGCGCCTCCCGCGAAGGCCACCAGCCGCTCGACGGCGCCCGCCAGCTCGCGCACGTTGCCGGGCCAGCTCTGCGCCTGGAGCAGCCGCAGCGCCGGACGGCTCCACGCCACGGAATCGCGGCCGAGGCGCTCGCAGGCGCGCTCGGCCAGCGCGGCGGCGAGCTCCGGCAAGTCGCCCTGTCGTTCGCGTAGGGGCGGCAACGCAATGGAGAAACGCGCGAGCGCGTCCGCGAGCGCGGTGTCGAAGGCACCGCAGCGCGCGGCCTCCGCGAGCTCCTCGCTGCTGGTGGCGTAGAGCGAGGCGGGCACTCCGCGCGCGCTCTGGAGCACATCCCGCCAGCGCGCCTGCTCGACCGGTGTGAAGTGGGTGACCTCCTCGAGCAGGGTGCTGCGCCGCGGGTCGAGTGGAGCCAGCAGCCGACGGTCGCCGCTGCGGAGCGCCCACAGCTCGCGGTCTTCGCCGCGCAGCGCCCGCAACGCCGCGACGACGTGGCTGCGCCCGCTGCCCTCCTCGCCCCGCACGAGCACAGGTACCGAGAGCGTCGCGAGCGCCGCGACCCGCTCGCGCACCCGCTGCATCGCCGCGCTGCGCCCCACGATCCCACCCATGCTCGAGCCATTGCCTGCCACGCTGCCTCCCTCCGCGCGTGTGTTTCGCCGCGCCGACTCCACTCGTATCCCCGCCGACCCGGCGGCTCAACGCACGTCGCCGACCGCGAAAGGCGCCGCCCGTCCGACACCGTTCGCCGCCGCCACACGCCCAAGTCTTTCGCGCAGCGCGAAGCCGGCGCATGCTGCCGCCGTGCTCCTGCGTGCCGCGCTCGCCCTCGCCTCCCTGCTCGGGTCCTTCGCGTGCGCGCAGGGCGTCGCGCCGACCGCCGGACCGGCGCTCGGACTGCACTTTGCGGGCCCGGGGCGCATGCTCGTGGTGTTCGAGCGCGGCAGCGGCCGTCGCGAGCTGGTGTTGCTCGAGCCGGGCGGATCGCGACGGCTCGAGGTGCCGCCGTTCCGCGAGGCGCGCTTCGTGAAGCCGGATCTGCTGCTGCTCGTGCTCGAGGCGGGCGAGCCGGAAGACTCGGCCCCGACCCCGACGCAGCTCGCCCTCCACGACCTCGCGACGGGCGCGACGAAGCGCTTCGGTCCCGTCGGACAGCACTACGATCCGGAGCCGTCCCCGGACGGCCACTTCGTTGCGGTCGGCAGCGAGCGGCCGCAGATCGGCGAGGCCGATCTCGAGATCTGGTCGCTCGATGGCGTTCCTCAGCCGGTGGCCCTGCGCGCGCAGCCGCTCGAGGAGCCGCGCTGGCGCGACGACAGCCAGGCCATCGCCGTCGCGCAGCTGCTCGAGGATCCCGAGAGCGACGACGACACGGGGGGAGGCTTCGGTCTGAGCTCGCTCGCGTGGCCACGCCTGCAGCGCCTCCCGGCGGATCTGAAGCAAGCGGTGCAAATCGATGACGGCGCCGAGCCGGGGCAGCTCGCACCCGGCGGATCGCTGCCGCTCTGGTGGGACGGGCGCGGTGTCTTCGCGCGCCAGAGCGTCGGTCTCGTGCGCTGCGAGCCGAAACGCGGCGGCTGCGCGCGCGTCTTCGCGCCGGAGCCCGAGCGCCGCATCGCCGACGGGCGCCCCGTCGGCGCGAGCGAGGCCTGGCTCCTCACCGTCGAGGCGAGCGACGCCTTCGATCGCCGCCAGCCCGACGCGATCGTGCGCATCGACGTCGAGAGCGGCGCCGTGCTCTCGCGCTGGCGCGCGCCGCCGGGCGTCTCGGTGGTCGACCTCGACTGGAAGGGTCCGACACAGCGTTATGTGCAGCCGGAGCCCGAGCCGGAGGACGAGCACCGGCCGGCGCCGTGGGGAACGCTCGGGAGATAGTCGAGCACTGCGGAGCGCGCCGCAGGCGCGCGGCGAGGCGAAGCCGAGCGGAGCCCGCTACAGGATGCGCGTCGCGTGGCCGCGCCAGTAGCGCTCGCGCAGCCGGCGCTTGTAGAGCTTGCCGGCGTCGGTGCGGGGCAGCTCCGCCTCGAAGTCGACGCTCCGCGGGCACTTCACGTGCGAGAGGCGCGCGCGGCACCAGGCGATCAGCTCGGCCTCGAATTCGGGGCCCGCGCGCGACATGTCGAGCGGCTGCACGACCGCCTTCACCTGCTCGCCGAACTCCTCGTGGGGCACGCCGAAGACGGCGACGTCCGCCACTTCGGGGTGCATGACCAGCACGTTCTCCGCCTCCTGCGGGTAGATGTTCACACCGCCGGAGATGATCATGTTGGCCTTGCGGTCGGTGAGGTAGAGGTAGCCCTCGGCGTCCACGTAGCCCATGTCGCCGACGGTGGACCAGCCCTTGGCGTTGCGCGCATCCGCCGTCTTCGCGGGATCGTTGTGGTACTCGAAGGCGCTGCCGCCCTCGAAGAACACGGTGCCGACCTCGCCCTGCGGCAGCTCGCTTCCGTCGTCGTCGACGATGTGGATCTTGCAGGCGAGCGCGCGTCCGACGGAGCCGCGGTGCGCGAGCCAGTCCTTCGAGTCGATCTGCGTGGAGCCGTGGCCCTCGGTCGCGCCGTAGTACTCGATCAGGATCGGCCCCCACCAGTCGATCATCCGCTCCTTCACTTCGATCGGGCACGGCGCCGCGGCGTGCAGCGCGACCTTCTGGCTCGACACGTCGTACGCGCGCCGCTGCGCCTCCGGCAGCTTCAGCATGCGGATGAACATCGTCGGCACCCACTGCGAGAGCGTCACGCGGTGGCGCTCGATCAGCGCGAGCGCAAGCGAAGGATCGAAGTGCTCCATCACGATGGAGGTGGCGCCGAGGCGCATCATCATCATCGTGAAGCGCAGCGGCGCGGCGTGGTAGAGCGGCGCCGTCGAGAGATAGACGGTGTCCTTGCTGCAGCCGAACATGCCTGCCGCGAGCGCCTGGAGCAGCGGCGGCGGCGTGCCGATCTGGCGCTCGCTCCAGGGGTTCTTGATGCCCTTGGGCCGGCCCGTCGTGCCCGACGAGTAGAGCATGTCGAAGCCCTCGAGCTCGTCCGCGATCGGTGTCGCCGGCTGCGCGGCGACGGCCTCCTCGTACGACTCGAAGCCAGGCAGCGTGCCGCCCACCATGAAGCGGTGCTTCACGCCGGGCATGCGGTCGGCCAGCGCGCTGGCGGTGCTTGCTTGCGCGTGCGACGTGACGAACGCCTCGGCGCCGCAGTCGCCGACGATGTAGGCGACCTCGTCCGGCTGGAGGTGCTGGGAGACGGGCGTCCAGTAGAGGCCCGAGCGCTGCGCGCCCCAGGCCGCCTCGAAGTACTCGCGCCGGTTGTCCATGAAGATCGCGACGGAGGCGCCGGGCCGCAGGCCGCGCGCGCGGAAGAGCTGCGCGCAGCGGTTGCTGCGCGCGTCGAGCTCGCCATACGTGACCGCCTCGCCCGTGGACGCCATCACGTAGGCGGTCTTGTGGGGGATCTCTCGGCCGTGGATGCCGGGGTACATCGGGGCGCATCCTCGCACGGGAGCGAAGAGCCCGTCACGTCCGGCGCGCGCTTCGGATACGATGGTTCGCCACCGGAACGAACCGTCGGAAGGAGACGCGCATGTCCGAGGTCCTCTACGAGAAGGAGGGCGCGATCGCGACCCTCACCCTGAACCGCCCCGAGCGCATGAACGCGATCTCCGGGCCCATGCTCGAGCAGCTCTCCGCGCGCCTCGTCGAGGCGGACCGCGACCGCGACGTGCGCGTCGTCGTCGTGACGGGCGCGGGACGCGGCTTCTGCGCGGGCCTCGATCTCGTCGACGCGAGCTCCGGCACGGGCATCGGCTCGCAGGACGGTCCGAAGTTCCCGGCCACGCTCGATCTGCGCGACGCGCCGCCGACGGTGTTGCACGGCATGGACAAGCCGACGATCTGCGCGCTGAACGGCGGCGCGGCCGGCTACGGCATGGACCTGGCACTCGGCTGCGACATCCGCGTCGCCGCCGAGTCGGCGAAGCTGGCACCTGCGTTCACGCGTCGCGGCGTGCTGCCGGAGAGCGGCGGCACCTGGTTCCTGCCGCGCATGCTCGGCTGGGCGAAGGCGGCGGAGCTGATCTTCACGGGACGCACGTTGCCGGCGCAGGAGTGCCTCGAGCTCGGGCTCGTGAATCGCGTCGTGCCGGACGAGCTGCTGATGAAGGAGACGCGCGCGCTCGCGCAGGAGATCGCGGAGAACGCGCCGCTCGCGGTGCAGGCCAGCAAGCGCATGATGCGCATGGGGCTCTCCGAGGAGTTCCCGGATCACGTGCACCACGTGTACCTCCAGCTGATCCCGCTCTTCTCGTCGCGCGACTTCCGGGAGGGCATGAAGTCGTTCCTCGAGAAGCGCAAGCCGACCTTCGAAGGGCGCTGACCGTTCGCGTCGAGCAGTTCACCCACGCGCGCGCGGGTCAGCCGCTCTGGATGCGCGCGCTCAACACGGCCGGACGGCTGGCGCCGGGGGCGATCACGCCGTCGGCCGATGCGTGGTGGAGCGGCGCGCGAACGGGCGAGCCCGAGGCTGGCGAGCCGGCGCCCGAGGCACGCGCGGCCTCTGCCGCGCTGGCCGAGTCGCTGCGCGAGGACGCGCGTCTCTCGCTCGTCGGGCGCTTCACGGCGCGCGACGAGGGCGTGCGGCTCGGCGCGACCCACCTGCGCACGCAGCGCGCGCTGCGCGAGCAGCCGGAGATCGCGCACGTGAAGCTGCCCGATCCGATCTTCGTGATCGGCTGGCCGCGCTCGGGCACGACCTTCCTGCACCGCCTGCTCGGCACGGATCCCGACACGCGCACGATCCCGTACTGGGAGAGCTTCGATCCCGTGCCGCCGCGCAGCGGTCCGGACCGCCGCGCTGCGCAGGTCGAGCGGCTGCTTGCGCGGCTCGAGCAGATCGCGCCCGCCTATCAGGCGATCCACCCGATGCGCGCCGATGACACCGAGGAGTGCGTCGCGCTCTTCACGAACGACTTCCGCACGCTCCAGCTCGACATCCAGTACCGCGTGCCAGGCTATGTGCGCTGGCTGCTCGCGCAGGACGCGCGCGTCGCGTACCAGGGCTACTTCCGCCAGCTCCAGCTCATCCACCACCACCGCCCGCACGGTGCTCGCTTCGTGCTGAAGGACCCGACGCACCTCGTGCACCTCGAGGCCGTCGTCGCGTTGTTTCCGGACGCGAAGCTCGTCTTCACGCACAGGGATCCCGCCTTCGCGATCTCGTCGATCTGCAGCCTCTACGCGCACACGCGCGCGCTGCTGTCCGACGACGTCGACGCGCGCGCAATCGGCGCCGAGGTGATGGACGGCTACTGGCCCGCCGCGATGGAGCGCGCGCAAGCCCTGCGCGATCAACTCGACCCGGCACGTTGCATCGATGTCCGCCACGCCGACGTCGCGCGCGATCCCATCGGCGCTGCGGCCGCGCTGTACGCCGCGCTCGGCCTCGAGCTGACCGACGCGGCGCGCGCCGCGATGCGGGAGTACGTCGCACGCGATGCCGCCGCGCACGGCGAGCACGCGCACGCGCCCGAGGGCTTCGGCCTGCGCGGCGAGGAGATCCGCGAGCGCTTCGCGGGCTACGTCGCGCGCTTCGAGCTCTGACCGGCGCGAAAAGCGCTTGCACGGCCGGGCCTGCGTAGGCGAGGGTGTGGCGATGGCGTGTCACGCGACCTCGGAGGCGTTGGCGCTGTGAGCCCGAAGAGGAACGCGCAGCCGCTCCAGCTCTTCGAGGGCGGGCCGCTGTGGCGCCTGCTGGTGAAGACCCGGCTGGTCGTGCCGCCGCGCGCCATGTTGCTGCGCCGCATCGCCGTGCTCGTCGCGCTGACCTGGCTGCCGCTGGCCCTGCTGACCCTCGCCGCCGGCACCGCATTCGGCCGCGTCGAACTGCCGTTCTCGCGCGACGTGGTCGTGCACGTGCGCTTCCTGCTCTCCGTGCCGGTCCTGATCTTCGCGGAGGTGATGCTGCAACGATCGATCACCGGCGTGCTCCGCTACCTCGGGATGTCGGGCGTCGTGCCGCCGTCCGAAGAGCCGAGGCTGGTGAAGATCCTCGAGGCGGGGCGGCGCCGGCGTGACTCGATGGTGGTCGAGCTGGTTCTG
>Ga0075421_100009735_pt1 | contig 11848 bp, 7 predicted proteins | sample SoiMetdeltSBSDD5_FD_75292 | JGI IMG/M metagenome (GOLD analysis project Ga0075421, IMG submission 75292) | Bulk soil microbial communities from a Populus tree surrounding site in Tennessee, USA - Soil MetaG P. deltoides SBSDD5 | ecosystem: Environmental > Terrestrial > Soil > Tree plantation...
CTCCTTTTCGACGAGGACGTAACGATCGCCGACTATTCCGCGCAGCGCGCCGATTAACTCTTTCAGAGCCATCACGATGTTGGCAAGCCTATCCGACGGGAGAACAGAGTGTCAAATTGTATCGGGCGGCTTTTTCGCACTTGACGCCAAGGCGTCGGTTCAACTAGCTTTGAGCAAGAATTTGCGCTGAGCGCTGGTACGCACAGTGCGGGCTGGCGCCGTCCAAATGAGAAGAATTCGCCACTTGAGGCCGGAGCACACAGGGTTCGACCGTTCGAGAAGCCTCGCGACAGGCTCCCTCGGCGGCCTTCGGTTCCGAGCGCGTCGAGGAATCGCCACGAGCGGATTTCTTGCTAGCCGCGCAGCTGAGCACAGTCGAAGGACGCGCCTCCGTGGTTAAAACTTTCGACGATAGTGATAGAGAGTTCAATCACACCAAGGAGATTGGCAATGACCCAAATAGGTTTTAAGTTCCTCGCTGTCATGATGGGAATCTTCAGCGTCGCGCAAGTTTCTTCGGCGCAAAGTAACTTTTACGAGGGCAAGACGATTCGCATCATCGTCGGATTTTCGCCCGGCGGCGGTTACGATGCGTTGGCGCGCATGCTGTCGCGCCACATGCCCAAGTATATTCCCGGCCATCCGACGATTCTTGTCGAGAACATGACCGGCGCCGGCAGCTTGCTCGCCGCCAATCATATTTTCAAAGTTGCCAAGCCCGACGGCCTCACCTTCGGTCATTTCAGCGGCGGCTTTGCCTATAGTCAGGTGATGAGTCAACCGGGAATCGAGTTCGACGTGCAGAAATTTGTTTTCGTCGGCGCCGTGGCGCGCGACGAGAGCGCCATCGCTTTGACCAAAACGAGCGGCATCACGAGCATGGAAAGATGGTTTGCGGCAAAAACGCCGGTGAAGCTCGGTACGACCGGTCCGGGCGCGTTCGGCACCGACAATGTCGTCAAAGTGATCAAAGCGGCGCTCAATTTGCCGATCCAGGTGATCTCCGGCTACAAAGGCACGGCGGACATGCGCCTCGCCGCGGAGAGCGGCGAAATCGATGGCACGACTTGGGGTTGGGATTCGATGCGCGGGACATGGCAGAAAGCGCTCGAGTCGGGCACGGTCGTAGTGGTCTTGCAGACGGTGCCGAAAGCTTTTCCCGATTTAGCCAAGGTTCCGCTGGCGATCGATCTCGCCAAGACGGCGGAAGCGAAACAACTGATCGAATACGGCATTCACTATCCGAGCAAGATCACCAAAACTCTCGCGCTGCCGCCGGGAACGCCGAACGATCGCGCGCAGATCTTGCAGAAAGCCTTGCAGGAAACCGTCAAAGATCCCGAGTTCATCGCGGAAGCCGACAAAGCGAAGATCGGTCTGGCGCCGGTTACAGCCGACGACATGAAAAAGACCGTGGATGGGATTTTTAAATTGGAGCCGGGTTTGGTGGCGAAGTTGAAGAGCATTCTGTTTTAACCAAGCCATGGTAATCGTGCATTTCATCGAGTAGTGAATTTGTCGATGACAAGGAGCCGTCACATGTTGCTGACTTCTCTTCGCGGCGCACTTTTAGCCGCGCTTGTTTCCAGTCTGCTTGGCGCGGCAGGGCTCTCGGCGCAGCAGGTGAAATTCGACGAGAAAGCCGTTGGCGATTTTTATCGCGGCAAGACGATCAGAATTATCATCGGCTCGGGAGCGGGCGGCACTTACGATATCTACTCCCGGCTCATGGCTAAACACATGCCGCGATTTGTGCCGGGCAATCCGACTGTGCTGGTTGTGCCGCGAGCGGGCGCCGGCGGATTGATCGCGGCCAACGCGGTTTACAATGCGGAGCCCAAGGACGGCACGGTGATCGGTTCATTCGGCGAGACCTTCGTCCTGCGCCAAGCGATCGGCGCGCCGGGAATTCAGTTCGATACCGCCAAATTTCAATGGCTCGGCGCCGCCATCAACGCGCCGCTCGCCTGTGTTGCGCGCACCGACTCGGCCATTTCCTCGTTTCAAGACGCGGTTGACGGCAAGCCTTTCACTGTCGGCACGATGGCGCCGGGCAGCACGATCTACGACACGCCGGCCGTCATCAACGCGGCGTTCAATATCCAGATGAAACTCGTGCGCGGCTTCGAAGGCGTGGCGACCATCGTCAACGCCACCGAAAGCAAGGAGGTGGACGGCTACTGCGCAAGCTGGCTCGCGATGCTGACGACGGGACGTCATTTGCAGCTCATCGACGGCGGCGTTATCAAACCGATTCTCATCATGGGCGACAAGACGCCGGATCACCCGCTCCTGAAGCGCGTGCCGGCGGCGGAAACTCTGGCCAAAAACGAAGAAGCAAAGCAGTTGCTGCGCGCGATGCACGCGCCCTCGCAGATCACCAACCCCTACGTCGCACATCCCGAAGTGCCGAAGGAGCGGGTCGAGGCGTTGCGCAGAGCGTTTTGGGCGACGTTCAATGATCCGGAGTTCATCGCCGACGCCAAGAAGAGCAAGATCGAATTTACTCCGAGTAACGGCGACAAGACCACGCAAGTCGTTCAATCGATTCTCAATACGCCCGCCGCGGTGCTGGCGCGAATGAAAAAGGTGCTCGTCGAGTAGGCCTCGCGGCGCGTTTGAGTTGATCGAGAAGGAAACGCAATACGCCATGAAATTCGGCACGCACAGTCTTCCCACTTATATGCCCGATGTAGACGGGTCATTGCCGGCATTCTATCGCTGTTTGTTCGAGCAGGTCGTCGAGGTGGAAAAGCTTGGCTTCGATCACGCCTGGGTGACGGAGCATCATTTTGGCGGCTACGGCGGGACGCTGCCGCATCCTCCTACTTTCCTGTCGGCGGTGGCGCAGATGACTTCGCGCATTCGTCTTGGGGTCGCCGTTGCGGTGCTGCCGCTGCACCGGCCGATCGATCTTGCCGAGCAGTACGCCATGGCCGACGTCGTCTCCAACGGGCGCATCGATTTCGGCATCGGCAAGGGCAGCGAGCCGGTGGAGTATCGGAAGTTCGGCGCCAGCCAGGACGAAGCGACGCTGCGTTTTCACGAGAGCGCCGAAATTATTCGCCAGGCGTGGTCGGACGAGCCGGTGAATTTTCGCGGAGAATTTTACCAATACGACAAGGTGAACATCCTGCCCAAGCCGGTGCAGCGGCCTCATCCGCCGATCTGGGTCGGTGCGACGCGCAGCGAAGAAACTTTTCGCTGGGCAGGCGAGCAGGGCTACGATTTGATGACCGTGCCTTTCGTTCATCCATCGACCGACGCGCTGCGCCATCTGGTGAAAATCTATCGCGACGCGCTAGCGCGCAGCGGTCATGATTTCGTCCGCCGCCAGGTGCTCGGCAAGTTTCACATCTATGTTTCCGATAGTTTTGAGCGCGGCATGCGCGAAGCGGCGCCGTTCATGAAAAACTACAGCGACATTCACCACCAAGTCGATCCTACTCGCAGGCTCAGCGAACGCGATATCGGTTCGGACATGGCGCGCGGCTTTATCATTGTCGGCGATCCGGAGCGCTGCTCCGACACGATTCAGCGCTGGCACGAAGAATCCGGCATCACGACTTTTTCCGGTACCTTTCATTTCGGCGGCATGCCGCAGGAGCTGGCGCTCAAGAACATTCGCTTGTTCGCCGAGCGGGTGATGCCGGCGCTGAAGGATCTGTAATTCCGCGCTCGGGAGAGCTTGTTGGTTGCATTGATGACCAACAAAGACACAAGCACTTGGAGTTCGCTTACTAGAGCACTTGCACCGTAATACGATGATTCATAAGTTCGCTGCATAATTTTCAACGCCACTGTCGCCCACAAAAGTCAGCACGATACGATTCCATCCCCATTTGAATTTGTCAGCTAAATTGAGTCAGGATGCTAGGATCTGGGTTTGTGCCGTTGTATAAAAAACATAGACGCGACCGTAGATGAGGGTCGAAGAAGGGGCAAAGGCATGGCGATTCATCCGCTGGCGGGAAAACCAGCGCCGAGCGACGTTCTGATCGACGTCGAAAAACTCATAAAAGCTTATTACGAGCGCAAACCCGAAGTCGACGATCCGCAGCAGCTGGTGAGTTTTGGCACCAGCGGGCATCGTGGCAGTTCGTTGGAGGGCACGCTCAACGAGGCGCACATTCTCGCCATCACCCAGGCAATTTGCGAATACCGTAAAAGTAAAAATATTTCCGGACCGCTCTACATGGGCAAGGACAGTCATGCCGTGTCCGGGCCGGCGCAGAAATCGGCACTCGAAGTGCTCGCCGCCAATGGCGTGGAAACAATCATTCAGCGCGACGACGGCTTCACGCCGACGCCGTCGATTTCCCGTGCGATTCTAGTTCACAATCGAAATCACAAAACATCTCTTGCCGACGGCATTGTGGTTACGCCGTCGCACAACCCTCCGGCCGACGGCGGCTTCAAGTACAATCCGCCGCAGGGCGGCCCCGCCGACACGGATGTCACCGATGGGATCCAGCAGCGGGCCAATAATCTGCTGCGCGCCGGCAATCGAGAAGTGGAACGAATCTCCTTCGAAGATGCGCTCAAGGCTTTTACCACGCATGAGGCTGATTTGATTAAGCCTTACGTTGAAGATTTAACCTCGGTGATCGACATGGAAGCGATTCGCGCGTCGGGCGTAAAGATCGGCGTCGATCCGCTCGGCGGCGCGGCGCTGCCGTACTGGCAAAAAATCGCCGAGCGCTACGGTCTCGCTCTCACGATTGTGAACGACAAGATCGATCCGACCTTTCGCTTCATGACTCTGGATCACGATGGCAAGATAAGGATGGATTGTTCGAGTCCTTACGCTATGGCGCGGCTGGTTAGCCTTAAAGATCGCTTTCAGGTTGCCGTGGGCAACGACGCCGACTCCGATCGCCACGGCATCGTCACGCCGTCGCACGGACTGATGAATCCCAACCATTACCTCGCCGTGGCCATTCATTACTTGCTCACGCACCGGCCGCAGTGGAAGAAAGAGGCTGCCGTCGGCAAAACTCTGGTGAGCAGCTTGCTCATCGACCGGGTGGTGGAGAGACTCGATCGAAAACTTTTCGAAGTTCCGGTGGGCTTCAAATGGTTTTCCCAGGGTCTGTTCGACGGCGATCTCTGCTTCGGCGGCGAAGAGAGCGCGGGCGCGAGCTTTCTCTGCCGCGATGGAACGGTTTGGACGACGGACAAGGACGGCATCATCCTTTCTTTGTTGGCAGCCGAGATTATTGCGACGACCGGGCGTGAGCCCAGCGCTTGGTACGATGAATTGTCTGAGGAACTGGGCCGTTCGTATTACGCGCGCATGGACTTGCCGGCCACGCCGGCGCAGAAAAAAGCTCTCAAAGCGCTTCGGCCCGCAGCCTTGGACGCCAACGAGCTTGCAGGCGAACCGATCATCGCCAAGTTAACGCGTGCGCCCGGCAATGGCGCAGAAATCGGCGGACTCAAAGTGTCGGCGCGTAGTGGCTGGTTTGCGGTGCGACCGTCGGGCACCGAAGATCTTTGTAAGATCTACGCGGAAAGTCTTCGTTCGGAAGAGCACTTGAAGAAAATCCAAGACGAAGCCTTGCAGATCGCCCAGGCGGTTTTTGTTGCGGGGGAGAAATGAACGTCCGCTTCTGATTACGTCGGCTTGACACCCGATCACGCTCTTTCGTATCTTACGGGCCGGTTCGAGGTGTTAAGTGATGTCTCGCCACGCTGTATGTTCCGGCGATTTCACTCCGGTAGGAAGAGATTGAACATGACAAACAAACGGAAGCGCCAGCATTTGCTCGCAGTCGCCCTGGCAAGTTTAGCGTTACTCGACGTCAATTGCGGTCCTGCCACTGTTGGCCCGGGAGAAACGGCGAAATCTACGCCGCCACTTGCCGGTAAAAGCGGCGCGTCCGCGGAGAGCACCGCGGTAGTTTTGGGCGTGAGAAAAGAGGCGCCCCCTCCCCCTCCGGCTGGCGGGCCGCGTCCCAAATTCACGACCCCGGCATCGTACTACGAGCCGGTCGGGCCGTTCTTTTTCTACGTGGAGACTCTAACGAGCACCGGGCCGAGCAGGTATGGATACACACCGACGGTGCCGTGTACGCAAAGCGGTGTTTTTAAACGCGGCATGCGGATTGTCGTCCGTTTCGAGATTCTGGATACCTCGAGTACTAAACGGGTCACGGACAAAGACGCGGCGAACATCAAGCTGGTACTGCCGCATGGCGAAGAAATTCCAGGCCGATGGGCGATACGCGGCGGCGGCGCAGCCATGCCGGATTCGGCCTGGATGTGGGATACCTCGTGGGACATTCCACCGGATTATCCGCTCGGCTCCTTCGATTATCGCATCATGATCACCGCCAAGGACGGCCGCACGGCGACGTTTACGCCGCCGATTCAAAAGGCGACGACCGCCGATAGTCGAGTGCGAATCATCGACTGAGCAAGATCAGCCAAAAATTCATGATAGGAAAACTAGCGATCGGGTTTGCGCTGGCGTTAGCTGGCGTGGGTCACATATTTACGATTGACGGCGCCGACCGAGCGACAAACCGCGAAACTGCAGCGCGGGCGAGGCCCGCGATCGTCGCGCAATCGTCCAAGCCCAACGGCGCTCCGTCGCCGCTCAAGCTGCTTAAGGTCGAGCCGGTCAAAGGCTATTCGGGCGACTCGTTTACGATCACCGGCGAGGGTTTCCCCGCGAACAAGAAGGTTGAGTTTCTTTGGAGCACGGTCGACGCCGCGTACGTCACCAAGGTCTTGGCCGATAATCTCGAATACCACGAGCGCAAGTACGACGAAAAGCGCGTCAGCATCGGCAGCGTTTCCGCCGATGCGCACGGGAGAGTGCAGGCCAAATTTTTCGCGCCGGAAGATTTCGGCGAGGTGCATGACATCTATGCCGCGGTCGACGGCCAGGACGTTGGCCGCGGCGGCTTTCGCATTTTGCGCAGCGCGGCGATCACGCCGGCCGAAGGACCGGTGGGAACGCCGATCACGGTCACGGTGAAGGGACTGAGCTGGCGCGGCTTCGAGCAATTCATGGCGCTGCGCTACGACAATAAATACACCGGCGAAATTTCCGCCGTCAGGACCAAAGGCACCGCTGTCTTTCAATTCCGCGCTGCCGGACCGGCCGGCAAGCACGTCATCCAACTCAACAACAGCACGGCGTACGCGCCCGGCGCGTATTTAAATACGCAGCAATCGCCGCAGGCTTATATCTACGCGCACCTCGACAACCGTCAGGAATTTCGTTTTACCTTTAATGTCACAAAAGATACCGGTCTGCCTGCCGACATCCTGCAGTGGCCTGACAAAAGCCGCGTCGCGCCAATGAATGCCGAAACACCGCGGACGACCATGAGCATAACACCGTCGGCACCGATTTCAGCGACGCTCGCGCCCGCGTCAGGCCCGGTCAATTCGCCGACGACGTTGCGCGCCACCGGATTGCCGCCCAACACGGAAGTGGGATTGTTTTTCGTGACTGCGCGAGGCAACCGCATGACGCCGAGCGGATGGAATCTCGACAATGTGCCGTTGGCAACAGCGACGACAAAATCTGACGGCTCGTTCACCGCGACCCTAAAAATTCCCGACGATCTCGGCGGCTGGCACATGGTGAAACTAAGCGCTCGCGATCGCGTGCTGGCTGAAGCGCCTTACTATGTCGAGCAGAGTTTGGTCACCGTCACGCCCAAACGCGTGAAAGTCGGTGAGCCGTTTACCGTGCAAATCAAAGGCGTGGGCTGGACCGAGCTCGACAACACGCTCGCAGTCACCTACGACAATGCGGTCATAGGCTACGCCTGCGGCTTTAACAGCAACGGCGACGTGACGATCAACCTGATCGCCAGCGGCCATCCCGGCACGCATCTAATCGATCTCTATCCCGCGATCTACCGCGGCAAAGACCGGGTGCCGTGGAATTACCAGACGCCCATCTTAACTTACGCCCGCGACTTCCCCGCTCTCGCGCACGGCTATCGAATTCCCGCGTACCGGCTGGCGATTGAAGTCGTGCAATAGTCGAAAGAGAACATTAGGCGAAGAAGCGTAATCAAGAACGTAAGGATTACGGCTCATGTCGCAGACAAATACGACAGCCGCGAGCACGCAAATTGCACGCGACTCAAGCTTGGCACAACGGTGTGTCAGATCAGTCGTTAGCCTCGTTCTTGTTTTGATCCTGTTGCCATGCGCTGCTTTCGGTGACGAGCTTGGGGCGCGCGATATGGCGGCCGTTGTCGAACCAGAGCGCTCTGCACCCGCAACTTTCCTAGACAAAGCACGCTTCAGTCTTTCTTCGGATGCCAAGCCCGCCAATTCCGCTCTCTTTCTCAACGGTACATCATTGCTGGCGCAAATGACCAACGCGCCCTCGGGTGCCACCAGTAATGTGAATCTTACGATGTCGCCGCCGCCGTGGGGCACACAAAAAAGTTACCTTATTCCCGCTCTGGAAATCGTCGGCTTTGACATTTTGCTGAATCTTTTTGACCGCGCCTACTATGGCTGCTGCGATTTCGATACCGATTTCTCGTCCATCAAACGCAATTTGCACCGAGGCTGGGGCGTCGACAGTGACGAGTTCACGGTCAATCAGCTTGGGCACCCCTATCAAGGATCCATGTACCATGGCTTCGCGCGAGCCTCCGGATTGAATTATTGGCAGGGTCTGGCCTACACCTTCGTCGGAAGCCTGTTGTGGGAGATAGCCGGGGAAACCACGAGGCCATCCCGCAACGATCAGATCAGTACCGGAATCGGCGGCAGCTTTCTCGGCGAGGCGCTGTTTCGCATGTCGAACCTTTGGCTCGAAAAGGCGATAGGACCGAGTTTTTGGCGAGAGCTCGTCGGGGCGGTAATCTCGCCGTCTGTCGGCTTTAACCGCCTCGTTTTTGGCGAACGCTTTAAGGATATATTCCCGAGCAACGCCCCGGAAGATTACAGCCGGGTGCAGATCGGAATCGTGGCTGCGACCCAAGACCGTCGCGATACCTCGAAGAAGATCAAGCGTTACGAAGGCCTTGTTGATTTCGCCCTCGATTATGGTTTGCCTGGGAAACCCGGTTACACATACGACCGTCCTTTCGACTACTTCAGCTTCCAGGCCGCGGCATCGACCGCGATTGGTTTCGAGAGCGTTTCGACCCGCGGACTCTTGCTGGGAACCGCTTACGACATCGGCGACAACTATCGCGGTATAGGGGGTCTGTACGGCAGTTACAGCTACATGGCGCCGCAGATTTTTCGTTTGGCGAGTACAGCACTCTCGCTCGGCACGACCGGCGAGTGGCGACTTTCCGATTCTCTGGCACTGCAGGGAACAGCTCTCCTTGGCATTGGCTACGCCAGCGTCAGCACCCTTCATGGCGCCTCCGACGAGCGGGCGAATCAATATGGCGTCGCGCCGCAGACACTCTTGGCGTTGCGGCTGATCGTGGGCGATCGGGCGTCCCTCGACCTCACTGCTCAGGAGTACTTTGTCAGCGACGTATCCGGAAGCCGCGGCAATCACGACAACGTCGTACGCGCCGACGCGTCGATCACGTGGCGCATTCATCGCGAGCATGCAGTCTCAGTAAGATATCAGTTGTCCCGACGTGACTCGGATTTCCGAGATCTAGGCAATAGAACCCAGAATCGAGATACGGTCGGCATTTTCTATACGCTTCTCGGTCGCGATCGGTTCGGCACTGGCGATTGGAAGCGTGGTGGAGATTAGGAGTTCGATGTTCCCAGGAAATTCATCCCGTCTGGGCGCGCATAACTGTGATGGCTTGAATGTCCACCTGAAACAATCGCCCCCCAAACGCGCCTAAGAGATGACCTCAGCGGACACCATGCGGTAGCGTCGTTAACCCTAGGGTTTCGGCTATACGGACACCCAAACGAGCAGTAAAATCATGAATGCAAAGAACCTCGGATATCAGCCAAGATAAGTTACAGCTTCATTCTCGCTGACAGTTCATCCAGACCTTTTTGCGATCCATCCATTGACAGTCAAGATGAAAAACAAAAAGGGCTGCCATTTGATCAGCAACCCTTTAGGGCGTAATCACGCCCGACTCACATATTTAATTTTTTACTGTGCCGGCTAGACCGGAGCGCGTTTTTGAGTTACCGAGTATGGCTCCTTGCTGCCTGCTAGTGTTTAGTCCCTTCTTTTAGTGGCTCGCTGGAGCGAGTCTTCAACCCTACGGGTTTTGCGTGAAGGCGTAACATCTAGCAACCGGTACTCATGACGCGACTCCGTTAACCACGGCCTCTCTTTTCTAGCGCGGCGGAGTCTCCTCATTCATTAGTGTCCCTCCTGACTCTCTAAAAGGAGCAACGCCCATGCCAAAGAGAAATCGGATAGATCTGATGATTTGCGCTTATTCCTAGGCAAGCACGGCGATGGCGACGTTTTAGATTTAAGAAAATCGACGAGATAATTTCTCAAACATCGGAAAGACAGCATCGAGTGCCGGTCGTTGATTGTGCACGATTGAGTTGCTCGTACTCCAATTGGCAACATCGCTGCACAACTGACGAAAGGCGCGAAACGGTTTATAATCACGAGTCATGAACGAGCAATCTAAACGGTCCAAAGATTTTCGCTGGTGGGAGCGTGGGATTATTTATCAGATTTATCCGCGATCGTTCAAAGACAGTGACGGGGACGGCATCGGCGATCTCCGCGGCATTCACAGTAAACTCGACTATCTTCAATGGCTCGGCGTGGACGCGATCTGGATCTCCCCGATTTTTCCCTCGCCGATGGCAGACTTCGGTTACGACGTCAGCAACTACACTGACATCGACCCGATTTTCGGCACCCTCGCGGATTTCGATGCGTTACTCGCCAACGTTCACGCCCGCGGCATGAAGCTGCTGCTCGATTACGTTCCCAATCATACTTCGGACCAGCACCCATGGTTCCTCGAGTCGCGATCGTCACGAAATAGCGCCAAGCGCGATTGGTACATCTGGCGCGATCCGGCGCCGGACGGCGGTCCGCCGAACAACTGGCGCGCCAATTTCGGCGGCGGCGCGTGGGAGTGGGACGAGAAGACCGGACAGTATTACTATCATGCATTTCTCAAAGAGCAGCCCGATCTCAACTGGCGCAATCCGGAAGGACGGCGGGCGATGCTCGACGTGATGCGCTTCTGGCTCAAACGCGGCGTCGACGGCTTTCGCGTCGACGTGATGCATCACCTGGTCGAAGACACCGAGTTCCGCGACAACCCGCCCAATCCCGATTGGCGGCCCGGCCTGTCACCGTACCGGGAGCTACTGACGACTCACACCGTCGATCTTCCCGAGGTGCAAGAGATCGTCGCGCAAATGCGCGGGGTTATCGAAGAGTACGACGATCGCATGCTGGTCGGCGAAATTTACCTGCCGGTCGAGCGACTGATGGCCTATTACGGCGCGAGCGGCAAAGGCGCGCATCTGCCGTTTAATTTTCAGTTGATCCGGTTGTCGTGGAAAGCCAAGGAGATCGCTCGGGCGGTTGAGCGCTATGAGGCATTGCTGCCGTCCTATGCTTGGCCGAACTGGGTGCTCGGCAATCATGACAAGCCGCGCATCGCCACCCGCGCCGGCGCGGCGCAAGCCAGAGTTGCAGCCATGTTGCTGCTGACCTTGCGCGGCACACCGACGATGTACTACGGCGACGAGATCGGTATGCGCAACGTGCTGATTCCTCCCAACCTGGTACAAGATCCATTTGAGAAAAACCTGCCGGGTCTCGGCCTGGGTCGTGATCCGGTGCGTACGCCAATGCAGTGGACAGGCGGCCAATGGGCCGAATTTTCTTTGGCTGAACCCTGGTTGCCGCTTGCCGATGATTTTAAGGATTTCAACGTGGCGATCGAGC
>Ga0075421_100009738_pt1 | contig 11847 bp, 9 predicted proteins | sample SoiMetdeltSBSDD5_FD_75292 | JGI IMG/M metagenome (GOLD analysis project Ga0075421, IMG submission 75292) | Bulk soil microbial communities from a Populus tree surrounding site in Tennessee, USA - Soil MetaG P. deltoides SBSDD5 | ecosystem: Environmental > Terrestrial > Soil > Tree plantation...
CTGCGTGCCGTTGGCCGTATTGGCACCCGCCACATCCACACACTTACCGCCAAAACCGGTGATCTGACCGGTCCGGCCGCCACCACCGCCGCTCGTCCACGCGTAGACGCGCACGTAGTCGATGGTCAGCGTTTGCGGGAAAACCGTTGACCCGTCCGGGTTTCCGGGCCAGAAGCCGCCGACCGCCACGTTCAGGATGATGAAGAACGGGTGGTCGAAGACCCAGCGGTCGCCGCCGAGATCCGCGGGCGTCCTCCGCTGGTACTGGACGCCGTCGACGTACCAAGTGATGGAGTCGGGAGCCCAGTCGACGGTGAATGTGTGGAAGGCGTCGGCAAAGGGACTGCCGATGGTGTAACCGGCGCCGATCCCCTCGCCGCCCGAGTATCCGGGGCCGTGGATGGTGCCATGCACGGTATTCGGCTCGCGGCCGATGTTCTCCATGATGTCGATCTCGCCACTGGTGGGCCAGCCGACACTGCCGATGTTGTCACCGAGCATCCAGAACGCGGGCCAGATGCCCTGCCCGCGGGGGATGCGCATGCGCGACTCGAAGCGGCCGTATGCCTGGGTGAACTTGCCCTGCGTCTTGATGCGGGCCGAGGTGTACTGGCAGGAGCCGTACCAGCAGGAGTAACCGGCGGGGTTCTCCCGCCGCGCGGTGATGACAAGGTTGCCGGCACCGTCGTGCGCCACGTTGCGCGTGCTGTTGGTGTCGTACTCCAGCTGGTTGTTGCCCCAGCCCCCACCACCCACGTCATGGCCCCAGCGGGCCGAGTTGGGTGGGGTCCCCGCGGCCGCGTTGAACTCGTCGGCCCAGGTGAGCGCGCCGATCGCGGCGGTCGCGGGGTTGTCGATGGCCCAGCCGAGCGCGGCGATGAGCACGGCTGAGACCAATATCCTTAGGGTTTTCATCGGGGGTAGGTGGTTGTGACAGCCGGGTTTACGGCGCGGTCGCGGCGAAGGCCTTGGCCCAGCCGGCCGGCGCGGTGCCCGCGATCACCGACTCCTCAAGCGCGCTGAGGCTATCGGTGCGCAGACCCCAGCCGTAGGGGAACAGCGGGTCGTAGTTGGCGTCGCCCAGGTTGATCGGGACCTGCGCTTCGCTGCGCGGCCATGAAACGCTCAGACGTCCGGTGAAGGGCTTGCGCCCGAACAGGACGTCCGCCACGCCCGCGCCCTCGCTGCCGGGAAGCCACGAGGCGACAAGCGCGTCCATCTGGCCGAGCTGGTCGGTCAGCACCTGGGTCCGCCCGGAGACGACGAGCACGACGCACTTTGAGATGGCGCCGCACACCTTGTCTATGACGGCCTTGTCACCGGCCTGGAGCGACAACGACTTCTCCTCCTGCTGCGGCACCGTGCACCAGCCGCACTCCGGCCCGGCGATATCGCCAAAGCCCTCGGCATACGGTGTCTCGCCCACGACCACGATGCCCACATCGGCACCGGTCATCGGGGCGGACGCGTCGGCGCTGTAGGTGACCGTCGCGCTTGGAGCGACCTCGCGGATACCCTCGAGGATGGTGGTGCCTGGGATGGCGTCGCCGGAGACGCCCTGCCACTGGATGGTCCAGCCACCGGCCTGGTTTCCGATGTCGTCGGCGTTACGCCCGGCGACGTAGATGTTGCCGCTCGGGGCAAGCGGCAGGGTGCGGTTGCTGTTCTTCAGCAGCACCTGTGACTGGGCGACCGCCTGACGGGCCAGCGCCCGGTGCTCGGCCTTGCCCACGTCACCCACGCGATCGGTGGGGGCGTAAGGGTTCTCGAACAGGCCAAGCTCGAACTTGGCGCGCAGGATCCGCTTTACGGCGTCGTCGATGCGGCTGGAGTACACGTTGCCCGCGTTGACCTCCGCCAGCAGCAGGTCCTCAAACTGCTTGGCGCTGTACGGTTCCATGAACATGTCGGTGCCCGCGTTGACACCGATGCGCACCTTGTAGGCGGTCAGGCCGCCGTTGCCGGGTGCGGACGGGTCGGGGATCTGGTGGATGCCCTCCCAGTCGGAGATGACGAAGCCGTCAAAACCGATGCGCTCCTTGAGCAGGTCGGTGATCAGCTCCCGCTGCGCGTGCATCTTGGTGGGGTTACCCAGGCCGTCCTCGGTCCAGTCGATGCTGGAGAAGGAGGGCATGATGCTGCCCACGTGGTGCTGCTTGACGGCGGGGAAGTAGGGCGAGAAGTCGAGGGCCATGAAGTCCTCGCGGCTGGTGACGGTCACGCCCTGGTCGATGGTGTAGCGCTGCTCCCACCACGGCTTGCCCTGATTGGCCAGCGCCGTCGCGGTGTCGAACTCGGTGTCGCCGTCACCGGCGTAGTGCTTGGCGGTGGACAGTATCCCGGATTGCTGCAGGCCGCGGATGTAGGTCTCCATCTTGATGACCAGCGCCGGGTTCTCGCTGAAGCTCTCGTACGAGCGCCCCCAGCGCTCGTCGCGGGTCACGCAAATGCAAGGCGAGAAGTTCCACGGGATGCCGGTGCCCTTCAGTTCGGCTGCGGTGGCGCGGCCGATGGCCTCGACAAGGTGCGGGTCCCGCGTGGCGCCAAGGCCGATGTTGTGCGGGAAAATCGTTGCGCCATAGACGTTTCCGTGCCCGTGCACAGCGTCGATGCCGTAGATGAGCGGGATCTGCAGGCGCGTGCTGAGCGCCTGGGCCTGGAACGAGTTGACCATCGCCACCCAGGCGGCCGGGGTGTTGGTCGGCGGGGTGGAGCCACCGCCGGAGAGCACCGAGCCGAGCTGCCACTGCGCGATCAGGGACGGGTTGTCCGCGACAGCGCCCCGCTCGGCCTGGGTCATCTGGCCGATCTTCTCCTCGAGGGTCATGCGCGCCAGCAGGTCGTTGACCCGCTTGTCAAGCGGCAGTGCGGAGTCGAGGTAGGGCAGGTCGTTGGCGTTGATGACGATGGTGCTGTGCGTGTCACCAGCGTTGAGGGTGATGGTCTCGGCGGTTTCGGCGTCGCGGTCGCGGTGCGTGGCGACGTCGACGAAGCGGGTGCTGCCGGAGGCGGTGCCGACCTCGAAGGTGAGCTGCCCCTCGGCGGGGGTGTAGTCGGAGCCGGCGTTCGCCGTGCCGGGCGTGGTGCGGTAGGACACCGTGGTTGCGGCGGCCAGCGGCGCGCCGTCGGGGATGGTGACGGTGATCCCGACGCGGGCCTTGCTGCCTTCGGCGATGGTGTACACCGGGTTAGCGGTCGCGAAGGTAACCCCGGGCTGGGGTGCCGCGGCCGCCAGGCCCGGCAGGAGCGCCACCATCAGAGCGCCGATACCACTGACGGCGATCAATTTACGCCGCCGGTTTCGGTTGTCCATTATGGATCCTCCTCAGTCATTGACGTGGGCTCGAGGAAGAGCGCGAATCGACTGAAGGCTATTGTCAATTTCATACAAAAGTCAATCTAAGACTTGAAAAAAGGGGCGGCGGGTCGATCTTCGAAAGCCGCATTTGCGAGGTGACCTGGTGCTTAGCACTGGCAGATGATAGCTTATTTGGCGTGAAGAGCGGGAGCAGCTTTCGTCTTGGCGAGGCGGGCGAGGTGTTGGGCGTCAGCGTCGACACCGTGCGGCGGTGGGTCGACTCCGGCCGCATCGCCGCGACCCGCGACGGCCACGGACATCGGGTGATCGCCGGCCCCGACCTGGCGGCGTTCGCGAGCCAGAGTGCGGCCGGCGAGCCCAACGACGGGTCGTCGGCGCGCAACCGCCTGCGCGGCATAGTCACCGCGGTCGTCAAGGACACGGTGATGGCCCAGGTGGACATCCAGGCCGGACCGTTCCGCGTGGTCTCGCTGATGAGCCGGGAGGCGGTGGAGGCGTTGGGCCTCGAGGTCGGCTCGCGCGCGGTGGCGGTGGTCAAGTCCACCAACGTCGTAGTGGAGCGGCCGGCGCGCAGCGGCGGAGCTGCGACCAATGACTCTGTGCGGCCGGCGCGCAGCGGCGGGGCTGCGACCAATGACTCTGTGCGGCCGGCGCGCAGCGACGGAGCTGCGACCAATGACTCTGTGCGGCCGGCGCGCAGCGGCGGGGCTGCGACCAATGACTCTGTGCGGCCGGCGCGCAGCGACGGGGCTGCGACCAATGACTCCGTGCGGCCCTCGTGAGGCCGATCCTGGCCGTGCTCGCCGCGATCGCTTTGCTGGCCGGGTGCGGGACCAATCAGGCGGGGCAGCCCAAGGCGCTCATCGTGTTTGCGGCCGCCTCGCTCACGGAGGCGTTCGAGAAGATCGCGCCGGGGTTCGAGCGCGACAACCCAGACGTCAAGGTGCGCTACAACTTCGGCGGCAGCTCGGCGCTGGCCCAGCAGATCAACCAGGGCGCGCCCGCCGACGTCTTCGCCGCGGCCAGCCCGGCCACGATGAAGACGGTCACCGATGCCGGCAATGGCGACGCAGTCGCCTCCACCTTCGCGCGAAACCAGCTTGCCATCGCGGTACCCCCTAATAATCCCAAGGGCATCAAGGGCTTGGCGGATCTGGCCCGGCCCGGTCTGAAGGTCGCGCTCTGCGCGGAGCAGGTGCCGTGCGGCGCGGCCGCCAAGACGGTGCTGGCCGCGGCGGGCGTCAAACTGACGCCGGTCACGCTCGAGCAGGATGTGAAGGCGGCGCTGGCTAAGGTGCGGCTGGGTGAGGCCGACGCCGCGCTGGTCTACCGCACCGATATCCGGTCGCTGTCCGATGTGGAGGGTGTGGAGTTCCCGGAATCCGCCAAGGCCATCAACGACTACCCGATCGTGGTGGTGAAGAACGCGCCCAACAAGGCTGCGGCGCAAGCGTTCGTGGCCTATGTGACCGCCGGGCCGGGCAAGACCGTCCTGGCGGAGTTCGGTTTCCAGACGGCTTGAGCGGATGACACCGTCTTTCTTGACGGCGCCCGCCGTCGTGGCGGCGTTCTCCAACGACACAAAGCCGTCCCCACCCCGGAATCGAGGTGGGGACCGCTCCTTGCGCTCTCAGGCGTGCACGGGCTCCAGCTCGGTCGCCCTTTCCGTTTCGGGAGCGGTTGTGGGAGAAGGGGCTGGGGCGTCGGGAGCGGCGTGGGCGCGGGCGCGGCGCGGCAGCAGGAAGGCCAGCCCGAGCGAGACCACCGTCAAGGCCAGCGCGATGAGCGTGACCTGCTGCGACGCGCCGAGGAAGGTTTGCGCGTCCGGGCGCGGGCCGACCGCGGCGAAGAACACCGTGCCGAGCACCGCCACGCCCAGCGAGGCGCCCATCTGCTGGATCGACTCGAGCATGCTCGACGCGGAGCCGACCTCGCGATCCTTGATGTCACCCATGATGATGTCGAACAGCGGCACGAAGATCATGCCCATGCCGATGCCGTAGAGAACCATGGGCAGGACCAGTTTCAGGCCACCCGCGCTGGCCACACCCTGGCTGAAGACCGCATACAGCAGCACCAGGCCCACGGCCATCATTGACAGTCCGATGTGGAGGATGCGCCGGCCGAGCCGCGTCATCATGCCGGCGGCGAACCCCGACCCGAAGAAGGCCCCGATCGCCCACGCGGCCATCGTCAGGCTGGCGCGCACCGGGCTCTGGCCCAGGCCGAGCTGCAGGAAGAGGCCGACCGCGAGCGAGAACCCGACGATGGAGCCGAAGAAGACCACCACGAACACGACACCCGACGTGTACGAACGCTTGGCGAAGACGCTGAGCTGGACCAGAGGAGTCCTCCCATTGCGTTTCCTGCTCATCTGGTACCCGGTGAAAATCCCGAAAGCCAGGATCGCTGAGATCATCATGGTCACCGTCCAGGCGGGCCAGCCCAGCTCACGCCCCTGAACGAGGGGGAAGACCAGCAGGAACATGCCCGTGGCGGCGATGAGTGCCCCGAGCACATCCAGGCCGCCCTCGCGCCCGCCCTTGACGTGCGGCAGTGCTTTCGCGCCGGCGATCAGCGAGAACAGGCCGAGCGGCAGGTTGATGGCGAACACCATGCGCCATCCCGTGCCGAGGAGGTCGGCGTCGACGAGCAGGCCGGCCACGATCGGGCCGAGGATCGTCGATCCGCCGATGACCGGACCGAGCGCGGCGAAGGCCTTGCCGATCTGCTGCGGCGGGAACAGGTCGCGGATCAGACCGAAGCCCTGCGGGATCATTACGGCGCCGAAAAGTCCTTGCAGCACACGGGATACGATGAGCGCCTCGGGACCCCACGCCAGCGAGCATGACAGGGAGGCGGCGACGAAGCCGACCAGGCCGATCATCAGGATCCGCTTGCGGCCGAACATGTCTCCCAGCCGGCCACCGGTCAGCAGCCCGGCCGCCAGTGCCAGGGTATAGCTAGCCGCGATCCACTGGAGGTCGGAGTAGGTGGCGCCGAGGTCGGCGCTGATCGCCGGGGCGGCGACGTTGACGATGGTCGAGTCGAGGATGTTCATAACGGTCGCCGCGAGCACCGCGAACAGTCCTAGCCATGCCGACTTTACCGGGCTCCTGCTTGCTGTCTTCATCTCCATGGCGTTTAATCTAGAAGGCTATTAGGAAGACTTCGCTCCTAATGGAAGGGCAGACTCGAAAATATGTTGGAGACTTCGGCAAGACTTCTGCGTCTGCTCTCCCTGCTGCAGACGCCGCGCGAGTGGACCGGCTCGGAGCTGGCCGCCCGGCTGGAGGTGAGCACCAGGACGGTCCGGCAGGACGTGGACCGGCTGCGCAACCTCGGCTACCCGGTGCACGCGACCCGGGGCAACGTGGGTGGGTACCGCCTCGGCGCGGGGGCGGTCATGCCGCCGCTCCTGCTCGACGACGAAGAGGCGGTCGCCGTGGCGGTCGGCCTGCGCACAGCCGCGGTCGGCTCGGTGACGGGCATCGAGGAGACGTCCCTGCGCGCGCTGGCAAAGCTGGAGCAGGTGCTGCCGTCGCGCCTGCGGCGGCGCGTCAACGCCCTGCAGAACTACACCGTCTCGGTGCCGCTGGCGTCGAACTCCCCGACCGTCGAGGCCGAGACCCTGTCGACGATCGTCGCCGCCGCCCGTGACCACGAGCGCCTGCGCTTCGACTACCGGTCGCATGACTCCTCGGTCTCAAGGCGGGACGTGGAGCCCTACCGGCTGGTCAACTGGGGGCGGCGGTGGTACCTCGTCTGCTGGGACGTCCAGCGGGGCGACTGGCGCACGTTCCGGGTCGACCGGATAGAGCTTCGCGTGCCGACCGGGCCACGCTTCGCGCCGCGTGAGCTGCCCACCGAGGACCTGGCTTCCTATGTGTCCAACGGGGTTTCGACCGCTACCTGGCGCTACCGTGCCCGGGTCGTGGTGCGGGCGCCCGCGGCGGTCGTCGCGGAGCGGGTGCCGGTCGCGGCCGGCTCGGTCGAGGCGATCGACGAGGAGACGTGCGCGTTCGAGACCGGGTCGGACAACCCGGAGACGCTGGCGCTCTGGCTCGGCATGCTCGACGCCGACTTCACCATCAGCGATTCGCCGGAACTCATCGAACACCTGCGGGCGCTGTCGGAGCGCTATGCCCGCGCGGCCGCGGCTGCGGGGTGACGCCGCCTTGGTGGGTGACAGATCGCTGTAGCGCTGTGTGTAGAAACGGGCCTGGATCTACATCCAGCGCTACAACGACCTGAGCTGGTTGATTCAGCGGGCGCCTGAGGCCTGCCAGTTCAGCTGGGTGAGCAGCTGGCGCGCCTGCTCGGTGTGCTCCGCCATGACGTTCACGGCATACTCCTTGGCCTGCAGGGAGCTCAGTGAGGTGAAGTCGCGCATGCCCCGCGTCGCCGCCTGGGCGATGGCGCCGAAGATGGCGCCCCAGATGGCGCCGATGACGATGCCGGTGAGGACCACCACTAACCAGTTTGCCTCCGCGAACAGGCCGAAGAGCAAACCGATGAAAAGACCGAACCAGGCGCCGGTCGCGGCGCCCGCCAGGGCCGCCTTGCCGGTGGTCATGCGACCGGTGACGTGCTCCACCAGCATCAGGCCGGTCCCGACGATCTGGGTGTGCTCGACCGGGAACTTGCTGTCCGATAGATGGTCGACGGCGCGTTGCGCCGAAGCGTAATCCGGGTAGCTGGCCACGGTGACCATCGGGCGGCTTCCTTCGGCGCCCGCACCGGGCTGGAAGGTGCCCGTGCCCATACCCCCCGGGCCGGATGGTGTCGTCATAACCTCATCCTTGCCCGACGGCGAGCCCTTTATGCATCAAACCCGGGTTTCGATCCGTCCGTCGGACGCGGGAACACCGTCAGCTCCTCGGTGAGCGCGCGAACCGACCACTATGAGTCGGTTTCCTCCGTGATGGCCTTCGCCGGCTCCGGATCGGCGCTACCGGCCTGCGCCGGTGCAGTCTTCCCGCCGCCGGACTGGGCCGGTGGCGGCGCGGGCGCGGGTTGGGCGGGGTCCGGCGGTGGGGGCGCGAGGTCGGCGGGGTCCGACGGCACGAGCGGCGTCTTGGCGCCGGGGCGGAGGAGGCGCATCACGACGGGTGCGGCTATTACCAAGGCGATGATGGCGACCAGCGTGCCGGCGATGGGGCGTTCGACGAAGCCGAGGATGTCACCGGAGAACATGCGCAACGACTGGCGGAAGCTGTTCTCCAGGATGGCGCCGAGCACGAACGCCAGAAGCAGTGGCCCTGGATCGAACCCCGTCTTGCGCATCAGGTATCCAAGGATGCCGAAGGCGATGACAATCCACATGTCGAACACGGTGTTGGCGATGGTGTAGGTGCCAAGCATGACCACGGCCACGACAACCGGGGCCAGGATTGACTCCCGCACCGCCACGAGCTTCACGAACAGGCCGACCAGCGGGATGCTCATGATGAGCAGCAGCACGTTGCCCAGGTACATGGAGTCGATGACGCCCCAGAACACCTCGGGCTTCTCGTTGATGAGGTTGGGCCCGGGAGCCACCCCTTGCAGCATCAGGGCTCCGAGGATCACCGCCATCACCGCGTTGGTGGGGATGCCGAGCGTCAGCAGCGGGATGAACGAGGCCGTGGCGGCGGCGTTGTTGGCGGTCTCGGGGCCGGCGACACCCTCGATGGCGCCGCGGCCGAACCGATGCGGCGTCTTGGAAACCTTGCGCTCGATGGTGTAGGAGACCATCGACGAGAGGGTGCCGCTGCCGCCGGGCAGCACGCCGAGGCCAAAGCCGAGCAGGGATCCGCGCAGGATCGACCAGCGCGACTCGCGAATGTCCGAACGCGACGGCCAGACGTTGTTGAACGGCAAGGCGGTGAAGGTCTGCCGGGCGCGGTGGTCGAGCGCGTAGAAGATCTCGCCGAGGCCGAACAGGCCCATTGCCAGCGCCACGAAGTCGAACCCGTCGGCGAGTTCGAGGATGCCGCCGGTGAAGCGCTCGGCGCCGACGAACTGGTCGAGGCCGACCGTGGCCAGCAGCAGGCCAGCGCCGGCCGCGATGATGGCCTTGAGGGTGGAGCCGGTGGTCAGCGTCGCCACCATGAGGATGCCAAGCAGCGCAAGGACCGTGTACTCGGGCGGGCCGAAGCTGAGCGCGTTGCGGGCGAGCACGGGTGCGCCGAAGGTGAGGCCGAGGATGGCGACGGTGCCGCCGATGAACGACCCGATCGCCGCGATGCCCAGCGCCGATCCTGCCCTGCCCCGCCGGGCCATCTGGTACCCGTCGATGACCGTGACCACGCTGGCCGCCTCCCCGGGCACCTTCAGCAGCACGGAGGTGATGGTGCCGCCGTACATGGCGCCGTAGTAGACCCCAGCGAGCAGGATGATGGCCGAGTCGGGCGGCAGCGAGTAGGTGATCGGCAGCAGCAGCGTGATGGTCGGCACCGGGCCGATGCCGGGCAGCACGCCGATGACCATGCCGACCAGTGCACCGACGAAGACCCACAGGATGTTGCGGGGTGCCAGGGCGACCTCGAAGCCCGATAGCACCGAGTCGAACAGATCCATCTCGGTCTCACCCAATCGTGTGCGGGATCGGTGCTTTGAGCAGCTCGATGAAGAGCACGTGCAGCGCGGCCGTGACGCCGACGCTGATCACGGCGGTCATCAGCCACGACTCCCGCCCGATGAGCCTGAGCCACAGCGCGAGCATCAGCACGGTCGCCCACTCGAAGCCGGTGCCGGGCCAGGATCCCATGCCGCCGAAGAGGATGACGAACACCCCGGCGAGGACGAGCGACAGGCCGATCGTGCGCAGCCCGTGGCCGCCGAAGTGCTCACCATCGTCAATGGACCGCCAGCGGGCGAGCAGGATCACCGAACCGAGAATCATCATGCAGCTGGCGCCGGCCGGCCAGAGCCCGGCGCCCGGCTCGGTCAGGTCGCCGATGCCCAGCAGCAACGAGTTGACCAGCGCCGCCGCGCCCACGAGCAGGGGCACGACGGCGGCGATCAGGCGTCCGGTGGTGGAGGCCGGCTCCGGCTCCTCGTCGGGCAGGTCGGTCATTTGCTGGCGATGCCCAACGCCGCCAAGGCGGCCTTGTAACGCTCGCTGTCGGCCTGGATCTGCTTGGTCAGCTCGGGACCGGGCAGCTCGCGGCGCTCGATGTAGTTGTCCTTCAAGAACTTCTCATGCTCGGGCGTCTTCACCGCCTCCTTGAAGGCGTTGGCGAGGACGCCGGCGACGTCGTCGGGCACCTTGGGCGGCACGGCGACGAAGCGCATCTGGTCCACCACTATGTTGAAGCCCTTCTCCTTCATCGTCGGCAGGTCGGGGATGAGCGGGCTGCGCTGCTCGGTGAACATGGCCAGCCGCCGCAGCTCACCGGTGGCGACCTGCTTGTGCGTCTCGGCCAGGTGCGACGCCCCGATGTCGACCTGCCTGCCGAGCAGGGCGGTGATGCTGGGGCCGGTGCCGCCGAACGGGACGTCGGTGGCGCTGTAACCCGCGCCCTTGAAGAACAGCGTCTGCGCAAGGTATAGGCCGGTGCCCACGCCGGAGTGCCCGTAGGTGAGCTTGGCGCCCTTGTCGTTGAGCAGGTCGTCTATGGTCTTGTACTTGGAGTCCTTGTGCACCAGCAGGCAGATGTTCTCCACGGTCAGCCCGGTGATGATGCGCAGCTCGTCAAGGCCGATCTTCGTGGCGCTCTGCTGGAGGTGGGGGGTGATCGCGAACAGCGACGACGGGGAGAAGGCCATCTTGTACCCGTCGGGCGGGCCCGAGATGACATCCTTGGTGCCGACGGCCCCCGCCGCCCCGTCCTTGTTGATGACTACCACCGGCTGCTTGAGTGGCTTTTCCAGGCTCTTTGCCATCTGACGGGCGATGAGGTCGGTGCTGCCGCCGGGCGCGAACGGCACCACCCACTCGATGGGGCGGGTGGGGAAGTTGGTGCCCGTCTGGCCGGGCTCTTCCTTCTTTACGCTGCAACCTGTGAGGAACGCTGCGGCACCGAGCCCGAGGCCGGTCCGCAGGATGTCGCGGCGGGAGAGCGGACTATCCACTTTGGATCCCTCCTGAGACGAGTGACAATTGATGTTAATCCCCACGCGCGGATCCAGTGGTAATCGTCGCTCATTCTTTTAAGTCTCAGCTCGGCGCCCACCGATTTCAAACATAGCCATCCAGCGTTTTCCAGCGCGCCTACCTTGGGCGGCGCGCCGGAAACAGCTGTGGCAACCGCAACGGTCAGCGGTTGGCCAGGTTTTCGTCTCTCGCTACCTGTCCGGCCTGGTCGGCCCGGCGATGCCGCGCATCGGCCTGTGCCTGCGCCTTCTCCCGGTCCAGTTGCATGTCACGCAGTTGGCTCTCCTGCTCGCGCAGCTGATCCTCCTGCTCGCGCAGCTGGCGCCGGGTGGCGGCGCGGCGGCCGGCCCTCCGCCCGATCCCCGACATGATCATCATGATGCCCATGAAGCCCAGCGCACCGATGATCAGCCCGGCGAGGTACACCTGGGTGATCGTGAGGTCGATG
>Ga0075421_100009739_pt1 | contig 11847 bp, 7 predicted proteins | sample SoiMetdeltSBSDD5_FD_75292 | JGI IMG/M metagenome (GOLD analysis project Ga0075421, IMG submission 75292) | Bulk soil microbial communities from a Populus tree surrounding site in Tennessee, USA - Soil MetaG P. deltoides SBSDD5 | ecosystem: Environmental > Terrestrial > Soil > Tree plantation...
TAGCGCGCCGCCTACCAAGGTGCTCAGGCCGTTGGCGACGATGTCGCCGAGGCTCGGGTCGCGGCCGGGGATCCACTGCTGGAGGAACTCGACGGTGAACGACAGAGCGACACCCGCGATAAGAAGGGTCCTCACTTGGTGAGCTGGCTTGTAGAGGGCCAGTGCAATCCCGAAGGGGATGAAGAGCAGCAGGTTCTGGATCGCCTCGGCGAGGGCTTCGTCGCCCGAGGCGAGCTGGAAGCTCCAGCCTTCGGCCACCGTTTCGCCGGCGGGCCGCAGGGTGGCGATGCAGATGGCGAGGACGGAGAGGGCGAGGGCGAATGCGGAAGGCGGAACGCGGAACGCGGAACTCACCCGCCTCTGTTCCGCGTTCCCACTTCCGCGTTCCGCGTCTAGTGACACCTGCCGCTCCCCGAATCCCTGAACCTTCCCCCGGCTACGGGCACGAATTCCCAATCATATCCGTCCGGGTGCAGCGTCAGCTTGATCACGCCGTGAGTCTTATTGTGCCGCACCTCGCTGTTGGCGCGGACGATCGGGAATTCATAGAAGCCGGCGCCGCCCATGCCCACGACGAACTCACGGATGCCGCGCGCGGTGTCGCGCACTCCTCTCGGCGTCTGGGGGGCGAAGCGTTCGTAGGTGTGATCGTGCCCGTTGATCACGACGTCGGCGTTGGCGGCGTAGAGCGCGTTCCACAGGGGCTCGGGCGCGCGGTTGTTGCCGTGCTCGCCCGATGAGAAACGGGGGTGGTGCCAATACGCCAGGGTGCAGGGAGCAGGGTGCAGGGCGAGGTCTCTACGGAGCCACTGCTCCTGCGGCGATCCAGCCTTCATCGAGACGTTGCTGTTCAGGGAGACGATGTGCCAGGCGCCGAGTTCGTAGCTGTAGTAGCCAAGCCCTGAATCGCCGGCTTGGGCGCCGAAGTAGCGGTAGTAGAATCGCGCGCCCGGGTTCCGGTAATCGTGGTTCCCCGGCGCGGGACGGGTGCGGTGCTTGTGCCTCCCCCACGACGGTTCGTAGCACAAGGCGAATTGGGAGAGGGCGCCGTTGGGGTACGCGTTGTCGCCGGCGGTGAAGACGGTGCCGGGGATCGAGTCGAGGAGCTTGGCCGTGGCTTCGTCGTCGTCGTAGCGGCAGCTGGCGATGTCGCCGGCGCCGACGAGGACGGCGGTGGCGGGTGGAGGCGCCTGAGCGCCGAGTGAGAGCGTAAGTACCCACCAATACAAGACTTTCCAACCCACACGGTCCCCCTGGTTAACGGTGAGGCGTGCTTGCGGTCACAAGAATGCAGCGAAGTTTGCGGCTTTTCCACATCACAAAACTGCCTGTGGACAAAGGGGCCTCGCGAATTGGGGCTGTTGTGGTACAACGCGAGTGTGATCTGGCTCGCGTTCGTCTGAGCCAGCGCTTGTAACTCCACTCCCCGCATGCTGTTACAGTCTGACCCCAGCGCCGGGTCACTCGGCCCGCTTCGTGCCAAGTACCCGGGCATGAGGCGAATCCAGGCCAGCCTAGTGCTGGCCATCCTTTTGACCGCGTGCTTCGGGGACCCTGCGGGACCCGGGGTGCTGAGCGTTTCGGTCGAGGGAGGGGTCGACACGGTGTGGGTGGGCGCGCCGGGCGAAGCGCTGCCTACCGCGATTCGTCTGCACATCACCGACGATGCCGGTCGCACGTTGCCCGCGGCGCACCTCGAGTGGGAGGCGCTCGGCCGGAACGCCCAGGTACTCAGCGCGAGTGCTCAGAGCGACGGGACGGGGCTGGCCACCGCGAGCTGGCAGCTTGGCACCGACGCCGCCGAGGAGCAGCAGCTACGCGTGACCGTGCGGGCGTCTCGCGCGGAGAACCAGATCGTCATCCGCGCGCGCGCGGTTCCATATGTCGTCTCGCAGGTGCGCATTGCGCTCGACACGCCGGCCGTGGTTCGCCTCGGCGACACGCTGCCGGTCCGCGTCGACGCGATCGATCCGTACGGCAACGCCTTCCCGGCGCCCGACGTCGCGCTCTCGGTCTCCGATTCGACCGTGGTTGGGCTCTCGGCATCCGGTCTGATCGGGGGACGTCGCGGTCAGTCGTTCGTGCGGGTCGCGAGTCACTCGGCCACGGCCGTGTTCCCGCTGCGGGTCACGCAGTATGTCGCCGCGATCGTACCCGTCATCGACATCCTGCAGTTCTCGGCGCTGGGCGCCGAGCTGCCGGTGGCGTACGTGGTGCACGACGACCGGGGCAGGGTGGTGGCGGACACGACGGTGGCGATCGAGGTCGCCGATCCCGCGATCGCGCTGGTGGTCGGCGGCAACGTTCGCGCGGTCGCGCCCGGCATCACGAGCCTGCGATTGAGCCTCGGCCCGGCGTCGGCGACGATGCTGGCGGGCGTGCAGCAGCGCGTCGGGTCACTCCGCTTGATCCGCGACACGATTCGGATCGACGCGTTGATGGACACGACGACGATCGTTCCCCTCGCGCACGACAGCCTTGGTTCGCCGATCGCCAACCCGGCGCTCGCGTACGACGTCAGCGATCGCAACGTCGCGCGGTTCGCCGCCGCGCGGACGCTCGAGGCACTACAGCCGGGAGCCGCGGTCGTGACCGTGCGCGATTCCGTGACGGGCATCTCGACGAGCGCTCCCCTGGTTGTGACCCAGGTGGTGACGGCGGTCGCTGTGACCCCGGCCGAGATCGTGTTCGACGCGATCGCCGACTCGATCGGTCTTGGGGCCACGGCGCGCGACCGGTTGGGCTCGGTCGTTCCCGGGACGAGCTTCGAGTACGCGGTCAGTGATACTGCGGTCGTGGCGATCGATTCACTAAGCCAACTCCGGGCCGTTGGTCCCGGGCAGGCGTCGGTCTCAGCGCGCGATCCAGTGACGGGAATCGTTGGGACGACGCAAGTGCGGGTCGATCAGATCGCGACCGGCCTCACGGTGGCTGTGATGTTCGACAACCCGATCATCACGTTGCCTGCCGGCGCACCGCTTCCCCTCTCGTGTCTCGCCGTGGACCGGAACGGCTATCCGATTGTGCGTGAGACGGCGTTCGTCACGAGTATGAAGGGGACAGTCACGGGTGGCGTTTGTTCCGACGCTACGGTTCGGCGTTCGGGATACGACACCTTGGTGTTCGCGATGGGCGCGGCGCAGGCGCGGGTGCCGGTGATAGTGGCGACCGCGCCGGACTCGGTCGGCGTCATTATGGTGGCTCAACCGCTACCTGATGTGGAACGGATTCGCTTCAGGGGTGAGGACCTCAATCATCCATCGATTCTTGCTTTGCGTCCGCTCGTCGAGGAAATCCTCGCGACATATGGGAATCCCGCAACGAACTTGGGGCGCGCGCGTGCCCTTCGGGATTGGATCGCAAGAACGGCGGTTCATCCTCATCCGCCGCTCCATCCGGACGGAAGCACCAGCAACATGACCGTCCTGCCCCCGGGCAAGACCTGGGCTGATGTGAACGCGTTGATCTACGCCCCGTCGCGCGATTCGTTGATCACCACGAACAACCAGTATTGGTGGAACGTGGGTTACGACGGGTATGCCATGCTCGACCGACTGCTTGGCACGCTCGATCCGGCCACCGGTGTCCGGGCGGATGACGGCATGATGGTGCGCGTGGCTAGCGCACGCTACCAGATTCGCGATCTCCAGACCTACCGCTACCCCTTCTGCACGTTCCAGACGATCATGCTGAACGCGCTTTGGGCTGCCGCGGGACTGCACGGGATGCTTGCTTCGACACTCGCCCACGATCCCGCCGTCGTCTTCATCCCAGAGTTGGGTCGTTGGGTGTATGAGGATCCGACCTTTAACGAGGAGTACGTCCTCGACGGCACAGGAGACCCCCTGTCGCCCGAGCGACTCTTGGAGCTCAGCTCAACCGGACGGGCGAGTAGGTTTGGCGCCGTTAAGGGCGTGCATCCTGATTTCGACGAGGAGATCTACATCGCGGGGCACTCCTACATCACCGAGCATCCCAACGGCATGGTGATCATGGGGAGTCAGCTCAACAGCCGGGTGGTCGGCATAGGTGGCTGGTCCACGCGCCTCGTGCAGATCGACGTCCCGCGCCTCGCCGAGGAGCCGGGGTTCAACAATCCGAACTCCTACGTGCCGGTCTCCGCAGGGGAAGCATTCCCTATGCTGGCCCCGACCCTCCAAGAACTGACGGCTGAAGACTCGGTGTTCGTCGTGCACCTTTCCTCGACGTTCCCGAATCATCAACGGTTCGAGCGACGACTGGTCGGTCAGAACTGGGAGAGCATCGGCGACGTCGATGTGCTGCCGGTCGGTGCTGCGCGCGTGGAGTATCGCAGCGTGGACGTGCTGGGAAGCGCCAGCGGTAGCGCGGTACTCGACGTTTGGGCGCCGCGAACGCAAGCCTTCGTACAATCGGCGCCTCTGGGGAGTCTCAGGGTCCAGGCGCTGTACTGGGTTTCGCCCTAGTACGACCGCAGCGCGGTTCGTATATTGATGGTCCCTCGAGGCGGCGAGAGCGTGCCGCAGCTCGACCGTTGTGAAAACTCTAGCAAAAGGGAGAAGCGGATCGCGTGGAGCCCTTGCCCAGCGATATCCGACACGAATCCTCCACCTCCACGGGCCCCTACCGTGCGGTGAAGTCCCGGCTGCGCTCCAGCTCACCCGAGCAGCGGCGTCTCGAGGACGCCACCCACTTGAAACTCAACGCCCCGGCGCAGGTGCGTCTGGGGCTGCAGCGCCGCGCACCTGCCAACCTGCGTCGCCACGTGCAGCGCGCCGTCATTCGGTTTTTGACACTCGTCGTCGCCGATCTGGCCGCCTTCGGCCTGATGCGGGCGTTGATTCGCGCCGTGCGAGACGGGGAGCTGCTCGGCTCGTGGTTTGCCGCCGAGCTGCGGAGCGCGTTGCCGGCCGGTTACCTGAATGGTTGGCAATTCGCCGCCGCGTTGTTTTTGGGTCTGATGGTGTTGGGGACTTACGGCCCCGGGGATCGGCGGCGCGACCATTGGCGACTGTTCTTGGCCTGCGCACTCGCCGGCGCGCTGCCGTTATGGATTCTGCTGTGGACGCGCGGACTCGACGTCGTCCTGCTTCAGTATGGGTTGACGGTCGTGTTGGTTTGGGCCGGCGTCGTCGCCGAGCGCCTGACGATCGACCGGCTCGTTGTGCGTGTGCGGAACCCGGAGCGTAATGCGGCCGACACGTTGTTCGTCGGACCCGCCCACGAGTGCAGCGCGGTCGCCGGAAGCCCGGCGTTCGGGCGTGCGTCGGAGTATCGCCCGATCGGGTTCGTGGACGTGCAGGCCCCTCCCGGCGCTGGGGCGCTCGGAACGATCGCGGACCTCCCGGTCCTGCTGGCGGCATCTGGGACCGAGGTGGTGGTGATCTGTGGTTTTCTTCCGGACCTGCAACTACGAGAAGTGGTTGACGCCGCGCTCGCTGCCGGCTGCCAGGTGATGTCGGTACCTCGGGTTGTTGAAGTCGCCGGCGTACATCCCACCACCGTGTGGCGTCAGGGTCAGGCGCTCGTCCAACTAACCGCGCCGAGTCTGCGCGGCCAGCAGCTGTTTGTGAAGCGCGCAATCGACATGGTTGGGGCCGCCATCGGCCTCATTCTGCTCAGCCCGGTGTTCGCGGTGCTCGCGGTGCTCGTGAAGCTCGGCTCTGCCGGCCCAGTCTTCTTTCGGCAGGAGCGGGTGGGACGAGGCGGACGTCTCTTCCAGATCATCAAGTTCCGGACTATGGAGGACGGGGCGGAGGGGAAGCGAGACGAGCTGCTAGCCCAGAGCGTGTACAAGGACGCTCGATTGTTCAAGATTGCGCAAGACCCAAGGACGACTCGGCTCGGCCGCTGGTTGCGCCGCACGAGCCTCGATGAACTACCCCAGCTGGTCAATGTGCTGAGCGGCGAAATGTCCTTGGTTGGGCCACGTCCGCCCCTGCCATCTGAAGTTGTTCTGTATGAGCAGCACCACTACACGCGTTTCGATGTCAAGCCGGGGATGACGGGCCCGTGGCAAGTAGCAGGGCGGAATGAGATTCGAGATTTCGAGGAGGTAGTGATGCTGGAGACCGAATACATCCGCCAATGGTCGATCTGGACTGACGTGGTGATTCTCATGCGCACGGTCGGAGTGGTAGCGCGCATGCGCGGGGCGCATTAGCCGCTCTTTCCGGCGTTGCCCCGGGGACCACTGTAGTACTCTCTGTACCACTCCACAAATCTTTGAATACCCTCTCGCATCGGCGTCCTGGGCGTAAAACCAGTGGCCCGCTCTAGACTCTCCACGTCCGCGTAGGTTGCGGCGACGTCGCCCGGCTGCATCGGCAGCATGCGCTTCTGAGCCTTCTTGCCCAGGGTCTCTTCAAGAAGGCTGATTACCTCCAAGAGCTCGACCGGCTCGTGGTTCCCGACGTTGTAAATCCGAAACGGCGCCATGCTGGTGCTTGGATTCGGGTCCTGATCGGACCAAGTCGGGTCTGGAGCGGGAATCACCTCCGTGATCCGAATGATCGACTCGACCACGTCGTCCACGTATGTGAAGTCCCGCTTCATTTTCCCATTGTTGAATACGTCTATCACGCGGCCTTCGAGAATTGCTTTCGTGAACTTGAAGAGCACCATGTCGGGCCGTCCCCAGGGTCCGTAGACTGTAAAGAGACGCAGGCCCGTTGTCGGTAGTCCGAACAAGTAGGAGTAGCTGTGCGCCATCAATTCGTTAGCTCGCTTCGTCACTCCGTACATCGACAGGGGATGATCTGCCCCGTGTTGGACGGAGAAGGGCATTTGGACGTTTGCTCCGTATACTGAGCTTGAGCTTGCATAGACTAGATGGGGCAGTTTGCGGTATCGACACTCTTCCAGGACCTGGAGGAAGCCCAGAACGTTGGAGGCGATGTATGCGTCCGGCCGCTCGAGTGAATACCGTACGCCCGCTTGGGCCGCAAGGTGAATCACTCGATCGAAATCGCAGCGGTCAAACAGCTGGTTCATTGCTTCTGGATCGGCAAGCATGGCGCGTACGAATTCAAACCTTCGCTCGCGCTGCAGGATGGCCAGACGGGACTCCTTGAGGCGGACATCGTAATAGTGGTTGACTGAGTCCAGGCCTACTACGTCATGTCCGTCCGCGAGGAGGCGTCTCGCGACATGGAATCCAATGAAGCCTGCAGCACCAGTCACCAGGATGCGCATCGCCAAACCTTAGTCAGGAGGGAAGCCTAGACGCGGGCCACTTGTCGCCGAGGAGGGCCCGATAGAGAGCTAGTGTCTTTTCAACCACAATCTCCACCGCGAACTCACGAACCGCGATCTCACGTCCCGTACGTCCCAAGCGTTCCCTAAGATCCGGTGACCTGAGGAGCCGCGCTATGGCAGCCGCAAGACTCTTGGAGTCGCGTGCCGGGACCAGCAGCCCGTTGATGCCCTCGCGGACGATCTCTCGACATCCGGGCACATCTGTCGTCACGATGGCTCGTCCGCAAGCCGCTGCTTCCAACAAGACCTTGGGCAAGCCCTCTCGATAGGCAGGGAGCACCACCATGTTAGCGCGTGCCAAGGTACTCGCCATGTCGGTATGATGGCCCCAACACTCGATTCCCTGGCGAGCCCATGCGTCCAGCTGCGTCGTGGGAATGCAACCCGGGTTGCCTGGATCGGAGTCACCCACTAGCACGAACCTGGCTTTGTGACCGGAGGCTCCGAGTACAGCCGCGGCCTCCACAAACTCCTTGACCCCTTTTTCCCACAGCATTCTTGCGGGAAGCATCACGACTGGGACGCCCTCCGGTTCCGGGGTTGGCCGGAAAACGTCGCAATCCACGCCTGAGCCGCGAATCAGCACGGCTTGTTCCGGCTGCACCATCCGCATTCGGACGCAGTCGTCGCGATCGTTGGGATTCTGGAAGATCGTCCGGCTGGTTGGGTCACCGAGTGCCAGTCGATACAACATAGTCACCAGGGGCCGTAGGGCACGCGCGTGCAATTCCTCTGACGAGAAGGTGTATGCCAGTCCGCTGACGGCGTTGACGATAGCCATTCCACCTACAAGTCGTGCAGCCAAGGACCCATAGATGATGGGCTTGACGGTCACGTGATGGACGAGGTCGGGACGCAGACGTCGATACAATCCGACGAGGAAAAGGAGCGTGCGGGCGTCGGTGAATGGATTCGTACCACTCCGCGAGATCGGAAGGCTGACGAACGCGAGGCCTCGGTCCCGGATCTCTCGAGCTTTGCCAGTGTCCCCAGCTACGATCGTGACTTCGGCACCTGCATCGCGCGCAGCGAGGGCTAGGGGGAGTCGGTGGGAGAGAAAGAACCAATCAGAGTTAACGACGAGGAGGAGGTGTGGAGGAGTCACGCGCTGACCGCAGAGGGCTGGAGCTGCTCGGTCATCCAGCTCTCGAACATCAGGGCGCACCAGAGCTGTTCCTGCCGATTCTCTCGTTCCGAGAGATGATTCTCCCACACCGGGCGCACCCGGTCGGGGTTCAGGAATCCCTGAGCGCGCAGGCTGCTGGCGGTGAGGAGATCTTCCGCCCAGTCTCGCATTGGCCCTCGCAGCCAGGCGCCGATCGGGACGGCAAACCCTGTCTTGGGCCGGTCGATGAGGCTCTTGGGCACGTGCTTATCGAGTACCTGCCGCAGGATCCATTTCTGCTGCCCGTTGCGGATCTTCATCGACAACGGGAGCCTCCAGCAGAATTCGGCGACACGGTGATCGAGAAACGGTACGCGTGTCTCGAGACTGACTCCCATGCTGGCCCGATCGACCTTGACCAGGATGTCGTCCGGAAGGTACGTCAGCCCGTCCGCCAACATCATTCGGTGGGTGGGGTCAAGGTTCGTCGCGTCAGCAATCAGCCCGGACATCGACTCCGCCGCATCGGTGCTCCCGAGTACTACGCTCTTCGGTCGATCCCAGATCGACATGATGGATGCCGGCGCGACGTTCGCGCTACCATTTGTGAGGAGGCCAGCCAGCCGGTGAATTTTGCTCCCCATGCGACGTTGGGCTACAATCGACGGGGCCAGTTTCCCCAGTTGTCCGAAGAGCCGATCCCACGTGGCGGGAGCTAGCGCGCCAAGGGTTCGGCCGATGAGGTTCCGGACAGGCCTCGGGCTTCGCAGCAAGGCGCGTGTGATGCCGGAGCCGAGAAGGTACCGGCTGTAACCCGCCAGCAATTCGTCCCCGCCATCACCAGATAGGCTTACCGTGACGTGACGCCGTGCCAGCGAGGATATGAGGAAGGTGGGAATCTGAGAGGAGTCGGCGAAGGGTTCGTCGTAGAGTGTCGATAACCGAGGGATGACCGCCATCGCCTCCGCGGGCGACACGTACAATTCGGTGTGATCAGTGCCGAGGTGTTGAGCAACTTTCTTAGCATCCTCAGCCTCATTGTATCGGGCTTCGTCAAAACCTATCGTGAATGTTCTGACCGGGCGCGTCACCTGGCCCTGCATGAGTGCTACGACCGTGGATGAGTCGATCCCACCAGATAGGAAGGCTCCCAGAGGCACGTCGGCCTCGAGTCGGAGGCGTACAGAATCCTTCAACAGGTCCTCGAGCTCCGTCGCCGCTTCCTCCACGGATCCCTGGAACGGGGACCCCACACTCCGAAGCGCTACGTCGGTCAGTGACCAGTAGGGCTCCGGGACCCGCTGGGAATCGGCGTTCGTTCCGCTCAGGGTCAAGACGCTCGCCGCGGGAAGCTTGCGGACGCCCTCGTAAATGCAGTAGGGCGTTGGGACGTAGCCGTAGCGCATGAACAGCCCCAGCGCGTCGCGATCGATGTTGTTCCGGAATGACGGATGGGCGCGTAGCCCCTTCAACTCTGATCCGAAGATGAGCGTTCCGCCGAACCGGCCGTAGTAGAGGGGCTTCTCGCCGAACCGATCGCGGGCCAGATGGAGCGTGTGCTCCTGCTGGTCCCACAAAGCGAACGCGAACATCCCGTTGAAGCGACGCAACGCATCATAGAGTCCCCACTGGGTTATTGCTGCGAGCATGACTTCGGTGTCGGAGCGACTACGGAACGCATGGCCGAGGGTCGTGAGTTCCTCACGGAGGGACCGGAAGTTGTATATCTCGCCGTTATAGACGATGACGTACCGGCGCGAGGCCGATTGCATCGGCTGATGGCCGAGGGGTGACAGGTCCACAACCGAAAGCCTGCGGTGTCCCAGGCCCACGCCGGCGGAGGGATCGACCCAAGTGCCGGCATCGTCCGGCCCGCGATGCTGCAGTGCGTCTGCCATGCTCCGGGCCATGGCGTGCATGTTCTCAGCGGATGCATCTCGCGACGGGGTGAGGAAGCCGGCGATCCCGCACATCAGGATTGCCCTCGATTACCCGAACGTGCCGACCGCAGAATTGCGGCAAGGCGGGGCGCGGTCACGCGCGTGTTATACTGCGCCTCGACCTTGCGACGACCAGCTTGACCCAGTCGGATTCGCAACGCAGGGTCCGACATCAGTTCATGGAACGCGGAGCGCCACTCGTGATCCGTCCGAGCGAGGAATCCATTAACTCCTTGCTCGACAAGCTGCCTGTTCACGCCGACGGGCGAAGCGATCACGGGGCGGGCGCAGGCCATGTACTGAATGAGCTTGTAGCCGCACTTGCCCCGCTCCCACGGTTCGTCTGGGAGGGGCATAATGCCGACATCGAAGCCGGCAATGTCATCGACCTCCGTCGCTTCCGACCAGGGATGAGCCTCGACCCCAGTGCCTGCAAACGGCACGTCCCGAGCCCCGACGATCACCAGCCTGGCCCTGCCGGCGTTGAGGAGGTCGGTGAGTGCCGGTTTGATTAGCGAGAGATACCCGACAGTCCCGGGTGACCCGATCCACCCTACGGTCAGACCGGCGCCGCCGCCTCCAGCCGTCACGGCGTACCGATCGATGTCCACCACAGTTGGCAGGAACTCGACTCGTCGCGCGCCGGCCGCTCGGGCTCGGTCGCCGAGATAATCATTGCCGACGACAACGACCGCGGCCCTCTTCATCACCTCATCGATCTTCCTCCCCAAGAAGAGACGAACGACCGACTTGCGATGCAACTCGTATCGATGATAGATGGCATCGTCGTAGTCAACGACATAGGGCATCCGTAGGCCCGCAAGCAAGCGCTCGCCTAGCGCCGGGAGCCATGGGAAAAGCTCATACTCGACCCAGATCAAATCAAAGGCCGGCGCATGCAAAAGGTGGAAGAGTCGAAGGAGGTAGGCCGCAGCAACTCTTCCCAATCGAGGTGATCGTCCGACGTACAGATCTTCCTGGTAGGAATCAGCAAAGAACGGGAAAACGGTGATCTGTAACCCCTGCGACCGGAGGTACGGCAGGTATTGATAAGCACGAAGGCGGCTGCTTGCACCTGGAAGTCCGTAGCGCGTCAGCATCAGGATCTTCACGTGTTATCCAGTCGCGAAGACACGAACCTGCGTGGCAGTGCGCGCCAGAGGAGCGCATACCCCTTCATGGTGTCGAGCAGCTGCGATGGAGATCCGCGAATGATCGCGAGGACGGCACGTGAAACAGGTTCGATAAAAAGGGTACCTAATGTCAGAATGGTCGCCGACCATCGGTTGAAGTGCTTGTATGCGTACTGGATGCGACTCCGAAGTGAGTAGAACAAGCGTGTTGGTTTCACTTGATCGGTGGCGCCTCCACCTCGGTGATATGCCTGCTCCTCGCTCAGGTAGAAAGTACGCCAGCCAAGGGCCTGCGCGCGCAAGGAAAGGTCCACTTCTTCGAAATACACGAAGAAACGCTCGTCGAACCCACCCAGAGTTTCAAATAGTGAGCGCCGAACGAGGAAGAACGCCCCCATGACCTGGTCCACTTCCCGACTGTCTCGGTGGTCGC
>Ga0075421_100009743_pt1 | contig 11844 bp, 10 predicted proteins | sample SoiMetdeltSBSDD5_FD_75292 | JGI IMG/M metagenome (GOLD analysis project Ga0075421, IMG submission 75292) | Bulk soil microbial communities from a Populus tree surrounding site in Tennessee, USA - Soil MetaG P. deltoides SBSDD5 | ecosystem: Environmental > Terrestrial > Soil > Tree plantation...
ATAGCCGTCACGGGTCTGTAACAGCGCGTTGACCTTGTTGGCTGGAAGGCCGTGTTCCCCGTCCCAGCGATCCACCCGGTACTGCGGTTGAAAGGGACGTGGCGGAACATTTCTACGGCTTCCGGTAGCCGCAGCGTCCGGCAATATGCGTGATGCCCGTTGCTCCCGGGGAGCCGCAGAAAATTCGGCGCGGAATTCAACGTTGGTGACGGACTCGCCGAAGAACAGCGAAGCGGCAGACCTTCTCACGGAGTCCGGGGCAGCCCCCAGTTTACCGTCTTTGTCGTAAGCCAGGTGGTTGACCCGAATCGGTATGAGGGTTGCGTCCGGATTCAGCCCGATGCCAAGCGCACGAGCCAGGTCCGACGTGGCCGCGACGACGATCAAGACAAGCACCAACCGGACCCGGCCAGTGCGGCGGAAGACCTTTGAGGGCTCGTTTCTGTTCCGACACGCCGCCCTGGGGTCGGCGCGTTCGAACTCACCAGCTTCCGAAAGAACCCGCGCCGTGGTGGAGTGCAACCCGTTCATTATCATTCCGACGGTTTCGCTTTCTGTTTTTCGGGTCCTCATTCCGGCCGCAGACGATCAACCGCGAACCGGACCTGCCTTTAGGATCGAAACGACTTTTCAAGCGCGGCGCCTCGCGCCACGAAAAGAAGCAGACAACTCTTCCGTCGTTCAAACCGCGAGCGATGAAGAGAGAAGAGCATATTTTTGTCTCCCGGAAAAGAAACAAATCGAAGCGAATCAAGCGCCCAGCCCCCAAGATCCGGTCTGTCGCCAAAACTGATTGCTTGTGCCGCCGGCCGCCGTGTTGTACTGAGAGACGATGCTCAAACTCGTTTTCAGCGTCCTCATCATGGCATTGCCTGTTGGCTGCAGCAGAGAGTCGGGTTCGTCAACCGGGACTTCGGCTCCTGACTCTCCTGCCACGGATCAGACCGATGCCTCGCGTGCATCAGATTCTGACGTGGCCACTGCTTCCGACAGAGCCACCTCCGGCCAGCCGTCGCCGACGCCCGCGTCGCCCCCGGTCCCGCAGCGGGCAGTGGATCTGGATTCCAAAGAGCTGGCTATCGCGTTGGACGAACTAACGCAGGCGGTGCGCAAATACAGCTTTGAACGCCGGCGCCTGCCAAAGACATTCAACGAAGTGGTCGCGGCGGGGTACATGAAAAACGTGCCACAAGCACCTCCCGGCCGGAAATTTGAAATTGATCCGAAAACCGTCCAGGTCGTACTCGTGAAGCAATAGATTCCTTGAGCCGCAGATGAATGCGAATCGTCAAATCTCCTTTCAGCCTTCTTGGCGGGCGTTCACGTTGATCGAGTTGCTGGTGGTCATCGCGATCATCGCTATCCTGGCCGCGCTGCTGTTGCCCGCGCTGTCCGGAGCGAAAGCCAGGGCGCAGCGATTGAAGTGCCTGTCACAAATGAAGCAAATGGGGATCGCGTTTACTTTGTTTCTCGGTGACCGCAACGATCAGTATCCGCCCGCCGCGTATCGAACGGGCGATTACCAGTACCAGCTCACTTGGGACGATTTGATTCATCGGAACATCGGGGGCGGGGATACCGACGCGGACTTGTTGCTGGGAATCACCGACGGCGCGCGCTGTCCCAAAATCCTGCAATGCCCCGCGGACCGCAACCGGATTACCATCAATTACGCTGTGTTCGGCCAGCGAAGAACCTACGCCATGAACGGCGCCAACGTAACGGGACCGGGAACGCTGCCGGCTCCGTTGCATGGCGTGGGCGTTTACATCCAGAACAACAACGGTTCTGTACCGCCGTGGGAGCCGCCGGGCTACAAGGCCAGCGTCGTGGCCGATCCCGCAGGAACGATCCTCCTCACGGAACTGCCCAACGGGAGAAACATCGCCGGAAATGACTGGCCTTCGTTTTGCGTCGGTCCCACCTATGGTTCGGGCAACCCTTCCGGATTTACGCCGGACTGCTTTCAGATCGCCACGACACAGCTCGGATATGGAGGAGCCGCTTACGGCCTCCACGGCAAACGATTCAACTATCTCTTCCACGACGGCCACATGGAAACGCTTCGGATCGAGCAAACGGTCGGCCGCGGAATGACGAACGCGCCGCGCGGGATGTGGACGGTTACGGCGGGCGATTGAGCCGTCTCACGGCGCAATGACAAATTCTCAATTAGCAATTCTCAATTAACAATCCCCCATCTTCCTTCTTCCATCAGCGGACCCTGGAGTGCGCTGCCTTTTCGGGGCCTTGCTCTCCAGGACCACGACGGCGGCGACGAAGCGCCGCCCGCCCGGCCCACTTCTTCGGAATCTCGCTGAACCCTCTGCTCGAATCCTTGTCAGAGGGAATGACACGCCCATGACCCGATCACACTTCAAAACCTTCCAGGAAGCTGTCCGTATCAGCGCGCTTCTGGTGTCCGTGCTGTTTGTGGTCGAACTCGCCGAGCTGACTCTTCAACACTGGAAAGGGCTGACTCTCTCCGGTTTTGGCATCGTGCCGCGCACGACTTCCGGTCTTGTCGGCATTGCGTTCAGCCCCCTTCTCCATGCCAGTCCGTCGCATCTGCTGGCCAACGCTCTCCCGCTCTTCATCCTGCTGGTCCTCCTATTCTGGGACCGGCATTACCATCCGGTCGTGACGCTCTGTTCGATCTGGTTTTTCAGCGGCCTTGGCACGTGGTTGATTGGCCGAGGATCGGACGGGAACCGGCCGATCGTTCACATCGGCGCCAGCTCGGTCATCTTCGGTCTGGTCGCCTACTTGATTGTATCGGGCTTCCTGATGCGGAGCTGGCGATCGGCAATCGTTGCCATCGTGGTTTTGATCTGCTTTGGCGGGATTTTCTATGGTGTCCTGCCGCAGGCCGGGCCGGTCTCATGGGAAGGCCACTTGTCCGGCGCGCTGGCTGGAATCTGGGCGGCGAAGCGGAATCATGAATAGACTTTTGTGGTGCCCTTCCTTCCGGAAGGGTGTCATTGCTGATCGCCAGCGGCGCGCCGCCGTGCCCGTTATCCAGGGATCGGACGAAGTCGGCCCTCCTTGTCTACTGCTTTGGGATGCTCGGCCAGAAAGCTTCGATGAACTTCAGCATCGCGCGCACATCGTGGTAGTTGGCTTTCCAGTTGTGGGCTTTACCCGTGCTCTTGAACTTCCCGTCGGCGGTCACCGTGTCGAGCCAGACGCCGTCCCCCGGATCGGTCATGAAATTGGCCACGAAATCGAGGAGCTTCTTAAGAGCGGTTTCGTATTCGGCGTTCGGCTTGTGCTTCAGGGCGTCGGTCAACGCCGCCAGCATCTCGGCTTGCACCCACCAGACCTTGTCGGTGTCCGTCGCCGGTTTGTCATCCGCGCCCCGGTTGTACAGCCCGCCGCGTTCATGATCGTAGCCGTATTTCATCGCGTGGTTCAGGTGGTTATAAAAATGGTCCCAGGCAAGCGGCGCGCCCACGACCTTTTGTGCCCGAATCATGAGCCATGCGAACTCGACGTTGTGCCCATACGAAAGCCCGGCGCTCTTGGGATCGGTGACTTCCTTCCAGTCCGGCTGGCGATGGAAGCAGGACTTGCCCGCATCCTTCGGATAAAACCAGGTCGAGTTGAGACGCACCGCCTCTTCCAATGACCGCTTCACCTCCTCGTCCAGTGTAACTTCGTAAAGTTCCGTCAACGCCTCCATCAGGTGAAGATGCGCGTTGGCGCTCTTGTAGCCAGCCACCTCCACGACCGCGTTCGGATCGGGCTTCATGATCGGTTTCCAATCGCGCATGAAATGCTCGAACCAACCGCCGTTCTTTTTGTCGTAGGCATTTTTCTGCAGGTCGCGATAGAGGTCCATTGCTCGGCGAAGCGCCTCCTTCTCGCCGCCGGCGCGGTAGTATTCGACGAGCGCGTAAATGACGAAGGACTCGCCGTAGAGGATCTTTCGGTCGTTGAGGACCTTCCCGGACAGGTCTGTCGTCCAAAAGTAACCTCCGTTCTTTTTGTCCAGAAAGTGATCCATCAGAAAGCGGTAGCCGTGCTCGGCCGCCTTCAGATAATTCCGATCCTCGGTGCTGTACCCTTTGAGATGAACGTGGGAAAAAGTCCAGATCAGGCGGCTCTGCGTGACGATCTGTTTTTCCGTCGCGGTGCGCGGGCCTTGGACGTCATCGGCGAGGACGTAGCCGCTGTTGGTTTTGTCGAGGGTCGTGTCGTGCCAGTAAGGCAGCAACTTCTCGATCATGTCCTCCTTCATATCGGCGGCGTAGCTGGATAACGCGCGGGTAGCGGCGAGACCCGCCGCCGGCGGCATTGCCAGCAATACCGCAACGGTTGTCAGCACGCTGAAGGGCAGAAACCGACTCCACTTGTGAGAAACTGAAACGGAATTCATGGAGGTTAGCGTCCCACACCGAGGCTCGGCCTTCAACATTGAACAGCCCGAGGAATCGACGCGGCCCTGGCAGGCTTCAGCGATGTTCGCGAGCGACCCTTGCGACTGAAAAGTTGCGCCGCTATTGCGGCGTGGTCTGGCCTACGGTGTCCAGACAATGTTCGGATTATTCGTGCGTCCCCTGTTGGTTGAGGAGTCCCAATACTCGGTATGTCGGAACCGTGAGACATGTCCATCAAGGAAAGTGAATTGAGCGCCGCGGCTGTGAAGGTTGGTATGCACAAAGTTCGCGGGACCGAGCGCGGGCAGGTTTTTCGAATCAAACAACCAGACGACAGCCGTTGGCCTGGAGATGGTCGAAATCCTGACGAAATCCTTGTCGTCCGGACCCGTGCCGTCGTGCTCCTCGTTCAAGCAGTAATGAAACAGGTTGTTGGTCAGGCTGCTGGCGTCGCAACGGCGGGGATTGGACGGACATAGCCAGACCGATCTGCTCCGGTCGGTGGAGGCATTGGTGCGCCACGGCATATCCCGGTAACGCGGCAAGCCCAGTTGGTTTGGAAGCTGGACATACCAGGCACGGTAGGCAGGATCGTTGAGATCACTTTCAAGGGGAGTCGGTTTGCCCTCTTTCGGCAGGAAGTCTTCGTAATCCACCGTGTAAAGTTGCGTCGCCAGCCCCCACTGTTTCAAGTTGTTCAGGCAGACAATGCTCCTGGCTTTTTCTTTCGCTCTGGCCAGCGCCGGCAACAGCAACGCCGCGAGGATCGCAATGATGGCGATCACAACCAGCAGTTCGATCAAGGTAAATGCCTGCGTCCTTTTCATGTTGTCCCCAAGCCAACACGGAAAACGCGGGCAGCTTAGCGCGTCGGGCGGGGCTGCCAATGGGTATTTCTCCCCATTCAACGCCGGCCCGCAGCCGCGATCATTCAAAACAATCGTTGCGCTACCCCATTGCAGAAACGCTCCCAGGCATGTCGGCCGGCCCGATTACCTCGGGCCAGCCAAGCTGGAGCTCAGTTTTCGGCGCACTGCGTACCGGACGGGCGCCCTGCCACGCGGCTCAGGGGTATCACGCTGCGTGTTCCATCCGGCCAAGCTTCCCGCCCCGTTGGTCAAAACCTCCACGAACTCTGCAGACCGAATTGATTCTTGGTGTATGAAAAGAGGCCGGTATTGGAACTGTCCCGATCATAAGTGTAAAAGATTCCCGCGGTCCAGTGGTCCGTGATGTGGGCATCAAGCCCCACCCGTCCTCTGAAGGTATTGTCCAGGCGTCCGCTGGAAACGTTGGCAACAGTCGCCCGATAGTCCAGACGTCCGTAATTTCCCTCGATCGTGGCGACAAAACGGTCCGAAAGGCGTTGCGCGATCGAGGCACCCGCGCCCGTGCTCAGGTAGTTCTGATTGTCCGACCGTGCCGAGTTGTAATACCTCTGAAAGAATGTGAGAGTAAAAGTGGTGTCGCGCCAGGGGCGATAGGTACCCGCAACGTCCCATACCGGAGCCAGCGTGTCGTCCACTCCGCCGCGGTACTGGCGCAATTCCGCTCCTGCTGAGGCCTTCAAGTTGAGTTTTTCAGTGATGAAACACACAGCCCGCACGCGGAGTTGCTCATACGTCTGGTCGGGGTTGCCTGCGGAGGGTTGGTTTGTCGCGGACTGCACATCCAGGTAGCCGAGGACCACGCCGACGGCTAGACTCAGTTTCGGGCTCAACCGATAGCTCAACCAGTCGCTGTTCGACCAGTCGCGACTCGAAGTGAGCTGGTCGTAATCGGTCAGCGTCAACGCGGCGTCAACCTCCAACGAAGTCTTGTACCCCAGCCGCCATTCGGAGGTCAGACTGGTGGCGGCGGTCAATTGGTCTGCCCGGCCTCCGACGTCCGGGAGAGGCTGGGATACAGCCAGGAACGACTGCTCGAACCCGATTCTCAGTCCGCTTCCAGACCAGCGTCCTCCGATTCTGGCAGCGTGATCGACTGAATCAAACTGATCATTGTCGATGTAAAACCGGAAAACCGGTGCGTAGTCGAGCGTGAACGACTTCTCCCGCTCCGCGTCGGAATTCCTTGCCGCGACGGCGAATCCTGGCGCAACAGTCCACACCGTGTCCTTAAGCCGGTTAGCGGAAGTGCTGTTGATGTTGTCATCGTAATAGACTGTGCCCGAGACCCGTGGGTAGAATTCGAACGGCCCCGCCTTGAACAAACCATTCGGCTGGGCAGTGGTGAGGAGACGGCTGACTGCATCCAGCGACCGCGGGACATCCGCAGGCACCACCAGTTCGCCCATCGGGCTAGCGGCAAAAACTTGGGAAACGAACGCCAGAATTCCGGCCAACTGCAGCGCAATCCGCGAGACTCTGAACGACCGTATTGGGCCCCTGACCACTTTCACAAGGCGCATCGGGGATGGGCGAGCCAAAGCGAACGCCGATCTCGAGTTGAGGTGTTGTCCGGGGTTGAGTTGTTCAGCCAGGCAAGGTGCCGTCGTCCGGAAAGAAGACTGCACGACTTCGCGGCGTGGGGCGTTCCGGAACATATTTCATGGCAGAGAGTAAGGGACATGATCTTTGTTCCGAAACCTAATTAGATGCCGGTGCTCAGGTCGAGTCAAAACTGCTTTGGACGAGTCCGATAAGCCTTACAACAATCACTCATGTCCACCATTAGGCTTGGATGTCGCCACTGTACGATTAGTGGATTTCCTTGCTGGACTGGCTCCAGCTTTGTGGCATGAATTCCGCGCATTTTCGACCCTGAAGTCAGGCTCCGAAGAATATGCTGCCAGAACTCATCAAGATTGACCCGATAGAATGCGGCGTTCATTTACGTTACCGAACCCGCGTTGTGGCGAAAAACCAGACAAACCAACACCTGCCTCTCCAACAATCTGACAACGAGACGACTCTCGACGGGTGTTGGGGAGCGGAGGCGGATTAATTTCGCGGAGTTTCGGCTCGGGACCTCGACAAAGAAGGCTGGGAATAGGCCTCTCGTCGTTCGATGAACCGACGAGCTGCGAGCTCAATGCACAGGGCTGGCAGCGTCCCTGCTTAGCCTTCACATCGAATGAAGATATCGAAGAACCTGGACAAACTCCCATTTATGGGCCGGCTCGGATTTTTCTGGGCCCTCCTCGTGTCGGCGGGGTTGAGTCCGTCTGCTTACGGCGTCCAAAGTGTGACGCTGGCTTGGAATCCAAGCACAAGCACAAACGTAGCTGGATACAATCTCTACTACGGCCAGGTCAGCGGAGGTCCCACCAGCGTCTTGGATGTGGGGCGCATTACCACAAATACAGTTTCGAACCTGCAGGAAACGAGGATGTATTCCTTCTTCGTCAAGGCGTACGATTCGGGGAGAGTCGAAAGCGACCCGTCGAACGTTGTCAATTATTCCGTGCCGGGTACGAACACGCCGCCAACCATTTCAAACATCACGGACCAGACTACCGCGCAGAATGGTGCCACTGCGCCGATCGCCTTCACCGTCGGCGACCTTGAAACCCCAATCGAAAACCTGGCCGTTTCGAGCGCTTCCTCCAACTCCGGCCTGATACCGGTGAGTAACATCGTCTTCGGCGGTTCGGGAGCCAACCGGACCGTCGTTATCACTCCCGCGCTCAATCAATCAGGCTCCGCGACCATCACCGTGACGGTCAACGATGGCAGCGTGAGCCTCAGTGACAGCTTTGTAGTGACGGTCACTCCCGCGCCGCCTTTCACTCCGGTATTTCTACCTTTCGAGGCGGAATCGGGCACCCTTGCGTCTCCCATGGCCATCGCTTCCGATCAGAATGCCTCCGGGGGACAGTTCATCACCACCTCGACCTTTGACTCAGGCAGCGCGACTTATGCCGTGGATATTCCGTCTGCCGGAAATTACGTCATCTGGTGCCGGGTTCTGTCACCCGACGGTGGGAGCGACTCGTTCTATGTTTCTGTGGACGGTGGTGCGGAGGCTATCTATGCCACAGCTCAGAACCGGTGGACGAACGCGTGGCAGTGGACAGCCGTTAATGACATCATCGTCACTGGAACTGCCGCCAGAACGTTTCAACTCGGCGCCGGCCGTCATAATCTCGTGTTCCGTGGACGAGAGGAGGGTACGGCGCTCGACCAGATTCTCGTCACGAACGATCCCAATTATGTTCCGGATGTCATCTTCACGATCACAACGCCGAATGCCAACATCTCTTCGATTACCCTGACCCCTCCGGGTTCCGCCACGCTGACCTGGCCCGCCGTTGCCGGAAAAACCTATCGAGTGGTGTACAAGGCCAGTCTGTCAGATCCGGTGTGGACCGCCTTGGTCCCGGATGTGATTTCCACCGGCACAACCGCTTCCAAGTCCGACTACGTCGTTGGAAACCGGTTCTACGGGGTCATTCAGCTTCCCTAGGCGCGACGGTGTGTCGCACGGGTCGGAGCGTCCCCTGGAAATCTGCTAAGGAAACAGGAAGCTCGGAATTCGGCGCGGCGTAAAGGTTCAAAACGCTTCGTCCTCCAGCGAACGAGTGTCACGGCTCCATCACCGCGGCAAACCGCAAACCGCGAGTGCTGACCAGCAGCTCCTCAAGCTCGAACCGCTCCATCAGCGCCTCGTAGATGGCCACCCCGGGGAGGATCACGTCGGCCCGGTTTGCCGGAAGGCCGGCGATCTCTCTTCGTTCAGCCAATCGCACGCTCCAGAGATGTCTCCGCTGACGGCGCACCTGTTCGTGCGTCAGGCGCGTGCCTTCGATCCGGTCACGATCGAACCGGGCGAGGCCGAGCTGGATCGTGGCCATGATGCTCGTCGTGCCGCCGGTGCCGACCAACCGAACGTCGCCGGTTTTCATCGCTCGCAACTCGCGCTCCAGTGACGGCGCCATTTCACGGTCGATGAACGCCTTCAGATGTCCACTGCACGCCCGCCACTCGGCCACGGCTGGAGGATCCGAGAGTTTGAATTGTTCGAGAAGCCGCACGGTGCCGAGCCGGAAACTGTGCCGAAACCGCTGGTGCTCCTTCTCGCCCAGAATGAACTCGCTGCTGCCTCCGCCGACATCGACGATCAATAGCGGTTGTCCCGCAAACGCCGGATCGGAAATCACCCCACGAAAAACCCAGTCAGCCTCCTGTTCTCCGGAAATCACCTCGACACACAGTCCGGAAGCTTTCTTGATCTCCGCGACCAACTCGCTCTGATTCAGCGCATCGCGCGCGGCACTGGTGGCGATCACACGGATGCGGGCCGGCGCCCATTTGGCTGCTGCTGCGCTGAACTCCGCTACGGCCTGTGCGGTTCGGGAAATGGCCGCAGGCTGCAACCTGTGGGTTTCATAAAAGCCGCCGCCCAGGCGCGTCTGTTCGCTGTGCTCCAGCAGCGGTTTGACCGCGTGATCCAGAACTTCGGCCACCAATAACTTCACCGAGTTGGTGCCGACATCGATGACGGCGCGACGAACTGGAGTTGTGGAAGACGATTCGCCCGGGCCAACAGACGGCGCAGGCGGCTCTTTTCTACGCTCCATCCTCTATCCTCCTTGCTTCGCCTTCTACTTCGTGCTCCGGCGCGCCAGGACGGCGCCCCCCGTGATGCCCGCATCGTCACTCAGTTTCGACGCTACAATCTCGACCCCCTTGGCCGTGCCGGGCATCGCGTAGTCCATCGCCGTCTCAACGATGATGGCAATCATGTCGTCCTCCAACTGTTCCATCAGCCCGCCGCCGATGACGACAATCTCCGGATTGAAAAGGTTGATCAAATTGGCTACGGCGATGCCGGTATATTCGGCTGCCTCTTCGATCACGTGCTCGACGAACTCGTCGCCCCGCTTCATGGCCTTGCGCAAATCGCCGCTGCGCAGATCCTCGAGGTCCGGTCCGAGCATCTCCGTGAGCACGGTCTTCTGACCCTCCTTCACCGCCGTCTGGATCTTGCGGAAGATCGCGGTGCGGCTCGCCAGCGCTTCGAAGCACCCCTTGTTGCCGCAGCCGCATTTCGGGCCGCCGACCTCCAGGACCATGTGACCGATCTCGCCCGCAGTGCGATTGAATCCCGAATACAACTCGCCATTCAATATCAGTCCGCCACCGATTCCGGTTCCAAGAAAGATGCCGACCACGTGCCGCGGCTTGGCTTTCAGCTCGACTTCGTAAACGCCGAGCGTCGCGACGTTGCAGTCGTTTTCGAGAAAAACGGGCGCATCCAGTTGCTTCTCCAGCTCCTTTTTGAGCGGCACATCTTCCCAGCCGAGGTTCGGCGCGAAGATGACGCGGCCCGTTTCGGGGTTCACCGCCCCCGGCGCCCCAATGCCGATGCCCTTGACCTGCTTGAAGTCGAGATCGCATTCATCGATGGCATCCTTCACGGAACGGACAATGCGTTCGATGACTTCGTCCGCGCCGCGCTGGGCTTTGGTGCTGACGCGGGCGCGGCCGATGCACTCGAGCTGGCCGTTGAAAACGCCGGCGAGAATCTTGGTGCCGCCGAGGTCAACCCCGACTACGAAATCCCTTTTGTCACTGGCTTCGGGCATCGGATTGTTTGTTGTACCGGCCTTCGTCGCAAATTATCTTCCGGCGAGCATCAGTTCGATTCTCTGCTGCAGCTCGCGGCTGATTTCCTGCACCGGGCGGTCCCCATCGACAATGGTGAAATCGTAGCCGGCTTGCAAGCGCTTGAATTGCTTCTCCACGAGCGCCTGGTATCGGAGAAAGCTGTCGAACATATCGCGCGACAGGCCGAGGTCCATGCCGCTCTCCCAGTAATCGAGCGCCTGGTTCTTGGCGAAATTCCGTTGCACCAGTTGCTCCGGCGACACGCTCAAGTAAAAGACCGCGTCCGGCACAAGGGCAATTCCGTACAGATTCTTCAACCATCTTTCGTCCATGCCACGCACCAGGTCCCGCACCATCAGCGTGTAGATGTAGCGGTCGGCCAGCACCATGAAGCCGGCCTTCAAGGCGGGGAGGATGATGTTTTCCAACTGATCCGCAAAGTCCGTCGCATAAAACAGACTAAGCGTAATATGACTGAGGATGTTTCCCTGTTTGGCCTGTTCCAGTTCCTCGCTGACGAGCGTGGATCGCTTCAAGCCCACCTGCACAGTCGCGTGACCGCAACCCTCCAGCCATTGCACGAGCTGGGCGATCTGCGTGGAACGCCCTGAACCGTCGGCGCCCTCCACCACGATCAGCCTGCCCGAAAGCTCCATGAGGTTCACGCCCGGAATGCCATGTCCGTAGAACCGTTTGGGCGAGTGCCCGGGAATCAGCACATGGCCGCTGCCGGTTTTCGTCCGCGAAACATCGCTGCGTTTGGATCGCGACATGGTTCAGCTCGTCGGCAGCTTGTATTTCGACAAATCGATCTTCGCGGTCACCAACTGGCGCACGATCGATTGCTGCGGCTCGACCGGCTGATTGGCGTCCATCACCAAAAAACTGAATTCGGTGCTCATTGCGAGATATTG
>Ga0075421_100009744_pt1 | contig 11843 bp, 7 predicted proteins | sample SoiMetdeltSBSDD5_FD_75292 | JGI IMG/M metagenome (GOLD analysis project Ga0075421, IMG submission 75292) | Bulk soil microbial communities from a Populus tree surrounding site in Tennessee, USA - Soil MetaG P. deltoides SBSDD5 | ecosystem: Environmental > Terrestrial > Soil > Tree plantation...
GACCGACGGCCCCTTCGCGGAGGCCACCGAGATCGTGGGCGGGTTCTACATGCTCCGCGCCGCGGTGGACGAGGTCGCGGCGGTCGCCGCCCGCATCCCGGTCAACGAGGGCGGTGCGATCGAGCTGCGGCCGATCATGGAGCTCGACCTCCCCGATGGCTGAACCGGACCCCGGTTCTGGGCCCTGGACATCTCGCCTGAGCGAGATGTCCGGAGCCCAGAACCGGGATGTCGCGACGGTGTTCCGGGCCGAAGCGGGCCGGGCGCTGGCGACGATCGCCCGGCTCACCGGCGATCTCGGGCTGGCCGAGGACGCCGTGCAGGAAGCCTTCGTCGTCGCGCTGCGCCGCTGGCCGACGACCGGGCTGCCCGACAACCCCGGCGCGTGGATCACCACGACCGCCCGCAACCGGGCCCTCGACGTCCTGCGCCGCGAGGCGAGCCGGCCCGCCCGGGAGGAGGCCGCCGGCCGCGCGGCCGTCGCTCTGGAGGCCACCCCGCCGATCCTCCACCCGGTGGCCGACGACCAGCTGCGGCTCATGTTCACCTGCTGCCACCCGGCGCTGACCGCCGAGGCCCGGATCACGCTCACGCTCCGTCTGGTCTGCGGGCTGCGCGTGCCCGAGATCGCCCGGGCGCTGCTGCAGGGTGAGGAAGCCGTGGGCAAGCGCCTGCAGCGGGCCAAGGCCAAGATCCGCGACGCCGGCATCCCGCTGCGGGTACCGCCGCCCGAGCTGCTCGCCGAGCGCATCCCGTCGGTGCTCGAGTGCGTCTACCTCACCTTCACCGAGGGCTACGCCGCGACCGCCGGCGACGAGCTGGTGCGCCACGAGCTGTGCGACGAGGCGGTGCGGCTGGCCCGGCTCGTGGTCGAGCTGCTGCCGGGCGAACCGGGGGCCGAGGCACTGCTGGCGCTGCTCCTGCTGCAGGACAGCCGGCGGTCCACCCGGCTCGACGACGCCGGGGAGGTGGTGCTGCTCGCCGATCAGGACCGGTCGCGCTGGGACCACGACCGCATCGCCGAGGGCCTCACCTGGCTCGACCGCGCCGGCACCAGCGCGGAGGCGCCCGGGCGGACGATCAGCGCCGGTGCGGCCGCGTACCTGCTCCAGGCGGCCCTCGCCGCCGAGCACGCCCGGGCGCCCGGGTGGGCGGCGACCGACTGGCCGGCGATCGTGGGCCTGTACGACCAGCTGCTGGCGCTCACCGCCTCGCCGGTCGTGGAGGTCAACCGAGCCGTCGCCGTGTCGTTCGCCGACGGTCCCGACGTCGCCCTGCCCCTGCTCGAGGCGCTCAGCGCTCCCGGCGCGCCGCTGGCCGGCTCGCACCTCCTCCACGCCGCCCGGGCCGACGTCCGCCGGCGCCTCGGCCGCACCGACGAGGCCGTGCAGCTCTACCGGCTGGCGCTCGACTGCGCCGCCACCGAGCCCGAGCGGGCGCTGCTCCGCCGCCGCCTCGCCGAGCTCGATCCCTGAGCGCCGACGACCTGTCCGGCCCGCATCCGTTCCGTGTGCTCGGAATGACGTTTCCAGCGGCAACCGCAGTACACAGAACGGGCTAGGCCCTCGAGTAGCCGCTCGGCCGGACGATCAGTCGTCGGCGGCGAGGGCTTGGCGGGCGCGACGGAGGAGGTCGTCGACGGGCGGGTCGGCCGGGAGCGGGCTCCAGAGGTCGGGCGGGGGCGGCGCTTCGACCTGGATGCGACGGTCGTCGGACCACGAGGCGTCGAAGGCGAGGTGCCAGGCGTGGAGGCAGGTGCGGGTGGCGGGCGCCTTGTCGAAGAGCGGGTCGCCGGCGATCGGGTGGCCGATCCAGGCCAGGTGGACCCGGATCTGGTGGCGGCGGCCGGTCTCCGGCCGGGCGAGCAGCACCGTGTGCCCGCCGACCTCGGCCAGGCGGGCGAGGCGCGTGACCGACGGGTAGGACCGTGACCCCGAGCGCACCGCCGCCGACGGCACCGACCAGCGACCGGTGGGCTCGTCGTAGGCGATCGCGTCGCGGTCCGCAGCGATGCGCACCCGGTTCTTGCGCCCGACGCTCAGCGGCAGGTCGACGGTGGCCTGCTCGGGCAGGCCCGCCGCTCCGGGGTCCGACCGGGTGATCACCAGGTAGGCCTTGTCGACGGTCCGCCGGTTGAACTGGCGGGTGAGCCCGCCGTGGACCGCCAAGGTCTTGGCGAACAGCACGACCCCCGACGTCACCTTGTCGATGCGGTGGACCGGGATGAGCGTCTCGCCCGCCTCGGCCGCCAGCCGCACGATGTCGGTGTCGTGGCGCTCGCCGGTCACCGAGATGCCCGCCGGCTTGTCGAGCACGAGCACGGCCTCGTCCTCGCGCAGCACGGCGCCCTTCCGCAGGCTCGGCCAATCGTCCACGCGGCGATCGTAGGCCGCGACCCGCACGATCAAGTGTCCAACATTTCTGCCTAGTATTGACCCTTTGACACATATACGGTGCCTGTACTGACATCGCTCGGATCCTGGGGGGAACCGTGATCAGACACCGACCTCGGCGGCTGGCGCTCGCGCTGGCCGTCGCCCTCGCTGCGCTCGCCAGCGGCATCCGTCCGGCGGACGCCGCGCCCTCAGCGCCCGCGGCGCCCGACGCACCGGACAGCGCCACGCAGGTGCCGCCCTTCTACACCCCGCCGTCGCCGCTGCCCGCCGGCCGCGACGGCGACGTCATCCGGTCCGAGCGCATCACCTACGCCAACGCCACCGGCACGCGGATCATGTACCTGTCGCGCGACGTCGACAACCGGCCGATGGCCGTGACCGGCACCGTGCTGGTGCCCACCGCCGCGTGGCCCGGCGGCGGGCCCCGCCCAATCGTCGCCTACGCGCCGTTCACCGCCGGGATGGCCGACCAGTGCGCGGTCTCGCACCTCGTGGCCGGCGAGAGCTTCGGCGACTTCACCTCGGGCGTGCAGACCGGCTTCATCAACGCCCTGCTGGCCAAGGGCATCGCCGTGGCCCAGACCGACTACCAGGGCCTCGGCACGCCGGGCGACCACACCTACGTGGTGCGGCTGCCGCAGGGCCGGGCCGTGCTCGACTCGGTCCGGGCCGCCCGACGGCTGCCGGGCACCGGGCTGCCGACCAACGGACCCGTGGGCATCGCCGGCTACTCGCAGGGCGGTGGCGCGTCGGCCGCCGCAGCCGAGCTGGCGCCGACCTACGCGCCCGACCTCGACATCCGGGGCGCCTACGTCGGCGCACCGCCGGCCGACCTGGCCGCGGTGGCGCGGGCCCTCGACGGCAGCTTCTACGCGGGCTTCCTCGCGTTCGCGCTGATCGGCGTGAACGCGGCCTACCCGCAGCTCAACATCCCCGGGCTGGCCAACGAGGCCGGGCAGCAGGTGCTCACCCAGGCCAACACGCTGTGCACGTTCGACGCCGTGCTCACGTTCCCCTTCCGGCAGACCACGACGCTGACCCGCGACGGCCGGTCGGTGCCCACCTACCTGGGCGAGGAGCCGTACAAGGCGGTCGTCGACCAGCAGAAGCTGGGCACGGTGCGACCCACGGCCCCGGTCATGGTCGAGCACTCGTCGTTCGACGACGTGCTGCCCTTCGCCCAGGGCCAGCAGCTGGCCCGCGACTGGTGCGCCCGCGGGGCCAACGTGCAGTTCCGCGACCTGTTCACGTTCATCCCGCTGTTCGCCCACCTGTTCCAGGGCGGCACCGCGGGCACCAACGCCGCCAACTGGCTGGCCGGTCGCTTCGGCGGCACCCCGGCCACCCCCAACTGCGGCCTGTTCTGACCGACTCGCAGCGCGCGACGGGGACCTGGCCGCTGGGCCAGGTCCCCGTCCTCCGAACCCGTTCTGTGTACTTGGAACGACGTTTCCAGCGTCAACCTGAGTACACGGAACGGGTCAGGCCGGGCAGGTGTTGCGGGTCTCCGACACGCCGGCGCCGCTGACCGGCGGGCAGAGGAACATGTCGTAGCGCGTGTCGTTGTCGAGGTAGCGCTTGAACCAGGCGATCGCCGAGCGCGACTGGATCGTGTTGTCGCTGGTGCCGACGAGGTGGCTCTGGCCCGCGAGCTCGACGTACTGCTTCTCGGCCCCGACGATCGAGTTGTAGAACGGCTCGGCGTGGGAGCCGACCGCGGCGATCAGGTCGTTCTGGGCGCCGACGATCATCGACGGGACGTCCATGCCGATGAACGAGCCGATGTCCCACGGCTGCAGGCCGACCACGGCCTTCACCCGCGGGTTGTTGTTGCGGTCACCGACCTCGAGCGCACCGCCGCCACCCATCGAGTGGCCCATGGCGCCGAGCCGGGTCGGATCGATGCGGCTGCGGACGGCCGCCGGGGCGCTGGCCCCGGTGAGGTACCGGAGCACCGCCTGCATCTGGTCGGCCCGGGAGCCCGGGATGTCGAACAGGGTGTTGGTCTCCAGCACCGCCACGACGAAGCCGTGCGAGGCGATCTTGGGACCGGCCCACTCCATCAGCAGCTTGGGCGTCAGGAACCCGGGCGACACCGCGACCGCGGCGAAGGTGCCCTGGCTGGTGTCGTTCGGGTAGTAGACGGTCGCGTTGTTGAAGCCGGTGAGTCCCCCACCGGTCACCGTGGTCTGGCTGAAGGCGAACGGCCCCCGGTTGTTCAGCGTGAGCGCGTTCGGCGCCGGACCCCGGGCGTACGGGTTGGCCTGGGCCACCGTGGCGGCGGGTGCAGCGGCGGTCGCCGACGTCCCCGATGCGCCGGCGGGTGCCGAGGCGATCCCCCCGAGCGTCAGCGCGCCGAGCGCCACGGTGGTGGCGATCGACGCGACGATCGATCTCGATCTCTTCATGCGGTTCCCCCTTGTGGGCAGCCGCCCCATTCGGCTGCCGGACTGGCCGGTCGCACACCGGCGCATAGCTGACCCACCACTAGTTCGTGGTGGTGTTGCTGACATATTACGCATTCTGCGCCGTTTAGTTGACAGATTGTCACTGCATGGTGCGAGCAAGCGCCTGACCTGGGAGGGAGTAACCAGCGTGGCCGGCGGCGCCATCGGGTAGGCAGTGCGCCACGGGAACCGAGCGAGGGGCGCGCATGACGACCACCAACGGCCAGCAGTTCGAGATCACCTGCGGTCCGACCCGGGCCGTGGTCAACGAGGTGGGGGCCGGTCTCCGGGTCTGCGAGAGCGCGAGCGTGCCGCTGGTCGAGAGCTACCCGGCCGACCAGCCACCGCCGATGGGCGCCGGCGCCATCCTCCTGCCGTGGCCCAACCGGGTCGACGCCGGGTGCTGGGAGTGGAACGGCGCGCCGCAGCAGCTCGCCGTCACCGAACCCGAGCGGGACAACGCCATCCACGGCCTGGTGCGCGAGCTCACCTGGCAGCGGATCGCCGGCGACAGCGCCTCGGTCACGCTCGAAGCCCGGATCGAGGCCCAGGCCGGCTGGCCGGTGCCGCTGCAGACGACGGTGCGCTACACCGTCGACGAGGTCGGCCTCGAGGTCACCCACACGGTCGCCAACGCCGGCGACCAGGCCGTGCCGTTCGGCCTCGGCGTCCACCCGTACGTGCGGGCCGGCCACGCCGCGCTCGACGCCTGCGTGCTGCGGCTGGCCGCGTCGACGGTCCAGCCCGTCGAGCCCGAGCGGCAGCTGCCGGCCGGGCCGCCGGCGCCGGTCGACGGCACCGACCTCGACTTCCGCAGCGGGCGGCCGATGGCCGGCGTCGAGCTCGACCTGCCCTTCGGCGGCTGCATCCCGTCGCCCGACCCCACCGACCCTGCCGGCGGCCCGGGCGACGGCCACGAGCGGGTGCGGCACACGCTGACCGGTCCCGGCGGCGGCATCGAGGTCTGGGCCGACCCCGTGTTCTCGTGGGTGCAGGTGTTCACGTCGGCGGCCTTCCCCGGCCGCGACCGGGTGATCGCCGTCGAGCCGACCACCTGCCCGCCCAACGCCCTCCGCAGCGGCACCGACCTGATCACGCTCGAACCCGAGGCGACCTGGTCGGCCTCCTGGGGCCTCCGCCCCCTCACCTGAACCCTGACCCACCCGGTCCTGGGCTCTGGAGCCCAGGACCAGCGACCGTGGGGATCAGCGGTGGCGGCGCCGGTCGGCGTGGCGCTTGCCGGTGGTCGGATCGACGGTGAGCCGGTTGCGGCCGTCGGAGATCTCGACCCGGGTCTCGCCGAACGCCGTGGTGCCGAACGGGTTGTCGTAGCGGTTGGTCTGGTGGAGGGCCACCTCGGCCCCGTCGACCGTCAGCGGACCGGTCCACGAGACGTCCATCGAGCCCTCGGTGGGCGAGCCGTAGGTGACGTCGAAGCCCTGCGACACGCCGCCGACCGTGCCCAGGTCACGGACGTCGACCGGCGCCGCCGCGACCGCGGCGACGAAGGCGTCGAAGTCGCCCCAGCGGTCGGCGTTGCCCACCTCGGAGATCCAGACGTTGTTGGCACCGCCCCGCGCCACCAGGTCGAACGGTTCGGTCAGACCGTTGGTGAAGGTGACGGCCGGGTCGTGGGTGCGCCACTCGGTGGGCCGCCACGACCAGAGCGCCACGTAGCCGTCGCCCTTGCGACCGAAGGTCCAACCGTCCTGCTGGCGCATCTCGTCGAACCGCTCGGTCGGGAAGTAGGCGTGGGTGAAGGGCAGGAAGTTGAAGGCGTCGAGGGGCGGACCGGACGGCGCGTACTGCGGGGCGTACATGTTGACCACCGCCGCGCCCTGCTGGGCGGTGCGGGGCATCGTGACCCCGCCGTTCCAGTAGAGGTCGGCGTCGACCCAGCGATCGCCCGGCCGGGGCTCGTTGCCCGGGTTGGTGGTGAACACCACCGCGTCCTCGTCGAGGGTGGCCTGCCAGGCGTGGTACTGCTGGCCGAAGCAGCCGGGCCGGTAGTCCTGGGCGCTCGACAGCATGGCGTCGGACGAGCGCCACGTCACCGTGTCGACCGCGGTCAGCAGGCCCACGTTGATCTGGCACCGCAGGGTGTGGGCCAGCTGCCGGGCGACGACCGGGTCGCCGCCGGCCACGTCCGCCAGCGCCTTGTAGGGCCGGAACAGCTGGGTGTCCCACAGCCCGTGCTCTTCGATGGTGGCCAGCGTGAGCGGCACCACCTGCCAGGCGGTGAGCGCGCCCCGCTCCCACCAGAACGGGATCGTCGCCGGGTCGGTGAACGACACCCCCGGCACCGGCGACGCCGGGTCGGTCGAGAACGGCTGCTCGAGGTCGAGCGGCGCGCCCATGTGCTCGCGGTCGACGAGCGTCTCGTCGCTGCGGGCGACCCGCTCGATCACCGTCGGCAGCCGGTAGCGGTCGGCGCTCGCCAAGGCCACGGCCCGGGCGTCGGAGCGCGAGCTGTAGGGCTGGTCGGAGGTGGCGAACAGCAGCTTGACGGTGCCGAACACGTCCTGGTCGAAGGCCCGGCTCTTGTCCTTCATGTACGACCGGCCGTGGGTCGCGCCGTTGTTGCCGTTGACCTGGTGCAGGGCCAGGTCGTAGAGGAACAGGTCGAGCACGCCCGCGGCCTTGCGGGCCAGGTCGGGCTCGGCGTCCTCGGTCAGCAGCAGCAGGGCCTCGATGTCCTCGGCGTAGTACACGTCCGAGTGCCACTCGGAGAAGCCCCACTCGGCCTTCTCGTCGATCCAGGCCTCGATGCGCTCGCGGCCCCGCCGGGCGTGGGTGCGGCCGGTCTCGCCGCTGATGGCGAACGTGCTGTCGGGCAGCGCCCGGCCGGTCAGGTACTCGAGGGCGTGGAAGATGATGCGGTGGTTCTCCGACCAGAACCACTTCTCGTCGACCACCCCGTCGGGCAGCGGATCGGTGAACCAGTAGCGGAACCCGGTGAAGCGCTGCTCGATCGCGGACCGCAGCTCGGGGGTGAGCGACCGCCGGTAGCCGTACCAGAGCGCCACCAGGCGCATCATGTCGAAGTCGCTGGTGTCCTGGTGAGCGTCGATCTTGGAGAAGATCGGCTGGAAGTCCGCGGGCGTGATCGAACGGCCGTCGAAGCGGAAGCGCCGGTCGCGCTTCGCCCGCTCGAGGTGGGCGATCACGTTGGCCGGCGAGCCCCGGTCGAGCTGCTCGGTCGCGAAGCGCAGGTAGCCGTCCTGGCGCTGCTGCCACTCCCGGCCGCCGAGGTAGCCGTCGCCGGTGCCGATCCCGTGGCCGGGGCCTCCCCCGTGGTCACCACCGGGTCCCGGACCCGGCGTGCACGCCGTCGCCATCAGCAGCACCACCATCGTCGTCGTCGCCACCGCTCGCCGCACCGGCTGCTCCCCCTCGCCACCGAACGTGCCGGAGCCTACGGGGCCGGATCGTCGGATCGAACGTCGGCGGCGGCGGCGGGTCAGCGGGGTCGGCGGGTGGCCGAGCGGGCGGCGACCTCGTCGAGGAGCTGCCAGGTGGGCTCGGCCAGGGCCGTCCAGTCGAGGGCGGCCTGCCGCTCGGGCAACGCCGCGCGGGCGCCGGCGAGCGTCGCCTCGTCGAGCGCGTCGAGGGTGGCGGTGAGGTCGTCGGCCGTGCTGCCGTAGGCGATGCCGGCGTCGCCCAGCACCTCGCGCAGGTAGGGCCACGACGAGACCAGCGCCGGGATGCCGGCCCCCACGGCGTCGGCGGCCTGGCCGGTGGTCAGGTAGGTGCTGCCGTCGAGGGGCAGGGCGAGCAGGTCGATCGTGGCCAGGCGCCGGTCGTAGACGGGCCGGGGCACCTCGTCGTAGCTCAGGGCGGTGATCCGCTCGTCGTCGGGGATCTTCTCGCCGTCGTGGCACAGCACGAGCAGCTGCAGGTCGTCGCGCCCGGAGGCCGCGAAGCCGTCGATCAGCAGCTGGGTGTCCTTGCCCGGGCGCGGGGCGCCGATGAGGCCGATCCGCAGCCGGCACGGCGCCATGCCCAGCTCGGCCTCGGCCGCCGCCCGCTCGCCGGTGCCGCGCACGCCGTCCGTCATCAGCGGGCCCCAGTGGCCGTGGGGGATCACCCGGTGCAGGGCATCGTCGCGGAAGTCGTAGCGCTCGGTGATGACGCCGCGGCCCCACTCGCTGTGGTGGATCACGCCTGCGGCCACCGCCGCCCACGGCCGGTAGAGCTGCTCGTCGTCGGGGACCGCGTGGGGCGCCATGTTGTGCTGGGTCCACACGACCGGCACGTCGACGGCCGACAGCGTGGCCGCCACCCGCCGGGCCCGGTCGACGTCGAGCCCGGTGAACCACTCGGGCCAGTGCAGGTGCAGCACGTCGACGTCGGCCAGCGCCTCGGCCAGCCGATCGGGCCGGTCGAGCAGGTGGTAGGGCACGGCCCGGGTCGTCACCCGGTCGGCCAGCGGTCCGTAGAGGCACTCGTCGTACCAGTGGTGGTGGGCGGTCGACGCCACCCGCAGCTTGGGCGTGACCGACCAGCTGAACGTCATCGCCGCGGCCGGCCGCAGCTCGACCTGGTGGACCACCTGCAGCTCGCCCTCGACGCTGCGCCACTCGGACAGCCCGTCGACGTCGACGGGGGTGACCCGGTCGACGGCGTCGCCCTCGGCGGTGACGTGCAACGGCTGCTGCACGGTCTCGGGCACCAGCACCGCCATCGCCCCGGGCGGCCGCTCGAACGTCAGCGTCTCGTCGACGTGCAGCGTGCGGCCGTCGACCCGGTAGGACGCCCGGCGGGTGCCCGCCAGGGTCGCGGGCTCGGCGCCGAGGTCGGTGGCGGCGCCCACGAAGCCGTCGTGGTCGAGGTCGAGGGTGCCGGGCCGGTGCTCGACCCGGGTGGCCGCCCCGCCGGGAGCGAACCGGTCGGCACCCCGCCACGCCAGCGGCAGGAAGCACACCAGCGGCTGATCGGTCGGCACCTCGAACCGCCCGGCATGCCTCGGCGCTGGCGCGTAGTCGGCCCCCGGCCCCCCGACCACCGGCAAGCTGAACCCCAACCGCGCGTCCCGATGCGCCCACGCCCCCAACCCCTCCCCGAACCCGATCCACTCATCCCGCGCGGCGAACACGTCGCCGGGCGCTGCCGCGGCCCCGAGCCCGCTCGCCCCGGCGGCGGCGGTGCGGAGGTCGAGGGCGGCGACGACGAGCTTGCCGGCGCAGTCGAGGGTCATCTGGAGGCGGCGTTGGGGGCCGCGGTAGCGGAAGGGTGCCCGGCGCTTGTGGGCGACCACGAGGCCGTCGGCGAACCAGCGCGGTGCAGCGGTGGCGGCCGCTTGGGCCAGGCCCAGCCAACGGGCGGGGTCGACGTCGACACCGCGGCGCAGCAGGACGCCGGCCAGCTCGGCGGTGTGGCACACGGCCAGGGCGCCGATCGAGCGGCCCCACGGCAACGCTCCGCCGCCGGCTCCGGCCACGGCCTCGACCAGGCGGGCCGCCGAGCGCACGCCCCGCAGCCAGACCTCGCCCAGCCGCTCGGCGAAGGGCTCGGCGAAGAGGTAGGCGTCGACGGTGTACATGTCGACCTGGCCCCGGCCCTGGTGCGAGTCGTCGAGCCAGCCCTCGGGATGCCGGCCGAGCAGCGCCGCCACCCGGTCGAGCAGGTCGCCGAGCACGGCCGGGTCGGTCTCGATCCCGAGCGCGGACCGGGCGGCCTCGCAGCGGGCCAGCACGACCGCGTAGTTGGGCGGGAGCACCGGCTGGTCGAGCAGGGGGATCCAGCTCGTGCTGTCGGCGGCCTCGGCCACCACCGCCCGGGTCGCGGGATCGAGCTCGTCGAGCCCCCCGATCCGCCGGGCGGTCTCGGCGACCCGGTACGAGAAGAACGTGTGGGTGCGGGCGGCGTCGATCTCGGCCAGCCGCTGGTGGACCGTGGGCAGCACGGCCAGCCCGCCCACCTCGTCGACCCCGGCCTCGTGCAGCAGGCCCAGCGTGAACACCAGGTCGGCACGGGCGTCGGCGTCGACGCGGTGCCCGGCCAGCGTGGCCGGGAGCCGCAGGTCGGGGGCCACCGCACGGGCCAGCTGGTCGAGGACGTCCACGGCCGTGGCGACCAGGTCGTCCGCGATCGTCGTCGCGGTACCCATCGCAGGCCGACCCTAGAGCAACCTCACCCGCCGCGCGCACCGGCCCGCCCGAGCCGGCGACACCACCCCGCGGCCGACCAGGCACGTGCCGCACGCGCGCCGCACGCCCTTGTCGGAGCGGCGAGGTGGGCGGACGGCGGCGGCGCCATCTGCGTTCGTCACGTGGCGCGCGTAGCGTCCGGGCCGTGTTGGGTCGTCCGGCGATCGCTCTGTCGATGCATCCCGGTCTCGAGCCGTATGCGTTGCGGCCCGAGCACCTGGAGCGGTTGGCCGAGGTGGGCGAGCTGCTGGCGCCCGAGGCGGTCGATGGCATGGCGCCCGAGCGGGCGGACGAGGTGCTGGCGGCCGCTGACGTCCTGCTCGGGCATTGGGGGTGCGCGCGGCTCGACGTGGCGTTCCTGGATCGGGCGCCGCGCCTGCGGATGCTCGCCTACGCGGCCGGCACGCTGCGCGATGTCGTCAGCGCCGAGACCTTCGCCCGGCTCGACCGCGTCACCTCGGGTGCGGCGGCCAACGCGGTGCCGGTGGCCGAGTACACGGTGGCGGCCATCCTCTGGGCCAACAAGGGGGCGTTCGTCGAGCGCGAGCGCCTGCGCGGCGCCGAGATCCCCCAGACGAGGCGGCGGCACCCGGTGGGCAACTGGGCCAAGCGCATCGGCCTGGTCGGCGCCTCGCACGTCGGTCGGGCGGTCATCGAGCTGCTGGCGCCCTACCGCTGCGAGGTCGTCGTCGCCGATCCCTTCCTGGGCGACGACGAGGCCGACCGGCTCGGCGTCGCGCTCGTCGACCTCGACACGCTGCTGGCCACCAGCGACGTCGTCAGCCTGCACGCCCCGGCCCTGCCCTCGACCCGGCGGATGATCGGCGCCGCCCAGCTGGCCCGGATGCTCG
>Ga0075421_100009746_pt1 | contig 11842 bp, 10 predicted proteins | sample SoiMetdeltSBSDD5_FD_75292 | JGI IMG/M metagenome (GOLD analysis project Ga0075421, IMG submission 75292) | Bulk soil microbial communities from a Populus tree surrounding site in Tennessee, USA - Soil MetaG P. deltoides SBSDD5 | ecosystem: Environmental > Terrestrial > Soil > Tree plantation...
GTCGCGCCGATGATGGACTGGACCGACCGCCACTGCCGCTACTTCCTCCGGCAGCTGTCCTCGCGCGCCCGCCTGTACACCGAGATGATCACTACCGGCGCGCTGATCCACGGCGACGTCGAGCGGCACCTCGCCTTCAGCCGGGAGGAGCACCCGGTCGCCGCGCAGCTGGGGGGGAGCGAGCCGGAGGAGCTGGCGCATTGCGCGAAGCTTGCTCAGGATTATGGCTACGACGAAGTCAACCTCAATTGCGGCTGCCCCAGCGAAAGAGTGCAGAGAGGGGCCTTCGGCGCTTGCCTGATGGCGGAGCCTGCGCTGGTGGCGGACTGCGTGCGGGCGATGCGGGAAAAGCTTTCGATCCCCGTGACGGTGAAGCACCGCACGGGGATCGATCGGATAGAAACCTTTGAGTTCCTCGCCCGTTTCGTGGCGGCGGTGGCGGAGGCGGGCTGCAACACCTTCATCGTGCATGCGCGGAATGCGGTGCTGAAAGGATTGACGCCGAAGGAGAACCGGGAGGTCCCGCCCCTCAAGTACCAGTACGTGTACCGGCTGAAGAAGGAGTTTCCGCAACTCACCATCGTGCTCAACGGCGGCATCACCACCTGGCAGCAGATCGACGCCCACCTCGCCCACGTGGACGGGGTGATGCTGGGCCGCGCCGCGTACCACGACAGCTGGATCCTGGCCGACCCCGGCAGGACCCGGGCGCAGGTGGTGCGCGCCATGGCGGCCTACGCCGCCGGCCAGGCGAGCCTGCGCCACGTCGCCCGCCACATGCTCGGGCTGTATCACGGCCACCCGCGCGCGCGCCTGTGGCGGCGCATGCTGTCGGACCCGGCGCGGCTGGCGCAGAACGACCCGCGCTTGCTGCTCGAGGCGCTCGAAGCGGTAGAATCCGGGCCGAAGGAGACCCTCCATGAGCGCAGTCCTCAAGCCGAAGAACTCCAAGCCCGTCCGTGAGCGGGTGAGCCGCGAGGAGTGGCAGGCGCGCGTGGACCTCGCCGCCGCCTACCAGCTGGCCGCGGTCTTCAAATGGACCGACCTGATCTACACGCACTTCTCGGCGCGCGTGCCGGGCAGCGAGGACTTCCTCATCAACCCCTACGGATTGATGTTCGACGAGATCACGGCCTCCAACCTGGTGCGCATCGACGAGCACGGCAAGGTGATCGACGACCCGTTGGATCTCGGCTACAACGAGGCCGGCTTCGTGATCCACGGCTGCGTGCACGCGGCCCGGCCGGAGATCAATTGCGTGCTCCACACGCACACCCGCGCCGGCGTGGCGGTATCGGCGATGAAGTGCGGCCTGCTGCCGATCAGCCAGCACGCCATGCGCGTGCAGCAGCAGTGCGTCTATCACGACTACGAGGGCATCGCGCTCGACATGGACGAGCGCGAGCGCATGGCGAAGAGCCTCGGCGCGAAATCCAAGGTGATGATTCTGCGCAACCACGGGCTGCTGACCCTCGGCGAGACGGTGCGCGAGGCCTTCGAGCTGATGTACTACCTCGATTGCGCCTGCCAGATCCAGATCGACGCCATGGCCGGCGGCCTGGAGAACGTGACGCGGATGTCCGAGGGCGCGGCCGCGACCGCCACGGCGCAGTTCGAGCGCCCCGACCGGCCCTCCAACCACAAGGACTGGCCGGCGCTGCTGCGGCTGCTCGAGCGCCGCGGCGTCAACTACCTGGGTTAGCCAGGCCGCGCACGAAGCGCGTCACGGCGGCTAGCGTCGCCTGCGGCTGGTCGCGGAACGGCGCGTGCCCGCAGGCGGCCAGCTTCACCAGCTCGCAGGGACCGCGCAGGCCGCGCTGCAGGCGCTCCAGCTGCCGCATGGTGCCGTACTGGTCGTCTTCCCCCTGGATCGCAAGCGCCGGACAGTCGATGCGCGGCAGATATTCCTCGATGTTCCATTGCAGGAACGCCGGGTCGAGCCAGGCATCCGCCCACAAGTGGAAGGTCTTGCCTGCGTCGCGATGGTACTTGGCGAGGCCCTGCGCCAGGCCGGAGGCGGCGAAGCTTGCGCTTGCCTTGCGGATGCTCTCGACGCAGATCGGCTCGACGAACACGTGCGGCGCCATCAGCGCCAGGGCGCGCACCGGATGCCCGGCGCCGGCGTGGATCAGGGCGATGGAGGCGCCGTCGGAGTGCCCCACCAGGACCGGCCGCTCGATGCGCAGCTGCTCCAGCAGCTCGGGCAGCGCCTCGAGCGCCTCGCGGTGCATGAAGCGCGGGCCCGCCCGGTCCTCCCGCAGCACCTCGGACTGACCGTAGCCGTAGCGGCTGTAGAGCAGTGCGCGGCATCCCGTGGCCTTCACCACCTGCAGCGGAAAGTCGCGCCACTGGCGGATCGAGCCCAGCCCCTCGTGCAGGAACACCAGCGTCGGCATCGTGAACGTGGCGGGCCCGGCGGCGTCCAGCCACTCGACCTCGAGCGCATGGCCGGCGCAGGTCACGAAAGGCATCGGAACAATCTAGCACGCAGGCGATAATCGCCGCCTATGCGTTTCACCGCCTGGGCCGTGCTGCTGGGAACGCTCCTATTGTGGTCCGGCAACTGGATCGTGGCGCGCGCCGTGCGCAACGACATCTCGCCCGGCCTCGCCACCGCCGGGCGCCTGATCATCGTCGCCTGCGTGCTCTCCCCTTTCGTCTGGCGCGGCCTCGCGGCGAAGCTCCCCGCGCTCGCGCCGCGCGACTGGAAGGTTCTGTGGCTGCTCGCCTTCGCAGGCGGCGGCCTGCACCTCGCCCTGCAATGGCTGGGGCTGCACTACACCACCGCCACCAGCGCGACGCTGTACCTGTCCACCGCGCCGGTGTTCATCCTGCTGCTCGCCGCGCCGGTGCTCGGCGAGCGCATCGGCCTGCTGCAGTGGCTGGGCGTGGCGGTCTCGTTCGCGGGCGTGGCCCTGATCGGCATGCAGGGGCGCTTTCTCAACCCGAGCTTCAACGTCGGCGACCTGTGCGCCCTCGCATCGATGGCGCTGTGGGGCGCCTACACCGTATTCCTGCGCCTGCGGCGCGACGCGCTCGACACGGCGGAATTCATCGCCATGGTCTGCCTGCTCGGCCTCGTCTTCATGGCGCCCTGGGTGGCGGCGGAGGCGATCCAGGGCTTGACGCTCGAGCTGAACGCGGCGGGCGCGGCGGCGGTGCTGTACTCCGCCCTCGGCTCCCTCCTCCTCGCTTACGCCGGATGGAGCTACGTCGTGAAACGGCTGGGCGCGGCGCGCGCCGGCGTCACGATGCACTTGATGCCCGCGATCGCGGTGGGGCTCGCCGCGCTGTTCCTCGGGGAGCGGCCCTACTGGTACCACGGCGCGGGCGTCGCCCTGATCCTCGCCGGCGTGGCCCTCGCTTCGATGCGCGCGCGGGCGGCGGCTTGAAGCCGATCGCCTTCGACGCCGCGCTGCGCCGGCGCCTCGCCGTCAATCTCGCGCGTCTTGCGCCCGCCACCGCCGGCGCGCACGCGCTCAAGCACGCCGCGGTCGGCGTTCTCGTCACCGACGCGGGCGACGGCAGCGCGGCCTTGCTGCTCACGCGGCGCGCGGCGCGCCTGAAATCGCACGCCGGCCAGTACGCCCTGCCCGGCGGGCGGGTGGACGAGGACGAATCGGCGCTGGAAGCCGCGGTGCGCGAAGCGCGCGAGGAGATCGGCCTGGAACTTCCGGCCGACGCCTTCCTCGGACGGCTCGATGACTATCCGACGCGCTCGGGCTACCTCATCACCCCGCTCGTCGCCTGGGTCGAGGATCCGTCGCAGCTGGCGCCCAATCCGGCGGAAGTGGAGCGCATCTACCGCCTGCCGCTCGCCGAGCTCGGCAAGCCGGGCTCGCCGCAGTTCATTTCGATCCCGGAAAGCGACCGCCCGGTGATCCGCTACCCGGTGCTCGGCACGCTGCTGCACGCGCCGACCGCCGCGGTGCTCTACCAGTTCATGGAAGTCGCCGTGCTCGGCCGCGCGACGCGCGTCGCGCATCTCGAGCAGCCGGTGTGGGCCTGGCGCTAGAGCGCCATCGGCCGCCAGTAGCCGGTCAGCTCGAGGTAGCCGCGCCCGACTTCCTTGCCCGCCTGCAGCGCGCGCACCGCGCCTTCCCAGTACACCGTGCCTGCGGTGGCGCGCGCGTCGAGCTCCTGGTCGTCCATCAGCGGCTCGAGGTCCCAGGCCAGGCCCTGGGCCTCGACGCGCATCGCCACCGGATACTCGACGCCGGTGCGCGGAGAGCGCCACGACCTGCGCGCGGTGAACGCCACCCCCGGCGCGGCGTAATGCGTGCCGCCCTGCCGGCCGCGGATGCGGAACGCGGTGAGCGATTTGCCGTCCGCGAGATTGATGCCGCACCAGTCCCAGCCCGCGGCCTCGGGCGCGAGGTACTGGCTGGACCACTCGTGGTCCAGCCAGGCGACGCCCGCCACGGGCTCGCCGTCCAGCATGCCGCTCGCCGCCAGCTGCGGGCGGCTGTAGTAGTAGCTCGCCTCTTCGCTGCGGTGGCCCTTGCGGCTAAAGCCGCCCTCGCCCTGCAGCAGCGGTGCGCGCGGCGCGCGCAGCGCGAGCGCCAGGGAGAATTCGCGCGCCGCGATGCGCGCGCGGTAGGAATCGCGCTCCAGCTCGAAGCGCCAGTCGTCGATCCACACTTCGGTGGTGCGCGTCGCGGCGCCGGCAAGGCCCAGCGCGTCGCGCGCCGCGCGCTGGTCGTGGCGCAGCCGCCCGCGCCGCGGGTCGGCGATGGCGGCATGCGCCAGCAGGATCTGGCGCGGCGCGAACCGGCTCGGGTTGTCGCTCGCCCAGCGCGGCCGCGCGCGGAAAAACGTGACCTGGAAGCCGACCGGGTCCTTGCCGCGCGCCAGCCAGCCGGTCGCATACCACCATTCGGTGCGGAATTCGGGATGCGCGCCGTGATCGCGCGGAAAGCGCAGCCGCGCCCCGCGCATCACCCTGGGATAGGCGACCTCGGCGCCCTGCGCCCAGGGCGCAGCCAGCATGCCGAGCAGGAACGCGCGTCGCGTCACGGTCGAATTCACCAGTCCTCCTTGACCGCGCGCACCGGCGTCATGCCCATCGCCTCGCGCCCCGACAGCCAGGCGGTGAGCGCAGCGAGCGCCACCAGCAGCGCGGTGAGCCCCGCCAGCGCGAGCCAGGGCAGGCGCAGGTCCATGCTCCAGTGGAAGGACTGCAGGTTGACGACGTAGATCAGCACCAGGCTGATGAGCGCGCCCAGCGCCAGGCCCGCGGCGGCGCCGAGCAGCGCCAGCAGGCCGCCTTCCTTGGCGAGCATGGCGCCGATTTCGCCGCGCGTCATGCCGAGGTGGCGCAGCATGCCGAACTCGCGCCGGCGCGAGAGCACGATGGCGCCGAGGGCCGAGGACAGGCCGCACAGTCCCACCAGCACCGCCACCGCTTCCATCGCGTAGGTGATGGCGAAACTGCGGTCGAAGATCGCCATCGACAGCTCGCGGATTTCCCCCGGCTGCGCAAACTCGAGGTGCTCCGCCCCGCGCAGGCGCCGGATGGCCCGCTCCGCCTCGCCGGCGCGCGCCCCCGGCGCCAGCCACAAGGCGGCGTCGTTGCTGCGCGCGTCGCCGGTCAGCCGCGCGTACACCGGCCTCTCGATGACGATGGCGCCGTGCTGGCGCGCGTAATCGCGCCACACGCCGGCGACCACGAACTCCTGCGGCTTGCCCGCGATGGGCAGCTGCAGCCGCCGGCCGGGCTGCGCGCCGTAGAGCTGCGCCACTGCCTCGCTGACCCACGCGGCGGGCGGATCGTCCGCGCGCGGCTCGTGGACGGCGCCCGTCAGCGGCAGCACGCTCGCCAGGCCCGCCGCGGGCACGTCGCGCGCGAGCAGCGACACCGCCGGGCGCGCGGGGTCGAGCGTCGCACGCGCGCTGCGCAGGAACTCGGCGCGCGCGACCTGCGGCAGGCGTTTCACGCGCTCCTCGAACCTCGGCTCGAGGAAGGCGGTCTCCCCGGCGTGCGTGGTGCGCAGATACAGGTCCGCCGGCAGCACCGCATCGAGCCAGCGGTCGACCGAGCCGCGGAACGAGGACACCATGATCGCCATCGCCACCATCAGCGAGAAGCTGGCCACGATCGCGGCCAGGCTCACCATCGCCTGGCCCGGCGCGCCGCGCAGCTGGGCGGCGGCGAGCGCGGTGGACGGGCGCCCGCTGAGCGGCAGGGCGAGGAAGACTCTGCGCGACAGCGCCGGCATCAGCAGGATGCCGCCCACCAGCAGGCAGGCGATGCAGGCATAGCCGGCGAGCGGCAGCCCGTTCACCGGCGGCAGGAACGCGAGCAGCAGCGCCGCCAGCAGCAGCGCCAGCGCGGGTTTGAGCGACAGCGCGCGCGCGAACAGCTGCTGCTCGTCGCCCGCCTTCAGCGCCCGCGCCGGGGGCGTGCGGCCCGCTTCCAGCGCGGGCAGCAGCGCGCCCGCCATCGCCACGACGATGCCGGCGCACAGGTAGAGGAGCGCTGCCGCCGGCGCGAAACCCGCCTGCGGCGCGAGGCCGCGGAACATCCCGGCGCCCAGGTCTCCGCCCGAGGCGCGCAGCGCCAGCGCCGCGAACCCGTAGCCGCAGGCGAGGCCAAGCGCTGCGCCGGCGGCACCGACCGCCGCGGCCTCCGCCAGCACCAGCCGCGCGACGCCCGCGCGTTCCAGGCCGAGCACGCGCAGCAGCGCGTGCTCGCCGCGCCGGCGCGCCACCTCCAGCGCCTGCACGGAGAACACCAGGAATCCGCCGGTGAACAGGGCCACCAGCGCCAGCGCGTTCAGGTTGACGCGGTAGGCGCGCGACAGCGTGGCGCCGCTGCGCTCCGCGACCTCCGGTGCCGCGACGTGGACCCCCGCGGGCAGCAGCGCCGCGATCTGGCGCTCGGCCTGCGCGCGGTCCGCGCCCGGCGCCAGCCGCAGTCCGATGCGGTTCAGCTCTCCCAGCCGCGCGAGGCGCCACTGCGCGGTGGAGATGTCGGTGAGCGCGGCGATGCCGGGCAGGCTCGAGGCGGGCAGCGTGCCGGCGACCCGCAGTTCCACGGCCTGCAGGCCGACCAGCAGCGTCAGGCTGCCGCCCTTTCCCAGGCGCAGCGTCTCGGCGGCGGCGCCGGACAGGAGCACGGTGTCGGGCCTGAACAGTTCGGCCATCAGCTGCGGCTGCTGCGCGAAGAGTTGCGGCTGCAGCTGCGACGCGCGCAGCGGATCGAGTCCGACGATGCGCAGCGCGGGAAGCCCGGCGCCGCTGGCGAGGCCGGCTTCCAGCTCGAGCACCGGGCTGGCGAGCGCCACGCCGGGGCTGCGCGCCACCGCAGCGTACACGGCCTCCGGGAACCCGCCGCGCCCGCCGCGCACCTCGAGGTCGGCCTCGCCGGCGAGGGCGCGCACGCCGGCGGCGAGGTCCTCGATCGCGGCGCGGTTCACCAGGTGCACGCCGAAGCCCAGCGCCACGCCGAGCGCCACGCCGGCTACCGCGAGCAGGGTGCGCGCGCGGCGGTGCGCGAAGCGCGCATTGAGGGCGAGGAAGAGTCGCACGAGGCGGATGCGCCAAAGTATAGCGGTTACGCGGTTACAATCGCCTTCCCCATGGCCGAGCGCGCAGACACCTTCGACGAAGAGCTGCTGCGCACCACGGTGCACGTCGCGCGCATCGGCATCTGCTTCATCGGACCGGACGGGCTGTTCGTCTTCGTCAACCCGGCGTTCTGCGAGCTGTGCGGCTTCCAGCCCGCCGAGCTCATCGGCCGGCACTGGACCCTGGCCGCCCCGCCCGCGATCGTCGAGCGCCAGGAGCGGTTCCGCCAGGCGCTGCTGGAGGACTCGCCCCGGGTGCCGCTGGAATGGAAGATCCGCCGCAAGGACGGCAGCCTGTTCGACGCGCTGGTGAGCTGGAAGGCGCTCGACGGGCGCGACGGCCGCCGCTACGTGGTGGTGACCTTCTCGGACATCACCGAGCGCACCAAGCAGCTGCAGCTCTCCGAGGAGCGCTACCGCCAGGTGGTGGAGAACGCCTACGAAGGCATCATCGTCACGCAGGAGGGCTACGTGAAGTTCGCCAACGCGCGCGCCGCGGCGCTCTCCGGCCGCGCGCTCGAGGACACCTACACCACGCCGTTCCCGGAGATGATCCATCCGGAGGACCGGCCGCGCGTCTACCAGAATTACCTGCGGCGCATGCGCGGCGAGCCCACCGAGAACAACTACGACTTCCGCGTGCTGACGCCCGGGGGCGAGGCGCGCTGGGTGACGATCAGCGCGGTGGCCATCGAATGGGAAGGCAAGCCGGCGACGCTCAACTTCCTCACCGACGCCACGGCGCGCAAGCAGGCCGAGGAGGAAATGCGGCGCGCGCTGGAGCAGGAGCGCGAGCTCTCGGAGCTGAAATCGCGCTTCGTCGCGCTGACCTCGCACGAGTTCAAGACCCCGCTGGCGACGATCCTGTCCTCGATCGAGCTGCTGGAGGACTTCGGCGAGAAGATGCCCGCGGCGCAGCGGCGCGAGGTGACGCAGCTGGTGAAGGCGGCGGTGCAGCGCATGACCGGCATGCTCGACCAGGTGCTGCTCATCGGCCGCGCGGAGTCGCAGGGCCTGGAATTCCAGCCGCAGCCGCTCGACGCGCGCGCCTTCTGCGAGCAGCTGATCGAGGAGGCGCGCGCCGCCGGCGGCCCGGGCATCACTTTCCTGCGCCGCGGCCGCGCCGGGCGGCGCCTGCTCGACGAGAAGCTGCTGCGCCACGCGCTGGGCAACCTGCTGTCCAACGCCATCAAGTTTTCGCGCGGCCGCAAGGTGACGCTCGAGCTGGACGCCGACGAGCACGCGCTGCAGTTCCGCGTGCGCGACCAGGGCATCGGCATTCCGGAGGCCGACCGCGCGCGCCTGTTCGCCACCTTCCACCGCGGCGCCAACGCCGGCGACGTCGAGGGCACGGGGCTCGGCCTCGCCATCGTCAAGCAGTGCGTCGAGCGGCACGGCGGCTCGGTCGGCGTGGAGAGCGCGCTGGACAGCGGCACCACCTTCACCGTCACCATCCCCGCCGCGCCGGCCGCATGACGCGCCCTGGCGCCGCGGCGCGACGCATCCTGATCGTCGACGACGACCCCAAGCTGCTGCGCCTGCTCGCCCTGCGCCTGGTGAACGAGGGCTACCGGGTGGCCGAGGCGAAGAGCGGCGAGCAGGCGCTCGCGCAGCTCGGCGCGGGGCTGCCGGACCTGATCATCACCGACATGAAGATGGGCGGCATGGACGGGCTGCAGCTGTTCGAGCAGGTGCAGCGGCAGCACCCCTCCCTGCCGGTGATCATCCTCACCGCGCACGGCAGCATTCCCGACGCGGTCTCCGCCACGCGCCGCGGCGTGTTCGGCTATCTCGCCAAGCCCTTCGAGGCGAAGGACCTGATGCGCGAGGTGCAGCGCGCGCTGGCGCAGGCCGCGCCCGCCGCGGGCCCCGAGTCGGCGTGGCGCAGCGAGATCCTCACCCGCAGCCCGGCGATGGAGAGCGTGCTGGCGGACGCGCGCCTGGTGGCGGCGAGCGACGCCAGCGTGCTGATCCAGGGCGCCAGCGGCACCGGCAAGGAACTGCTGGCGCGCGCCATCCATGCCGCCAGCCACCGTTACGGCCGGCCGCTGGTGGCGCTCAACTGCGGCGCGCTGCCCGAGCCGCTGCTCGAATCGGAGCTGTTCGGCCACGTGAAGGGCGCCTTCACCGGGGCGGTGCGCGAGCACCAGGGGCTGTTCCAGTCGGCGCAGGGCGGCACGCTGTTCCTCGACGAGATCGGCGACATGCCGCTCGCGCTGCAGGTGAAGCTGCTGCGCGCGCTGCAGGAGCGCCAGGTGCGGCCGGTGGGCGGCACGCAGTCGGTGGACGTCGACGTGCGCGTGATCTCGGCGACGCACCGCGACCTGCGCGAGGAGATCGCCGCCGCGCGCTTCCGCGAAGACCTGTACTACCGCCTCAACGTGGTGAATCTGGAGCTGCCCGCGCTCGCCGCGCGGCGCGAGGACATCCCGCTGCTCGCCGCGCATTTCCTCGCGCGGCTCGCCGCGCGCTACGGCAAGCCGATCGCGGGCTGCGCGCCGGAGGCGGTGCAGCTGCTGCTCACCGCGCCCTGGCCCGGCAACGTGCGCCAGCTGCACAACGTGATCGAGAAATGCGTGGCGCTGTCCACCGGCACGCTGCTCAGCGCGGCGCTGGTGGAGCGCGCGCTCGCCGCCCCCGGCGACGATTTCGAAGCCTTCGACGACGCGCGCCGCCAGTTCGAGCGCGAGTACCTGACGCGCATCCTGCGCATCACCGACGGCAACGTCACCCAGGCGGCCAAGCTCGCCAAGCGCAACCGCAGCGACTTCTATTCGCTGCTGGCGCGCCACGAGCTCGATCCCGCGACGTTCAAGCCCGGCAAGGCCTAGCGCCACCCTGTTGGCGTTTGCCAACGGAGGTTTTCCGCTTAGTTTCAATGACTTGCAGAAGGGGTGACGGGCTGCCGTTGGTGTTTGCCAACACCCGCGGCCCGCCAGATATGAGCTAACCCATTGATTTTGCTTGGAACACTGATCTGGCACGGGCCCTGCAATAGGGATGGCATTGCCACCCATTGAAGGAGAAGGCGCATGACCCCCCGTCAAATCGAGCTGGTGCAGGAGAGCTTCACCAAGGTGCTGCCGATCGCCCCGGCCGCCGCGGAGATCTTCTACGCGCGGCTGTTCGAGATCGACCCCGCGCTGCGCGGCCTGTTCAAGGGCGACATGAAGGAGCAGGGCCGCATGCTGATGATGATGATCGGCGGCGCGGTGCGCGGCCTGGCCAATCCCCCGGCGCTGATCCCGGTGCTGAAGGACCTCGGCGCGCGCCACCTCGGCTACGGCGTCGAGGAGCGGCATTACGACACGGTGGGCACCGCGCTCATCTGGACGCTGCAGAAGGGCCTGGGCGAAGCCTTCACCGACCAGGTGTGCGAGGCCTGGGTCGCGGCCTATCAGCTGCTCGCCGGCGTGATGCAGCAGGGCGCGCGCGAAGCGCGGCAGATGAAGAAGGCGGCTTGAGCGCCATGCGCGGCTGCCAGTCCTCGGGTCGCGGCGCGGGAGTGGTGCTGCTGCACTCCTCGCTGTCCACCGGCGCGCAATGGAAGCGCCTCGCGGAGCAGATCTCGCCCAGCTATCACGTGCTCGCGCTGGACCTGCTCGGCTGCGGCGCGGCGCCCGCCGTGGCGGACCCCGAGGGCTACAGCCTGCGCGACGAGAGCGCGCGCATCCTCGAGCTGGCAGACGCCTGGTTCGGGGTCGGCGCGCGCTTCCACCTGGTCGGGCATTCCTACGGCGGCCTCGCCGCGCTGGCGCTCGCGCGCGAGAATCCCGCGCGCGTCGCAGGCCTCGCGGTGTACGAACCGGTGTGCTTCAACCTCGCCGGCGCCGGCGATCCGGACCTGGCGTTCCTGCGCAGGACCGCCGCCACGGTGGCCATGCACGTGCGCGCCGGGCGCCTGATCGAGGCGACGGGGCTGTTCTTCGACTACTGGAACGGCCCCGGCGCGTTCCGGCTCCTGCCGCCCGCGGCGCAGGCGCGCTGCGTGCAGGGCATCGCCAAGGTGCCGCTCGATTTCCAGGCCGCGTTCCAGGAGCCGGGCCTGGCGCAGGACTACGCGTCGATCAGCGCGCCGACGCTGCTCATGGGCGGCACGCAGAGCCCGCGCCTGACGCGCGGCCTGCTGCGCACGCTCGCCGGGGCGATTCCCAACGCGGCACTGGCCTGGGTGGAAGGCGGCCACATGGCGCCGCTGTCCGCGCCCGGGCAGGTCAACCTGCTGCTGGGCTCGTTCCTCGACTGGACGGCGCCGACCGCGCGCGCGGCCTGAG
>Ga0075421_100009751_pt1 | contig 11838 bp, 7 predicted proteins | sample SoiMetdeltSBSDD5_FD_75292 | JGI IMG/M metagenome (GOLD analysis project Ga0075421, IMG submission 75292) | Bulk soil microbial communities from a Populus tree surrounding site in Tennessee, USA - Soil MetaG P. deltoides SBSDD5 | ecosystem: Environmental > Terrestrial > Soil > Tree plantation...
GCAGCCGGCTGCACAGGATACGGATGACGCCGCGCACGACCTCGATGCGGTCCGCCATCAGCTCGTAGAGGGCCTCCTGCTCGAGACGGAACAGCGACGTCGCCTCCAGGGCGGTGACGGTGGCCGAGCGCGGCTCCGTATCGAGCGCCGCCATCTCCCCGAAGATGTCGCGGGGCCCCAGCTCGACGAGCACGCGGTCCTGGCTGGTGACCCTGACCTTCCCTTCGACGACGACGTAGAGGGCGGAGCCGACGTCGCCCTTGTGGAAGACGATCTCGCCCGCGTCCACCTCGACCTCCTCGAGGAGGGCGGCCACGTCCGCCAGCACCTCGTCCGGGGTCTCGGAGAACAGGCTGACCCCCTTGAGCACGACCACCTTCTCGATCGTCGACAGCACCTTGGCACCTCCCTTGGCTTCGCCCGGCTCCCCCTGAAAGCGGCGCAGGACGTGGGCCGCCGTCTCCCTCACCAGATCCTCGCCGTCGTCCTGCGCGCGCCGGATCGCCGCTCCCAGGTCCCCGCGCCCGGACTGCGCGGCCACCCAGAGCGCGCAGGCCCGCGTCCACGGCCCCAGGCCTCCTCCGCTCACGACCAGCCGCGCGAGCTGATCGCGCACGCTCCTCCCTTCCGGCGGGAGGGCGGCCCGGCGAGCGCGCCGCACGTCGTCCGGCACGTCTTCGACGAACGGGATCACGAGGGCCGCGATCTCGGGATCGGCCAGGCTGTCGATGAGCTCCACCGCCTGCGCGCGCTTCTCGGGGGAGCGGCTCCACAGGTGGGCGCGCGCGCGCAGGACGGCCTCCGGCGAATAGAGGAGGGCCAGGAGCCAGAGGATCCGTTCTCGCGCGCGCACGATCTCGTGCCCGAGGGCGAGACGCAGGATCTCGCCCACCGGCTCCGTCCCGAGGTCGTCGAGGACGGTCAGGATGGCGGCCCCCTCCGCCGCCTCCGCGCGCACCCTCTCCCGCACCGCCGCCGGGGCCAGGCCCGCCGGACGCGGCCGCATGGCCAGCGAGGGCAGGGCCACGTCCCGGACTTCCGCGGATCCGCTGCTGGCCGCCCGCCAGAGGGTGGCGCCGGCGCGATCACCCCCCGCCCGCCCGAGCAGCCGAAGGAGGCGGCGCCGCCGCGGTCGATCGACGAGGCCCGCGGCGGGCGCGTCGCACGCGTCCAGGGCGGCGATCAGGGCGTCCGCGGCCGCGGGACCGGCCGCCAGCAGCGTGGAGGCCGCGGACGAGCGCACGGCGGAATCGTCGAGCGCCTGCACCACCAGGGGCCAGAGGGAGGGCGCGCCCACCCGCCCCGCGGCCACGATCGCGGCCGCGCGCACGCGCGGCTCGTCGTCGCGGAGGAGGCCCGTGAGGATCGGATCCAGTCCGGAAACCGCCGCCTCTCCGATCGCGCGCGCCGCGAACAGCCGCCGGGCCGGCTCGGCGGCCACGGCGCCTTCGGCGATGCGGGACCGGGCTTCCTCGGCGCCGCGGCCGAGACGAAGCAGGCCGGCGGTCGCCCCCATGCGCGTGGCCTCCACGGGGTCGTCGAGGGAGCGGGTCAACCGCGCGAGGTCCTCTGCCCCGCCCACCACGGCGAGGACGCGCAAGGCGAGGCCGCGCAGCTCCGCCACCGGCTCCGTTTCCGTGCGCGCCCGCACGGCCTCCGCCCCTTCCGCGAGCCGCAGCCTCTCGATGCTGAGGAGGGCCTCGCGACGGACCTCCGGCGCCGGATGGTCCAGCAGCGAGGGCAGCGACTCCGCGTAGGAGCGGTGCCCCATGCCCGCCAGCGCTTCCAGGCAGTACAAGACCTCGGGCGCGCGCGGACTGCGCAGCCCCTGGAGGAGCACGGCGCGACTGGAGGCGTCGGCCAGGCCGAGCGAGCCCATCCCCAGCCGGCGGCTGGCCAGCGCGCGGCTGAGCGTCTCGCTGTAGTAGCGGCGCAGCCGGATCGCCAAAGCCACCCAGGCCGCGACGACGAAGAGGAGCAGCCACGAGAGCTGCACGGCCTGGAAGCGCAGCCCCTGGATCAGGACGAGGAGGACGCCCCCCGACACGCCTCCGGCCAGCGGCCCGACGATGCCCTCGACCGCGGTCTGCGCGCGTACGCGCTGCGGCGGCGGCAGCGGCTGGTAGAGGACGAGCACGGCGCTGCGGTCGAGGGAGTCGCGCAGCGACTGGTCGCACAGCTTCGTGAGCGACATCAGCCAGAAGACGAGGCCGGCGCCCGCACCCAGGAGGGCCGAGGCGCTCACGAGGGCGACGCCCGTCCCCACCGCGGCGGGCAGGGCGAGCAGACCTCCCACCAGCCCGTATCGGGAGAGCACCCGGCTGGACAGGATCGTGCGGAACCCGAGCGTGATGAGGGCGGACACCGCCCAGAACACGCCGAGGAAGGAGGCCAGCTCGCCGGAGTCGCGGGCGCGGGCCTGGGCCACGTTGTAGAACGCGTTGTCGAGCACGTAGTAGCCGAGGTAGGAGAGCGCCACCAGCGCGAAGACGAGCAGCAGGTACCGGCTGCGCAGGAGGTCGGCGTACCGCTTGCGCCCGGGGACGGCACGCTCGGGTGCGGGCGGGGCCTCCAGGATCGGGAAGGCGTGCGCGACGGTGCCGAGGAGCACGAGGCACAGCACGACCGCGGCCGCGGAGACCAGCAGCAGGTTCGGCGTCCCCAGGCGCTCCACCAGGGCAGGCACGGCCAGGCCGACGAGGGTGGCGGCCAGGAGCTCGCCCGTCCCGATCACGCCGAAGAGGCGCTTGCCCTGGCGGACGTTCAGGACCTGACCGACCAGCCCCCAGAACTCGAGGCTCAGCAGGACCCATTCGATCTCGTACCAGACGGGGAGGACCATCGCCACCCATCCCGGCGATCCGCTCGCCAGCAGTCCGCGCAGGACGAGCAGCACCACGAGCACGAAGAGAAGGTCCACGGCCAGCAGCCGGACGAGCGAGAGCCGCGCGGCCAGCCGCAGGCGCAGGAAGCCGGTGAGGGGGATGGCCACCGCCGCCCCCACGTAGACGTAGGGCAGGTGGCGCGCCTCGAAGTAGGTGAGGAACAGGGCCATGGCCGCCGTGGCGGTGAGGAGGCGGGGGATCCCGATCAGGAACGAATGGACGAAGAGCAGCGCGACCAGCCGGGTCTCCTCCGGCCGGACGTCGGGGAGCCCTACACCGGGCGATAGCGGTCGATCAGGCCCAGGCATCGGGGGGACCCGCAGCGGCAGGCGAAGGTCCAGCGCGCGTCCCAGAAATAGTGGTCGGGATGGCGCGCGTACTGAGCGCGGTCCGCCCAGTCGTAGCTGATGGTCAGCTCTTCGCCCGCGGCCACCGCGCGCCGGGTGACCACGTCGCGCGTGGGCAGGAACTCGCAGTTGGGATCGCAGGAGTGGTTGAAGTAGCGCGCGGCGGTGCGCGGGATGAGCCAGCGGTGAGGCTCGAACGAGATCACGTACACGACCTCGGCCGGCGGCACCTCGGACCAGGACACGACCGGTCCCTCGAAGCGCTCGACTTTCTCGCCCGGAGCCAGGGCGCGGGCGGCCACCACGCAGGCGCCGTAGTCGTTCCGCGAGACCGTCGCCACCGGGGGCTCGATCTCCGGGATCAGACCACCACCTCGGGGGCCAGGCCGCGCAGGCAATGGTCGCTGGCCATGCTCGCCCCGTAGGCGCCGGCGGGAAGCAGGGCCAGGAGGTCCCCCTCCTGGACGCGTGGGAGCAGGGCCGCGCGCGCGAAGACGTCGTTGGACTCGTTGATGTTCCCCGCCACCGCATAGGAGCCGTCGATGGGGTCGAGGGGGCGCGCGAGGTGCACGATCTCGATGGGGATGCCGTAGTGGGCCATGTACACGTTGACGTTGTGCCCGGCGTCGACTCCGATCCAGGTCGTTCCCGCGCGGCGCTCGACCGTATTCACCTCGACCACGAGCACGCCCGCGCGGTCCACGAGCAGGGTCCCCGGCTCGCAGGCGATGGTCCGGACCGCTCCCGCGAGGTGGTGACGCAGGAGCCCTCCCCAGGCGGGGAGAGAGAGAGGACGGTCGGCGGCCTGGCGCCGTACCCCGAGGCCGCCCCCGACGTTGACGACCTCGATGCCGGGGAGGCGGCGCGCGAGGTCGGCCATGCGCGCGAAGATCCACTCCATCGGCGGGCCGTCCTCCATGCGCAGCCCCCATCCGCAGTGCGCGTGCAGGGTGGTCACCACGAGGCCGGCGGCGCGGGCCGCCGCCATCGCCTCCTCGAAGGCGTCCGGCTGCAGGCCGAACTTGCCGTTGCCGTAGACGAGCTTGGGATCGCTCCCGTAGCCCACCTCGATCCCGCAGTCGATGCGCAGGCCGACCGCGGTTCCCCGGGCCGCCCGCTCGCCGTAGCGCCGGATGGCAGAAAGGCTGTCGAGGTTGACGTGGACGCCCTGGGCCACGAACGCATCGAGGTCCCGGTTGGCGGGCATGCAGGCGGTGACCGAGATCTCGCCCGCGGCGAACCCGGCCGCCCGCGCCGCCTCCACCTCGCGCGGCGAGCAGGCATCGATCCCCAGGTCGCCTTCGGCGCGCAGGACCTGCAGCAGGTCGGGGCAGCGGTTGGCCTTGAGCGCGTAATACACGCGCGTGCCCGTCTCCAGCGTGGCCAGCGTCTGCCGCAGGGCCGCGACCTGGGCGCGCACGGCCGCCCGGCTGTACACATAAAGAGGAGTGCCGTGCGTGCGCGCGAGCGCGGCCAGCGAGCGGCCGTCGAGGGTGAGCCCGTCCGGGCCGCACGCGTAGGGCGCGCCGAACCACCAGGGAGAGGTCGATGCCGGTCCGACCTCGGGGGGGAGGTCGGTCGCGGGGCGGCCCGCCGGCGCGTCCACGGCGCGGAGTATAGCATTGCGGTCTCGCCCTCCCGGTGTGACACTGCGGGCGCGTGAAGCGTGTGCTCGCGGCGGGAGCGCTGGCGGCGGGCCTGGCCGCGGGTCTCCCCCCCGCGGCCCGGGCCCAGACGGGCGTCGAGCTGCGTGGCTCGACGGCCGAGTACCGCTTCGCCGACGTCAACCACACCTTCCCGAACGGCGTGATGCTCGACGCCCTGTACCTGGGCGTGCCCGGCCAGGACGAGTTCTACCTCGGCCTCGGATACACCTGGAAGCTCTCACGCGGGCTGACCCTGATCCCGCTCGCCTACGGGGTGGCCGGCGTGCAGAAGGGAGAGCGGGGCGTGGTGCTCGGCGCCTATGCCCTGAGTGAGGCCGGGCCCTGGACCACGATCGCCTTCGTGGGACGCTTCGTGCGGACCTCCGGCGGCGTGGCCACCTACGACTTCGTGGACAGCCTGGACCTGACGCACCGGATCGCGAAGAAATGGCACGTGGGCGTGTCGTCCTCCGTCTACCGGCAGGACACGGGCTGGAGCCATCTGACCGGGCCCCTCGTCCGCCGCACCGACGCCAAGGGGTCCTGGGGCTTCTCCGTGCGCGGCGGCTATGACACCGAGGCGCGCCTGGTGCGGATCCTGACCTTCGGGTCCTGACGCAACGACGTCGCGCCCCCGCCGCGCCTTTCTGGTCCCGTAAGCGGCGACAATCGAATCGATGCGCACCGCCGCCTCTCTCCTGACCGCCGCCGCCCTGTGTGGTGGCTGTGTCGCGACCGACCGGCCGGACACGAGGAACGCCTCGAATGCCGCCGGCCGCGTCCCCGGCGACGAAGGCGCGAGGCTGCGCGCGCTTCGCACGGCCCGCGTATGGCACGAGCCGCCCCGCCCGATTCCCGCCGCCGACCTCGGCGCCAACCCCGAGGGGACGGACACCTGGCGCGTGGACGAGGACGTGCCCTGCACCTTCCGGCTGCATCCCTCGGTGGGCTGGACCGTGAAGTTCGACTGCACGCTGGCCAGCGGTGAAACCGTCAAGGTCAAATACGGCCACGGCAGCGTCGAGGTCTTCGGCGAGGTGGCGGCGTCACGGCTGCTCTCCGCCCTGGGCTTCGGAGCCGACCGCATGTACGTCGTGCGCTCGGTGAAATGCCGGGGTTGTCCGCTCCATCCGTATCCGAAAGTCCCCCTCCTCGACGCCGTGCGCGAAGACCCTGGCCGCGAGGTCACGTTCGACATGGCGACGGTCGAGCGCAAGCTGGCGGGCCGGCCGATCCGCGGCGCCGAGAGCACCGGTTGGGCCTGGTACGAGCTGGATCGGATCGATCCCGCCGCCGGAGGGTCGAGCCGCGTCGAGGTCGACGCCTTCCGGCTGATGGGCGTGTTCATCGAGCATTGGGACAACAAGGCGCGCAACCAGCGGCTGGTCTGCCTGGACGAGAGCCCCTCCGGCCCCGAATGCGCGCGGCCGCTGGCCTACCTCCAGGACGTGGGCGCGACGTTCGGGCCGCGCGCGGTCGACCTCGAGGGGTGGACGCGCACGCGGATCTGGAGGGACGCCGCCACCTGCCGCGTGGACATGAAGGACAGCCCCTACCAGGGAGCGACGTTCGGCGACGCGCAGATCGGCGAGGGCGGCCGGCGCTTCCTCGCCGACCTCCTGCGCCAGCTCTCACACGACCAGATCGTCGCCCTCTTCCGGGGGGCGCGGTTTGCCGAGTACCGCCGGCAATCCGATCGCGGCCGCGACCCCGAGAACTGGGCCGCGGCCTTCGAGGACCGCGTGCGCCAGATCGCCGACCGCCCGCCCTGCCCCGTGCCCTAGTAGAGGCCCGGGTGCGGGCTCGGGGTCGGAGACGGCGCCGGGGCCGGATCGGGGGCGGGGACGGGGACCCGAAGCGGCGCCGGATCCGGGTTGGGATGCGGCGAGGGCACGTGCGGATCCGGCTCCGGGTTGGGCACGGCGACCGGAGGCGGCCCGGGGTGCGGATCGGGCGGCGCGTAGGGCGGCGTGAAGTCCGCCATCCTCCTACTTCTTGCGCCTCGACGAGCTGCGCGATCCCGACGAGCGCTTCGACGGCACCTTGCCGCCGGCGCGCCGGGCCTCGCTGAGCCCGATCGCGATGGCCTGCTTGCGGCTCGTCACCTTCTTGCCGGAGCGGCCGGACTTGAGCTGGCCGCGCTTCATCTCGTGCATGGCCCGCTCGACCTTCTTGCCGGCCTTGGCCCCGTACTTGCGCCGGCCGGAGGAACGGGTAGACGACTTCTTCTTCGCCATGGCTTGGTCCTTTCCAGGGAGCTGGCGCTCCGCAGAGAACGACGCGAATGGACAATGCAAAATCCATGCGCACGAGGCCGCTTCAGAAACGACCGTGCGGCGTCAGTTGCGGGCGGAGGCGGCGCGTCCGAGGACGTAGCGATCGAACCACTCGAGGTTCCGCGTCATGGCGTCCAGCATGAGCTTCGGCTCCTGGATGCCGTGCGGCTGCCGCGGATAGACCACCATCTTCGTGGTCACGCCCTGGCGCTTGAGCGCGTTGTACAGCTCGTAACCCTGCGAGATGGGCACGCGGCGGTCGGACTCGCCGTGCTGGATGAGCGTGGGCGTGGTCACCCCCTTGACGTGGAACATCGCGGAGCGCGCGCGCCAGGTGTCGAAGGCGTCCCAGTACTCCCCGCCGAAGTAGTCCGGGATGAAGCTCGGGATGTCCGCGGTGCCCGTGAAGGACATCAGGTTCGTGACCCCCGCTCCCACCGACGCCGCCTTGAAGCGCTTCGTCTGCGTGATGACCCACGACGTCATGTAGCCGCCGTAGCTCCAGCCCATGATGCCGAGACGATCGGGATCGGCCACCCCCTTCGCGATCAGCGCATCCACGCCGGACAGGATGTCCTGGTAGTCGCCGCCGCCCCAGTCCTTGTAGTTGGCGTAGCGGAACTCGCGGCCGTAGCCACCGCTGCCCCGCACGTTGCAGCGGAGGACGGCGAAGCCGTGGGTCGCGAACCCGGCCACGGAGTAGGGCGACGGGGCGCCGGTGTAGGAGCGCACGAACACGCCCGTCGGTCCGCCGTGCACCATCACCACCAGGGGGACGCGGGCGCCCGCCGCGTAACCGACGGGGTAGGTCAGGAGCCCTTCGATCGTCTTGCCGTCCGGCGCCTTCCAGCTCACGACTTCCGTCCGCCCCAGCGCGACCGGTGGCAGGTCCTGCACATGGCTGACCTGCACGGGGGCCCAGCCCGCCGCGGTCCGCGGCGCACTGGTCCGCTTGCCGGCGCCCGTCGTGGTCGCGACGGACACGCGCCCGACGGGCAGTTCGGCGACGAACGCCTCCGGCGCGCGGTCGGGAGCCTGCGAGGTGAACCCGACGATGCCGCGCGACGCACCGAGCGCCGCCGCGTCGACGGTCATGTCGGCGGGGGTGATGTCCGCGCCCGCTCCGCCGTCCGTGGGCAGCGCGGTGAGACGCCCCACCGTGCCGCGCGTCTCGCTGACGATCACGCGCGTCCCGTCCGCGGTCCAGCCGAGGAGGTCGGGCCTCTCGTCGAAGGTGGCGGCCAGCGCACGCGCCGCTCCCCCGCCCACGGGGACGACGTGGATGCGCGACGCACCGCCCCAGCGAACGGGGACGTCACTCGCCTGGTAGGCGACCATACGGCCGTCGGGTGAGAAGAGGGGACCCTCCTCCGCGGCCGCGGTGGCGGCCAGGGTCCGCACCGTGCCCGACTCCACCTCGACCAGCGAGACGTCCCCCTTGGGCCAGTCGTCGACGAGCGCGGTCGGCTGGTGGTCGAACGCGATCCACTTGCCGTCGGGCGACCAGTCGAAGTGGCCGGGGCCTTCCACGTTGCCCACGCTGGCCTCGCCGCTGGTCAGGCGGCGCAGCGGCCGCTTGCCGTCCGCGTCCTTCTCCACGGGGACGACGGCCAGCCGGAGGCGCTTGACGTCCTCGCCCACCACGCGTGCGTCGCGCTTCTCCTTGGCCGCCTTCTCCTCCTCGTCGCTGAGCGCGTCGGTGACGAGCAGCGCGATGCGCCGGCCGTCGGGCGACCAGCGCGGGGTGGCCGTCCCGCCCTTCTCTTCGGTGAGCGCTTCCGCCTCTCCCCCGTCGATCCGGATCCGCCAGAGGTTGGGTTTGGCGTCCTTGTCCGCCCCCCGCGCCGACGTGAACGCGATCCACTGGCCGTCCGGCGACCAGGCGGGCGCGGTCGAGGACTTGTCACCGCGCGTGAGCTGGACCGCGCTGCGGCCGTCCGCGTCCGCCACCCAGATCTGCGAGAGCCATTCGCTCTTCTCGCCCTCCATGGCCGCCGTCGCCACCACGAAGGCCACGTGCCGGCCGTCCGGCGACGGCCGCACCTGGGTGACGCGCTTCACCTTGAACGCGAACTCGGGCGTCCACCGGCCGACGTCGTTGGCGCTGGTCGTGGCCAGCGGCCCGATGGCGATGGCAATGGCGAAGGCAGCGACGATTCGGGAGGTCACACGCATTGTCAGTCCTCCTTGCGACGGAGTTGGGCAGCCGACCAGGAGCGCGGCGCCCGCGCAGCGGGCGGCGCAGCGGTGGGGGGTTTCAGGGGGGGTCGCGAACGCCCAGCGTGATGTGGCGTGAGTGCCCCCCCTGAGATTGAAGACGTTACGCGGGCTCGAGTCGCGCGCGCACGGGCTCCAGCGCCGCGCCCGTGTCGCGCGCCTTGCCCTCGAGCGCGTCCCGCGTGGCCGACTCCAGGGCATCCTCGAGCTCCAGCAGCCCCTTGTGCGCGGTTTCCGGAGGAGCGTCCGTCAGTCGCTCGCGCAGCGCGAGGGCTCCCGAGGAGCGGTCGACCTCGGAGTAGGCGGCGATCACCTCCCCGATCCCGAACCGGCCGCCCGCCATCATGCGGGCCAGGAAGGTCACCCCCGCGCAGTTGATGACGTGGTTGACGGCGGCGGTGGCCACGATCTCGCGTCGCAGCGGGTGCTCATCGAAGTGCTCCGCGAACTCGCGCTGCAGGCGATGCGGGAAGTACTCGACCAGGAAGGGGTGGCCGGCCTCGCTCTCCGGGAAGGAGGTCTGCATCACCATCTCGAACGCGTACATCTTGGTGTGGCCGAGGAGCACGGCCAGCAGCGGCCGCGGCAGCCCCCGTCCGCGGTGGGGGCTGGCCAGCAGCTCTTCCTTCGTCGGGATCGCGTCGTCCCCCCGGCTGAGCACTCCCGCCCCCACCAGGTCCTCCACGAAGGCCACGAAGTCGTCGTAGCGTGCCACCGAGCGCAGGCCGTCGAGGGTGAGCGCGCGCGCCTGGTTCCGGTTGTCGGCCAGGACGAGGTCGGCGACCTCCTCCGTCATCTCCATGAGGATGTGGTTGCGGTCCGCGCGCCCGCGCACGACGCCGCGCTTGACGAGGATGTCCATCAGGATCTTGATGTTCACCTCGTGGTCGGACATGTCCACGCCGCCCGAGTTGTCCACGGCGTCCGTGTTGATGCGGCCCTCGCGCGCGGCCCAGTACTCCAGCCGGCCGCGCTGGGTGAAGCCGAGGTTGCCGCCCTCCGCGACCACGCGCGCGCGCACGTCCGTGCCGTCCACGCGCACGCGGTCGTTGGCGCGGTCCCCGACCTCGGTGTCGTCCTCGGCCGAGGCCTTCACGTAGGTGCCGATGCCCCCGTTGTAGAGCAGGTCCACGCGGGCGGCCAGGATACGGCGGATGACCTCTTCCCCGCTGGCCTCCTCCGTGTCGATGTCGAGGAGCGCGCGCACCTCCGGGGTCAGCGGGATGGACTTGGCGGAGCGGTCGAACACGCCCCCGCCCTTGCTGACGAGGCGGGTGTTGTAGTCGCGCCAGCTCGAGCGCGGGAGCTGGAAGAGCCGCTCGCGCTCGTGGAAGGAGGTGGCGGGGTCGGGCTCCGGGTCGATGAAGATGTGGGCGTGGTTGAAGGCGGCCACGAGGCGCATGGTCTGGCTGCGCAGCATGCCGTTGCCGAACACGTCCCCCGCCATGTCCCCGATGCCCGCGACCGTGAAGGGATCCTTCTGCACGTCGAGGCCGAGGTTGCGGAAGTGCTCGCGCACGCACTCCCAGGCCCCGCGCGCGGTGATGGCGACCTTCTTGTGGTCGTAGCCCACGCTGCCGCCGGAGGCGAAGGCGTCGCCCAGCCAGAACCCGTATTGGGCGGAGACGCTGTTGGCGGTGTCGCTGAGATGGGCCGTGCCCTTGTCCGCGGCCACCACCAGGTAGGGGTCGTCGTCGTCGTGCCGCATCACTTCCGGCGGGTGAAGGACCTTGCCGTCCACGATGTTGTCGGTGACGTCGAGAAGGCCGGAGACGAACTCGCGATAGCGATCGACGAGATAGGCGTCGAGGGCCGGGCGCGCGGGCACCTCGCCCTTCAGGACGAAGCCGCCCTTGGAGCCGACGGGCACGATGATCGCGTTCTTCACCATCTGGGTCTTCATGAGGCCCAGCACTTCGGTGCGGAAGTCGTCGTGGCGGTCGCTCCAGCGGATGCCGCCGCGCGCCACCTTGCCCCCGCGCAGGTGGATGCCCTCGAGCTTGCGCGAATGGACGTAGATCTCGTACATGGGCCGCGGCGAGGGCATGCCCTCGACCTTGCGGCTGTCGACCTTGATGGCCAGGACGGGGCGGGCCGGACGCTGGTAGTAGTTCGTGCGCAGGGCCGAGCGCATGAGGTTGTCGAATGCGCGCAGCACCTCGTCGTCGACCAGGCTCACCACCGCCTGCATGGCCTTCTTGATGCCCGCCTCCGCCTCCGCCATGGTCTCGGCGCGCTCTCCCACCACCCGCGGGTCGAAGCGGGACTTGAAGTAGCGGAAGAGGGCCACCGCCACCGGATTGTTGCGGAGGAGCACCCCGTTGACCGTCTCCGCGTTGTAGTGGGGGCGGATCTGGAGGATGTGGTTGCGGAAGGTGCGCAGGACCTCGACCTGCTGCCAGGTGAGGCCGCCCAGGAGGATGAGGCCGTTGAGGGGATCGTCGGTGGCGCGCTCCTCGTCCAGGGA
>Ga0075421_100009752_pt1 | contig 11838 bp, 10 predicted proteins | sample SoiMetdeltSBSDD5_FD_75292 | JGI IMG/M metagenome (GOLD analysis project Ga0075421, IMG submission 75292) | Bulk soil microbial communities from a Populus tree surrounding site in Tennessee, USA - Soil MetaG P. deltoides SBSDD5 | ecosystem: Environmental > Terrestrial > Soil > Tree plantation...
CTCAGACGTAGCCGAACCGCCGGCGCAGGAACCACTCCGCGCCGAGCAGCGCCACCAGCGCCAGCAGGTAGTACCAGCGGTCCCACAGCGGCTGGTCCTTGCTGCGCCCCACCTCCACCACCGGCGGGTCGAGGAGCGGCACGTCCGGGAGCCCGGACAGGGGCAGCCGGTACGACTTGCCGCCGGTGACGGCGGCGATCCGCTCCATCAGGTCGGTGTGGACGGAGGCGTCGGACAGCTCGGGGCCCACGGCGCGCACCGCCACCGCGTCCTCGCCCTCCCCCAGCGGGCGTTCGCCCTTCCGGGCGCTGGCGATCACCCGGTAGGGCCCCGGCTCCGGCGGCGGGAACTCCACCCGCGCCATCCCGTCCGGCCCGGTGGTGCCCACCTGGGTGGCGATCACCTTCTGGGTGGCGACGCTGAGCAGGTCCACCTTCACCTCCGCGTCCGCCGCCGGCTGGTAGTCCGGCATCCGCGCCACCACCACCACGCCCACCGGCTTGCCCGGCTCCACCGACGGCGGGTCCGCCGTCACCTTCAGCGTGGTGAGGTCCGGGTCCCGCACCAGCCAGCGGAGCGCGTTGCCCCAGAAGCGGTCGTAGTGCCGCGTGGGCGACCCCTGCCGGTGCGACGTGAACGCCCAGTACCAGCTGGAGTCCACCGTGAGCGCCGCGGCCCGGCCCCGCCCGTACTCCCACACCCCCAGCACCGGCGCCGGCTTCCCGTCCACCTGCAGCCCCGGGTGGTCCAGCAGCACCGTCGCCCCCGGCCGCGGGCGGGTGAAGTTCATCCCCGGCAGCTCCGGCATCGAGGACCAGGAGCTCTCGCTGGCGGAGGCGCCGCTCTGCACCGCGGTGATGGGGTGGCGGGCGCCCTCCGGCGTCAGCCGCGGCTTGAACGGCTCCACCGACGCCGGCAGCCCGGTGGCCTCCAGCGGGAACGCGCGCCCCAGGATGGGGAAGCTCACCCTCCCCTCCCCGAAGGAGCGGTCCCCGCCGATCATCAAGAACGCGCCGCCCTCGTGGATGTAGCGCTCCAGGTTGTCCTCGTACTGCGAGATGGAGAGCGCCGGGTCCGTGTAGCCGAAGTTCTGGAAGATGACGACGTCGAAGGTCCGGAGCTTGGTGTTGAAGATCTCGTCCATCGGGAACGGGATCAGCGACAGCTCCCGGTCCGGGTTGGCGACGTTGGGGTCGTCCGACATCGTCCGGAGGATGTAGAAGCTGATCAGGTCCACGTTGGGGTCCTGGCGCAGCAGCCCGCGCAGGAAGCGTTCGTCCCAGGTCGGCCGGCCCACCACCAGCAGCACGCGCACCCGGTCGCGGATCACCTTGAGCACGAAGGAGCGGGAGTTGTTCTCCGAGACCGCCTCCTCCGGGAACACCGGCACCGCCACCGTGTAGACGAAGCGGCCGGTCTGGTCCGGGGTGAGCTGGAAGGACACCACCTGCAGGTCGTCCGCGCTCTTGAGCTGGATGCTCTTGCTGGCCACCACCTGGCCCTCGCGGCGCAGCACCACCGGGATGGTCTGGCCGCCGAAGCCGCGCCCGCGGACCTCCACCTCCACGGTGATCATGTTCCGCACGAAGGCGAAGTCGTCCACCTTCACCGCCTCCACCGCCAGGTCCCTGAGCGCGTCCCGCCCCACCGCGAAGGTGGAGACCGGCACCTCCAGGTCGGAGAGCGCGGCGCGCGCCCGGCCCGCCACGCCCTGCTGGAGCTCCGCGTTGTCGGCGCCGTCCGAGAACAGGAGGATGCCGGACAGCCTCTTCTGCGACCCGGACTGCTCCTGCGCCTTCACCGCCCGCAGCGCGGAGAGCAGGTCGGTGCGGCCGCCGCGCGGCGGCTCGGCGTTGAGCGCCTGGGTGGACAGCGGCGCCAGCGCGGGGTCGAACCCGTCGATCTCCAGCGAGAAGCGCTCCGAGAGCGCCTGAAGCTCCGGCGCCACCGACTCCAGGTAGCGCGCCACCACCTGCGCCCGGCTGCGCCCCTCCGAGTCCGCCGGGAAGGCCATCGACGCCGAGCGGTCCACCAGGATCGCCACCCGGTTCTTCACCGTGGCCACCTGCATGTTGCGGATGCCCGGCTCGAGCAGGAAGAACAGCGCCGCCGCCCCGGCCAGGATGCGCAAGGTCCACAGCACCGCCCGGCGCGCGGGCAGCGGCTCCTTGCGCAGGCCCAGCAGCGCCAGCGCCACCCCCAGCACCAGCCCCGCGCCCAGCGCCACCAGCGCCCAGGAGGGCAGCGGCGAGAGGCTGACCAGCTTCCAGGCGTTGTACGTGGAGGAGCTCGTCACGAAGGGCTCAGCGCCGCTTGTTCATGATCAGCGGCAGGTGCACCGCGTCGTCCTTGTAGTCGAGGCAGAGCGCGTACATGCAGAGGTTGATGCCCAGCCGGATCGCCAGCTCGCGCTGGGACTCCCCGCCGGGGGTGACCTCCAGCTCGAACTCGCCGCTCTCGTCCCGGCTCCAGGCGCCCGCCAGGTCGTTCTGCGAGTAGACGACGGCCGCGCGCTTGCCCAGGTTGCAGGACTCCAGCTGGGGCTTGCGCAGCAGCCGGCCGGGGGCGGAGTCCAGCAGGAAGAACGACTTGAAGATGACGTGCTCGGAGGGGATGGGGGTGAGCGGCGACTGCGGGAGCAGCCGCTGGACCTCGCGGCGGAGGTCGGCGTCGAAGCCCCCGCCGTCCGAGCCGTCGTTGGCGTCCACCAGCATGAAGCCGCCGAAGGTGAGGTAGCGGCGCAGGTTCTCCACCTCGTCCTCGGACAGCGCCGGCAGGCCGCCGTCGCCGCCCAGGTAGACGAAGGGGTACTCGAACAGCTTGGGGCTGCTGATGGGCAGCGGCCGGGCGTCCGGGACCATCTCCACCGAGGTGCGCCGGCCCAGCTCCCAGGCCAGCCGCCGCAGCCCGGAGAGGCGGGCGTCCCACTTGCCCCGGTGCTGCAGCACCGCGGGGACAAAGCGCGAGCTGTCGCCGAAGGCGCGCGCCGTCCTCGGCCAGACGGCCGAGGCCACAGCGCCACACAGTCCGGCGAGCGCCGCTCGTCGGGAGGGCATCCAGCGAGCCATCCGGGCCCCTATATACCGTCGGCGGGTCATTGCATTCCTGGGCTATAGAGCGGCCATGGGGAAGGGCCGCAAGGACAAAGGCCAGAAGGGCCACAAGGGCCAGCAGGGCGAGAAGGAGGCCGGGGGCGTCAAGGGCGGAGGCGCCCTCCAGGAGGCGGCGCGGCGGCTCGAGGCCGGCGACGTGGTGGGGGCCCGCCGCCAGGCGAAGCAGGCCCTGGCGGCCGGCCCCGCTGACGCCGAGCGGGCGGAGGCCGAGGCGCTGCTGGCGCGGACCCGGCCGCCCACCTGGGCGTGGCCGTACGCCGCGGCGGCCGCGGTGGTGCTGGCGCTGATGCTGGTGCTGGCCATCGCTCGGGGCTAGGGGTACAAGTCCGCGCCCAATCCATGGCCCAGCCGAAGCGCAAAGAGAAGGAGCGTGCAGCGGACGCGCCCGGATCGGCGGAGGCGCCGCCCGAGGCCGGCGAGGCGCCCTGGAAGCCGCCGGCGAAGCTCTCCCGGAACGTGCTGCTGGCGCTGGGGGGGCTGGTGGTGCTGGCCAACCTGCCGCTCCTCCACTACGCGCTCCGCGGCGAGCAGGAGGTGACCGCGCAGGTGCCGTACCGGGACGACTTCTCGGACCGGACCACGGTGGAGCGGAGCTACTGGAGCACCGGCGGCCACTGGCGAACCATCAACGGGTGGCTGTTCTCGCCGGGCGTGAAGAACAACCCGCTCTGGCTGAAGGCCAGGCTGCCGCGGGACGTGGCGGTGGAGTTCGACGTCCGCTCCGAGGTGCCCGAAGGCGACATCAAGGTCGAGATCTTCGGCGACGGGCTCAACCACGCCTCCGGGTACGTGCTCATCCACGGCGGCTGGAACAACTCCCTCTCCATCATCGCCCGGCGCGACGAGCACGGGCCCTCGCTGGGGCTCCTGCAGCAGCAGGCGCGGCAGGTGGCGGCGTCGCAGGGACTGCAGTCGGCCAACCTGGTGGACACCGGGGTGTTCCGCAAGGACACCCGGATGCGCGTGGAGGCGCACCCCTACCCGGTGCAGATGAGCAAGGTGTACCACTGGCGGATCGAGCGGAAGGGCACCGCCCTGCGCTGGAGCATCGACGGGAAGCCGTTCATGGAGCTGGACGACCCGTTCCCGCTGGAGGGGACGGGCCACGACCGGTTCGGGTTCTCCAGCTGGGAAGCGCAGCTCTACTTCGACAACCTGAGCATCACCCCGCTGTAGAAACCCGGCCCGCTCCCGCGGCGTATCCAGGCCATGGCGACGACAAAGGCGATGTGGGCGCTGCTGGCAGTGTCGGTGTGCGCGTTGGCCGGCGACGCGCCTACCTGGCGCGACGCGAAGTACCAGGCCCCGGACAAGGCCGCCCTGAAGGCGCGGCTGACGCCGAGCCAGTACTCCATCACCCAGGAGGCGGGGACGGAGCCGCCGTTCCAGAACGCGTACTGGAACCACCACGCCGCCGGCCTCTACGTGGACGTGGTGTCGGGGGAGCCGCTGTTCAGCTCGCTGGACAAGTTCGACTCGGGCACCGGCTGGCCCAGCTTCACCAGGCCCGTGGAGTCCGGCCGCGTCCGCAACACGGTGGACAGCAGCCACGGCATGAGCCGCGTGGAGGTCCGCTCCGCCAGGGCCGGTTCGCACCTGGGCCACGTCTTCGAGGACGGGCCGGCGCCCACCGGCCTGCGCTACTGCATCAACTCGGCGTCGCTCCGCTTCATCCCGGTGGACCAGCTCGCCGCCCAGGGCTACGCCGAGTACGCGAAGGCGTTCGCCACCATCTCCGTCACTCCCGCGGCGAAGCCTGACGCGAAGGCCGAGGCGAAGCCCGAGCCGAAGAAGTAGCCGGCCCGCGTCTTTTCAGGCCGCGACCGCGTCCAGCTCGTCCGGCCCGTTCGCCTGCATCGGGTCCGCCGGGTCCAGCGACGGCGGCGGCACCGCCGGCCACCAGTCCGGCCGGCTGCCGCCGGAGGCCGGGAGCGTGACGCGGAACCGCGCCCCGCCCAGCAGCCCGTTCAGCTCCAGCGTGAGCTGCCCGCCCATCTGCCAGACCTGCTCTCGTGCCACCGCCAGCCCCAGCCCCAGGCCATGGCCCGACGGCCGGGTGGTGAAGAACGGCTCGAACAGGCGGGGCCACAGCGACTCCGGGACGCCCGCGCCGCTGTCGTCCACGAACAGGTCGATCCATCGGTCCCTGCGCCGCGCGCTCAGCCGCACCCGCGGGATCTCGGTCCCGGCGGCGGCCGCCTCCAGCGCGTTGGTGAGGAGGTGGCGGAGCACGCCGGCGAGCATCGGCCGGTCCGCGCAGGTGCGGGTGGCCTCGAAGGGGATGTCCATCTCGATCGCCGAGGACATCCCCGGCGAGAGCGTGCGCATCGCGGCCCTGGTCGCCTCCCACAGGGAGCACTCCTCCGCGTGCACCGGCGACGCGCGGGAGAAGGTGCGCAGGCAGTCCACGATGCGGCCGATCCGGTCCAGCTCGAGGTGCATCCCGGCCACCTGCTGGTGGCGCTCCCGCTCGTCGAGGATGCCGGTCTCCAGCCCCTCCTCGAGGTCCGCCAGGTGCGAGCGCACGTACTCGAGCGGGGCGCTCGCCTCGCGCGCCACGCTCACCGCGAGCCGGCCCACCTGCGCCAGGCGCTCCGCGGCGGCGCGGCGGCGCTCGCTCGACCTGAGCTGGCGCGCCAGCTTGAGGCGCTCGGCCTGTGAAGCGCGCTCCCGCCGGTGGCGAGCGCGCCGGTGGCACGAGGCGAACACCGCGAGGATCGACGTGGCCAGGACCTGGAGGAGCGGCAGCGCGCTCGCCCCGTGGGTCCACTCCGGCCAGATCAGCGCGCCGGTGACCAGGATGGAGGCCGCGCTGGAGAGCACCACGCCCCGCACGTCCCCCTTGAGGAACATCTTGGTGGCGATGGGGATGGCGGCCATCCACGGGAACCCCGGCGAGTGGATGCCTCCGCTCACCCCGGCGATCGCCCCATGGAACAGCGCCGGCGAGGCCAGGGCCGCCCGGTCGAGCCAGAGGCGCCAGCGGCGCGGGACGAAGGGGAGCAGCAGCGCCATGGTGGCGGTCCACACGGCCCAGGCGATCTGGAGCGCGATCGCCGCGTGCCTGGCGGGCGTGGCCTCCCTCAGCGCCGGGAGGAGGGCGAGGGCGGCGATCGCCGCCGAGGCGACGAGGAGCACGCGCTGCCGCTCCCGCGCGACAACCGGTCTGGCAAGGTACGAGGGCATCGTGACCCGCCCCCATTGCAACGCCCACGCCCCTCTCCGGCTCCCAGTGAGATCGGGCCGGTGGCGGCACGGCCCGGGGGTCTGGCGCGACCTCGCCGGGTCAACCGGCCCCCGCCGGCCCCACGGCCGGAGCTAGAAGAAGCGCTTGGCCAGCGCCAGTGCGCCCTGCCGCCACGGCGCCCGGTGGCTGATGCCGGAGGTCTGGTGGAAGCGCGCCAGGTTCGCCAGGTACCAGCGGTAGTTCCGGACCAGCGCCTCCCGGTTGGAGTACCGGGGCCGGAACCCCAGCACCCGCTCCGCCTTCTCGATGGAGACGAAGGAGTCCCTGGAGGCGGTCTCGTAGATCCACTTGTAGAGCGGCGAGACCCCCAGCGCCTCCAGCAGCCGCAGGGTCCAGATCGCCGGCGCCGCCGGCAGGCCGATCATCCGCTTCCCGAAGCCCGCCTCGTCGAGGACCGCCTGGTAGTCCTCGCGCATGGTGGCGAACTCCTTGGCGCCGATGTTGAAGGTGTCGTTGGCGCGGTCCTCCGGGAGCGTGGCGCACAGCCAGATCGCCTCGCAGAGGTCCTCCACGTCCAGCAGCTGGTAGCGGTTCTTCCCGTCGCCCAGGAGCGGGAACGACCGCCCGTCCCTGGCCCAGTCGTAGAACAGCGCGAACACGCCCAGCCGCTCCGGCCCCACGAACGACTTGGGCCGGACGATGGGGACGCACATCCCCTTCGCCCGGTACTGGAGACAGATCTCCTCGGCGGCGATCTTCGCCTTCCCGTACGGGCCCACGCCGTCCAGCCGGTCGTCCTCCAGGAGCGGGTGGTGGTCGGGGATGCCGTACACCGCGGTGGAGGAGACGTGCACCAAGCGCCGCACCCCGCGCGCGTGCGCGGTCTCGATCACCATCCGCGTGCCGTCGATGTCGGTGGTGAGGATGTCCCGCTCCAGGTAGAGCGGCAGCGCGGCGGCGGTGTGCACCACCACCTCCGCCCCCGACATGGCCTGCTCCACGTCCTCCCGGCGCCGGATGTCCCCGCGCACCTCGCGGATCCGCCCCCGCTCCGGGTAGTCGAAGTCCGCCAGGTCCAGCGAGGTGATCTCCTGGCCCCTGGCGAGGAGGGACCGGGCGAGGTTGATGCCGAGGAACCCGGCTCCGCCGGTGATCAGGTAGCGGGCCATCTACTTGTCGGGGAGGTGCAGTTCGAAGTCGGGCATCGACTCGCGCATGTACTCCCGCATCCGGTTGATCAGCGCGGCCTCGATCTGCCGGGCGCGCTCGCGGCTGACGCCGTAGTGGTTGCCGATGTCCTGGAGGGTGAGCGGGGTCTCGGAGATCAGCCGGTTCTCGAAGATGTAGCGCTCCTTGTCCTGGAGCGTCTTGGCGAACTCCGCCAGCCGCTCCCGGAAGATCTTCTTCAGCTCCTCGTTGGCCAGCGCCTCCTCGGCGCCGGTGGTGTTGGAGGGGAGGAAGCGGTCCGCGCGGGTCTGCTTCTGGTCGTCTCCCAGCGGCGCGTCGAGCGAGAGCTCGTCGTGCCCCAGCCGCTGGTCCATCTCCACCACGTCCTGCTCGGTGACGTGCAGCCGCTCCGCCAGCAGCTTGGGGGTGACCTCGAAGCCCTGGACGGTGAGGCGCTCCTGCTCCTGGCGCAGCTTGAAGAAGAGCTTCCGCTGGGCCTCGGTGGTGCCCAGCTTCACCATCTTCCAGTTGTCCATGATGTAGCGAAGGATGTACGCGCGGATCCACCAGGCGGCATAGGAGCTGAGCTTCACGCCGCGGTCCGGGTCGTACTTCTTCACCGCCTGCATCAGGCCAATGTTCCCCTCCTGCACCAGGTCCAGCAGCGAGAGCGGGTTGCGGTGGTACTCGTGCGCCAGCTTCACCACCAGCCGGAGGTTGGCCGCCACCAGCGTGTACGCCGCCTTCACGTCGCCGGTGTCGCGGTAGTGGACCGCCAGCTCGTGCTCCTCCTCGCGCGAGAGCAGCGGGTGCCGGGTCACCTCCGCCATGTAGGCCTGGAGCGCATCGCGCGTGGGGACGGTGGAGGCGGGGACCGGGCGGGCCAGCACGGAGGTCGCGCGGCCCACCTCGGGCGCTTCTTCGTCGAGCTCCTCCGGCGCGGGCTCAGCAGGCTCGGCAGGCTCCGCAGGCTCGGCCGCCTCGACGACCTCCCCCTCGACGACCCCCTCCTGCGCAGGTTTGGCCGGCGCGGGGCGGGGCGAACGCTTCGCCCGGCCGCTCCCCCTGGAACCGGTCTTCTTGGCTCTCGCCATCGCGCTCTGTCTATCTCTGTGCGTGGATTGTTGCCACGTCATGACGCGAAGGCTATGCCCCGTTCCGATGAGTGATTTACCGACCACGCCCGGGGACTCCCCGGAGCCGGACGCGAGCGCCGATCGCCCGCACGAGTACCTGGCGGACATCGGCTTCGACGACCTGGGGCTCTCTCCAGAGGTCCGCCGGGCGGTCGCCGAGCGGGGGTACGCGCACCCCACCCCCGTCCAGGCCAAGGCGTACCGGCCGGTGCTCGAGGGGCGGGACCTGATCTGCCGCTCCAAGACCGGGACCGGGAAGACCGCCGCCTTCGGGCTGCCGCTGCTGGAGCGGATCGACCCGCAGGACAAGGTGGTGCGAGCGCTGGTGCTCTGCCCCACCCGCGAGCTGGCGCTCCAGGTGGCGGCGGAGATCGCCGACCTGGCCAAGTACCGGGGGGTGAAGGTGGCGGCCATCTACGGCGGAACCTCCATGAAGGCGCAGGAGGACGCGCTGGATGCGGGGACCCAGTTCATCGTCGGCACGCCGGGCCGGGTCTACGACCACATCCGGAGGAAGAACCTGAGGCTGGAGGACTGCCGCCACGTGGTGCTGGACGAGGCGGACGAGATGCTCAACCAGGGCTTCTACGAGGAGGTTACCCGGATCCTCGACCACCTCCCTTCGGACCGGCAGGTGCTGCTCTTCTCCGCCACCGTCCCCGCGGACATCCAGAACCTGATCGCCAAGTACACCCACGACCCCGAGAAGCTCCTGATGTCGGGGGACATCTTCACGGTCGATCACATCCACCACGTCCGCTACGACGTCTCCGACAACTTCCCCAAGCCGCGGAACCTGATCTACCTGCTGGAGATGGAGGAGCCGGACTCGGCGATCATCTTCTGCAACACCCGCGACGACACCTCGCTGGTGACCGCGGTGCTCAACCGCAACGGCTTCGACGCGGAGCTGCTCAACGGCGACCTGCCGCAGAAGGAGCGCGAGCGGGTGATGGGCAAGGTGAAGCGCGGCGAGGTGGCGTTCATGGTGGCCACCGACATCGCGGCGCGCGGGATCGACATCTCGGACCTGGGCTTCGTCATCAACTACTCGCTGCCGGAGGACCCGGCGGTGTACCTCCACCGGGTCGGCCGCACCGGGCGGATCGGCAAGAAGGGCGTGGCGCTGAACCTGGTCTCCGGGAGGGAGATCGGCACGCTCTCCGCGCTGGAGAAGCAGTACAAGATCTCCTTCGAGAAGAAGCCGATGCCGGACCCCGAGGAGGCGCTCCGGCTGTGGACCGAACGCCACGTGCGGGAGATCAAGGACGCGTCCTCGGGCGGCGTCTACGAGGCGTTCCTGCCCCTGGCGGGCAGCCTCAGGCAGCGCCAGGACGCGGACGACCTGATCGCGTTCCTGCTCCGCTACTTCTTCAGCCGGCACCGGATGGAGAAGGCCCAGGCCGCCCTGGACGCGCTGGAGCGGCGCGCCGCCAGGGGGGAGGAGGCGAAGGAGCCGCGGGAGCGGGGCGAACGAGGCGAGCGGAGGGAGCGGCGAGGGGAGCGGGACCGAGATCGCGACCGCGGGAGGAAGGGCTCCAGGGGTGAGGGCAAGGAGTCGCGAGAGCCGAGGGAAGCCCGGGGAGAGTCGAAGGAAGCCAGGGAGGCAAGGGAACCCCGGGAGCCCAGGGCGCCCAGGCCACCCGTGGAGCCCACGCTCGAGCTCCAGCCCGGCCAGGTCCGCGTCTGGGTGAACCTGGGCAAGATGGACGGGATGGACGCCGCGGGGGTGGTGGCGGCGCTGGAGGCGGGGGGCGCGCCGGCGGGCAAGGTGGCCGCCACCGAGCTGCGCGGCACCTACTCCTACGTCTTCGTGGCCGAGGAGGACGCCCCCGCGTTCGAGGCGGTCACCGGCAAGACGCACGGCACCAAGGCGATGCGCGTGGAGCGGGCGCGGCCCCGCCCGGCGCGCTGAGCCTGATCGACCGGCCGGCGAATGCCGGCCGTCCATGGCGTCCCCCCTGGCGCGGGGGGCTGAGGGTCACTGCCGGGGCGGGACCAGCAGCTCCAGCGCCTCGGCGATGTACTCGGCCAGGGCGACCAGGAGGTTGACGTGGTCCTGGGAGAACCACTGCGGGCGGCCGGAGGTGACGCCTATCGTCCCGCAGGGGAGGTCGCGGACCAGCAGCGGGACGATCAGGCCGCTCCGCACGCCGTCGCGTTCGGCGCGGGCGCGCGAGGCCGGCGGGGCCTGCAGCGGGTCGAAGATCACCGGCGCGGCGCGAGCCAGCGCCTCGCCGGTGGAGCTGTCGCTGACGGCCAGCTTGCGGCCCTTCATGGTCGCCGCGCCGCCCAGCGCGGCGAGGTACTCGATCTCCGCCTCCGCGGTCCGGTAGGTGAAGGTGGCGCCCTCGCAGGCGAGCAGCTTCATCGCCCACGACGCGGAGCGCTCGGCCAGGTCGTTCAGGGGGCGGCGGTCCAGCGCGGCGCGGAGGATGTCCCGGCAGGCGGCGGACTGCATCAGCGCCAGCTGCAGGCGGGACCCATCCGAGGCCGCGGCGCTCCGCTCCAGCACTGCGCGGAGGCGCTCCACCACCCGGTCGGCCTCCAGCGGCTTCACCCAGCAGTCCATGGCGCCGGCGCGCATCAGGGCCAGCGAGGCGTTCAGCGTGGGCGCCGAGGAGAGCGCCACGAACCCCGCCGAGAGACCGTGCTGCCGCGCCAGGTCGATCAGCGAGGTGCCGTCGCCGTCCGGCAGCTCGCACTCGGCGACCACGGCGGCGAAGGAGCGGGAGCCGATCTGGGCGGAAGCCTCCGCGAGCGTCCGCACCACCGCCGGGAGGGCGCCGAGATTTTCCGCGATGCGGGAGATCAAGCTGCTGGAGGCCGTGTCCGGATCGACCACCAGGACCGCGGCGCGCTGTGCCGGAGACTCCATGGAATCGGTTGGAGATCTGGATACTAACCGCGCGCACCGCCGGCGGCTTTTTCGGTGCCCGAGGTCTCCCGGGACCCGGCGGATGCGGTCTCCCCGGACCTGGCGACCGGCGTGCGCCCCTTCGCCGGGCGGCATGTGCTGAAGTAGCCGGGCGGGACGACCGAGTGGCCGTCTGCCAGTCTGTTGTCATGGCGGGTGCGCACGCGCTTCCGGGCGCGCACCATGGAGCGCATGGACATCGTGCTCGACATTGCCCACCCAGTGCTTCGCCGCGTCACCATTGGCACCCACCTCTTCGTCGCGGGGTGGATGCTGATCAACGGCGTCGCCCACCAGATCGGCGTGCTCTACAAGATG
>Ga0075421_100009754_pt1 | contig 11837 bp, 11 predicted proteins | sample SoiMetdeltSBSDD5_FD_75292 | JGI IMG/M metagenome (GOLD analysis project Ga0075421, IMG submission 75292) | Bulk soil microbial communities from a Populus tree surrounding site in Tennessee, USA - Soil MetaG P. deltoides SBSDD5 | ecosystem: Environmental > Terrestrial > Soil > Tree plantation...
GCCCCAGGCCGGATGCTCCAGCCTGCTCTGCCAGGCGAGGCGCCGCACCTCGGGATCCGACATGTAATAGCGGATATCCGAGAGCCGCTCGGCCTTCGGGTTCTTCGTCCACACGCCCTGCGGGCCGCGGAAATCCGGGATGCCGGAGTCGGTGGAGATGCCGGCGCCGGTGAGTACCACCAGGCGGCGCGCTTGTGCAATCCAGCCGCGCACATCCTGCATGCGACCGGCCGGCTGCCCGCTAGAACACCGGCTTGACCAGCTGCCCCGGCAGCCAGGTGGCGAGCGGCGGAAAGAACATCACCAGCAGCAGCACCGTGAGATCGCCGAGGAAGAACGGAATGGTCCCCTTGAGGACCTGCGGCAAGGGGATCTTCGAGGTGCCGCTGACAGCAAACAGATTGAGGCCCACCGGCGGCGTGACCACGCCCATCTCGACGTTGAGGGTGATCATGATCGCCAGGTGCAGCGGGTTGATCTTGAGCGCCATGGCGATCGGGAACACCACCGGCACGGTGAGCAGCACCATGGCGATGCCGTCGACGAACATGCCGAGGATGATCAGCACGCCCATGTAGGCGAACAGGAAGCCCATCGGCGTCAGTCCCCAGTCGACGATGGTCTGCGCGATCCTCTGCGGCCAGTACATGTTGGCGGCGAGGAACTGGAACACGCCCACGCTGCCGATCAGGAACACGATCACCGCAGTCAGGTTGAGCGAGCGTTTCGCGGTGGGCAGGATGTCGCGCAGGAATGCGCCGCGCCCGGTGAGCAGGCCGTAGGCGAGCGCGTAGCCGCAGGCCGCGGCGGCCGCCTCGGTCGGCGTGAACAGGCCGCCGTACAGCCCGCCGAGGATCACCACCGGCATGCCGAGCGCCGGCGCCGCGCCCTTGAATTCCACCCACACGCGCGCGCCCTCGAACTTGCCGCGCGGCAGCTTCAGGTACCAGCCGATCGCCATCACGCTGAGCGCGTTGCCCGCGGCGAGCAGCAGGCCGGGAATGATGCCGGCGAAGAACAGCTCCACGATCGAGGTCTCGGTGATCACGCCGAACACCAGCAGGATGATGCTGGGCGGGATCAGCATGGCGATGCCGCCCGCGGTGGCCACCAGGCCGCCGGAAAGCCAGTCGGGGTAGCCGCGTTTTCGCATCTCGGGGATGGCGATGATGCTCATCGCGGCGGCCATCGCCACGCTGGAGCCCGAGATGGCGCCGAACAGCACGCAGGCGAGCACCGTGGCGACGCCGAAGCCCCCGGGCATCCAGCCCACCAGCGAGTCGGCGAAGCGGAACAACTGCCCCACCAGGCCGGTGCGCTCCATGAGGAAGCCGGCGAAGATGAACAGCGGGATCGCCATCAGCGAGTACTTGCCGATGAAGTTGAAGAACGCGCGGAAGATCACCTCGGGGCCGAGCAGCGGGTCGACCATGATGTAGGCGGCTGCCGCCGCGCTGAGCGAGATGCCGATCGGCACCGCGAGCAGCAGCAGCACGAACACCACCCCGCCGACTATGTTCATCCCCTGCTCCTCGCGCGATGCGGCGGGTCAGTGCCCGCCGGCTTCCTCGGGCTCTTCGGGCACCGCGCGCCCGCGAAGCTTCTGCACGGCGAAGTACAGCTGGAACACCATGGTCAGCGCCATGAAGGCGAAGCCGAGCAGCAGCGCCAGCAGGAACGGCCACATCGGGAAGCCGAGGCTCTCCGTGCGGCTCTCGTACTTGATGCTGTCTTCCACCTCGGGCAATCCCCACCACACGACGGCGGCGAGGAACGCGCAGCTGAACGCCAGGGCGAGGAGCTTGATCAGGTCGGCCGCCAGGCGGCCGCGCGGCCCGATGACCGCCAGCAGCTCGGGCACCACGGTGACGCTCAGATGCGAGTTGGTGCGCTGCGTGACGCTGAAGTACAGGAAGATGCCGCTCAGGGTGATGAAGGTCACGGCGTCCTGCTGCCACTCGAACGAGTGGCCGAAGATGTAGCGCCGCCCGACTTCCAGCAGCGCGAGCAGCGTCATGCCGACCAGCAGCAGGGCGGCGGCTTGCGCCACCACCCGCTCCTGGAAGGCGCGCCAGACGGCGTAGGCCTTCTCCATGGCGCTACTTGATGTTGATCACCGCCGCGTGCTTGGCGCAGTCGACCTTCTCGATCCAGGAGCTGCCCGCCGGGTGCTGCCTGGACAGCTCGCGGCCTTCCTTGACGAAATTGTCGACCCACTTGTCGGCGGCATCCGGAGTCTTGCTCTTGACGTAGTTGGTCGTCTTGTCGCCCATCGCGCCGACCATGGCGGACACTTCCTGCGGGTTCATCCAGTAGATCCCAGGCTTGGACGGGTCCTTGGTGCCGTACTTGTCGTAGGCCATCTTGTCGAAGCACCAGTTGTATTCCTTCTGCACCTGGATCGTCTCGGCGACCAGCTTCTCCAGCATGGCGCGGGTCGGCGCCGGCAGGCGGTCCCACCAGCGGCGGCTGGCGCTCACCATGTAGTAGTCGCCGACGAACGCGCCGGCCCCGCCCATGGTGAAGTAGGGCGCCTGCTCGCGCACGCTGTTCCAGCCGCCCAGGCTGGTCATCAGGCCGTCGATCACGCCCGAGTCGAGCGCGGAGGGCACCTCGCCGAAGCCCATCACCACCGGGTTCGCCTGCCAGGCCTCGAGCGCGGCGTTCTCCACCGGGCCCATGCTGCGCACCTTGCGGCCGGTGAAATCGCTGGGCTTGGTGTAGCGCTTCTTGCCGCCGACGCCCATGCCGAAGCTCATGTGACCGGCGCCGAACACCTTGATGGCCTGCGCCTTCTGCAGGCGCTCGATCAGCACCTGGTAGGTCTGCGTCTTCTCCAGACTGTCGACCGCACCGACCGTGGTCAGGATGCCGGGCCCGACGAGGGCCATCATCCAGGCGTCCACCGGGGCCGCCTTGCCCACCTGCATCCAGGTCATCTCCAGGTTGCCCTGGCGCATGGCCTCGAAGGCTTCCGGCACGGTGTAGAGCGCGCCGGCGAAATACAGGCGCGCCTCGCTGCCGGGACTCACCTGCGGCAGGCGGTCGGCGAAATATTTCATCGCCAGGCCAGCGGGGTGCGGCGGCGGCGGGAAATCCGCGGCGAAGCGCAGCACCACGGGCTTGGATTGCGCCTGCACGGGCAACGACACGCTCCAGCTTGCGGCTGCGAGCGCGGCAACTGCCGCCAGCACGGGCAGTTTTTTCAGGTGGACAGCTTGCATGGCTCCTCCTCCGGAGTTCCTTCTATTGGTGTGCATCCTCTCACAGCCCGACGACCGTATCGCACCGCATGGAGGCCGGTCAAGCGACGGCATCAATTGGTGCGGCGCCGCATCCTGCTCAGCGCGGCGCATCTCCGGCAAGCGTCACGCGATGCATCACGCGCCGGAAGCCGTGATAGTCGTTTACCGGGTTGTGCTGCGTGCAGCGGTTGTCCCAGAACGCGAGCGAACCGCGCTGCCAGCGGAAGCGGCAGGTGAACTCCGGCTGCACCTGGTGCGCGAACAGGTACTCGAGCAGCGGCCGGCTCTCCGCCTCGCTCCAGCCCTTGAATGCCGCGGTGTGGCCGACGTTGACGTAGAGCGCCTTGCGCCCCGTTTCCGGATGCGTGCGCACCACGGGGTGCTCGCCCGAGAGCACCTTGAGTTCCTCGCCGGCGGCGCGCATGCGGTCCTCGCGCGTCTTCGAGGCCGCGGCCTTGGTCGAGGTGTTGACGCCGACCAGCCCCTCGAGCGTGCGCTGCAGGCCCGCCGACAGCGACTCGTAGGCGAGATACTGGTTGGCGAACAGCGTGTCGCCGCCCTGCGGCGGAACTTCGAGCGCATACAGCATGCTGCCCATCGGCGGGCGCTCGAGGTAGGCGGTGTCCGAGTGCCACACGCCGCCGAAATTCATGCGCTCGTGCTCCAGCTTCACCACCGGCGTGATCAGCGGGCACTCCGGCAGGCCCTTCAGCTGCGGATATTCCATCGGCTCGCCGAAGGAACGCGCGAACGCGAGCTGCTGCTGCGGGGTGAGCTTCTGGCCGCGGAAGAAGATCACCAGGTGCTCGAGCAGCGCGGCGCGGATCGCCGCGGCCACCGGCGCGGCCAGCGGCTGCGCCAGGTCCACGCCCTCGATCTCCGCGCCCAGCGCGCCGGCGATCGGGCGCACCGCAATCGCCTGCATGCTTCCCATGGCGCTAGTCTAAACTGGCCGGCGATGAAAATCGGCGACCTGGCGGTGAACCGGCTGGGCTTCGGCGCCATGCGCGTCTGCGGCCCGCAGGTATGGGGCCCGCCGCAGGACAAGCCGCTGGCGCTCAAAGTCCTGCGCCGCGCCTACGAGCTGGGGTACAACTTCTTCGACACCGCGGACAGCTACGGCCCCGAGGTGGACGAGAACCTCATCGCCGAGGCGCTGCATCCCTACCCGCAGGACCTGGTCATCGCCACCAAGGGCGGCCTGCTGCGGCCCAGCCCGCCGCAGTGGGTGCCCGACGGCCGGCCGGAGCACCTGCGGCGCGCGCTCGAAGGAAGCCTGCGGCGCCTCAGGCTCGAGCGCATCGACCTGTACCAATGGCACGCCCCCGATGCCAGGGTCCCGTTCGCCGAATCCTTCGGCGCCTTGGCGAACATGCAGCGGGCGGGGAAGATCCGGCACCTCGGCCTGTCCAACGTGTCGGTGGCGCAATTGAACGAGGCCCGGCGCATCGCGCCGGTGGTCTCGGTGCAAAACAGCTACAGCACCGACAATCGCTCCTCGGAGGACGTCCTGCAGGCCTGTGCGGAGCTCGGTATCGCGTTCCTGCCCTGGTATCCCTTGGGCGCCGGCGCGGCGCTCCGCTCGGACCGGGTGAAGAAGGTGGCGGCGCGCCGCGGCGCCACGCCCGCGCAGGTGGCGCTCGCCTGGCTGCTCGCGCATTCGCCGGCGATGCTGCCGATCCCGGGCACCGGGAGCCTCGCGCACCTGGAGGAGAACGCCGGCGCGGCGACGCTCGCGCTCTCGCCGCAGGACCTGCAGGAGCTCGGTTAGGGCGCTGCGCGCGCGATGCGCAAAATAGTGTCAGGAACGGGCGAATGCACTCGCTCGCGGCGCGCGACCTTCTAAGCTACCGCAATGTTCCGGAGCGCTTCGGAGGGCGCGATATGGACGAGGAACTGAACTGGAAGGTCGCTCCGCCCAAGGCCTACTTCTATTGGAAGAAAGGCGGGCAGGTCGTGCGCTCTGCGCAGTTTACGCAGGCAGAACTTGAGCAGGAGATCGAGCGGCTGTACGCGGTCGGAAAAGACGCGACGCAGTTCGTGCAGGCGCTGAAGAGCCTCGCGCTCGCCCGCGGCTCAAGCTGACAGGGCGTGGCGCGAGACGCGCAGGCGCGTCTCGCGCATGTCGTCGCCCCTGAGTTCCTTGAGGGCGTAAGCGGCAAAGTCGTCCGCCACTTCCTTGCGCCAGTACAGGTCGAGGTCGGTGTTGTCCAGGGGTTTTGCGCGTGAGGCGACGATCGTTGCCGCTTCCGCGATCGCCTGGTCAGTGAGGCGCTTGCCCTGCAGGAATTCGCCCGCCTTCTCCACGAGGAACGGGCGCGAGGCGGCCGCGCCGAGCGCGATGCGCGCATCCTCCACCGTGCCGTCCTTCGCCAGCTTGGCCGCGGCGGCGACCCCCAGCACCGGGAAATCGAAAGCGCCGCGGCGGCGCAGTTTCCAGTAGCTGCTCGTCCAGCCGGAGGGGATCGAGACCGCGGTGAGAATCTCGTCCGCCCGCCGGGTCAGGTAATCGATGCCATCGTTGTTGTAGAGCGCATCCACCGGCATCTCGCGCTCGCCCTGCGCCGATACCAGCTTCACTTTCGCCCCGAGAGCGATCAGCGCCGGCGCCGTGTCCGTCGAGGACACCGCCACGCAGCGCTTGCTCGCGGTCGCCACCCAGCAGACCTCGCCGTCCTTCTTCAGGCAGAAGTCGATGGCTTTGCGCCACTCGTGATTCTGGTTGTAGTAGGTGCAGCGCGTATCCAGGCACAGGTTGCCGCCCAGCGTGCCCATGTTGCGCAGGTGCACGGTGGCCACCTGCGCCGCCGCCTGCCACAGCGCGCGGTAGTTGTTCCTGACGGCTTCGTCGTGCACCAATTCGGAGAGCGTCAGGCCCGACCCCAGGCTGCCGTTGCTTTTCTTCAGCTCCTTCACCCCTCGCAAGGAGACCAGGGTCCTCGGCGACTGGTGGCGCCGCTTCATGTTCGGGATCAGGTCGGTGCCGCCGGCGATGAGCATCGCCCCGGGGCCTTCGCCCGCCAGGATCTTCGCCGCCTCCGCCACGCTGCGCGGAGCGCGGAACTCAAACCACGGCAGCCGCATCATGTCGTTTGCTCTCGTTGCCGTCGCCGCCCTCCCAGGGCGTCTTGACGAACATCGGCTTGGGATACGGCACCTGCGGGAAATTTTCCGGGCCGACGCGCGGATCCTTGCCTTGCGCCTTCAGGTCCAGGGCCTTCAAGACCTTGTCGGGGGTGATCGGCAGCTCGTCGATCCTCACGCCGACCGCGTCGTAGATCGCGTTCGCCACCGCCGGCATCACCGGCAGGAGCGGCCCCTGCCCCACCTCCTTCGCGCCGAATGGGCAGTTCGGGTCCGGGTCCTCGACCAGCTCCGTGTGCACCTGGGGCATGTCCAGGGACGTCAGGCTCTTGTACTCGAGGAGCGAGGGGAACTTGTGCACCAGCGCGCCCGACATCTTGGGCGGGAGCCGCCGGAACACCTGCTCCTCCATCAGCGCCTCGCCGAGTGCCATGTAGACGCTGCCTTCCACCTGCCCGCGCGCCAGGACCGGGTTGATGGTCCGGCCGATGTCGTGCGCGATCCAGACTTTCGGCACGCTGATCCAGCCGGTGGCCTGGTCCACCTCGACTTCGACCACGCAGGCCGTGTAAGAGTAGGCGGGCGAAGGCCCGACGCCCGCGCCCTTGTAGCGTCCCGGCGCGCGCGGCGGCACATAGGAACCGACCGAGCCCAGCGTGCCGAACTTGGTCTCGGCGTACACCACCGCCTCGGCAAACGTCATCCCCTTCGAGGGATCCTCGGCGAGGAACACGCGCCCTTGCGAGAACACCAGCCTGTCCGGGAGCGCCAGCAGCTGTTCTGCGGCCGCATCCGCCAGCATCTCGCGGACTTTCTCCGCCGCCTGGATCGCCGCGTTGCCCATCATCACCGTGACGCGGCTGGAATACGAGCCGAGGTCGACGGGCGTGATCCCGGTGTCGCCGGTCACCAGGCGCACGTCGTAGGGATCGATGCCGAGCACCTCGGCGATGATCGCCGCCAGCACGTCGTCCGAACCCTGGCCGATTTCCGTCGCCCCGCAGAACGCGGTGACCTGGCCGCCGCGGTCGAGCAGCAGCTGCACTCCCGACTGCGGCATCTTGTTCCAGTAGATCGGCAATCCTGCGCCGCACAGGTACGCGCCGCAGGCGATGCCCAGGCCCCTGCCCGCGGGCAGCTTGCGGAAGCGGTTCTTCCATTCCGAGGCCGCCACCACGCGCCGGATGCACTCTTCCAGGCCGATCGAGCCTATCTTCAGCCAGTTGGCGGTCAGCGAATTCGGCTTGGCGACCATCCCCAGGCGGAGGTCTGCCGGGTCTTTCTTCAAGGTCTCGGCGATCTTGTCCAGCTGCACTTCCTGGCCGAAGCGCGGCTGCGGCGTGCCGTGGCCGCGCTTGGGGCCGCAGGGGGGCTTGTTGGTGAAAGTCCTGCAGGCGTCGAACTTGTAGCGCGGCAGCTCGTAGGTCACGGTCTGCAAGACGCCGGTGTAGAACGTGCTCGCAGTGCCGTAGGAGCCGTAGCCGCCGCCGTCGAGCAGCGTCTGCACGTGCATGCCGGTCAGCTTGCCGTCCCTGGTGACGCCGGTGCGCATCTTCATCAGCACCGGGTGGCGCCCGCGGTGCATGTAGAACACTTCCTCGCGGTTGAGGCAGATCTTCACGGGGCGGCCGAGCTTCAGCGCGGCGCGCGACACCACGATCTCGTGGTTGTGCAGGTCGCACTTGCCGCCGAAGCCGCCGCCGTTCGGGCAGGCGATGACGCGGATGTGCGCCGCGTTCATGCGCAAGGCCCTCGACAGTGCCCGGTGGATGTAGTGCGGCACCTGGGTCGAGGACCACAGCGTGAGCTTGCCCTCGCCGTCCGGCGCCGCCACCGCCGCGTGCTGCTCGATCGGCAGGTGCGTGTTGCCTTCGTAGAAGAACAGGTCCTCGAACACGTGGTCCGATTTCGCCAGCGCCGCGTCGACGTCGCCGAACTCGAAGGCCTGCAGGCGGTGGATGTTGCCCCGCTCGCCGTGCTCGTGGATGCGCGGCTCGGGCGTCGCCAGCGCTTCCTCGGGACTGGAGATGGTGGTGAGCGGGCGGTATTTCACTTCGATCAGCTCGCAGGCTTCCCAGGCGGTCTGCTCGTCCTTCGCCACCACCGCGGCCACGGGGTCGCCGACGTAGCGCACGCGCTCGTTCGCCAGCGGGTACTCGTCCTGCGACACGGGCAGGATGCCGAAGGTGATCGGGAAATCCTTGCCGGTCAGGACCAGGTGCACGCCGGGAACCGCGGCGGCCCTGGCGATATCGATGGACTCGATGACGGCGTGCGGATGCGGCGAGCGCAACAGGCGCATGTGCAGCATGCGCGGCAGCACGATGTCGTCGGCGAACTTCGTGAGGCCGGTGACCTTGGCGCGCCCGTCCACGCGGCGGCGCGGCTTGCCGAGCACTTCGAAGCGCGTCTTCGGCCTGGCGCTCATGCGCTCTCCCGCAGACGCCGGGCCGCCTCTTCGATCGACTCGTAGATCTGCAGGTAGCCGGTGCAGCGGCAAAGGTTTCCCGAGACCGCCTCGCGGATGCGCTCGCGGCTCGGGTTCGGCTCCTGCTCGAGCAGCGCCTTGGCGGTCATCAGGATGCCGGGCGTGCAGTAGCCGCACTGCGCGCCGCCGAGGTCGGCGAATGCCGCCTGCAGTGGATGGAGCTTGTCGCCGCGCTGCAGCCCTTCCACCGTCTCGATGCGGCGCCCCCCGCATTCGAGCGCGAGTTCGAGGCAGGACAACAGCGGCTCGCCGTCCACCAGCACCGCGCAGGCGCCGCACTCGCCCAGCTCGCAGCCGTGCTTGGTGCCGGTGAGGTCGAGTTCCTCGCGCAGCACTTCCAGCAGGGTCTTGTACGGATGGAACAGGATCTCCTGCTCCTCGCCGTTGACGTGCAGTGTCATCCGCACCGCTTTCACGCCAGCCCCTTCACCAGGTACCCGGACAGCGCGTCGGCGATCTCGTCCGGCGCCTGCGCGCCGTCCGGCCGGTACCAGCGCGCGGTCCAGTTCACTGCGCCGAGCATGGCGCGCGTCACCAGCGAGGCGTCGCAGCGCGCGAACTCGCGGCTCTTCACGCCCGCCGCGACGATGGCGCGCACCGCGCGCTCGTAGGCGTCGCGCTTCTCGATCATCGGCGCGCGCAGCTCGGGCGGCAGCGACTCGACGTCCAGGTGCGCGGTGGCGCCCTCCAGCTCGTCGAGCATGCAGTGCACGTGCGCGCGCAGCACCATGCGCAGGCGCTCGGCCGCCGGACCCTTGGCCGCCTGCACCGCGGCATGCATGCGCTCGAGGGTGCGCTCCTGGCAAAAGAGCAGTATTTCGTCCTTGCCGGAGAAGTAGTGGTACAGGTTGCCCGGCGACAGGCCGGCCTCCTCGGCGATCTCGCGCATGCCGGCGGCAGCGACGCCGCGGCGCCGGAACACGCGCGCCGCCGCATGCAGGATCTCCATGCGGCGCGCTTCGTTGCGCTGGCGCACGCGGTTCGAACCGAAGTTCAAAACTTGAACCATCGTTCGAATCCTAGTCCGAATGCCCCGCGGCGTCCACCTGCTGCATGAACCGGGGGGCGAGGCCGCGCAGCCGGCGCGCGTCCATGCGCCCGCTGCGGGTCATGTAGTCGTAGGCCAGCCCCAGGGCGTCGAAGCGCCGCATGCGCTCCGGGAAGCTCTCGTACCAGTGCGAGCTGGCGTTGGCGGCCGCTACCAGCTTGTCCACCACCGGCCGGCGCTCGCGCTCGAAGGCCGCCAGCGCCGCGGGGATGTCCTCGCCCAGGGCGCGGGAAAGCGCGATCGCGTCCTCGAACGCGAGGCGCGTACCCGAGCCGATGGAGAAATGCATGCTGCGCAACGCGTCGCCGATCAGCACCGCGTTGCCCGCCGACCAGACGGGGTTGTGCAGCAGCGGGAATTGCCGCCAGGCGGACTTGTTCCCCACCAGCGGGTTCCCGCCCAGATCCTGCGCGAATATCTCTTCGCAGTACGCGCGCGACGCCGCCTCGTCCGCGCGGTCCAGCCCCGCGCGACGCCAGGACCCGGCGTCGCATTCCACGATGAAGGTGCTCATCGCGGGTGAGTAGCGGTAGTGGTGCGCGACGAAGGCGCCCTCTGCGGCTTCGCGGAAGGTCAGCGTGAGGCACTCGAAGCGCTGGCGCGTGCCGTACCAGGCGAAGCGGTTGGTGAGCCATTCGACTTCGGGCGCGAAGCCCTGGCCCTGCCGCACCACCGAGTTCAGGCCGTCGGCGCCGACCACCAGGTCCGCCGCGGGCGGCGCCTCCAGGCGGCGCCCGAAGCGCATCGGCACGCCGGCTTCGCCGCACAGCTTGTGCAGGAACCGCAGCAGCTCGAGCCGCCCGATGGCGGAAAAGCCGTTGCCGTCGATGTCCACCACCTTGCCGCGGTGCACGATGCGCTGCATGGGCCAGGACTCCATGCGCGCGGCGAGCCCGGCGTGCAGGTCGGGCGCGTCGCGCTCGAGGAAGGCGAGCGCGCCCTCGGAGAACACCACGCCGAAGCCGAAGGTGGCGTCCGCGGCGTTCTGCTCGTGGACCTCGATCCGCCAGGACGGGAAGCGGCGCTTCGCGAGCAGGGAAAAAAGCAGGCCGGCGGGGCCGGCGCCGAGGACGGCAACGTGCATGGCGGGGGCTAATATATCCTTGGCGTTCGACCACCGGAGGACCGCATGCGAATCCCCCTACGCCCTGTCCTGGCAGCCCTCGCCGCGTTCCTGCTTGCCGCCTGCGCGCCGCTCGCCACCCAGGATGCCCGCCCGGCCATCGTGTTCGTGCACGGCAACGGCGACAGCGCCTCGATCTGGCACAGCACCCTGTGGCGTTTCGAGTCCAACGGCTGGCCGCGCGGGCGGCTGTTCGCCCTGGACGCGCCCAACCCGCTGGCGCGCACCGACGACGCCAAGCCGCAGGACGGGCGCAGCGGCACGCTCGAGCACATGCAGCAGCTGGCCGACGAGGTCGAGCGGGCGCGCAAGCTGACCGGCGCCGACAAGGTGGTGCTGTTCGGCAGTTCGCGCGGCGGCAACGCGATCCGCAACTACCTGCGCAACGGCGGCGGCGCCGGCAAGGTGTCGCACGCGATCATCGGCGGCGGCACCAGCCACGGCGTGTGGGCGGGGGACTACCTGCCGGGCAGCGAATTCAACGGCAAGTCGCCGTTCATGAGCGCGCTCAACGCGCCGCAGGGCCCCGGCGGGCTCGAAGTGACGCCGGGGGTGCGCTTCTTGACGCTGCGCTCGGACAACTACGACAAGTACGCCCAGCCCGACGGGCGCTGGATCGGCCAGCCGGGCAAGCCGACCAACATCGGCTACGACGCGCCGGCGCTGAAGGGCGCGGAGAACGTCGTGCTGCCCGGGCGCGACCACCGCGAGGTGGCGTTCCATCCCGAGGCCTTCGCGCATGCCTGGCGCTTCATCACCGGCCAGCCGCCCGCGCGCCTCGACATCGCGGCGGAACTGACGCCGGTGCTGAACGGCAAGGTGAACGGATTCCTCGGCAACGATCCGACC
>Ga0075421_100009755_pt1 | contig 11836 bp, 11 predicted proteins | sample SoiMetdeltSBSDD5_FD_75292 | JGI IMG/M metagenome (GOLD analysis project Ga0075421, IMG submission 75292) | Bulk soil microbial communities from a Populus tree surrounding site in Tennessee, USA - Soil MetaG P. deltoides SBSDD5 | ecosystem: Environmental > Terrestrial > Soil > Tree plantation...
GCTGGCCTTGCCGCCGGCTTTCTTGTAGGTTTTGGAGACTTCCCCCCATCGAGGTCGAACGCCCGGCATGTCCTTCCCGAACGGCAAGCAGACAGTCCCTCCCTTCACCCGCGAGCAGGAACTCACCGCCTACCGCGAGATGCTGCTCATCCGCCGCTTTGAGGAGAAGGCCGGCCAGCTCTACGGCATGGGCCTGATCGGTGGGTTCTGCCACCTCTACATTGGCCAGGAGGCCGTGGTGGTCGGCATGCAGATGGCGATCCGCGACGGCGACCAGGTCATCACCACCTACCGCGACCATGGCCATATGCTGGCCTGCGGCATGGATCCCAAGGGCGTGATGGCCGAGCTGACCGGCCGCCGGCACGGCTACTCGCACGGCAAGGGCGGGTCGATGCACATGTTCTCCAAGGAGAAGCACTTCTACGGGGGGCACGGCATCGTCGGTGCCAACGTTCCGCTCGGCGCAGGGCTGGCCTTTGCCAACCAGTATCGTGGCAACGGCAACCTGTGCCTTACGTATTTCGGCGACGGCGCCGCCAACCAGGGCCAGGTGTACGAGAGCTTCAACATGGCCAAGCTCTGGAAGCTGCCGGTGGTGTTCATCATCGAGAACAACAAGTACGCCATGGGCACGTCCATCGAGCGCTCGGCGGCAACCACCGATTTCTCGCAGCGCGGCCGCTCCTTCGACATCCCCGGCGAGCAGGTCGACGGCATGGACGTGCGCGCGGTCAAGGACGCCGGCGACCGGGTCGTGCAATGGGTGCGCGGCGGCAATGGTCCCTACATCCTGGAAATGCTGACCTACCGCTACCGTGGCCACTCCATGTCGGACCCAGCCAAGTACCGCACCCGCGAGGAGGTGCAGAAGATGCGCGAGGACCACGACCCCATCGAGCAGGTGCGCCGGCGCCTGCTGGAGGGCAGGCACGCCAGCGAGGACGAAATGAAGGCGATTGATGGGGAGATCCGCAACATCGTCAACGGCGCGGCAGAATTCGCGCAATCGGATCCCGAGCCCGATCCGAGCGAGCTCTATACCGATGTGCTGCTACCAGCGTGAGGTAACTGCACGATGCAGGCGCCATTGCACTCCAATCTCGACGACGAGTTCGGGTCGATCACCGAGTTCTGGTCGCCGCGCGTGGTGGCGGTTGCCAACGGCCAATACGTGAAGCTGGCGAAGGCAAAGGGCGAGTTTGTCTGGCATGCACACGCCGATGAGGATGAGTTCTTTCTCGTGCGCAAAGGCACCTTCTGCATCCGCTATCGCGACCGGCCCGACGTGGTTTTGCGCGAGGGCGATTTTCATGTCGTTCCCAAAGGCGTCGAGCATAGTCCCACGGCGCCCGAGGAAGCCTGGATCGTGCTCGTGGAACCTGCAGCCACCAAGCATACGGGAGACACGGTCACGGACCTGACCAAATCAATAGAGTCGCAAACGGCGCATTTGCGCTGACAGGGCGGCCCACAGGCGGAAACACCAAGGACCAGATCAAAGCAATGCCGACCGAGATCCTGATGCCTGCGCTCTCTCCGACCATGGAGGAGGGCAAACTCGCCAAGTGGCTGATCAGCGAGGGCCAGGCCGTCAAGCCGGGTGACATCATCGCCGAGATCGAGACCGACAAAGCCACCATGGAGGTGGAAGCGGTCGATGAAGGCAAAGTGTCGAAGCTGCTCGTTCCCGCGGGTACCGAGGGCGTCAAGGTCAATACCCCGATCGCCGTGCTGGACGGTGATGCCAGCGCCAAGCCGATCCCTGCGTCGCGGCCTGTGGCGGAAGGGGCGCGCCAGGCCGATGGCCGCGCCGCCTATGTGGAAGTGAAACCCGCCCCGGCCGCGGCGAGGGCTGTGCGCGAGCCCGAGATCGCGCCCGGCACCGAGACGACGCTGCAGACCATGCGCGAAGCCCTGCGCGATGCCATGGCCGAGGAAATGCGCCGCGACCCGGACGTGTTCCTGATGGGCGAGGAAGTGGCGCAGTATCAGGGCGCCTACAAGATCAGCCAGGGGCTGCTCGAGGAGTTCGGGCCCAAACGGGTGATCGACACGCCGATCACCGAGCAGGGTTTTGCCGGCATCGGCGTCGGCGCGGCCATGGCCGGGCTGAAGCCGATCGTCGAGTTCATGACCTGGAACTTCGCCATGCAGGCGATCGACCAGATCATCAATTCTGCCGCCAAGACGCTGTATATGTCCGGTGGCCAGCTCGGCTGCCCGATTGTGTTCCGCGGACCCAACGGCGCCGCGGCCCGCGTTGCCGCCCAGCATAGCCAGTGCTTCTCGTCATGGTATGCGCACGTGCCCGGCATGAAGGTGGTGGCGCCCTCTAACGCCGCCGACGCCAAGGGCCTGCTGAAGGCCGCCATCCGCGACCCCAACCCCGTGCTGGTGCTGGAGAACGAGATCCTCTACGGCAGCTCGGCAGAAGTGCCAAAGGGCGAGTGGATTGTGCCGATTGGCAAGGCGCGGATTGCCCGTCCCGGCAGCCACGTGACCATCGTTTCCTTCGCGCGCGGCATGGTCTATGCGCTGGCGGCGGCCGAGGAGCTGGCCAAGGACGGCATCGAAGCCGAGGTGATCGACCTCAGGTCGCTGCGCCCGCTCGATCTGCCGACCGTCCTGGCGTCCGTGCAGAAGACCAATCGCCTGGTGACGGTGGAGGAAGCCTGGCCGGTATGTTCGGTCGGCTCCGAGATTTGCGCGCAGGTGGCAATCCAGGCCTTCGACCACCTCGATGCGCCGCCCGCCAAAGTGTCCGGCGCCGACGTGCCGATGCCGTATGCGGCCAACCTCGAGCGGCTCGCGCTGCCCTCGGTCGAGCAGGTGATCGAGGCGGTGAAGAGCGTGACGTACGCGTGATGCGATGAGCGGCACGACGTTCCACGGCCGATGCCACTGCGGTGCCATCCGCGGTACGCTCGCCGCGACGAAGCCAGCTGCGGCGCTGCAGGTGCGGGCATGTCAGTGCGGCTTCTGCACGCGGCATGGGGCAATGACAGTGTCCGATCCGGCGGGGCGTGCCATCTTCGAAATCGAGCAGCCGGCGCTGACGCGCTATCAGTTTGGCACGCGCTCAGGCACCAGCCTGTTGTGCGCGCGCTGCGGCATGTATGCCGGCGCCATTCTTGAGGACGGCGGCAAGATGTGGTCGATCCTCAACGTGCGCGGGCTTGCCGTGCCCCAACTCAAGGACCGCACGGCTGAGCCGGTGGTCTACGAGGGCGAAACGCCGGAGGCACGCATCGCCCGCCGCAAAGCCAAGTGGACGCCGACCGAGATCAGATACGTCTAGACCGAGAAACGCCATGCCGACCGAGATCCTGATGCCCGCGCTGTCGCCCACCATGGAGGAGGGCAAGCTCGCCAAGTGGCTTATCAAGGAGGGCCAGCAGGTCAAAGCTGGCGACATCATCGCCGAGATCGAGACCGACAAGGCCACCATGGAAGTGGAGGCGGTCGACGAGGGCAAGGTGGGCCGCCTGCTGGTGGAGGCCGGCACCGAGGGCGTCAAGGTCAACACGCCGATCGCCACCCTGCTGGCCGAGGGCGAAAGCGAAGGTGCCGCTGCAAAGGCGAAGGCGCCGACGCCGCAAGCTGCAACACCACGCAGCGAGGCGCCCAAAGCGGCTGCCGCCGGCGCATCCGCATCGTCCTCGGCGTCGAAGCCGACGACGACAACCGCGCCAGGCGCGGCCATGGCCGCTGCAGCATCGAAGTCCACGCACGAGCGCATCTTCGCATCGCCGCTGGCGCGCCGGCTGGCCAAGGCTGCCGGCATCGAGATTGGCGCCCTGGCGGGCTCGGGTCCGCACGGGCGCATCGTGAAGCGCGACGTGGAGAGCGCGCTCGCCAACGGTCATGCCGCTGCCAAGGCCGGCACGCAGGTGGCGCCGAGAGGCAGCACGGCACCCGCCGCGGCGACCGCGTCCGCGTTGCAGGGCATGTCGGACGACAAGATCCTGGCGCTGTACGACAAGAACTCCTACGAGGTCGTGCCGCACGACGGCATGCGCAAGGTGATTGCTCAGCGCCTGACGCTGTCGAAACAGACCGTTCCACACTTCTATCTGACGGTCGAGTGCCGCCTTGATGAACTTCTGCGGGCGCGCGAGCGCATGAACCAGACCTCGCCGAAGGGCGGCCCGCGTGCATTCAAGCTGTCGGTGAACGACTTCGTCATCAAGGCCATGGGGCTGGCGCTTCAGCAGGTTCCCACCGCCAACGTCACGTGGACGGAAGCCGGCACGCTGCGCCACAAGTATTCCGACGTCGGCGTCGCCGTGGCCGTCGAGGGCGGACTGTTCACGCCCGTCATCCGCCACGCCGAGCTGAAGTCGCTTTCCGAGATCTCCAACGAGATGAAGGATCTGGCTGAACGCGCGCGCAAGCGCCGCTTGGCGCCGCACGAGTACCAGGGTGGTACCACCTCGATCTCCAACCTCGGCATGTACGGGATCAAGAGCTTTGATGCCGTGATCAATCCTCCGCATGCGACTATTCTGGCCGTCGGCGCCGGCGAGAAGCGGCCGGTCGTGGTGGGCGACAAGGTCGAGGTAGCTACCATCGTCTCCTGCACGCTGTCCTGCGATCACCGGGTGGTGGACGGCGCGGTAGGCGCGGAATTACTTAATGCCTTCAAAATGCTGATGGAGGACCCGGTGCGGATGCTGGTGTAACGGGGGTGGCGCCTGTGGCCCTTAAGCTTCGCCGGCTTCCTATCCACAGAAATCCCGTATTCGTGAGCCAGAAGCGGGTTCGGCTGCCCTTTACCTGCCGCTTGCGGGTCTCAACAATCCGCCATAAGAATCAGTGAAGAATCACAAGATGTAAGCGCATCTCGGACCTAACAAACTCAGTCATCTGCCAAATCACACACTCGGGGGTACTGCTCATGGCAATCGCGTTCCGTGCCGCTTCGGTGGCACTGCTGCTCTCCGGCGCTCTGCTCGCTGGATGTGCTGGCGACGGTAGCGAGGGCGGCTTTTTCACGACGGGGGCCCTCGGCGACAATTCCGCGACTGCGGAGGCGAAGGTCGATCCGGCCTGCGTCGCCCTGACGTCGCGGATCGAGGGCCTGCGCAAGGAAGGCATCGCCGAGAAGATCGAGAAGGCATCGGCGAAGAAATACAAGATGACCCAGGCCGATCTCGCCAAGGCCGATCAGCTCACCAAGGCGAACGCCGAATTCCAGGCGCGTTGCTCGCTGGTGTCGTCGAAGCCGACCACCGCACAAGTCAATTCGAGCACCCCCAAGGCGGGCTCGGGCGGGCCGGCGGGCAAAGCCTACAGTGGCACGAACTACTAGGCACCGCCGACGGCGGGACGGCGGCCCAGCGCCTGCGTGGGCCCAGGCAGCCGGCGGCTCGCGGCCGACGGCTTGACCTGGTGGGCCACCATGTAATCCACAAGCGACAGCGGCCACATCGGACCTGGCCCGATTGGCAGCGCGCTTTGCTTGCTGCAAAGTTGTCACACTGCCGCCGTAGACGGTTGAAAACATTGCAGGGCTATGGTTCGTAACGATCCAGCATTGGGTGGTGGGATGCAGGAGCGGTTCGTGGCGATCACGATCTCCAGGTCTTGGAAACTTCTGGTGGTGATGGCTGCGGCAGCCTCCCTGTCCGCCTGTGCGTCCGACGACTGGGGCGGCGGCGATCCAGGTGCCAGGCCGCTCGCCGCAGGACAGACCTGTGGCACAATCCGCCAGGAACTGGACCGGCTCGACGCGCGCGGCACACAGGGCAAGGTCGAGGCGGCAAGCCAGGGCAAGAAGCTGCCCCCTGCGCAGATGGCCGATGTCAACCGCTACAACGAGCTACTGAACCAGTATCTCGGCGCGCGCTGCCACGTACCGCCGTCCTGATGCGCTAGACGGCCCTTGCCGCGCTGCACGCAAAATGGCTTGAACAGCAGGGCCCTGGCGCTTACGTCGGGGCCTTAGTGCATTTGCACGCCCCTCAATCGAGAGTTCCCGCCATGGCCGAGCAATCCTTCGACGTCATCATCATCGGCTCGGGGCCGGGAGGCTACGTCACGGCGATCCGGGCCGCACAGCTCGGCTTCAAGACGGCCATCGTCGAGCGCGCCTACCTGGGCGGCATCTGCCTGAACTGGGGCTGCATCCCCACCAAGGCCCTGCTGCGCTCGGCAGAAGTGTTCCACATGCTGCAGCACGCCAAGGACTACGGGTTGGCGGCTGAAAGAGTGACCTACGATCCCAAGGCGGTGGTGGAGCGGTCGCGCAAGGTGGCTGGCCGGCTCAATGCCGGCGTCACTTTCCTGATGAAGAAGAACAAGATCAGCGTCATTTGGGGCGACGCAAGGCTGGAGGCGGGCGGCAAGGTGAGCGTTGCAGCGTCCAAGAGCGAGGCGCCAAAAGGCGCACTCGGGGCCGGCACCTACCAGGCCAAGCACATCATCATCGCCACGGGTGCGCGGCCGCGCGCGCTGCCCGGCATCGAACCCGACCAAAAGCTGGTGTGGACCTATTTCGAGGCCATGGTACCGGCGGCAATCCCGAAATCGCTGCTGGTGATCGGCTCGGGCGCGATCGGCATCGAGTTCGCCTCCTTCTACCGCGCGCTCGGCGCCGAGGTGACGGTGGTCGAGGTCCTGGCGCAGATCCTGCCCGTCGAGGACGCCGAGATTGCCGCCTTTGCGCGCAAGCAGTTCGAGAAGCAGGGCATGAAGATCATGACCGGCGCCAAGGTCACTAAGCTCGACAAGAAGGCCGACAGCGTCACGGCCACCATCGACGACGGCAAGGGCGGCACGCAGGCGCTCAGCGTCGAGCGGGTGATTTCGGCGGTCGGCGTGGTCGGGAACGTCGAGAACCTGGGCCTGGAGAAGCTCGGCGTGAAGGTCGACAAGGGCACCATTGTCGCGGACGGCGTCGGCAAGACCAACGTGCCCGGCGTCTACGCTATCGGCGACGTTGCCGGACCGCCGATGCTGGCGCACAAGGCCGAGCACGAGGGTGTGGTGTGCATCGAGGCCATCAAGGGGCTGCATCCGCATCCCATCGACAAGCTGAGGGTTCCGGGCTGCACATATTGCCAACCGCAGATCGCCAGCGTCGGCCTGACCGAGCAGAGGGCCAAGGAGCTGGGGCGCCAAATCAAGGTCGGCCGCTTCCCGTTCGTCGGCAACGGCAAGGCTATCGCGCTGGGCGAGGACCAGGGCCTGGTGAAGACCATCTTCGACGCCAAGACCGGCCAGCTGCTGGGCGCGCACATGGTTGGCGCCGAGGTGACCGAGCTGATCCAGGGTTTCGTCATCGCCATGCAACTGGAGACCACCGAGGAAGACCTGATGCACACGGTCTTCCCGCATCCGACGCTGTCGGAGATGATGCACGAGAGCGTGCTCGATGCCTTCGGCCGTGTGATCCACGTGTGATCGGCGCGGGCGGCGGCCGAGCACTGTGTCATCGGCGCAGCGTCGCGCTACGCTGGGCGCGTCATCACGCATGATTTGTGCAGGTCGGGCGTGATGGCATCGAGGCCGGCGTGCGAGGGCTCAAGGCCGACGTCGACGCTCGTGCATGCAACCATCGGCCCTCGACGCAGGCCGGCGAGTCAGCGACACTCTGATTCGCCGGGTCGGCAGGCTGTAGGCAACTTTTGCCTGTGGGTAAGCTGGCGCCGGGAAAGGGGAGTCCCAATGAATATGAACACGCAGCAGCTCATCGTCACCGCCATTGTGGGTATCGTCGCGGGTTGGCTGGCGAGCATTTTCGTCGGGGGACCAAGCAGCCTGATCGGCTACCTGATCACCGGCTTGATCGGCGCATTCGTCGGCAACTTCGTGCTCGGCGCCATCGGCTGGAAGCCGAATGTAGGCAACGACCTGGCAGACTCGATCATCACCTCGGCGATCGGTGCCATCATCGTCGTGATCCTCGCCAAGCTGATCATCCTGTCCTGACGACGGTCATCCCGGAACTCGCGCAGCGGATATCCGCAACACATGCGATGTGAGGCTCGGTGATCCCGGCTCTGAGCTGCGCTCAGGCCGGGACAACCGCCAATGGTCGCCAAGCCGAGATCCGCGGCGGAGTGCCTCTGCGCGCAGTTGGGCGGACGGATACTCGCGGCTACAGCTTGGCGGCGAAGCACGTCTTGGGCATCACGCTGCGCTGGCCGATCCCAAGCGCAGACGTGACTTGGGTGCCGCCTCGGGCATGACGTTGGCTGGCCATCAGGCCGCGTGAAAGAGGCGGACGGCTTCGTCGCACTCGAAAAGATAGAGCAGCACGCGCAGCGCCTGGCCACGCGGGGTGGCGAGCTGCGGGTCCTGGCCGAGGATGAGGCGGGCGTCGTCCCGGGCGGCGGTGAGCAGCTCGGCGAAGCCCGGCACCTCGGCGATGCGGTACTCGGGCATGCCGCTCTGACGCGCGCCCAGCACCTCGCCGCCGCCGCGCAATTCCAAATCCTTCTCGGCGATCTTGAAGCCGTCGTCGCTGACTTCCATCATTTCGAGGCGCTGGCGGGCGGTCTCGCCGAGCGCAGCCTTGTACAACAGCATGCAAAAGCTCTCGCGCGAGCCGCGGCCGACGCGGCCCCTCAGCTGATGCAACTGGGCAAGGCCGAAGCGCTCGGCATGCTCGATCACCATGATATTGGCGTTGGGCACGTCGACACCGACCTCGATGACGGTGGTCGCGACCAGGATCTTGAGCTGATTGGTGGCAAAGGCGGCCATGGTGGCGTCCTTCGCCTTGTCGGACATAGCGCCGTGCAGCAGTCCGACGTTGCTATCACCGAACAGCTGGGCCAGATGCGCGTGCCGTTCCTCGGCGGCCGCCAGCTCCGATTTTTCAGAGCTTTCGATCAGTGGGCACACCCAGTAGACCTGGGCGCCCTCGGCGAGCTGCGCGCGAAGACGGGCGATCAGGCGCTCGATCGAGTCGACCGGGATCTTGCGCGTGACGATCGGCTTGCGGCCGGCCGGCTTCTCGGTGAGGCGCGACACGTCGAGATCGCCGTAGTGGGTCATGAGCAGCGTGCGCGGGATGGGCGTGGCGGTCATGACCAGCACGTTGGCCCCGCCGCTGCCCCCTTTCGTCTGCAGGGCGAGGCGCTGGTGCACGCCGAAGCGATGCTGCTCGTCGATGACGGCGAAGGCGAGATCGCGGAAGGCGACGTCCTGCTGGAACAGGGCGTGTGTGCCGATCAGGATGTCGATCTCGCCGGCGGCAAGGCGTTCGAGCAGCTCGGCGCGCGGGCGGCCCTTCTCGCGACCGGTGAGCAGGCCAAGGCGCAGGCCGGCGGCGTCGGCGAGCCTGGCCATGGTGTCGGCATGCTGGCGAGCCAGAACCTCGGTCGGTGCCATCAGAGCAGCCTGCGCACCACCTTCGACGGCAACGGCCATGGACATCAGGGCCACCACGGTCTTGCCGGAGCCGACGTCACCCTGCAGCAGGCGCAGCATGCGATGCGGGGCGGCCATGTCCTCGGCGATTTCCTTGAGCGCCTGGCGCTGCGAATTGGTCAGCGCAAAGGGCAGGGCATCGGCGATTAGCGCGCGGATGCGACCATCGCCCGTGATGGGGCGGCCGCGCTGGTTCTTGTAGCTCTGGCGTACCAGCGCGAGGGCCAGCTGGCCGGCGAGCAGCTCGTCATAGGCAAGCCGCATCCAAGGGGCAGAAGCGGGAGAGACGTCGGCGGCATCCTGCGGGCGGTGCAGGCTATTGAGCGCGGTGCGAAAGTCCGGCCAGACCTGCTGCCTGAGCCAGGTCGGGTCTTGCCACTCGGGCAAGGCGGGGATGCGCTCCAACGCCTGGCGCACGGCCTTCAGCAGCACCTTGCCGGACAGGCCCGCGGTCAGCGGATAGACCGGCTCCAGCAATGGCAGCTCGGCGCGGGCCTCGGGCGCCACGATGTAGTCGGGATGCGCCATCTGCTTGACGTCGTTGTAGGCCTCGATGCGCCCGCTGATGCAGCGCATCGCTCCAAGCGGCAGCTGGCGCTCGATGAACTTGCGCTCGGCGTGGAAGAACACGAGGTCGATGCGGCCGGTATCGTCCTCGCAGGTGACCTTGTAGGGAGCCTTGGTATTGCCGCGCGGAGCCGGCTTGTGCTTGAGGACACGCACCTCCAGGGTGGCGATGGTGCCGGGTACAGCGGCGCCAACCGTCGGGGTGGCGCGGCGGTCGATGACCCCGGTCGGCGCATGCCACAGCAGGTCGACCACGCGCGGCTCGGTTACGCCTGTTGGCATCCTTAGCGCCTTGCGCAGCAGGATCTCCATGCGTGGGCCGATGCCGGTCAGGCTCTTGGCCGATGCAAACAGCGGTATGAGCTCGAGGGGGCGCATCAGGCTAAGTTGGGGCTCCTGCGGCGATGGCGCTCGCGCGCACGAAACGCGCTTTGCGAACGGCGTTTATCGGCCTATATGACGGCCGTAAGCCGGCGAAGGTGGCGGCGGCAACTCGACCCGTCAAGCGCCAGGGGCTGGATATCAAAGCCGAAGTTTCATGACCGACGACGCCGAAACGCGCCGCCGGCGCGCCGCCTATCGTGCGACGCACCGGGGGACCAAGGAAATGGACTGGGTTATCGGCCACTTTGCCGAGCAGGCGCTGGCGGGTATGGCCGGTGCGCGGCTGGCGGCGTTCGAGGTATTGCTGGGGCTGCCCGATCCAGTGCTGCACGAGATGGTGATGGACGGCGTGCCTGTGGCAGATGCGAGCATCGCCGCGCTGATCGCCGAGATCCGCGCGTTTCATGGGCTGGGGAGTGGGGCGTAAATCGCCCCGTCAGGTTCTGGGTCCCGCGTCGTCGCCACGCGACGCCCGGATGACAGGTAGAGAATGAACGATAGGCACGCACCGCACACCAAGACTGAGCCCACGCGCGAGATCCTCACGGGGGTGCCGGATGGGCTCGGGCCGCTGGTGCTGGCGCAGCTCATCGCGGAAGCGCAAAGCGCGGGCGGTGCAGCGCCGCTGCTGTTGCACGTGGCCCGCGACGACCGGCGGCTGGAGGCGCTGGCGGAAGGGCTGAAGTTCTTCGCCCCGCAGGTGCGGGTGATCGCCTTCCCGGCCTGGGACACGGTGCCCTACGACCGCATCGGGCCGAATGCGCAGATCGTGGCAACGCGCATCGCCGCGCTGGCGCGTCTGGTTGCGGGCGCCGGCACCAACCCGAGCGTGGTGCTGACCACCGTCAACGCCATCCTGCAGCGTCTGCCGCCGCGCGAGTTCCTGCGCAAGTCGCTGAAGACCATCGCCGCCGGCCAACGCTTCGACATGAACCGTCTGTTGCAGCGGCTGAACCTGGCCGGCTTCCAGCGCGCCGGCACCGTGATGGAGCCGGGCGAGTATGCGGTGCGCGGCGGCATTGTCGATCTATTCCCGCCCGGCCGCATCACGCCCGTGCGCCTCGATTTCTTCGGCGACACGCTGGAGCAGATGAAGGCGTTCGATCCCGATACGCAGCGCACCTCGCGCGTCGTGCAGAAGCTGACCCTGATGCCGATCAGCGAGGCGGCCTTCGGGTCGGATGCGGAGAAGCGTTTCCGGCGCGGCTATGTCGAGATGTTCGGCGCGGTGACGACCGAAGATCCGCTGTACGAGGCCATCAGCGCCGGACAGCGCTATCCGGGGCTCGAACACTGGCTGCCGCTGTTTCATGAGCACCTGGAGACCCTGTTCGACTATCTGCCGAACGCGGCTATCAGCTTCGATCATCTGGCCGACGAAGCGGTGAACGAGCGTCTCGACCTAATCCGCGAGCACTACGATGCGCGTGTCAAAGGCCTGGAGACGCTCACCTTCGGCGCGCCGCCTTACAAACCGGTGCCGGCGGCGAGCATGTTCCTTGGC
>Ga0075421_100009759_pt1 | contig 11833 bp, 11 predicted proteins | sample SoiMetdeltSBSDD5_FD_75292 | JGI IMG/M metagenome (GOLD analysis project Ga0075421, IMG submission 75292) | Bulk soil microbial communities from a Populus tree surrounding site in Tennessee, USA - Soil MetaG P. deltoides SBSDD5 | ecosystem: Environmental > Terrestrial > Soil > Tree plantation...
GCCGGCTGGGTGACGACCGAGGTCGGGCGCCAGCCCTGGGTCGTCTACGGGGTGATGCGGACCGAGGAGGCCGTGACGGGCGCGAACGGAATCCTGATCGGCTACGGAACGCTGGTCGCCGTCTACGCCGCGCTGATCGTGGCAAGCGCCTGGGTGCTGCGGCGGATCGCACGCGCGCCATTCGACGAGGAGCCCGCGCCAGGGCCACGCGAGGAGGGGACCGCGCATGCCGGCTGATGCCCCGCTGGCCCTGCTCTCCCTGGCCGAGGTGCCGATGCTCCTGATCCTGGTCGGCCTGGCCGCCTACATCGTCCTCGCCGGGGCCGACTTCGGCGCCCCGCTCTGGGCGGCGCTGGCGCGCGGCGAGGACGCCGCCGAGATCCGCGAGCACTCCCATGCCGCGATGGGCCCGGTCTGGGAGGCCAACCACGTCTGGCTGATCTTCGTCCTCGTCGTCTGCTGGACCGCCTATCCGGTCGCCTTCGGCTCGATCGCCTCCACCCTCGCGGTGCCGCTGCTGATCGCGGCGATCGGGATCATCATCCGCGGCACGAGCTACGTCCTGCGCGGGGAGGAGGACAGCCCGGCGGTGACCGCGGCCTTCGCCCTCTCCTCGGTCCTGACGCCGTTTGCGCTCGGGGCCGCGATCGGGGCGATCGCCTCCGGCCAGGTCCCGGTCGGGAACGCCGCCGGAGACGAGATCTCCAGCTGGACCGGCGCGACCTCGATCATGATCGGCGCCCTCGCGGTCGCCTTCTGCGCCTACCTCTCCGCCGTCTACATGGCGGGAGACGCGGCGCGCCAGGGGTCCGCGCGCCTCGCGGACGCCTTCCGGTCCCGCGGCCTCGCGGCCGGGTTGCTCGCAGGGGCCCTGGCCCTCGCCGGGCTCATAGTCCTGCGCTCTGACGCCACCCGGATCTACGACGGGCTCACCTCCGGCGCCGGCCTCGCGGCTGTCCTGGCCTCCGCCGCCGCGGGGGCGGCGGCGCTCTGGCTGCTCTGGGCGCGGCGCTACGAAGCGGCGCGCTACAGCGCCGCGCTCGCCGTCGCCGCGACCGTCGCCGGCTGGGGGATCGCGCAGAGTCCCATATTCCTTCCCGGTCTGACCATCGAGCAGGCGGCCGCGGGCCATTCGACCCTGGTCGCGCTGCTCGTCTCGATCGCCGCCGGCCTCGTGGTGCTCGTGCCCTCGCTGGTGCTGCTCTTCGGGCTGGTGCTGCGCGGGCGCTTCGACCCCGGCGCCGCCGCCTCCGCCGGGGAAGAGGGGGCCGCCTCCGGGGCGCCGCGGCTGCGCCTCGCGGTCCCGGTAGTCCTCGGGACGGCCGGCGCCGTCCTCACCGTCGCCTCCGACGGCGGCGTGACGCTTGCCCTCGGCGTGCTGGCCATGCTCGGGTTCATCGTCACCGGCTTCCTGGCCCTTGCCGGCGAGGGGGACGTTCGACCGTCCAGTTCGGTTGAATAAGCGCTGAATGCTCGGTGTAGCGGCACGCCTGGCGCTCGCAGCGGTCCTTGGGGGGGCGGCCCTGATGAAGCTCGCAAGCCCACGGTCCTCGGCCGCGGCGATGGGGGCGTTCGGGCTCGGCGGCTCGTCCCTGCGCTGGGTCTCCTGGGCGGGCCTGATCGCCGCGGAGCTGCTGCTCGCGGCGGGCGTCGCGGCCGGCTCCGACGCCGCCGCCTATCTCGCCGCCGCGCTGCTCGCGCTCTTCGGGTTCGCGCTCGTGGGGGCGATCCTGCGCGGCCGCGCCGGCGCCCCCTGCGCCTGCTTCGGCGCCCGCTCGACGATCTCCTGGACCGCGGTGGGGCGCAACTTCGCGCTGGCCGCCGCGTTCGCACTCGTGCCGGTGCTTCCCACCTCCACGCTGACCACGGACCAGTGGCTCGGGCTCGGCCTCGGGGTCGCCCTGCTCGCCTGCGCGGGCCTCCTGGCCGCCGTGCTCTCCCTCGCCCGCGAGGTCGGGATGCTGCGCCTGCGCATGGGCCCCGAGTCGGCGCTCGAGATCCCCGAGGAGGGGCCGCAGCTCGGCCACCGGGTCGAGCCGGCCCGGCTCTTCGACGCGACCGGGCGCGAGGAGCTCCTCCTCGCCGCCTTCACGTCTGACGGCTGCCACGTCTGCCGCACGGTGGAGCCGGCCCTTGCCCAGCTCGCCACTGACCCGATCCTCTCCGTCCGGGTCTTCGAGGAGGTCGCCGACGCAGCGGTCTGGAGGGAGCTCTCCGTGCCGGGCAGCCCCTTCGCGGTCGCCTTCGACCCCGACGGCACTGTCCTCGCGAAGGGCAGCTTCAACACCCTCGCCCAGCTCGAGAGCGTGCTGGCGACAGCGGAGCGCCGCCGCGCCGGCGCCCCGCACGGGGCGGTGACCGCCGGTGGCTGAGGCCGGGCGCCCGCCGCGGGCAGCCGCGGCGGCGGAGGAGGGCAGCGCGACAGAGCGGATCGCGCAGGAGACCTCCCGCCGCGGCTTCCTCTCCAAGGTCTCGAAGGCGATGCTGCTCGCCACCGGGGGGACGCTGGTGGCGGCCGCGGTGAAGCCGGGGGAGTCGGAGGCCTACCACTTCTGCGGCCACACCTACACGACCGGCTCCTGCCCGCACCCGACCGGCCTGCCCAGGGTCAGCGCGAAGGGCATGCCGCTGCGCGCCCGCGACGGCGTCGCGATCGACAACCTCGGCCGCCCGATCGACTCCGAGGGCCGCCCGCTCGACGAGCAGGGCCACCTCCTCCGCGACCTCGACGGCCGCCCGCTGCCGCCGGCGCCGCGCACGCCGGTCTGCCAGGAGGTGGAGCGGCGCTTCGGCTTCCACACCCAGCACGACGGGTCCTGGTACCGCTGCTGCGGCGGCCGCGTCCGCAAGCTGATGGATTGCTGCTCCTACAGCTCGCGGCGGATCAACGGCGACCAGGCGCTGACCGGCTACTGCTACTCGGGCCGCAAGGTCTTCTGCGTCATGTACTACCAGACCAAGGTCCCATGCTGAGAGGGACTGCTTGACCGGGGTCGAGCTCGCCCTCGCCGTTGCGGCGCTGCTGATCGGGCTGACCGGGGCCTGGTCGCCATGCGGTTTCTCGATGGTCGAGACGATCGGCCCCAGCGGGCACACCGGCGGGGCCCGCACCACCGCGGCCGCGCTGGCCGCCTTCGTCCCCGGCGCGCTCGCCGGCGGGGTTGCGACATTCGCCTCGCTCGCCGCGCTCGGCGACCTCGTGCACGGCGCCGGCGGCCGCCTCGCCTACGCGGCGGCGGCGCTGATCGCGGTGCTCGCCGCTCTCGCGGAGGCGCGCGGGATGCCGATCGTCCCCCAGGTCCGGCGCCAGCTGCCCGAGCACTGGCGGCGGGTGATGCCGATGCCGGTCGCGGCCTTCCTCTACGGGATCCTGCTCGGGCTCGGCTTCACCACCTTCGTCCTCAGCTTCGGCGTCTGGGCACTGGCCGGGATCAGCTTCGCGATCGGCGATCCGCTGGCCGGGGTGGCGATCGGCCTCGCCTTCGGCGCCGGGCGCGCGATCCCGGTCCTGGCTCTCGCCCCCGTCTGCGAGCGCCCCAGCGGCGTCAGGGCTACGGAGGCGATGACGATGCGCCCCGCCCTCTACCGCGGCGCCCGCCTCGGTGACGCGACCGCGTTGGCGCTCTGCGCGGTGCTGATGGTCGTCGCGGTTCCGGCCGGAGCCGCGGAGCCCGCGGCGCTCGGGGCGGGGGACCCCTCGGTGAGCGGCCGCGACATGGTCTTCGAGCGCACCGACGGCGCCGCGATCCTGCGCTCAGGCGGCAAGAGCAGCAGGCTGCCGGGCACCGAGCCGGCGATCGGCGGGCCCTGGATCGCCGTGCGCGAGGGCGGCGCGATCGCGCTGCTGCAGAAGAAGAACCTGCGCGAGCGGGCGCGGCTGAGCGCCGCCCCGGACGCGATCGCGGTGTCCCGCTACTGGCTCGCCTACCGCACACGCGAGAACGGAGTGGACGTGATCCGCGCCAGCCGCATCGGCAGCGGCAGCCTCGGCCCAAGCGGCGGTGTGGGCAGCGGAGCGTCCGCCTCCACCGTGCTGACGCCGCCCGGGGTGGTCGCGAGGGCCGCGCGGGGGGCGGCGCTGGGGCGGCCCAGCCTGTTCAAGAGCACTCTCCTCTACGGCCGCTCCAGCCAGCGCGCCAGCAGCATCGTGCAGACGGTCCTCGGCAAGGGGCGCAAGTCGGTTCTGATCGGCTCCCACCAGTGGCTCGTCTCCAGCCCCTCGATCCGGCGGCGGGCCTTCGTCTACGTTCGCACGACCAACGAGCGCCAGCAGCTGCGGCTGCGCAAGATGGGGGCGAAGGGGCGCGGCAAGGTGATCTACGCGCTGCCCGCGACCTCGATCCGCGACAAGGACCACGACCCCGGTCACCACCGCCTGCCTACCCGCATCCCCCCGCCGGACCGGCGTCGCACCCAGGCGATCATGTGGTCGACCGCGCTGGCCGCGAACAGCGCCTACGTGACGCTGCTGCGCCAGGCGGACGGCAGGCGCTCCGCCCGCATCGTCAGGGTCGGCCGCTGAGCGCTCCGGAGGAGCCGCTCAGCGCGGTGGCGTGAGCGCGGTGACCGGGACGTCGCGGGCGCCGATCGCCCGGTAGAAGCTGGCGCTCGGCTTGACGATCAGCCAGCGCCCGTCGGCGCGGCGCAGGTAGACGACGTCGTCCTCGATCGAGGGCTCGCGCCCCGCGGCGAAGCGGTGGACGACCGTGCCGGTGAAGCGTCCGTCGCCGCCGCGCACGAGGACCACGGTGTCGGCGTCCACCAGGCGCGTGCCGAGCCAGCGGGGCGAGCCGGAGTTCCCATGGTGGCCGATCGAGGCGGTGAGGGTGGCCGCGCAGGTGCCGCGATGGACCGGCAGCTTCACTCCCTCGAATGCCCCCGGGGCGAAGAGCCGGCAGAGCGCGGCGCCGTCGTCCGCGTCGAGTGCGGCGATGTAGCTCTTCACGGTGCGCTCGATCCGCTGGCGGTCCGTGGCGGTCGGCGGGCGGACACCGCCCTGCCCGGCGCCCCCTGGCTTGTCGTGGATCGCATCGTCGGGAGCGGGTCCGCGCGTGTCCCCGGCGCTCTGCGGGGCGGTGGAGGAGCCCGCCTCGGGCGGCGAGGTCTGCGGCGCGCCGGTCGCCGCGGGCGTCGTCGTCGTCGTCGTGCCCTCGTCGTCGCCGCAGCCGGAGAGCAGCAACCCGCCCGCGAGGAGGCAGGCCGCGGCGAGGGCGGCGCCCCGGCGCCGGTGGTCGGTCCCGCTCATCGGCACCATCTTTGCGAAATCGGCGGCAGCGGTGCCGCCGGGGCCCTGATCCGGTCGTCCGGACCGGGCCCTAGATTGGGCGGTGTTCGGCAAGTGCGAGAGAGGGCCGCGAAATCGAATCCGCTGCTAGCCTGACCGGCCCCGGCCGGGGTGAGGCCGGGACTCCTCGGCCCATGCATCTCAAGCCCGTACCGGACCCCGTCCCGCCTCCTGATCCGGGGCACGAGGCCTCGATCGAAGAGCTCGAGCGCCAGGCCACCGTGCTGCGCATCAACTGCGTGCGCATGCTCGCGGTCGCCAAGTCGGGCCACCTCGACTCCTCGCTGTCGGCGGCGGACATCGTCGCCGCGCTCTACTTCCGCGTGCTTCGCCACGACCCCTCGGACCCGCGCTGGCCCGAGCGCGACCGCTTCGTCCTCTGCAAGGGCCACGCGGCGCCGATCCAGTACGCGGCGCTCGCCCAGCACGGCTACTTCCCGCACGAGGACCTGATGGGCGTGCGCAAGATCGGCTCCCACCTGCAGGGCCACCCGGACATGAACCGCACCCCGGGGGTGGAGGTCTCGACCGGCTCGCTCGGGCAGGGCCTCTCGATGTGCGTCGGCATCTGCCTCGCGCTCCGCCTCGACGGCCTCAGCGAGACCGCACGGGTCTTCGGGGTGCTCTCCGATGGGGATTGCCAGGAGGGCGAGACCTGGGAGGGTGCCGCGGCGGCCGCCCACTTCGACATCCCGAACATCACCGCGATCGTCGACTACAACCACCTGCAGACCGACGGCACGACGGAAGAGGTGATGGACACCGGCGACGTGCGGGCGAAGTTCGAGGCCTTCGGCTGGGACGCGGTCGAGATCGACGGGCACGACATGGGGGCGATCGTGGAGGCGCTGGAGCGCAGCCGCACGCTGCGCCGCCCCGCGGCGATCGTCTGCCAGACGCGCAAGGGGCGCGGCGTCTCCTTCATGGAGGGGCGCTTCGGCTTCCACGGCAAGCCGCCGAGCCAGGAGCAGGCCGAGGAGGCGCTCGAGGAGCTCGAGGGCCGGCTCGACGAGCAGACCGAGGCGCTGCGGGCGCGCAGCGAGACTCCCGATGCCTGAGGCGAAGACCGAGCCGATCGCGACCCGCCAGGCCTACGGCGACGCCCTGGTGGCGCTGGGCGAGGACCACGAGGAGGTCGTCGCGCTGGATGCCGACCTCGCCGTCTCGACCCAGTCGATCAAATTCGGCAAGCGGTTCCCGGAGCGCTTCTTCAACTGCGGCGCCGCCGAGGCGGGGATGATGTCGATGGCCTGTGGCCTCGCCGCCACCGGCAAGGTTCCCTATGCCTCAACCTTCGCGATCTTCGCAACCGGGCGCGCCTACGACCAGATCAGGCTCGGGATCGCCCACAACGAGCTCAAGGTGCGGATCGGTGCCAGCCATGGCGGTGTCTCCCTGGGTGAGGACGGCGCCTCCCACCAGATGATCGAGGACATCGCGCTGATGCGGGTGATGCCCCGCATGCAGGTGGTCGTCCCCGCGGATTACAACCAGGCCTACCGCGCCGTGATCGAGTCCTACGAGCGCTTCGAGGCCCCGATGTACCTGCGCTTCGGCCGGCCCTCGACGCCGATCGTCTACGAGGAGATTCCGGAGACGCTGGGGCGCGGGGTGGACGTGCTGCGCGAGGGCAAGGACATCTCGATCTTCGCCTGCGGCCACATGGTCTGGCGGGCACTCGACGCCGCCGAGACCCTGTCCCGCGAGGACGGGGTGGAGGCGGAGGTCGTCAACGTCTCGATCATCAAGCCGCTCTACTCGGAGACGGTGATCGAGTCCCTGGCCAAGACCGGGGTGGGGGTCACCGCGGAGGAGCATCGCGTCGTGGGCGGCCTCGGAGACGCGATCCGCGAGGCTGCCGCCGAGCAGCACCCGGTGCCGGTCTTCGCGCTGGGGATGGAGGACGAGTTCGGCGTCTCCGGCACCGCCGACGCCTGCATGGAGCACTTCGGTCTGACCGCGGCCGGTATCCTCGAGGCGGCCCGCGAGGCGCTCTTGAAGAAGCCGATCGTCTCGCACCCGCCCATCCATGGCGGGAACTGGCACTAGCGCTACCAAGAATCCGGTAGCGTTCGTCGAACCAGGGGAGCGCAACCTCAGCGAGAAGTGTGGGGTTGGCGCTTAACGCAGTAGACGTGCTTAGCCCCCCTTGAGGCCGGGTAGTCAGTCTGCCGATAGAGAGAACTGGTGACCGTAGAGATTCAGATAGGAATCGCCCTCGCCATCCTGGGCGCCGTCGGCACCAATCTCGGAGCCCTCTGCAAGCACCGGGGCGCCTGCAACGCACCGCTCGTTGACATCCGGCGGCCCGTGCAGACCCTGCGCCACCTGCTCGCCTCGCGCTGGTTCGTGATCGGCGCGACGGTCGCCGTTGCCGCCGGGCTGCTCCACTTCGCCGCGATCGCGATGGCGCCGCTCTCGCTGGTCCAGGCCGTGCTGGCGGGTGGGGTCGTCCTGCTCGCCGTGATCGCGGAGCGCTTCTTCGGCTACCCGGTCGGGACGCGCCAGTGGTGGGCTGTCTCGCTCAGCGCCGCCGGGCTGGTCCTCCTGGCGCTCACCTTCCCGGCGCTGCACGGCACGCACTCGCGCTTCGCCGCCTCCGGCATGGTCGCCTTCGAGGGCGGGCTGATGATCATCTCGATCCTGCTGGTGCTCGGCCCCCGCAGGGCGAAGTTCGCCGAGCACCGCGGCGTCCTCTTCGGCGCCGCCGCCGGCACCCTCTTCGGCCTCTCGGACGTCACCGTCAAGGCCCTGACCGGCGAGATGGCGAGCGGCCCGCTCGCGGTCCTCGCCAGCCCGTGGCTGATCGTCGCGGTGACCGCCGGCATCCTCGCCCAGTACACCGCCGTCCGCGCCCTGCAGGAGGGAGACGCGGTCCCCGTGATCGCCCTCACCGGTCTCGCCGCCAACGTCTCCAACATCGCCGGCGGCGTGATCGTCTTCGGCGACCCGCTCGCCGGCAGCCCCTTCGGCATCTGCCTGCAGGCGCTTGCCTTCGCGATGATCTGCGCCGCCGCCCTGCTGGCCCCGACGCCGGTCAGCCGCCAGCCCGCGTAGCAACCCGGCTGGGTGCATGGGGAACTGCAAGCGTTCCCAAACATTTCTCTAAGATGCCGCTCACTTGAGACGGGCGGGGCGTTGCGCGTGGCCAGGCGCGAAGGACTCCTCGTTGCCCCGCAGAAGCAACCCGAGCATGGCGCGACTGAGAAAGCGAAGCAAGGAACCGGCGCCGGAGGCGCCCCAGCAGGCGCGCCCGCGGCGCGGCGGCGCCGCGATCATCGCGCTCGAGGACGTGACCAAGGTCTACCCGGGCGGCCACCTCGCCCTGGAGCGGGTCTCGCTCTCGATCGACCGCGGTGACTTCGTCTTCCTGGTCGGCCCGACCGGCTGCGGCAAGTCGACCCTGATCAAGCTGCTGATCCGCGAGCTCGACCCCACCGAGGGCGCGGTGAAGATCGCCGGCCGCGAGATCGGAGGGCTGCCGGACAAGAAGATCCCTCAGCTGCGGCGCAACATCGGCACCGTGTTCCAGGACTTCAAGCTGCTCCCCAACCGCAATGTCTACGACAACGTCGCGTACGCGCTGCAGGTGATCGGGGCCAGCCGCGCGGAGATCCGCGAGAAGGTGCCGGAGACCCTGCGCCTGGTGGGACTCTCGACCAAGCTTCACAGCTACCCGGACCAGCTCTCGGGGGGCGAGCAGCAGCGAGTCTCGATCGCGCGCGCCTTCGTCAACCACCCGCCGCTGCTCCTCGCCGACGAGCCGAGCGGGAACCTCGACCCGGTCACCTCGATCGGGATCATGCAGCTGCTCTACCGGATCAACAAGACCGGCACCACCGTCCTGGTCGTCACCCACGACCGCGAGATGGTGGACAAGATGCGCCGCCGGGTGATCGAGCTCTACGAGGGCCGGGTGGTGCGCGACGAGACCACCGGCGGCTACACCGAGGAGTCCACCAACGAGTTCGGCATGCGCATGCGCGCCGAGATGGGCGTGGGGGTCGAGGGGCAGACCAACGGCCATGACCGGGTGGATCCCTGATGGGCAGGCTCGTCTTCTTCATCCGCGAGGCCTTCCGCGCGCTGCGCCGCAACGCCGCGCCGAGCATGGCGGCAATCGTCACCACGATCGTCACCGTGATCCTGCTCGGCGTGCTCATCCCCGTCTTCCAGACGACGCAGGCGAAGAGCAACGAGGTGCGCCAGCAGCTCGAGCTGCGGGTCGCCGTCTTCGACGACGCGACCAAGGGCGACCTCAAATCGCTGCACGACAAGCTTGCGGCGATTCCGCACGTGCAGTCGGTCGGTTTCATCACCAAGAAGGAGGCGCTGAAGGAGCTGCGCGGCTTCCTCAAGGACGACACCAACCCGATCGCGGCCCTGAACGGCCACAACCCGCTGCCCGCCAACTTCGTGGTCCGCCCCGACGACGCCGCCAACCTCGACTCGATCAAGCAGGCGATCACGCCGCCCGGCCCGGACGGCAGCCCGAAGCCGATCTCCCCGGTGATCTCGGACGTCTTCGACCGCCAGGACGATCGTCAGAAGATCGAGCAGGTCACCGGCGCGCTGAAGATCGTGCTGACGATCATCACGGCGCTGCTCGTCGTCGCCTCCCTGATGCTGATCGGGAACACGATCCGGCTCTCGATCTACACCCGCCGCCGCGAGGTGGAGGTGATGCGGCTAGTCGGCGCCACCCGCTGGTTCATCCGCTGGCCCTTCATGATCGAAGGGGTCGTCGTCGGCTTCGTGGGAGGGCTGGTCGCCATACTGATCCTGTGGCTAGGCAAGGTGACGATCGTGGACCCGCTCTCCAGCGACTTTGCGCTGCTGCGCGCGCAGGACTCGATCCCCTTCACGACCCTGGTCGCGATTCTCTTCGCCGCCGCCGTGCTGGTCTCCGCGATCGGCTCCGGAATCACGCTTCGCCGGTTCCTCCGGGTCTGACCGCCGCATGAACGCTGCTCGTGTGGCCGCCCTCGCGGCGGCGCTGATAGCCGTGCTCTGCGCGGGCATCTGGCTCGGTGGGCACCCCGCCCATCTGCCGCAGCCCCTGCGCGATGCCTTCGTCGACGAGTCGGTGACGATCAGCGGCGAGGCGGCGGAGGTGATCGACGCGAACTACTGGCGCGCCGTCCCGCGTGACGAGCTCAACGACGCCGCCCTCAACGGCATGGTGGCGAAGCTCCGCAAGCGCTACCACGACCGCTTCTCCCATTACTTCAACCCTGACGACCTGAAGCGCTTCAACGAATCGATCACCGGCAGCTTCTCCGGGGTCGGGCTGACCGTGAGCGAGGTGAAGAGGGGACTGCGGGTCGCGCGGGTGCTCCCCGGCACGCCGGCCCAGCGCGCCGGGATCGGCGTCGGCGACGTGATCGTCTCCGTCAACGGCAAATCGATCGCCGGGGAGGACTCCGACATCGCCACCGCCAAGATCAAGGGCAAGGCGGGCACCACGGTGAAGATCGGGGTGCTCCGCCCCTCGACCGGCAGGACGCGCGGGGTGCGGCTGACCCGAGAGGAGATCGAGGTTCCGATCACGATCAGCCGGGTCCGCGAGGTGAACGGGCGCAAGCTCGGCTACGTGGAGCTGGCGACCTTCACCGAGGGCTCGCACGACCTGCTCCGCCAGGCGGTGGAGAAGGCGCGCAGGCGCGGCGCGGAAGGGATCGTGCTCGACCTGCGCGGCAACGGCGGCGGCCTGCTGAAGGAGGCGGTTCTGACCGCGAGCATCTTCCTCCCGGAGGACGAGGTGGTGGTGAGCACGGAGTCGCGCACCCAGGGCAGGGCCGTCTACAAGAGCACCGGCGGGAACCTGCCTCCCTTCCCGGTCGTGGTGCTGATCAACCGCGACACCGCCTCGGCGGCGGAGATCCTCACCTCCGCCCTGGCCGACGACGCCGGAGCGAAGGTGGTCGGCACCCGCTCCTTCGGCAAGGGGGTCTTCCAGCAGGTGATCGACCTCTCCAACGGCGGGGCCCTCGACCTCACGATCGGGGAGTACTTCACCGCCGACGGGACCTCGCTGGCGGGCAAGGGCATCAAGCCTGACGTGCGGGCTCTCGACGATCCGAAGACGAAGCCCGACGAGGCCCTGCGCCGTGCCTTCGCCGTCCTGGCCGGCGAGCTGGCGCACGGGCAGGGCGAGCCGGCGCCCGCGGGAGGTTGAGCCCGCGGGCCGAGCGCGGCGGTGGGGCAACCCGCAGCGTCGGCGTGATCGAGCGCCGCGGCCGCTTTCTGGTCGCGGAGCCGCTCTTCGAGCAGGGACCGCAGGTCGCGGTGGACAGGGGCGCCCGCAATTTCGCCGGGCGAATCGCGCTGGTCGAGTTCGGGCGCGGCCGGGCGCGGGCGCTTCGCGACCTCGGCTCGCCGCGGCGGGCCAGCGACGTCGTCGGCGCACTGCTCTGGGACCGGCTCGAGCGGCGCGGCTTCCCGGCCCGCCTGCAAGAAGCGGCCGGTGAGGCGGCCGCCCGCGTGCAGGGGCGCCCCGGGAGCCGCCGCGACCTCGCGGAGCTGCCGACCTTCACGGTGGACCCGGCA
>Ga0075421_100009763_pt1 | contig 11833 bp, 19 predicted proteins | sample SoiMetdeltSBSDD5_FD_75292 | JGI IMG/M metagenome (GOLD analysis project Ga0075421, IMG submission 75292) | Bulk soil microbial communities from a Populus tree surrounding site in Tennessee, USA - Soil MetaG P. deltoides SBSDD5 | ecosystem: Environmental > Terrestrial > Soil > Tree plantation...
GGTCTCGGCCGCGGCATCCTCGGCCAGCGGCCCACCAAGCGTGGCCAAATACCGCAGCAGGATCGGCTGAATGCTCCGGAACAAGTCCACGAAGGCCGCCTCGTCACCGGCCTGCGCGGCAGCCAGTCGCTGCTCAAACTCGTCCATCACTCCCCACCCGATACGGTGCAGACCGACCATCCTGGCCCCGAACACACCCATCGGCAACCCTCGTCCGATCGGAACCCACCCGGATCGTCAGCAGAAAGTCAGCAACCGCCCCACCACGCCCAGACAACACACGGCACCCATCGACACTCAGACCCGCGTCAGACCAGGCCCCCGGTGCCGCTTGCCATCATGCGCCACAACCGGACCGCGTTCACACCGAAGAGGTCAGGGGATAAACGTGGCTGGCGATCACGGTTGCGGCGTTGACGGCGAGCAGTTCCCGCAAGTCTTCGTCGGTCAACACCCAGCGGCTCTTCACAGTTCCTCACCCCGCCCGCTTCGCATCTCCAGGCTAAGCCACTCGGGCCGATCTGGACATTCGCCATATCGCGTACGCAGATCAACGCCGGGGGTCGGGTTCGAGAGCGGCTCGGTGACGGATCCCCAGGCCGGCCGGGCGCTGAGACCCAGGCACGTCTCAGGCACAAACACTCGGCAGCGGCGGTGCACAGCTGGACATAGCTGGATCAAGAGCGCCACCGAGCGGGGGGATCGCCGCTGGTCACAGACGGGATTCGGGCTTGTGTCGCTGGTGGTGGCAGGTGTCGGATTCGAACCAACGAAGGCATCGCCGACGGTTTTACAGACCGCAACACCGACCCCGCTCCGCCACCAACCCACTTCGGGCAGCCACCGCTCCAGCCGGGCCATTAACGCCGTCACGTCCAGGTCACTCCAGGCCGTGACTGGCCGGACAAGCAGACGAGATCAGCGGCGTCGACACTCCCTTGGCCCGCTTCCCAAGCTGACAGTGCGGCTTCGATTCCCGTCACCCGCACCACCAGCAAAGCCACAGGTCAGAGGCACAGCCCTCCCCTCGCAGACCTGAAACGCCGCGGCCTCGGTTGAGTTGGGCGTCGTCCCAACGCGTTTCGTCGCTCATCGGCCGCATGGGGGATGGAGAATCCACGCTGTCATGTCGGGTGAATAGTCAACGCCTTGGCCCCCGTATGCTCCCGGAGGCAACGGGTCCCGTCTGATGGCGACGACCCGGCCGTCGTGGACATACACGACGGGGCCGGATTCACGGGCGGCAGACCGGTTTCCTTGTCCGCGGTCGTCGGGTTGGGCGTCTGCGGCGATGGGCGCGACCGGCAGGATTGCGCTGAGGAGAACCGCCGACCCTGCCGCGGTGGCCGTTCGCCAGATGGAGTGTGGCTTCCGATTCATGATTGTCACCTTTTCTGCGAGGCCTATCCAGGACTACCCATCCACGGTGCGCCCCGCGACGGGCTGCGTCCGCCTCAGATGAGGCACAGCGAACGGGGCATCTGCGGCACTAGGCTGGATGGATGGCAGGCGGGGAGGTGGTGGACCACCGCTCGTTTCTCGGCAGGCTCGAACCGGCCGATCGAGAGTTCCTGCTGCGGGTCGGTCATCCGAAGCGCTTCCGCAAGGGAGCGAGGATCATCGTCCAGGGTGACCACAGTGACAACGTCTTCCTCACTCTTTCGGGTCTGGTCAAGGTCACCCTGGACACGCTGAATGGTCGCGAGATCGTGTTGTCCGTCCTGGGGGCGGGCGATCTTCTGGGCGAGTTCGAGGTGATCGAAGCAAGGCCGCAGCGGGCGGCGGGCAATGTCGCTGTGCTGCCCGTCGAGTGCCGCGTGATCCCGGGCGACGAGTTTATGACTGTCCTCGAGACGCATCCGAAGATGTTGCTGGCGCTGATGCGCGTCATCATGAGCCGGTTGGGGGCGGCCGATCGCCGTCGCGAGGCCTCGGCCTCGATGGGAGTCTCGCGCAGCCTCGCCAGTTTCCTGGTCGAGCTGGTCGATCGCTACGGCACCTCCGACGGATCAGTGATCGACATCAGCATCCATCTGACTCAGGAGGAGTTTGCCAGCCTGATGTCCACTTCGCGAGACTCGGCCGTCCGTGGACTCAGCACGTTGCGGACCAGAGGGCTGATCGCAACCCGCCGGCGTCAGATCGTGGTGACCGACCTTGACGGACTACGACACTACGCATCAGGAATGGCCACGGCGCGTCACGATTGACTCGGGCAGGCCGACACCGTGGCCGACCAATCGCTGCCCGAGTCACTCGACGCCGAGCCAGACAACACATGGGAATCGTCACCGCACGAAGGCCGTGATCGTCGGCAGAAAGTCGGCGACGTCTTTGTGGTCGAGGAGCCACGAGCCGCAACCGTCGACACCAGCCCCGCCTGGATCGACCATGCAGGACATCGGTTGACACCGCCTAATGGCGATGGACAGCGTTCGCAACGAGGGGGTCAGGGGTTCAAATCCCCTCAGCTCCACCACCCAACACCGCAGGTCAGCGGGGACCCCCGTCCTCATCACCGTCTGACTCCGCATCGTCATCGAAGCTCGGCGAACAGCCCACCGACGCGGGATCCAGCTCGCGCTGGTGCGTGTACAGGTCGTGGAACCGCAGTCCGCCAGCCGCCCTGCGAGCGTTCCGTGGCGGCCCGGGGCTCCACCCCGCCATACTCCGATCGGTGAAGCTCGATCGGCGGACCCGGCGCGGGATTCTCATCTCAGCCCTCCCGATCCCCGTGGCGGGTTTCGTGCTGGGACTGTTGAGTGGGCACGTCAGCGGCGCTGTGTGGTCGGCCATTACCGCAGCGGTTGCTGTCTGGCTCATCATCCGACTACGGCCTGCCAGGGAACGGCGGCAGGAACCGACAGCGCCTGAGGATGACCCTTGGGCTTCCTTTCACGTGCTCGGAGTCGGACTCGTATTTCTCGGAGTCGGCACGGTGTTGGCCATCGTCGCGGTCCAATCCAGCTCCGGCGGAGAGCTAGCCTTCCTCCTCGCACTGACCATGGTCGTTCTCTTCGCCGGCGTCGTCGTCGTGGCCGGCGCCATACTGATGATGATCACGCCCCCTTCTTCCGAGATCGATACATCCGACACCCCTGCGCAGGACCGACCGAATCCGGATGCTCGTGAGCTACGGCCGCCGGAGGATCACTAACCAGACGCCCAATGTGTCCTCGGCAGAAACTCGGCAGCGTCGAGGCGATCGAGGCATGACATGGCGCCAACCCGCATGCCAGCTCGCCCGAGTCAAGCGAGCGCACGCCGAGGCCCCGCCCCCTGCGCACCAGTCTTCGGCCTCTGTTCCGCGCATCAAGGGCGCTCCTGCGTCGCGTCGCTTCGTGATCGGCAAGCCGACCCTTGACCCGCTCCTTTCCGGCCTAGGAACCGGCAGCTAGGTGGAGCAGGGCCAGATGTGGCCGGGGGAGCACGGATCGCGGCAGCTCAGCACATTCCGCTGGGTCGATATCAGCGCAGTGAGCTGAACGCGGCCCGCAGTTCGGTGGCGAAGAGCTCTGGCTCCTCCCAGGCCGCGAAGTGGCCACCTCTGTCGACCTCGTTGAAGTAGGCAAGTCCGGGATAGGCCACCTCAACCCAGCTGCGCGGGACCGCGAAGATCTCGCCCGGGAACGTGGTGAAGGCCACCGGGACCGAGACTGGCGGAGGAGCCTGGCCGGACGCATGGGCCGCGGCCAGGAACCGTCCGAATTCCCAGTACCAACGGGCGGCCGACGCGCCGGTCCCCGTCAGCCAGTACAGCGTGATGTTGTCGAGGATGTGGTCCCGGGTGAGATTTCCTACCGGCTCGCCGTCGACGAACGCGCGGGAGATCTTGTAGTAGCTGTCCGTGTCGTGATCGAGCATCCAGGCCGCCAGGCCGACGGGTGAATCCAGCAGGGAGTAGCCGACCGTCTGCGGTCTAGTGGATTGCTCCAGGAAGTAGCCGAAGCCGTCGGTGGTGAACGTGTCGAGCGCAGCGTGCGCGGCGCGCTCCTGCTCGGTCTCCGCCGGCAGGTGGTCCTTGAGATCGATCGCCAGGGCGAGCAAGTTGACGTGAATGCCGAGCAATCCTTCGGGCGCGATGCGGCCCATCGCATCCGTGACGGCGGCGCCCACGTCGCCCCCTTGGGCGACGTAGCGCGTGTAGCCGAGACGGTTCATGAGCTCCGCCCAGGCATTTGCGATTCGGCCGTTCTCCCAGCCGAGCTCGGTTGGCTCCCCCGAGAAGCCGTATCCAGGTAAGGACGGCAGCACCAGGTGGAATGCGTCATCGGGAGTGCCGCCGTGCCCGACTGGGTCGATCAGCGGGCCGACGGTCTCCATCAGTTCGACGACCGAGCCGGGCCAACCGTGCGTCATGATCAGCGGCAACGCGTTCTCATGCGGCGACTTGACATGGATGAAGTGGATCTCGACCCCGTCGATCTCGGTCATGTACTGCGGCAGCGCGTTCAGTCGCGTCTCACATCTGCGCCAGTCATACTCATTCGCCCAGTAGCGGGCCAACTCCTGCAGGGTCGCCAGTTGCACCCCCTGCGACCGGTCCCCCACAAGTTCCCTGCCTGGCCATCGTGTCGCCGCGATCCGCCGGCGCAAGTCGTCAAGCTGCTCATCGGGAACCTCGATTTGAAACGACCCAAATTCGGTCGCGGGGTCGACGGTGGTGCTCATGACGCCTCCTTGGCGCAGCGACCTGAACGCACCACGAATCTCGGTCGAGAAGAGGTCCGGCTCGCGCCAGGCCGCAATGTGGTTGTCTCCCAGCCCGTAGCCACGCAATGGATGAACGGAGCAGGTAAGGGGAGGACTCCAGATGACGCGTGGTTACGCATCTCGACGGGCGAGGGTGCACACCGACGGATAGCCGCTGTGCCTACCACGAGGATGCAACACGATGAACGGCTGCCCAAGAGGCGAAGGTCCCGGCCCCGGCATGGCGACAAGACGGCGCTGGCTGGTCCAATGATCCGTCTGGAGTGAGGATCGGGCAGCGAAAGGGCATCGAAGCCCTCCGCGTGAAGACAGGCGAGATCACAGCAGTCCCCAACACCCCAGCGTGAATCAGACAAGAAGTGCTGCCATCGGCACCTGTCGGCAACGGAGAATCACGTTCGCAACGAGGGGGTCAGGGTTCAAATCCCCTCAGCTCCACCCGACCGACGTCCCAGGTCAGTTGATCGGGGCGACAGGAAATCTCGGGCGAGCAAGGTGCCTGGCTCAACTATTGGTTGAGCCCGCCGTATCTGTTGCGTGTGTCGGGCGGCGGGCGTCCCGTGTCGACTGGCTGGATCTTTCCGCAAACGCGGCACTGGTGGTGTGCCCCGGCCACGTCACCGCTGACTGGCCCCCACAGATGCCAGCCGATCCGGCATCGAATGGTCTCGAACATCCTCATGATGCACTTCCTCGGCGGCGAGTGATTTCGTGGTCCCCGCCACCTTCACCGTGGACCACACCGAGTTTCGACACATGGGTCTAACGTCCCGAGACCTCGAAACCGGGCAGCAGACCGTTTCACCCTCCGGCAGCGACCGGTGGGTATCTGGCGGCGGTATAGGTAGCGGCCGACACGCGACGATGGCTGCGAGCGGCAATGGAATGGAGGGGCTCAGGTTGCCGTGTCAGGGTCGAGTTCGCATGCTGGGCGGATGCCAGACGTGCAGATCCGTGACTTACGCATTGACGGTCCTGATGGGAACGAGATCGCAGCGGTAACTGCCCTTGCGCGAGGGGAGGGTTGGCCGACTTTCGCCGATCCCGCTCTCCTTCGCCGGCTCGCCGCAGCACCCGGCACTGTCACATTGGTCGCCATCACACCAGGCGCGCCGGCCCCGGGCATCGTTGGCTTCGCCCACGCGCTCACCAACGGGCACCATGCCTACCTCTCGGTGGTGGCAGTCGACTCCACGATGCGGGGACAGGGCGTCGGACGTCAGCTCGTGGCCGCCATCTTCGAGACCAGTGGAGTCGAACGACTTGACCTGCTATCCGGCCCCGAGAGCGAGGGCTTTTACGACCGCCTCCCCAACCGCCAGATGACGGGTTACCGACTCTTCCCCGCATAGGACGTCACCGTCGTAGGCCCGACCGCGGCTGGCGCTAGGACGCGCCACCCGACACGGCAGGTCCTAAACCCCGTGGAGTCAGTGCGCGCTTGGCTGGTTGGATCCTGATGGTGTCTGATTCCTCTGATCCGGTGACTGGCCGTGCCATGGGCGGGCGCGAGCTCGCCCGGCAGTTCCATGCCGATGTCGTAGCGCCGTTGCTCACCCGGGCCATGCCCCGGCTTCGGTACGCGGCCGGAAGGCTCGGCTCGGGATCGGACGTGCTTGGCCTCGACGACGCGATGAGCCATGACCATGACTGGGGATGTCGGCTGACACTGCTGGTGGTGGACGAGCCGGACAGCGATGCGGTGCCCCACGTCAACGCCCTGCTGGACCGCGAATTGCCGGAGTCCTACCAGGGATGGCCGGTCAGATTCCCGGTCTCTTGGGATCCCTCGCTGTCGCACCAGGTCGAGGTCGCGACGGTGAGGGGCTTTGCGGCGAGCCGGCTGGGCGTGGACCCGACGGGTCTGTCGGTACCGGAGTGGCTGACATTGACCGGTCACAGTGTGCTCGAGGTGATCGCCGGACCGGTGTTCATAGACCAGACCGCTGAACTCGCGGACGTACGCGCGGCGCTGCGCTGGTACCCACCGGACATCGAGCGGTACGTGCTTGCGGCCGGCTGGCAGCGTCTGTCCGACGAGATGCCGATGGTCGGCCGCACGGCCGAGCGGGGTGATGAGTTCGGCTCCAGGTTGCTGAGCGCACGGTTGGCTGGCGATCTGATCTGGCCGGCGTTCGCGCTGTCGCGTCGATGGCCGCCGTATGCGAAGTGGCGAGGCTCGCATTCCAAGGCCTTGCCGTGGCAGCGGACCTCGCCGACCCACTCGCAGAGGCCGCGACAGCCCCTGACTGGCGCGATCGTGAGAACGGACTGGCGGACGCCTGCGAGGTGTTGCTGAGTGCACAGCGCGAACGTGGACTTCCGGTCCCCGCGTCGACGGTGACGGCTTTCATGGATCGGCCCTACCGCACCGTCGATCAAGCGGTCCCGCAAGCGCTGCTCGCCGATGTCACCGATCCCGAAATCGCCAGGCTGCCTGCCTCGATCGGCGCGATCGATCAATGGGTCAGCAGCGTCGACCTCCTCGGCAACTCTGCCCACCGAACAGCACTTCGAACTGCCTATGAGCTGTGGGCCAATCCTGGCTGATCGAGTACGACGACAAGCCCGAACCCCTCTCGTAGAGTCCGAAGCCTCGTATTCCGATGAGAGGAGAGCGATGTCCCAGGCGCCTTCATTGACGGTCCGTACGGTGAACCACGACTGCGACGACGCGCACGAGATGGCGCGGTTCTACGGCGGCCTACTGGGCTGGGAGCCGACCGCGGTGGAGCCGGACTGGGTGCTGATGCGCGATCCGCAGGGCGGGACCGGGCTGTCGTTCCAGCGGACCGAGGGGTACGAGCGCCCGACCTGGCCGGAGGAGCCGAGCCGGCAACAGAAGATGATCCACCTCGATGTGAAGGTCAGTCCGGCCGATGCGGACGGGCCGGCGACAGATCCCGGAGCGGCCGAGCAGGCCGCCCTCGAACAGGCGGTGCGGCTTGCGCTGTCACGTGGCGGCACGCTGGCTGAGCCACAGGCGCGGTCGGACCTTCGTGTCGTTCTCGACCCGGCGGGTCATCCGCTGTGCCTGTTCCTGGTCTGAATCGGAGTCAGGCTGCCGCAGCTGTCGCCCGGTCGCCTCGGCTCCTAATCGCCGCCAAGCCGGCCATCGCCGCGGCGCCGAGGTGGAGCACCAATGCCAGACCGGCGAACGTCGCGACGGTTCCAGAGTTCTCGTCCAGTTGATGCGCCAGCTCGCTCCCGTCGAGGAGTGCGAAGCCGAGGCAGAACACGGCCGCGATCGCGTACACCTCGGGCCGTGGCCATCTCAGAACGGCACCGATCAGGGCCAGCGACACGGCGACCCCGAGCACGATGATCGGCGTGCTCTCGATGTCGATGCCACCGATGGTCTCTGACGTCTCCGAGTGACTCCCGGGCTCCACGCCCTCGGTCTGCCCGTGAGTCTCGTACGCCTCGCCGGAATGCGCCTGTTCGACGCTGGACTCCGAGTGTCCTTGGTTCTTCTCGATGGTCACGCCGATCACGAACGCCGCGGTGGCCAGCAGCATGATCATGGTGAACAGTGCCGCGAGGCGGCGGGTAGTGCTCACGGGTCCGACCGCTCCGGTGTCCCGGAGAGCTCGATGTCGACCGGACCGACGTCGGTGGCGCAGGCGTGACGCCGCGTCTGGCGTCGCCGATGCCACACCGCGAGCAGCGCTGCAATGCCGATGACGACGCCGAACACCACGCCGACGAACACGAAGGTGGCCACCGTCGCGGCGAAACCGGCGATGCCGAGGAACGCAAGCAGCGGCGGAGCACAACAGACCGCGCAGGCGGCCAGCCCCGCACCGACGAGATGGCGATCCTTGATTTGGCTCATCGGGTCGCCTGGACGCCCGCGATCTCGACGAACGACAGGGAGCAGCAGTCGCTCGTTGCGCACACCGTGATTTCGTCGCAGCCGGCGTCCAAGGCCTCCACGAGGTTCTGCCGGATCGTCTGCAGATCAGCGATGCGCTCGTCGATCTGCACGAGCTTCGATCGCGCCAGCACTTGCAGCCCCGGATCCACTTTGCTGCCGTGCCGATGCTGACCGGCAGCCAGCAGATCGGCCACCTCGTCGAGCGTGAATCCGAGACGTTGCGCGGCCTTGATGATGCGTACGACGGTCACCGCCTCGTACGGGTAGAGGCGATGGCCACCGGGGCTCCGAGTGGGCTCGGCGATCAGGCCACGACGCTCGTAGTAGCGCAGGGTCTGCTGGTTGACGCCGGCCGCCCGTGCGACCTCGCTGGTTCGGAGTGCCGTCGTCATCGGACGCCTCCGTCGAACGACTCGGCCCGCGTCACCAAGGCGTCGAGAACGTCGGCCCGCGAGGCCGGAACGGCGACTTCGATCGTGGTGGCGTCGTCGGTGCCGCTGACGGCGAAGCTGAAGAAGGAGCAGCATGACGTCTCCCGCTCGGTCAGATCCTGCGCGAGCGCGATCGTCTCCTCCCCGCTCAACAGCTCGATCAGTGCGCTGACAGGGCTCAGACGTTCGACACGTACGAGCCGCTCGGAGAACAACGCGTCGAACTCCGCGGCCCGCAGCGGCCGCTCGGCGGTCGGCAGGGTGCACGCGTCCTCGGCTACCCAGTCCAGTTGATCGGTCATCCGGCTTCTCCTTGCTGCGAGCCGCCGTCGGGACGGCGTACAGCAACGGTAAGCCTGTACCTAGGTACAAGATGCAAGCAGAATCCGGAGCGCCGGTCGGCTCACCAGGGATTGGGTTTGCGGCCCTTCTCCTTCTTCAGGGCGCCGAGGTTTCCCTGGCTGGGTTTCCCGGTGTTCTTCTTGTGCTGTTGCGCGATTGGCGTGTCACCCGCATATCGGCGCTGACGTACGGCGGCGACGGCCAGAAGCGCGACCAGCCCGCCCACGATGGCGATCACCAGGATCCAGTTCCACATCTCAACCACCTCGGCCTTCGAGGCGCGATCACACGTCACCTCAAGGTGGCGTCAGCGTAGATCGCGCAGTCTCGGTCGAGCAGGGTCGAAGGGCCCAGTGACGGGCTCCAGCCGCGTGGGTAAGAATTTGTTGGTACCAGCCAGAAGGAACGGAGTTATGGCACGATCTGACCCGCTATACCGACGAATTGCAGCCGATCTGAGGGAGGCGATCCGAACCGGAGAGCTACCCCCTGGCGGCCAGCTGCCGACCGAGCTCGAGCTCGGCCAGCGGTACCAGGTCTCGCGCAACACCGTCCGCCTCGCGCTGGCGATGCTGACGAACGAGGGTGCGATCACGAGTACGCCGGGACGGGGCACGTTCGTCCGCGACCAGGCGATCACGACGTACCACGCGAGTTGGGCCGAGGATCGCGATCGCCATGGCAGCGACAAGGCCGACGCGTACATCGCCGAGGTCGGCACGCAGGGCCGTACGGCGAGCTATCGCGACTTCGAGATCAGTGTGGTCGCCGCATCGACCGATCAGGCGCAGCGGCTCCATGTCGAGGAGGGCGACACCCTCGTCATGCGCGGTTTCCTGCGACTCGTCGACGGGGAGCCGTCGAGCATCCAGGACAGCTACTACCCGCTGGACATCGCGAACGAGTGTGGCCTGCTGCGACCGCATGACCTGCCCGAAGGGACCATTCGCGCGATGGCCGATCACGGGTACATCGAGGTCGGCTACGTGGACGAGCTGACGACCCGGATGCCGACCCCGGACGAGTCTCGACGCCTGGCGACCGGCATCGGGGCGCCTGTCCTCATGTACACGCGGACCACGTTCAGCAAGGACCGGCCGCTTCGACTGACGCTGACCACGTTCGCCGGCGATCGCAACCGCATCGTCTACGAGCTCGGCGATCTGACCGGCTACGACGCCGAGGCCACCCAGCCGCGATGATCATCGGGATTGCCACCAGGGCACATCTGGCCACCATCGTCGCGATGCGAGACGAGGCGAGCACCTGGTTGGCCGAGCGCGGGATCGACCAGTGGCGCAAACCCTGGCCCGATCACGACGCGATGGCGGACCGGATCGCGGCGAGCATCGACGCGGGGGAGACCTGGATGGTCCATGACGACTCCGAGGTGATCGGCACTGTCGCCATCGATCGGTACGCCGACCCCGACCTCTGGACGCAGGCCGAGCGCGCCGAGCGGGCTTGCTACCTGCACCGGTTGATCGTTCGCCGATCGCATGCCGGCGCCGGTGCCGTCATCCTGGATTGGGCGGACCACCGCGCCGCGCAGGAGCAGGCGCACTGGATCCGCATCGATGTGTGGGCCGACAACCCCGGCTTGCAGGAGTACTACCGCCGGCACCGATTCGCCTACCTCAGAACGAGCGGCCTGGCCGACTATCCGTCCGGCGCCCTGTTCCAGCGGCTGGTCAACCAATGGGCCGCGGCTCCGGCCAGGCTGCAGACCACGGAGCGGGCGCTGCCGAAGCTGACCTGGTGACTCACTGTCCTCCGTACTGATCGGCGTCACTCAGTATGGGCAAAGGCGTAGCGGTCGATTGGTCCGATCTGCGAGCATGGGCGGCCTGCCCGGCCGAATGGGGAGGCGAGCTGTGCGGCAGGCCCTCGCTCCGCTTCGCGAGCGGAACTTCGCGTGGTTCTTCGGATCGCAGTTCGTCAACATGTCGGGCTCGATGATGGCCGGTGTCGCGTTGGCATTCGCGATCTTGGAGGTCAGCGACTCGGCGAGCGCGATCGGACAGGTGCTCGCCGCGCGGACCATCCCGATGGTCGTCTTCATGCTGTGGGGCGGAGTGATCGCCGACCGGTTCTCCCGCGCACTGGTCATTCGGCTGTCCAACCTGATGAGCGCGCTGACCCAGGGCGCGGTGGCCTATCTCGTGCTGTCCGGCCAGGCCGAGCTCTGGATGATCATCGTCCTCGAGGCGATCAACGGGACCACGGCGGCGGTCAGCATGCCGGCCATGGAGGGCATGCTGCCTCAGCTGGTCCCCCGTGCTCAGCTGCAGCCCGCCAACGTCTTGGTCTCCATGTCCCGTGGCGTCCTGGCCGTCATCGGCCCGAGCACAGCCGCGCTCCTCGTCGTCACGGTCGGGCCCGGATGGGCGCTCGCGGTCGACGCCATGACCTGGCTCGTGGCCGCGGCGTTGATGGTTCGAGTGAGGATCCCGGCCCGCGAGCCTCGCGA
>Ga0075421_100009768_pt1 | contig 11830 bp, 7 predicted proteins | sample SoiMetdeltSBSDD5_FD_75292 | JGI IMG/M metagenome (GOLD analysis project Ga0075421, IMG submission 75292) | Bulk soil microbial communities from a Populus tree surrounding site in Tennessee, USA - Soil MetaG P. deltoides SBSDD5 | ecosystem: Environmental > Terrestrial > Soil > Tree plantation...
CCGTCCTGGTTCAGCACCACCGGGTAGAGGCGCGGGTTGGCAGCTACCACGGGAAAGCGATCCCGGGCCTGGCCATTCACGGTGACTTGCACGGTCGCCTCCGCCGCCCCCGCGATCTCGTACGGCACCTGCAAATTGATTTGATCGGCTTGCACGTAATAGAGCGGAGCGGGGACGCCGTTCACCGTTACGTTCACGCCAGGTCCCGACGTAGGCAGCTTGCCCGTGACCGGGTCGAATGCGAAGCTGATGCCGTTAATCGGCCCCAGGTTCGTGCCATAGAGTTCTAACAACTCCCCCGGCGCGACCACCTGTTGCACCGGCAAGAAGCCGGGCCCGAGCATCCACAACTCATTTGAATTGCCGGCGCTCGTGGAGCCGCCGAAAAAGAACGTCGTACCGCGATCGGCCGCGTAGCTGGACTCGTGGCGGCTACGTCCAACCGCCGGCGCGCCGTCAACCGCAGGCTGCTGCCATGTGTTAGTCGCCGCGTCCCATGCCCACGTGTCGTTGAGCGTCCCGCCACCGCTTCCGCCATACAGTAGAATCCGCGTACGCACATGGTCGAATGAAATCCCGAAGTGCTGGCGAGGTGCGGGACGGGTCGCGGGAGTGCGTTCGGTCCAGCGGTTGGTGTTGAGGTCGAACGACCATAAATCGCCGAGCGGGCAAGGTCCAAAGCCGCTCGCGCAGCCTCCGTAGAGCAACATCTGGCTATTCGCGGCGTCGTAGACCGCGTGGTGGAGGCAGCGCTTCAAGGGGCGTGTACCGGCGGGCGTGATGTTGCTCCACCGTTTGCTCGCCAAATCAAACGCCCAGGTGTCGTCGAAACGGCCCGCGTCGGTGAAGCCGTGCGAAATCACCATGCGGCCGCGCGCTTCGTCGAGGATCGCCGAGTGGCCGTAGCGGTCGCTTGGACCCGCTTCGTTCCCCGCCAACTGCTCCCAGGTGCCGGAGTCCAACTGAAATGCCCAGACGTCGCTGAAGAATCCGCCTGCTTGTCCGCCGAACAGGATGAGCCTGCGCCGGGGTGCATCGTGGAGTAGCGTATGACCAAAGCGCGCAGCGGGTTTCGAGCCGGCGGCCTGCACTTCTTCCCAGCGGCGTTGGGCGAGCGAATAGAACCACAGGTCGTTGCGGGCTGAGGTTTCCAGTCCCCCGAACATGTAGATGCGGCGGGTGGAGCCATCGTAGGCGATCGTGCCGTCCACGCGCGGCGACGGAGCCGCCCCGTCCGCCGGAAGACGCGTAAATGCAAGGGGTTGGGCAGCAGCGCCGACAACCCAAAGAATCACGAGAGGAATTTGTAGTCGCATATCCGCTAGATCCCTGGCCGGGACACAAAAATTCTTGCGCCCAGCGGGAATAAAGCGCGGACCGCCCGGCATTCTACCGGCGTATGGCAGCATATGCGGCGAGCGATACTAATGGAGGCCTCATTATGACCGAGGGCGCACCCGCTGCGCATCGCTTCGAAACCGAGGCGATGCCGCACCTCAACGACATATTCCGGACGGCCACTCGCGTTCTTGGCGAACGCGGGCGAGCCGAAGACGTGGTGCAGGAAGTCTACCTTCAGGCCTGGAAGTCGTTCGACCGGTTTGAGCCCGGCACCAACTGCCGCGCCTGGCTGTTCAAGATTCTGTTTCATTGCGTGAACCATCACCGGCGCAAGTGGTTCCGGTTTCCGCTGCTCAAGGAGAATGAAGAGTTCCTCGAGGCGAACCTCACGTACTCGCCGCCTGTGCCCGATCACCTGACCGACGAGGAGATCCTGGCGGCGCTCGAAAAGATTCCGGGCGATTTCCGGTCCGTTGTTTTGCTAGTCGATGTCGAAGAATTTGCGTATAAAGAGGCGGCAGATATTTTGCAGGTTCCGATTGGAACGGTCATGTCGCGATTGAGCCGGGGTAGACGGCTGCTACGGGAGCAACTAGTCGATGTGGCGCGCAGTTATGGAATTGCGCGCACCGTCGAGGAAGGACAAGGGGCATGAGCATGGAAATGAACATGAACGAGGAGGAAGCGAAGTTGCGACAACAGCTACAACGAGCGGTACGCAGCACGGAGGTTCCCCCGTATCTGGAAAACAAGATCCGCGCGGGCATTCGTGGATCCGAGGCGCGGCAGCTACTCCAGTTTCGCTATAGCTGGATGGCGGCCGCGGCGGCCCTTGCTTTGGCTGTATTTGGCGGAATCACCTACCAGCTTGGTCACCTCCGCCTGACGACGAGCTCGCAGGAATCCTACATCGCCTCCGTGTCGAATCATGTCTCATCGATTATGCGCGTGGGTCTGCGCGATCACCTGCACTGCTCTTTCTTCCGCAAGTTCCCCAAGGACGCGCCGAAGCTGGAGAACATCGAAAAGAACCTGAGCGAGCCGTATCGCGGGATGATTCCCATCGTGCGGAAACATGTGCCGGGCGACTTCCGCTTGATGATCACGCACGAATGCGGCTATCAGGGGCGCAAGTTCGTTCACCTGGCGCTGAAGCGCGATTCGCAATTGCTGTCGGTAGTGCTCGCGGTGAAGCAGGACGGTGAATCGTTTAAGACCGAAGAGCTGATTCCGGCACTTACAGAAGCGGGCATCCCCTTCTATCAATCCGGAGTGCAGCGTTTCCAGATCGCGGCCTTCGAAAGCGACCACCACTTGATCTACATCGTCTCGGATCTGTCGCAAGCGGAGAACATGCAGACGATGACGGCCATGGCGCCTGAACTGAAGGATTACCTGAACAAATTGACGCTGTAATTCGCATTCTCCCTCCGCGCGAGTATCAAAGGCCTTCCCCACGGGGAGGGCCTTTTTTGTTTTGGATGCGCGGAATAGCCACGCGCATGTCTGGTCTACATGCACGAGGCAAACATGCAGTTCACCAAAGAAGAGCAGCGATTGGAAGAGTCGCGCGAGCGCCGTGCACACTGGAAACGTTGGGGCCCCTACCTGAGCGAGCGCGCCTGGGGCACCGTGCGCGAGGACTATAGCGCCTACGGCACGGCGTGGGAGCACTTGCCACACGACCATGCGCGCTCCCGCGCCTACCGCTGGAACGAAGATGGTCTGGCGGGCATCAGCGACCGCCGCCAGCGAATCTGCTTCGCCATTGCCTTGTGGAACGGGCGCGACCCGATTTTGAAGGAACGCGCGTTCGGGCTCACGGGCAATGAAGGCAATCACGGCGAGGATGTGAAGGACTACTACTTCTATCTCGACAGCACGCCCACGCACTCGTACATGAAGTACCTCTACAAGTACCCGCAGGCTGAGTTTCCCTACGCGCGCCTCGTCGAGGAGAACCGCCGCCGCGGCAAGAATGAGCGTGAGTTCGAGCTAATGGACACAGGCGTGTTTGCCGAGAATCGCTACTTCGACGTGCACGTCGAATACGCCAAGGCCGCCTGCGAAGACATCCTCATCAAAGTAAGTGTCACGAATCACGGGCCGGAGGCGGCCGATCTCCATCTGCTGCCCACCATTTGGTTTCGCAATACATGGTCGTGGCGCAGAAACGCACGAAAGCCCCTACTGCGGCAAAGCGCGCCGGGCGTCATTGAACTCGAAGCAGTGCACGACGAGAAGCGCCACCTGCTGTGCGAAGGCGCGCCGGAGTTGCTGTTCACCGAGAACGAGACGAACACGCAGCGGCTATATGGCTATGACAACGACTCGCGCTATGCGAAGGACGGCATCAACGATTGCGTCGTGAATGGCGATGCCGACGCCGTGAATCCGGAACGCGTCGGCACGAAGGCGGCTGCACACTACCGGCAGCACGTGGGCGCGGGGCAGACCGCAACCGTCCGGCTGCGCTTGACGAACGCCGCGCTGGGCGCGGATGCGCTTGCGGGCGAGTTCGAAACCATCTTCGCCGCGCGCAAGTCCGAGGCCGACGAGTTCTACGCAAGGATTATCCCGAGCGATCTATCCGATGATGCGCGCAACGTGATGCGACAGTCGTTCGGCGGGCTGCTGTGGTCGAAGCAGTTCTATCACTACGTCGTGCGCGACTGGCTCGAAGGGGACGAGACAAATCCTCCGCCTCCGGGCGAGCGCAAGAGCGGGCGCAACAGCGAATGGGGCCACCTCTACAACTCCGACGTCATCTCGATGCCCGATAAATGGGAGTATCCGTGGTATGCCGCGTGGGACTTGGCGTTCCATTGCGTGCCGCTGGCGCTGGTCGATTCCGAGTTCGCCAAAGAGCAGCTCACGTTGATGGTGCGCGAGTGGTACATGCATCCCAACGGGCAGTTGCCGGCGTATGAGTGGGCCTTTGGCGATGTGAATCCGCCCGTGCATGCATGGGCCGCGTGGCGCGTTTACAAAATCGAAATGAAGCGCCGCGGCGTGGGCGACCGCGTATTCTTGCAGCGCATCTTCCACAAGCTGCTGCTGAACTTCACATGGTGGGTGAACCGCAAGGACGCCGAGGGGCGCAACGTATTTCAGGGTGGCTTCCTCGGGCTGGACAACATCGGCGTCTTCGACCGCAGCGCGCCGCTGCCCACGGGTGGCCATATCGAACAGGCAGACGGCACGGGCTGGATGGCGATGTACAGCTTGAACCTGCTGGCCATTGCGCTCGAGCTTGCCAAGGAAGATCCTTCTTACGAGGACGTGGCGAGCAAGTTCTGGGAGCACTTCCTATACATCGCTCACGCGATCAACCATCTGGGCCATGACGGCGCGAGTATGTGGGACGAGCGCGAGGGCTTCTTCTACGACGTGCTGCACTTGCCAAACGGCGATCACATGCCGTTGCGCGTACGTTCCATGGTGGGCTTGATTCCGCTGTTCGCGGTGGAGACGCTGGAACCAGCGATGATCGACCAACTGCCGGGATTCCGGCGGCGGTTGCAATGGTTCATCGAGAACCGCGCCGATCTCACCGAAAACGTCGCCTGCATGCACACCAAAGGCGAAGGCGAGCGGCGGCTGCTCTCCATTGTGGGCAGCGAGCAATTGAAGAGCATTCTGAAATTTATGCTCGATTCGAATGAATTCTTATCGTTGTACGGGATTCGTGCGTTGTCTCGCGTGCACAAGGAATGTCCCTATGTGCTGCCGGTGAACGGCCACGAGTACCGCGTCCGTTATGAGCCGGCCGAATCGAGCACCGGCTTGTTCGGCGGCAATTCGAACTGGCGCGGTCCGATCTGGTTTCCAGTGAACTACCTGCTCATCGAGTCGCTGCAGAAATTCCATCACTACCTGGGCGATAGCTTTCGAGTAGAGTGTCCGACAGGTTCGGGACAGATGATGACGTTGGCCGAAGTTGCGGCAGAGCTCTCGCGGCGCATGACACGCATCTTCCTGCGTAACGACGAAGGCTACCGACCGGTGCATGGCACGAATGGCGTATACAAGAGCGACCCGAATTGGAGCGACCTGGTGTTGTTCTACGAGTATTTCCATGGAGACGACGGCTCCGGCGTGGGCGCGAGTCATCAGACAGGTTGGACAGGCGTTGTGGCAAAACTGCTGCAGCAAAGTGGAGAATGACGATGCCGATGAATACGATTCGGATCAAGCGCGAAGTATGCGAGCGGCTGGAGCAGGCGCTCGGCCTCGAATGGCTGGAGACGAATGGATTGGGCGGCTTCGCCTCGTCGACCATCACGGGCACGAACACGCGGCGCTATCACGGCCTGTTGGTGGCGGCAACGAAGCCACCCGTGGGTCGTGTGGTCATGCTTTCGAAGCTCGAAGAGACACTCGTGGTAAATGGGCAGCATTACGGCCTGTCGGTAAACCTCTATCCGGGCGCGGTACATCCGCGCGGCCATGAGTATTTGCGCGAGTTCCGGATCGATCCGTTTCCGGTGGCAATTTATGAAGTGGCCGGCGTGACGCTAGAGAAGCGCGTCTTCCAAGTGCATGGCGAGAACACAACGGTGGTGGAGTACGAGTGGGTCGGCGGCTCAGCCCCGGAGTGCCTGCTTGAGTTACGTCCGTTGATCGCATTTCGCGATTACCACTCGACAACGCACGCCAACGGCGCGATCAACCGGAACTACAATGCGAGCGCGGGCCTGGTGCGGCTTGCGCCTTATGACGGCTTGCCGCCGATGTATCTCGCGCACAACGCCGCGGTGGTCGATGCCACCGGCGATTGGTATCACAACTTCGAGTATGCGCGCGAACGCGACCGCGGTTTGGATTTTCAGGAAGACCTGTTTCAGCCGCTTGTGCTGCGCTATGACTTGAGCGCACGCCGGACGGCAGTGTGCATTGCTTCGACGCAGCGGCAGGACGCGGCCTATGCGCATGCGCTGCGTACCCGCGAGATCGACCGGCGGGCGGCGGTGCTGGCGGCGGCGCCTTCCACGGAGCCGATTGTGGAGGAACTGACCGTAGCGGCCGATCAGTTCCTTGTCGAGCGCGGCGACGGGCACACGGTGATCGCGGGCTATCCATGGTTCAGCGACTGGGGCCGCGACACGATGATCGCGCTGCCTGGATTGACGCTCGCGACGGGCCGCCATGACATCGCGCGCGGCATCCTGAAAGCATTTGCGGCGAGCGTGGATCGGGGCATGTTGCCGAACCGTTTCCCCGACGCGGGCGAGGCGCCGGAGTACAACACGGTGGATGCGACGCTGTGGTTCTTCGAGGCCATACGCGCGTTCGTGCAGTATTCGGGCGATGTCGATTTCGTGCGCGAGCACCTCTATCCGAAGCTCGTGGAAATTCTCGACTGGCACATGCGCGGCACGCGCTATGGGATTCACGTCGATAGCGATGCGTTGCTGGCGTGTGGCGAACCTGGTGTGCAATTGACGTGGATGGATGCAAAGATTGGCGACTGGGTGGTGACGCCGCGCGCGGGCAAGCCCGTCGAGATACAGGCCCTCTGGTACAACGCGCTTTGTGTGATGCGCGACCTGAGCACGCGCTTTGGAGAAACGGAGCGGGCGCTCTTTTTAGGACAACTGGCGGCGCGGGCGAAGTCGAGCTTTCTGGAAAAGTTCTGGAATGCCGAGCGCGGCGGCTTGTTCGATGTTGTGGAGCCGGAGCGCAAGGATGATTCCGTGCGTCCGAATCAGGTCTTCGCGGTGAGCCTGCATCATGCGCTGGTTGACGGCGAGCAGGCGCGGAGCATTGTCGAGTTGGTGCGGCGCGAGTTGTTTACACCGGTGGGATTGCGAAGTCTGTCACCGTTGGACGCGCGCTATCGCGGACGGTACGCGGGCGACGTGTGGGAGCGCGATTCGGCGTACCACCAAGGCACGGTTTGGCCATGGCTGATGGGTCCGTTCTTAACGGCCTATGCTCGCGTGAATGACGGCTCGGAAGAGTCGCGCGCGATGGCGGCGCGATGGCTAGGCGAGTTCTCGCACGAGATGCGTAAGGGGTGCCTGGGGCAGATCGGCGAAGTGGCCGATGGCGATGCGCCGCACAATGAAGGCGGCTGTGTGGCCCAGGCGTGGAGCGTGGCCGAGCTGCTGCGCGCGGCCTTCGAAGACGTGTACAGCCGCAAGCCGGCGTGCGCGGCAAAAGCACTGGCTGTGGAATAAGCTGGATTGGTCGCTATGCGTGACGCTCTAGCCGGCCGTTCGCCATGGTGTGGCGAGACCTCTCGGCAAGGGCGTGCAGAAGATGAAGCCCACCCGGAAGCGCAAGGACCGCCGCAATCGGCAATTTGGAGAAATTGGTCAAGAGACAGAAGCCCCCCACCGACACGAGAGAAAGTGCCGACGCGCCCAATTCGTGACGTCTTGCAAGAACGGGTGCGAAGCAGGCGACCGTAATTAGGCCGATTCCCAGCCACTCGCGAACGTTCGGTGGCGAAGCAAGGTGCGTTGTCGTAATTCCTCCGAGAAAGAAGAGAATCAATACACCTGCGAGCGCGTAAGAGACGGCCTGCGAAAGGAAGCTGAGCGTTTTAGTGATCGCACTGTACATATTCACCTTCCTGATTTAATTCGACGCCTGGGATGGGCCGGTGTCAAGCCGGTGCGACTGCCAGCTCTGGTCTGATAGAGTGGCAGATTCTCCCCCCAGGAGGTTGCACTCATGAACAGATATGCGCGCATGTTGATGGCGGCGGGAACGCTGACTACCATCGCTTTGGTATGGAACGCCGGAGCCGCCGATCCAGAGCCCAGGAAGGCCCCCAATTTTCGAACTTCGCCAAAAGGATACAGCGATACTCCGATGTTGCCCGGCCAGAAATGGAAGGTGCATGACATTGACCGGCCCAGGCCTGCGGTAGTGACTCCGGGAGCAAAGCCAGGCGACCCGCCATCGGACGCAATCGTGCTCTTCGACGGAAAGGATCTCTCCAAGTGGGAAATCCCCGCGCCGCGCCCCGATCAAAAGAAAAAGGTGGACCCGAACCGGCCAACCTCGTGGAAGGTGGGCAAGGGATATTTTGAAGTCGCACCAGGCGCTGGCACGATGCGCACGAAAGAAAAATTCGGCGACATACAGTTGCACATCGAATGGGCGTCGACTCCAATGATTTACGGCGATAGCCAGTGGCGCGGAAACAGCGGCATTCTCATCATGGAGCGATATGAGATTCAGGTGCTGGACAGCCACAACAACCCGACATACGCCGATGGGCAAGCGGGTTCGATCTATGGACAGTGGCCGCCGCTGGTGAACGCCGTGCGCAAGCCTGGTGAGTGGAACGCATACGACATCGTGTTTGAGGCGCCCAAGTTTGAAGGGGGGAAGCTGGTCCGGCCCGCTTTTCAAACCGTATTTCTAAACGGCGTGCTTCTGCACAATCGCAAAGAGGTGATCGGTGAGATGGCGCACCGCGTAGTGGGCGCCTACAAGGGCCACGCGGCCGAGGAATCTCTGGCTCTGCAGGATCACGACGTACCCGTGCAGTACCGCAACGTGTGGGTGCGCCGGCTGAAAGGATACGACCAGCCGTAAGGCGCACGGCATGAAACCACTTTGTGTGCGCGTTCACGCACGCGACAACGTAGCGATCATCGTGAATCCGGAAGGCCTGCCGGGCGGAACTGTATTCCAAGACGGCCTGCAACTGCTCGAAGCCATTCCCCAATCGCACAAGGTAGCGCTGAGCGGAATTGGAGTCGGCGAGCCCGTCGTGCGCTACGGCGAGGTGATCGGCTTCGCTACGCGCGACATTGCCAGGGGCGCCTGGGTGCGGGAGGACATGCTGCAATTGCCACTGCCTCCACCGCTCTCGGAACTCGCGCTCGCGACCGCTACTCCAGCACCGCTTCCACCGCTGGAAGGTTACACCTTCGACGGATACCGCAATGCCGATGGAAGCGCCGGGACGAAGAACATTCTTGGCATCACCACCACCGTTCAGTGCGTTGCGCCCACGGTCGATTTCGCCGTGAGGCGAATCAAGGCCGAATTGCTGCCGCGCTTTGCGAACGTCGACGACGTGGTGGCGATCACGCATACCTACGGTTGCGGCGTTGCTATCGACGCGCCAGGCGCGGCGGTGCCCATCCGCACCATCCGCAACATCAGCACGCACCCCAATCTTGGCGGATGGCCCTTAGTGGTGAGCCTGGGTTGCGAGAAGATGCAGCCGCAGCGGCTCTTCCCCGCCCCTGATGGCGCGGCGCTGCCCGTGCTCGAAGGTGAACCGCATGTAGTGCGCATGCAGGATCTGGACTTGAAGGGGTTCGGCAGCATCGTGGGTTCCATCATGCGATTTGCCGAGCAGCGGCTGGAGGAATTGAACCGCAGGCAACGCGTAGAATGCCCGGCGAGCGAGCTCGTGGTAGGGCTGCAATGCGGAGGGAGCGACGCGTTTTCCGGCGTCACCTGCAATCCCGCGGTAGGCTATGCGGCCGACCTGCTGGTGCGCGCCGGAGCGACGGTGATGTTCAGCGAAGTGACCGAGGTGCGCGACGCGGTTCACCTGCTGACACCTCGCGCGGCATCGCCCGACGTGGCGCGGGCGCTGATCCGGGAAATGCAGTGGTACGACGACTATCTGGCTCGCGGTTCGGCAGACCGTAGCGCGAATCCCACACCGGGCAATAAGCGCGGCGGGTTGTCCAATGTCGTCGAAAAGGCCCTCGGGAGCGTGGCCAAGGCAGGCACCTCGGCATTGGCCGCGGTGACGTCACCGGGCGAACGGGTCACCGCGAAAGGACTCGTTTTCGCCGCGACTCCAGCCAGCGACTTCATCTGCGGAACCGAGCAACTGGCGGCGGGGATGAACCTGCACGTGTTCACGACCGGTGAAGGCTCACCGTACGGTCTTGCCTTGTCGCCGGTGATCAAAGTCAGCTCGCGTACGGCGCTGGCTGAGCGTTGGTACGACCTTATCGACGTCGATGCGGGGCGAGTGGCGACAGGGGATGCCACAATCGGCGACGTGGGTTGGGAATTGTTCCGGCTAATGCTCGACGTCGCCAGCGGGCGCAAGAAAACCTGGGCCGATCACTGGGGATTGCACAACGCCCTCGCCCCGTTCAATCCGGGGCCCGTCACCTAGCCTTCGTTTGCAATCATGAAACGGTTTCGTTAATGTTAAAAAGATAAGCATTTGGGATGGTTGGGGTTACTCCATGGTGGGAGGCACAGATGGAAACCTCAACAAAGGGACGTTTTTGGCCCATTGCAAGGTGGGTCATGGGAATAATAGTTTCAGTCGTGAGCCTTGCCGCGCAAACCAGCCGTGGCACTCTCACTGGCATCGTGACAGATGCGCAGGGCGCGGCCATGCCCGGCGCGCAAGTGTCCCTTAGAAACGAGGAGACGAATGTCCGGCGCCAGACAACGGCGAACGAGGCGGGACTGTACCGTTTCGACGCGATTGACCCAGGCCAGTACCAGATCTCCGTAGAAGCAGCCGGGTTCCGCACATACTCCAAGCGCCAGATTCCCGTCGGCGCGGCGCAGACCGTTTCCAACGACGTTCAACTCGAAGTCGGCGAAACGCAGCAGACCGTCGAAGTCGTGGCCCAGACCGAAAGCGCCTTACAGTATGAAGCGCCGGTGCGAGGCGGCAACATGGGGAGCCGTGAGATCGTCAACCTCCCTTTGCCCAATCGCCGTCCGTCACAGTTGGCCTTCACGATTCCCGGAGTGGTGAGCAACCGTTTTTCAAGCAACGGTTCCCTAACCGGGTTTTCGGTGAATGGCGCGCGCCAGCGGTCGAACAATTTCATGATCGACGGAACGGAGAATAACGACATCTCCGTGTCGGGCGAAGGGCTGACGATTTCGAATCCGGACGTCGTCGCGGAGGTGAACATCCAGACGACGAACTACGACGCGGAGTTTGGGCGCGCGGGCGGCGCCGTGGTGAACATCATCACCAAGAGCGGGACGAATCAATATCACGGTACGCTCAACTATGTCCTGGATTCCACCTACGACGATGCGCTGACAAATTCGCAATCGCTCGATCCGGAGTTACAGGCGCGGGGCCGGCCCGCTTTCGGTATAGAACAGTTCTGGGGTGGTACCTTCGGCGGTCCCATCCGCAAGGACCGTACATTCTTCTTCGGATCGTTTCAGGAAGACCGATTGCGATCCAACTCGACACGCGTGCTGAATACACTTTCGGCGCAGGGACGGGCGACACTGAATTCCCTGTTCCCCAAGGGCACAAATCCCAACGTCGACCTCTACAATGCGCTGACCGCGGGCGTGGACGCGACCTCGCGGTTTTCGACATTGGAGATGGGCAACGGCCGCCCGGCGATCGAAGTGGGAACCGCCGTTCAGGGATTGTCCACCTCAACGACCGACCGGCAGTATCTGGGCCGCCTCGATCACAAACTCAGGGATAGCGATCAGCTATCGGGCCGATTCATCTATCAAACGATCGACATTCCAAACGGCGCATTATTTAATGTGTTTCCCGGCT
>Ga0075421_100009774_pt1 | contig 11827 bp, 6 predicted proteins | sample SoiMetdeltSBSDD5_FD_75292 | JGI IMG/M metagenome (GOLD analysis project Ga0075421, IMG submission 75292) | Bulk soil microbial communities from a Populus tree surrounding site in Tennessee, USA - Soil MetaG P. deltoides SBSDD5 | ecosystem: Environmental > Terrestrial > Soil > Tree plantation...
AGCGGCCGCTGCACGCGGGCGACCGTCCGGCCCGGATGCTGGGCGCCGGCCGGTTCTCGCTGTGGTCGCTGACCACGGTCCGCCACGGGCGGTTCGAGAACACCCTGGCGCTGGGCCACATCGGGACGGACCGCTACTGGGAGCACGACAAGAAGATGGCGCCGCAGCTGGACGTGCTGGCGGCCGCGGCCGCGGCGGCGCCCCCGGCCACCGGCGAGCACGAGGTGCGGATCGCGCTCACGCACCACCCCGTCATCCAGCCCCGGAAGTGGCCCTGGAAGGGGCTGCGGAACTGGAAGGAGATCGAGAACGCGATGGGGGCTCCGGACCCTGCGGGCGGCCCGCACCGCCTCGTCCGGGTGGTGCTGTCCGGCCACAACCACGCGCTGTATCCGCCGCTGGGGGAGCTGGCGGCGAACGTGGCCATGCGCAACGTGCGCGGGGTCCACGTGCAGCTGGTGGCCGGCACCGCGACGCAGCTCCGGCACGGCGCCCCGCCCGCGCGGGTGGACCGGGACCTTCACCAGCTCCACTGCTGGCAGCTGATCCGCTTCTACGAGGAGCCGGACGGGCGACTCCAGCTCGAGCGCATCGTGTTCGTGCGCTCCGGGGGCGTCTCACCCGAGTACCGGCCGGTGTCGGTGACCGCCAAGCCGCAAGACGTGGCGGAGCGGGCGTACCTCTGGTGATGCTGAGCGCGCGAGCGCGCTCTTTTCAGCTCCTCAAAGAGGAACGCCGGCCTGGAGGGACCCGTCGGCCTGGCGGGAGACCATGACGCGGCCGGGGAGCTCGAACGGCCCGGAGCGGGTGATGGCGCTGGTGAGGTTGTCGAGGAGGGACTTCATCAGCAGCTCGACGCTCTCCCGCTTCAGAGCGACCGAGGCGAGGAGCGCTTCCTCTGCCTCCTCCGGGGAGGACTGCCACTCGTTCCCCTCGCCCGGTGTGCCGGGCGGCTGGATGGGGCGCAAGCAGGCGTCGAGCGAGATGGGTCCGTGCTGGTGAACGGCCGCCAGGACCTGGGCTATCCAGTGGCGCGCCACCTCCCAGCGGGCGTGTTCGGCCTCTTGAGCGACCCAGGAGTCCTCGCTCGTCTCGTCGTCGAGCGGGCCGCCCAGCTCGTGCTCCAGCTCGCCGTGGAGGAGCGCCGCCTCCTCGCGGCTGAGGGCGCCGTCGAGCTGATCGAGGACGGCGGCCACCATCTGCTTTCCGCCGAGCGCCTCGGTGAGGGCCTCCCCGTGCCGGGCGAAGACCTCGACCCCGGCGCGCACCTGGTCCTCGGGGAGGAGATCGACGACGCGCCTGACCAGGTCCTGGTCACGCTGGAGTTGCTGCAGCGTCGTGCCTTCCAGCGGGCCGATGTCGATGAGCGGCGGGCCACGCCTGTTCGGATCGAGCTCCCGGAGAAGCTCCGATGGGACCGGGGTGACGGGATACCGGTCTGATAGCCCTTCCAGGGCAAACTTCGGCCAGTGCGGACCACGAGCCATTTCCTGTCCTCCCCCCTGTCTTCCCCTGCGAGGAAAGGTGGGGTCTCGACTGCTACCGCGCCAGGACAAAGATTCGCGCGAGTGCCCCAGCCGTTACTTACGTTGTGCGCAATAGGTGGATTCTGTAGTGAATCTGGTAGGTTAGTGGCCTCAAAATTCTGATCCTGACGCCTGGTGCATTCTCCCAGAGCTTCAGTCGCTTTCAAAGCTACTTAACCTGCTGGTATTCCTACGGTTAGTGTGGTCGATCCCTCGCTTGAACAGGGGCCCAACGTAGGCGGCCAAGGCTCAAGCCGTCCCACATTGACACACCTGAAGTGCTGGCACGACCCCAGCGGCCTGGCCTCCCTTTGCCGGGCTCATTGTTCCGTGCGCGACCACTTCCTGCAGTGCGCCTTGGGTCCCGGTCCGTGGTCGATCGTCAAGCATTCGTATCCCCGGGGACAGTCCTCCGGCCGGTGGCAGGGGGTCTCGCAAGTCCGGTAGGTCATTCCGCGAGCCCACCAGGGACGAGACTCAAAGCTCCACGCCATGCACTCATTTCCTGGAGCGCAGTCGGAGTCGGCGCGGCACTCTCCGTAGGAGCCGAAGTAGAGACCGAGGGCGGTCGCGACTGCTGCCAGGGCGCCGATCAGAACGAGCCCGGTCGAGCGGCCATAAAGCCAACCCTTCACGGATCGTGTGGGCCGCGCTCGTTCCAGTGCGGCAGGCTGGAGCGCAAGATGCAGTGACTCTTGAGTGGGCCGGGATGGCTCTGCATGCAGATGTGCGTGCTCGGACAACCTTCGCCACCCTCGCATGGGATTTCGCACGTCCGGTAGGTCATTCCACTGGCCCACCACGGGACCGAGTAAAAACCATAAGTCATGCACTCACGTCCCGGTCCGCAATCCGCGTCGCTTTTACAGTCTCCATACGAACCAAAGTAGAAGCCCGTCGCGACCGCTACTGCAATCAATGCAGTGGCCAGGCCAATCCATTTGAGCGATCTTGGGCGCATACGAAGCGGTGACACTCAGAAACAGTCTTCCACAAAGTTCTTCGTCGTCGGGTCGTTGACAGAGGGGCCGTAACCGCCCACGGCCTTGCAAAGGTGCAAGGATTCGTGAATCAGTGCCTTCGCCAGAAACTCCACGTTGTCCTCCCAGAAAGGCCAGATACCTACTCCAGGGCCGTAGCAGCGCGCTTTTCTCAGCTCGATCCATGCTGCGGGGATCGAGCCCGGGGTATACGGACGATCCGCAATATCGGTGGAGCCCTCAGCATGGCTGAGACCGAGATATATGAATTTCTTGCCAGGAAGAACCTTGATGTAGGCCGGCGGCCAGAGCGGGTTCTCCAGGAACTGGCAGATATCGCACGCGAATGCCTTCCGGCACGCCACGCCCTGGGGGTCATCGTTGCCCAGCCCAGCGCAGCCGGCCTTTCTTTTCGCAATCGCGAGCGCGGCGTCCCAGTTGGGGCATTCATCCCGCAGGGCAAATACCAGGCAGATGCCCGCTTCGGTGCAGCCCTCGCGCAAGAGGCGTTGGTGCTGGCCGATGGGTGCTGAAATTCGATCGATAGGCTTGGTCAACGTGCGCTCCGGCGCGCTCGCACACGCGATGAGCACCGAGAAGACAACTCCTGCTCCAAGGAGTGCGTAACCTGTCACGGGCGTTGGCCTCCGGGGGCCAGTGGATCAGGCAAAGGCTTCTCGTAGAACGCGCGTCGTTCACCGGGACGATCGCTCGGCCAGGTCGCCCAGGGCCCCCAGGCGCCACCGGTGCGGGGTCGCGCGCGGGTGTGCACGCGGAACCAGCGGTGGGCGGGGTCGATCTCGAGGACGTTGTAGAGGCGCGGGGTGGATTCGGGGCGGTCCTTGGCCACGGCGCCAAATGAGCCGGCGCCCACGGCGTACAGTTTCCGGACCGGATCCGTGTGTGCCACGACGTCGGCGCGGTCCTCGTGTACGTGGCCGTGGAGACAGAGGCGGACGTCGGCCTGGCGGAGGCGTTCGAGGAACGCATCGGCCGCGATCTTCTCGTTCCCGGTGACGGGGTGGTGCCACACGGCGATCCGGGTGAGCGGCGCGCCCGGCGAGAGCCGGCTGCCGGCGTCGTCGGCCGCTCGTTTCAGACAGCGCTCCAGGGCCACCTCGTGAACCGCCGAGCGGTCAGGGAAGTGCTCGTCGATCTCCCAGGCGGAGTTGAACGCGAGGAACTGGAGGCCGTGCTCCGGAAAGAGGGCGGTGTAGCCCTGTTCGTGCGGGTCCAGGGGGTACTCGCGCTGGAACAGCGGGAAGAACAGGTGCCTGGAGAAGCTCTTGAAGCGGTCCGGGTAGCGCCTCTCGTTGCGAACCAGGAAGCCGTTCCCCTGCTCGACGTGAAGGCGGGAGTCCCGCGGCTCGGGGGCCTGGCGCTTCATCTTGAACTCGTAGACGTCCTCGTCCCAGCTCAGATCGTGATTGCCGGGGACGATCACGCACCGCTGGGCGCTGATGTGGAGCCGTTCGATCAGTTGCAAGAGCAACTCGCGAGCACGGCCCAACTCGTCGGGCGATGCGCGGTTCGTGAGATCGCCCGAGACGACGAGGTAGTCCACGCCGTCGCGAGCGACGCCCTCGCGAGGGTCCTCCAGGTCGGCCAACAGCGGCCCCAGGAGGGAATCCACGTCGTCCGACGCCGAGACGTGGAGATCGCTCAGGTGCAGGATCCGGATGGAGCGGGGTTGCCGCGGTGGCGATTCCTCGAGCTGGATGGTCTTCTGTGCCCGCTCGACCGCCTCTCGCTTCTGCTGCGCGATCTCTCCACGCAGCGCGACGATCCGTTGCTCCTGCTCGGCGCTGGGTACGGATGAGCGAGGCGCCAGCGCGATCCGGTTGCGATGCTCGTTGATCGGGCACAGCACCGTGTCTTCTCCCTTCGCCAGCCTGGCGCGGAGCACCACCTCGTCGAACACGTGCCCGCACCCCGAGCAGCGGAGCTCGATCCGCTCCACCATCTCCACGCCGTGCTCCCAGAGGTGATCGTGCACGAAGTCGAGGAACAGGTCCCGCGTATCAGTGGGAACCTGGTCACAAAAGTACACGTCCAGGTGCGCTACGCCTGGGCCTTGGTCCTCCTTGCGGAGGCCGCAGACCGCTCCGGGCTCGCCCTCGAACTCCGCGCGGTTTTTCCCCAGGCGCATGATGCCGAAGCGTTTGGCCAGCGCGAACGCCGTGACGAGCGAGGAGTAGATGTTGTCGATGGCGCCAGAGAATTCATAGAAGACGGGCGTCGAGGCGGGGATGTCGGTGAGCAGGCCGTCCGTCGTGCGGAACAGTGTCGGGAAGATGTAAAGACCGGCGTGCTCCACGCACAAGCCGTGTTCGAGCATGAGCTTGAGCACGCACTGGAGCACCCAGTGCTCATCGCGATGGGCGAGACGCTGATCGGGAGGGATCCGCGGGAGTTCCTTCAGGCGGCTGGCGAACAGCGACTTCTCCAACGCCGGGACACCGGACGGGCTGTCCCGCGCGGCGATGATCAAGGAGCCGGCGTACCGCTCCACCTCGCCGATCTGAAGGATCAGCGTTCGCTCGCTTTGTGCATCGCGCGTCTCCGCAAGGACGCCCTGGAGCGCCAGTTGACGCACAACGGTGTCGAGCGGGCGGACCAGTGCTTCTGCAAGATTAGGGCTCAGGTACGCGTCGCCGCCCTCATCCGGGGCGGACGGTATCTTCACCGTCAGCCCCTCCTCCCTTACAGCTTCCCAGAGAAAGTTGGATTCAAGAACTGCGCTACGCCCTCCTTTGAGCGTCTCCGACACGTCAGCAACGATGGCCTTGACCAGATCGAGATAGTGCAGGACCACCTCGCCTCGGCTGCGGCGAGCATCGATCTCATCTCTGATCCGCTGGAAGAGCTCGGGGCGGGAGACGGTGGAGAGCGAGCCCCAATCGATGGCCCGAGCTATGGCGTCCCTGAGTTCGGGGAGGCCGTGCCCTTCTTTCGCGCTCGTCGGGTAGTATCCGTCGGAGCCGCAGCGCTTGACCTGGCCGTCGATACTCTGGAGGTCCACGGGGACGTCGGCGTCCTGTTTCGTCCCCACGAGCAACTTCCGGACAGGGCGATCATGGAGCTGCTTGGCCAGTCGTTTGCTCCAGGCATCAACCTCCTCCAGCGCCGGGGCTCCGCGCGCCGGATCGAACAGCAACAGCGCCACCGTGGTGTCGCGCAGGAAGAGTTGGTGAATGAGTTGGTACTCCTCCTGACCACCGAGATCCCAGAGAATGACCTCGCGGCGATCCCCAGCAGGAGCAATGGTCGATAGGCCAAGGGACTCAGGCGGCATCGGCCAGATCTTCATGCCGTGCGTGGGGTCATGCTCGACGTAGCGGTCCTCGACCAAGCGATGGGCCAGGCTGGTCTTGCCGACGCGCGCTTCACCCGCGATCACCACCTTCGCGCTGGTATGGCGCACGTACGATGGAGCCCGGACCGGGCGCTTCAGGCAAGCGGCGAGGTCATAGAGAACGATGGTGCGTCGGTCGGGTTGAACCTCCACAAGCCGAAGCGGTGCTCCACAGATTCCATACGCCTTGTAAGGGTCGGCCGCCGACACCGAGGGCAGCCCTCGAAACACGGGCTTCTGGGTGAGAAAATCCCAGATGATAACGATGCTATCATTGTCGATCGAGACGAGGTGACGCCCATCGCCTGAAAATTCGCAGGCGATGATGGCAGCTTGGTGTCCCTCCAGTGTGACTATGGGGCGAAGTGGTGATGGCACCGAAGCCTCTGATGACGGCTCGTATTCACGTAAGCTCAAGATCACAGTGATAACAGCCGAGTCCTCGGCCGAAACGGATGGGAATATTGCGATGTGGCGCTCGTCACGTGACCAGGCCAGCCCACCCACCTGCTTGTCGAGGTGCCAGTTCTCGACGAGTTTGGCCTTCTCCGTCTGGTCTGGCCGGAAGATGTAGTAGTCCCGGCCGGGTCCAAATACCGCGTACAGATCGGAAGCCGGAGAGCGAATGATGCGCTTTGGGGCGAATGGCAGTTCACCAATCCTCAGGCGCTCCGCTTTCGGATGATGAGTGCTCCATTCGAAGAGTGAGCCGTCGTTCAGGATGCCGACAATGCTCTTGCTGTTCGCCAACCAAGTCGCGTCGACGACTGACGCTCGAAAGCGACGGGTGGACTTGGTGATTCCGGTTATATGGTCGAGCAGCCACAGGCCGGCCGGACCCCGCAACAGAAGCAGGAGCAATTGATGGTCAGGGGACCAGGCCAGCCTTTCAACTCGAGTCGAGGTTTCAAGCCTGTGCTTGCGCACGACTTGACCGTCCGCCAGTGACCATATCCAGAGCGTCTGCTGGTCATCGACGGCGGCAAGGAGATGGCCGCTGGGCGAGATCTCGACTGCTGTCGCTTTCGCGTCCGGAGGGAACTGGAGCGTCCGCTCCGGTTCGATCAGCGGAAGGTTCGCCATGCCTAGACGACCACGCGCATGGCTCGATCCAGGATCCAGTATTTCACCTGCTGCTCCCGATTCTTCACTGTGGTTACCATGGCCTCCTGATTCACGGTCCACAGTGCCACGCCGCCTTGCATGTACGCCTGGTACGTCTCGCTGGAGATGGCAATTTGCCCTGGTTTCGCCAACGACTGGAGTCGTGATGCCACGTTCACCGTATCTCCGATAAGGGTGAAGTCCATCTGCTCCAGCCCTCCGAAGCAGCCGATCAGGACCGGCCCGGTACTCAATCCGGCAGTCATACTGAGCGTCCGCCGGCCGGCCTGCACACGCCGATGGGAGAGTTGATCCACGCTCTCGGCAATTTCCAGCGCGGATTTCAACGCCGCGATCGCCTGGTTGTTCAACCCAACCCCGCGAACAGCCCCCTTGAATACTGCCATCACACAGTCGCCGATGAACTTCTCCACTACACCGCCGTTCGAGCGCACAATGCTGGTGGCGCTCCCGAAGAATTGATCCAGAACACGCTTGACCTCGAGCAGCGGCTCTCGCTCCACCATCGAGGTGTAGCCGCTCAGATCTGCGAACAGCACCGTGCAGTCGGTGTATCGCTCTGCCATCAGCGCCGGTCCGTCGCTGCCGGAGAGGATGTCCACCACCTCTCGGTTGACGAAGCGATGAAGGCGCAGCCGGACCAACTCGGTCGGGTCCAGGGCGCGCATCTCCTTCTCCAGCTGTGTTACCAGCGACATCAGGTTCTGGCTTTGGGCGCAGCGGATTCCAGCCGCCAGTGCGCCGATCGCTGCCTTGAGGTGAGCCCCGGCCGTGGAGGAGTCGGCCTTCGATGCCTGGCGGTACATCTCGGCGCGCAAGCGTCCGTACTGGAGCTGGGTCTCGGCCAAAAGGTAACTGGCAGGCGCCTCGCTCAGCGCCTGCAGTCCCTCCTCGAACAACTGGATGGCCTGCGTCGGATCGCCCCGCGCCCAGCACAGGCGCGCCTGGAGCGCCAGAAGCCCGGGACGCATCTCGCCTCCACGGGCGGATTCCCGGAGCGCCTCCTCCACGCGCACCGCCACCTCCTCCGCGGCATTCACGTTCGAGGTGGCGAGGTGCTCTCCGGCCAACTCCATCAAGGTAATCGCCAGCTGCACGCGATTGGAGTGATGCGAGAATCCATCTGCAGCCTGCTCGTACTCGTGGACTGCCTCCTTTGAGCGGCCCAGGTCGCGCAGGGCGCGAGCATGGTTCCGGTGCGTGTAGGCCGCGGCATGCTCCGTACCGGGCACTCCCGCTTGGTAATCGCGTTCGCGTCCGAACCAGTCCAGCGCCGCGGCAGCATCGCCGCGCGAAAGCAGCACCTTGCCTAGCTGCGCCGCAACCACCGAGCGTTCGTACGGGTTCTCCACCTCGTTCGCCAGGAGCTCCTCGCATTGCTGGAGGTGGAACTCCGCTTCCTCCAGGCGCCCCCAACTCAGGTAGTTCAGCGCCAAGCTCTTCTGCGCCTTGCACTCCTGATAGCGATTCTGGATCGTCTGAAAGGTGCGCAACGCCTCCGCTAGCGCGGTGTACGCCCCGGGAAAGTCGCGCCGCAGCGACCGGATGATTCCCGCATGTCGCAGCGCTTCACCGCGGATCGCCTTCGCCGAGGGCGCTTCTCCAGTCACTTGCCGCAACACTCTATCCAGCTGGTCCAGTGCGAGGTCATGGTGTTCGTTGAGATAGCTGGCAATCGCTTGTTCCAACAGCAGGCGTTTCGAGAGCGTTCCTCCGTCGCGCACCCCGCCTCGGGCGAACACGTTGCTCAATGCCCGGGTCGCGACGCCAAAGCTCTCGGCCGCGTCCGCGAACTTTCTCAGCCGCGCCTCCACCATGCCGCGCAAGCATCTGGCGAGTGCCTCGGAATACTTGGTCGCTTTAGAGGCCACCTCCACCGCTTGGTCCGCCAGGCGCAGCGCCTCGCGAAGGTCGTGCCTGGCGACGGAGAGCATTCCGCGGTGGAAGAGGGCCCTCACGCGTTGCTCGCCACCGAACCAGGACCACTTGAGCAGATCGTCCAGGGTCTCGCTGGCGCGGTTCCAGCGACCTTGAAGGGAGTCGATCCTTGCGTCGTAGTAACGCGCAGCAGCTAGCGTTTGCTCAACTGAGGTTGCCCCAGTGCCGCCAGCTGCACGGTACCGATTCACCGCCGACAGACCATGAGTCGCCTCCTGGTGCTGGCCTTGGCGCATCAGGGTCACGGCTTGTTCCAGTTGCTGCTGCAGCCGGCTTGCAAGATCCATGAACAAGTCGAACCGGATGGTGGCGCCCCCGAGATGGACCTTTGCGCCCGGCTGGAGCAGCGCCTTCTCGCCTTGCTTGAGTTGGCGCAGGCCATCCGCGCTCTCGATCGCAGTCTTCTGGCGGCTCAGGTTCTCCAGGTGCGCCCGCGCACCAGGACCCTCAGCATCCACGGAGATCAGCGCGTGCCGGCCGGAGACTGAGTCCGCGAGCAGGCGCACGGAGCAGGAGGAATCCCTCCCGATGACGGCCTGCGGCGCCAGGAGAACGAAGTACGTTCCGAACTCGGCGGGAACAGGAGAATCGTGAACGGCGAGATACGGCTGCCGGTGCCCTCGGATCAGATCCCGATAGGTCTCTGCGGTCACGATCGTTGGTTCGTCGCCTCCGGGAATTGGCATGCGCGGGTTCCTTCGCGGCCCCGTCCCTCAAAGTCGAGTCGCGGTCCTTGCCAAGCCTAGCCTCAGCCCGCATTCCGGGGGGTTGACCGGCCGACCGCGCCCCTCGTACGGTCTGCAACGTCCCTTTGCACAACTCGGTAGGGGTGTGTACGACAATGACGCCAGGGGCGTCGTCCCTCCCCTCCCCAAGGTCTGCCCCAGATGCCTTCTACCTCCTCGAAGAGCGGGTCCTCCGACCGCCTCTACTTCGCCTACTCGGTCCTGCTGGATCCCGAGACCTTCGCGCTGCGGATGAAGGAGGGCGGCCACCCCACGTTCAGGCTCCCGGAGGGGAAGGTCGGCGAGGCGCAGGACGTGGACCTCGTCTTCAACTTCCACTCTCCGAAGTGGGGCGGGCGCATCGCCTCCCTCACCCCGTCGCCGGGCCGCTCGGTCCACGGCCGCATCTACGCGCTCAGGGACACCGACTTCGCCATCGTCCGCGACGCCGAGGGCGCGAAATCAGGCAGCTTCCAGGAGCTCCCCGTGAAGGTGAAGGTGGAGGGCCAGGTTCTCCAGGCCGTGGCCTTCGCCACCGCGCCGGGGCGCGCCACCACCAGCGGACCGGTGAGCGAGTCCTACGCGAACACCCTGGCGCGCGGAGCGGAGGCCGCCGGCCTCCCCCGGGCGTACTGGGAGAAGTTGAAGGCCGAGGCGGCGATCCTCGCCAAGGTCCAGGCCGTCGGCCGCGAGCTCAATCTCAAGTGACCCAGGAGCACACCACCCATGCCCGCCATTGATCCCAGCGGCAGTCCCAGGGCGCCAACCACCGGCGCCGCCGCCTCCACCACCGCCGCGGCCCCCGCCGGCAAGACGCCCGAGACGCAGCCGGTGGCGATCGAGGAACTGGAGGAGAGGTTCGGCTGGAGGGAGGACTCCTGGCAGCACCAGCTCCTCACCTCCGCGGACGCCGCCGGCAAGAAGGACGGCCAGGTCTCGGTCGCCGAGCTGGACAAGTACATGGCGAACCCGAAGGACCTCAAGTTCGTCAACAGCGAGCGCCTCCAGGAGCTCCGCCGCGACTTCGGCGACGGCGCCACGCCCAGGACCGTCTCCTCCTTCACCTCGGGCTGGGAGCGGAACCTCGCCAGGGCGGCGGACCAGGCGGGCAACAACGACAGCAAGCTCTCCCAGGAGGAGCTCAACACCTTCGTCGCCAAGATGAAGGAGCGGACGGACACCCACGAGGCGGGCTCGGCCTGGTTCCCGGACCAGAAGCAGGAGGCGTTCTCCAGCCGCATCGCCTCCTTCACCGGCGAGAAGGACTTCCTCACCCCCGAGGGCGGGGTGAAGGACGGCAAGGACCTCTTCAAGGACTACATGCGGATCGGCACCAGCGACCAGCACCGCATCCCGCAGTGGGTGGGCTACCAGCTGGACGCGGCGGACATCGCGGAGACGCCCGCCAACGTCAACCGCAAGGGCGACCCGAACAACCCCATCCCCGACTATCGCCGCGCCGACCCGTTCCACTACGACCCCGAGGACGGGAAGGAAGGGGTGAAGAAGACCGAGTACACCAACTCCGGCTTCGACCAGGGCCACATGAAGCCGGCGGAGAGCTCTCCCTCTCAGGAGGCCATGCACGAGAGCTTCCTGATGACCAACATGTCGACCCAGTACCACAACATGAACAGTGGCGACTGGCGCTTCCTCGAGGACGGCGTGCACGAGCTGGTGCAGGCCACCGGCGGCAAGGCCACCATCATCACCGGCAACGCGTTCCTCGACGACAAGGGCAACCCGCTGCCCGAGGACAAGATCGAGTACTACACGGCGAAGAACGGGAACCGGATGGCGGTGCCCACACACTGCTTCAAGACCGTGCTCCTGGAGCTGCCGGACGGCCAGGTGCAGATGATGGCCTACCTGGTCCCCAACGACCGCAACGCGCCGCTCAAGCGTGACCCGGCGGTGGACATCATCAAGGACAGCCGCGTCAGCGTGGACGACATCGAGCGCATCATCGGCCAGGACCTCTACTCGCAGCTCCCGAGGGCCACCCAGGAGAAGCTCGAGTCGGACCCGGCGGCGCGCATCCAGTTCGCCAACGCGTCGAAGTTCCACATGGCCTCGCTGATCTGGCCGCAGGACTGACGGGGCTGACGCCATGGCCGGCGAAGGCAGCAGCGGCAGCAGCGGCGGCGATCGGATCGTCCGCTACATCCAGGAGGCGGA
>Ga0075421_100009778_pt1 | contig 11826 bp, 8 predicted proteins | sample SoiMetdeltSBSDD5_FD_75292 | JGI IMG/M metagenome (GOLD analysis project Ga0075421, IMG submission 75292) | Bulk soil microbial communities from a Populus tree surrounding site in Tennessee, USA - Soil MetaG P. deltoides SBSDD5 | ecosystem: Environmental > Terrestrial > Soil > Tree plantation...
GAGATATGCCTGAACCAACGCGGTTCCCACTTGTGTCTGATCTTCGAGCAAACCAGCCAACTGCGGCGCGCCATCGTGGTAGTGAAACATTCCTTGCGCCGGGCTTCGGCAGCAACTCCACAAAAACTCGAGAGCGCTTAACGCCCGTTCTTTGCAATCGGGGCGACCCAAAAGCGTCGCGGCGTCGAGGTACGCGCAAACCGCCTGTGCGTTGGCATCGCTGTAAAAACATTCATCGATGATGGTAAAAAATCCTTCCGTGGAAGAACTTCCGGCCTCTTCGCGTCGTAAAAAATCCTCGCAGCCGAAGAAGGCGCCGCGCTGCGCGTCAAAGAGTTTGTTATTGAGATAGTTGATAATCTCTTCGGCCATGCGCCCGTATTCGCTCCGTCCGGTCAGCCGCAACACTCGGAGACAATTCGACAGAAGTCCGGCATGCTCCCCCAAAAGCTTCTCGCGATGAGGCTGGCTCCAATCCGCCCCGGTCGTCGTGCGGAAATAACCTCCCTCTTTCACATCGTGCATTTGGCCTTCGCGCATCCCATCGAGTGTCCGGCAAGCGTGCTCTAAACACACGACCTCTTGCGTTGCCTCATAGCGGGCAAGCAAAAAATCGTTTGCGGCCGGATGAATAAATTTCTGACCCTGACCGTAGCCGCCGTGAACGCGATCGGCCTGGGCGATGATCGAGCTCGTAATCTCGTCGAGTATTTTCGAATGCGAGCGGTTGCGTTCTCGCGCCGGCGACGCCGGCGCCGCAGTGGCCATCCATGTCAAGCGCTGTTCGAGGTCTTTCTCTTGATAGCTCATATAGACACTGAGCAACAAATCCTTGAATTCCTCGACAGCAAGATAGTTTGACGCTGCAAGCAGCTCACCTGCCGGGGTGAAGAATGCGATTGTCGGCCAGCCGTTGAGATTGTAGCGCGCGTCGATGTCGGGCCGCGTGGCGTTCTCGACTCTAAGCGCAATGAAGTAAGCGTTCAGCAGCGCCATGTTTTCGCGGTCAGAAAGCGCTCCTTCATCCATGCGCTGACAGTAACGGCACCAAAAAGCCGATAAGAAGAGCATCACCGGCTTGTCTTTCTCGCGCGCCGCTTTAAAAGCGTCCTCCTCCCATTCGAACCAGCGGATGAGATTGGCAAGATTTGGATTAGGCGAAAACCGCAGCATGAGTGAATCCGGCCGTGAAGTCTTAATGTCAATATCACTCTTTGGCATCACAGGAAAACCACCTTCCGGCCGAAGTTTTCGGAAACTACTGGCTTGTCATCTCGAACGAAGAGCGAGAGATCTTTCCGGACTATATCAACGCACCGTGCGCGCTTCGATTCCGTTTGCGTTGACAAGCTTCTCCGCCAAAGCATAAGATTCGCCATCGGAGAAACCATGCAATTGACCTTGGCAAATCATTCCGTCGTAAGCATGCAATTCGGCGCGCCGGCGCGCCTCGAAGGCACCGACCTGGTCATCGACGCTGCGGAACTGCGCCGTATCGTGCTTGAAGACGATACCGTCGTCAGCGTCGACTTCGAAATAGTCCACCCCGGTGAGCACTGCCGCGCAGGGCCGATCTTCGACGTGATCGAACCAAGAGCGAAGGAACCCGGTTCCGGCGTCGATTTCCCGGGCATTTTGGGCCCAGCCGTTACCGCGGGAATGGGAATAACACATGTCTTAAGCGGCGCGGCGGTATCGGTGCTCGCCGAAATCTCACCCGATCTTACGAGGAGCGCTACCGGCCGCGTCCTCGAAATGAGCGGCGCTCCCGCTGAGGCAAGCGCGTACTCCTCACTTACACACCTGCTCGTCATTCCGCACACCAAAGCGGATCTGTCGCGCCAGGCAATTGAGAAGGCTTACCGCATCGCCGGGATTGGAGTCGCGGTCGCACTAGCGCGCCTCGCCTTTGGACAACCTGCAAATTCACAGCATCAATTTGAGCCGATCGGGCCGTCGGAAAGCCGCGCGGGACTGCATCGCGTCGCCTACATCGGCCAAATTTTTTCCCGACAGCGCAAACCAGCCGTCGACGAGCCGATTCTCTATGGTGCGAATACCGACGGCATGCTGCCGATCATGCTCCATCCCGATGAATGGCTCGACGGCGCCATCGTGCCCTCGCTGCATTCATGGTTCGGCGGCACGGAAACTTATTACTATCAAAATCATCCGATCATCCTCGATCTCTATCGGCGCCATCAGGCAGGCGAAATTAACTTCGTCGGCACAGTTGCAACGATCGCCGGCTCGGACAACTTTGACCGCGAGCGTCAATGCAGTGCGGCCGCCAATTTGGTGAAATGGAATTTGCGGGCTGACGGCGCGGTGCTGTCTAAATACGGCGGCGGCTTGCCCCACGCCGATCTGTCGGAAACCGCTCGTCTGCTTGAAAACATGGGCATAAAAACAGCAGTCATGGTTTCCGACGTATCCAGAGACCGGCGCGTCGAGTCGGCGCTGCTCTTCAATGTCCCCGAAGTGAATGCCATCGTCTACAATGGCGGCAACGGCATGCATTGGGAAGTGCCAAAAGTTGATCGCGTCATCGCTGCCACGGCGCAATTCACTGAAATGTTGACCGGTCCAATGAAGATCGATGCGTCGAACATTGTCGGCGTAACCAACCAGCAGGGCGCATCGAGAATGAGAGCGTTGGTGTATTAAAAAGGCAACAGCTCAAAGCGGTAGGGTACGGCATACGGTGCCCCTACACCTTTCGCCTTGCCCCCCTACTATTTGAAGAGGAGTCTGCTATGCGAGTCGCACACTATTTGAATCAGTTCTTCGGCGGCGTCGGCGCTGAAGAGCATGCCGGTAGAGGCCTGGAAATACATGAAAGCGGCGTAGGCCCCGGCCGCTTGCTGGAGCAGTTGCTCGGCGGCGAGGCGCGCGTCGTTTTGACTTTCGTGTGCGGTGATAATTTCGCAGTCGAACACCAAGATGAACTGACAGCCGCAGTGCTGGAGAAGCTCAGCGTTCAACGCGTCGATCTATTCGTCGCCGGCCCATGCTTCGATGCCGGACGCTACGGCATGGCAGCCGGCGCGCTTTGCCGCGCCGTTCAAGCGAAATTCAATATCCCCGCAATCGCGGCGATGAGCGAAGAAAACCCCGGCGTCGATCTGTACCGCGACGCGCTCTACATTATCGACTCCGGCACGAGCACGGCTAAGATGCGCGAAGTGCTCAGCAAGATGGCCATGCTAAGCCACAAACTCATCGCTCGCGCACCGATCGGCTCGCCGGCAGAGGAAGGATATTTACGGCGCGGTTGGCTGCGCGATCAATTAGTCGAAAAAACCGCGGCCACCCGTCTCGTTGACATGCTCATCGCGAAAATGACCGGCGCGCCGTTCGAATCCGAGATGCCGGCAACGGCTTTCACGCCGGTGCCAATGCCTGCGGCCATCACCGACATATCGAAAGCAAAGGTGATGCTCATCACCGATGGCGGACTCGTTCCTAGGGGTAATCCTGACAGAATCGAGGGCACCGCGGCGACACGCTGGGGCTCTTACAACATCCAAGGCCGCGACGATCTGCGCGCCGAAGATTATGAAGTTTCGCATGGAGGCTACGACACGCGGTTCGTGCAGGAAGATCCCCATCGGCTGGTTCCTCTCGATGCCCTGCGCGAGATGGAGAAAAACGGCGTCATCGGTAAACTTCACGAAGAATTTCTTTCTACCTGCGGCCGTTCCAATCCGCTGTCGAATACACGCCGACTCGGCCGGGAAATGGCGGAAAAAATCAAACAGGATGGCGTCGACGCGGTCATCCTGACTTCGACGTGAGGTACGAGTACTCGCAGCGGCGCTGCGATCACGACAGAGCTAGAAAAGGCAGGTATTCCGGTCGTGCAAATCACCTCCGCCCTTCCGATAGCGAAAATGGTAGGCTCGAACCGCGTTGTTCTGGGGACCGGAATCGTGCACGTGACCGGCGATGCCAAGCTCGCGGCCGCGGACGAAAAGGAACTCCGGCGAAAGCTCGTGCGACAAGCCCTCGAGGCTCTGCAATCGGACAAAAGGCAATAGTCGCAGACCTATTCAAGACGCGCCGATTCTTATCCACAACGCACTCCCTGCTGACACAATGCTGCGAGCGTATCAAGCTCGTTCATTGCTTTTAGCGCCCGTAGCGAATTGACGCCCACGCTCTACACAAATGCTAAATTTCTCGTTAGAATCCTCCTACTTTACTTTCTAAATGGACGCCACAAAAAAGAAATTCCTGCTGCTTGGGCTGGCCGTAGTCGGCTTGGGCATAGTTCTAGGCACAGCGCTCTGGCTCCGGCTCGGTCCCCACACGCGACTAGGCAGAGGCTTCGTTGACTCGACTAATGGCTTGAATCAGTACGGGTCGGTGCCGGATTTCACATTGACCGAGCGCAACGGCAGCTCCGTAGGCTTGTCTCAACTGCGCGGCAAGATCTGGATCGCCGATTTCATCTATACCACCTGCACGGATACTTGCCCGTTGCAGACCGCAATGATGGCCAAGCTGCAGCAAGAATACGCCGGCAAGCCGCAAGTGCAGTTCGTATCATTTACGGTCGATCCGGAACGCGACACCCCTCAAGTGCTGGCGCGCTACGCCGATAAACATCAAGCAGGCGCAGCGCGGTGGTATTTTTTGACCGGCCAACGCGATCGGATCATCCGCTTGATCCAGCAGGGTTTTCATCTCGCGGTCGCGGCCGCGCCCGTCGAGGCCGATCAGGGCGGCATGATCCCGCACAGCCCGCGTTTCGTATTGGTGGACAAGGAAGCGCACATTCGCGGATACTATGACAGCCGAGAGCTTGAGGCATTTGCGCGCCTCAAGAACCATATCGATATTTTAGTGAAGGGATAGCAGTAATGGCAAACGAGAGAAACAAAAAAGGTAAACAACCGGTGGCAAGCGCGCTTGTTCGCCAGGGACCGAATTGGCCGTTATTCGTTCTCGCCGCGATGGGGATGATTCTAACCGGTTATCTGATGATCTCGGCATGGATGGGAGCGGCTGCCGCTTTCTGCACTGAAGGCGCCGGCTGCGATGTCGTGCTCAACAGCCGCTGGTCGACGCTCCTTGGCATGCCGACGTCGTTCTGGGGTTTTCTTACCTACGGGCTCCTCGCAGCCGTCGCTTGGAACCGCGACGCGGCCAATCAATGGCGCTGGGCCTGGGTGATTTCGCTTTTTGGGTTATTCTATAGTGTCTATTTGACCGCTATTTCTCTTTTCGAGCTGAAGGCCGCCTGCCCCTATTGTCTCGCCTCGCTGGGTTTGATGGCGACGATTTTCATCGTAACAACTTTCCAGCGGCCGAAGAATTTAGCGAAATTCTCCTGGGGTCCATTCTTGACGAAAAGCCTCGGCGCCGCCGCGATCGCGATTATCGTGTTGCACCTTCATTACGCGGGCTACTTGGGCAAAGCCCCCGGACCAGAGGATCCCTGGATTCGCAATCTGGCCGAGCATCTGGCCAGGAGTGAGGCAAAATTCTACGGCGCCTCCTGGTGCCCCGCCTGTAATCAGCAAAAAAAGCTGTTTGGCAGCTCGGAGAAGCGCATCCCCTATATGGAATGCAGTCCGGGAGGACCCAAAGCGCCGCAGGCGCAAGCATGCAAAGATAAGGGCATTCAAAGTTATCCGACCTGGATCATTAACGGACAGCGCTATACAGGCGTCCAACCCCTAGACACACTCGCCCAATTGAGCAAGTTTGAATATAAAGGAGGCAAACCATGACGCCTTGCTGTCGGCGACGAAACCGCTTGATAACCTTGGGAAGCTTGGTATTTGCAGCTTTGTTCTGGCTCGAGCCGGCGCAGGCCGACCCGTCGAAATACCCGGCTTTCGCCCAGCAAAAGCTTCCCGAAGACATTAAGCCGGTAATGATCGGCATCGAAGAACTAGTCAAAGAATTAAAAGCGGGCGCCAAGCCGGTGATCGTCGATGTGCGCACGACGGAAGAGTTTGGCGAGGTGCATATACTGAGCGCGGTCTCCGCGCCGCTGTCGGAATTTAAAGACTATATCAAGAGCTTCCCGCGCGATCGCCTGGTCGTGCTCTATTGAGCCTGCCCTCATCACCTGGCCAGTTTGGCCTATGGCATGCTTTATGAGAACGGCTACCGAAATATGAAAGTGCTCGATGAAGGAATCGTCGGCTGGCACCAAAAGCGTTATCCGATGGAAGGAACCAAGGCGCCCCGATCCTAAGTTATGGCTGGCGAAGACGCGGTGGTCCTTCTCAGCGGCGGTATCGATTCCGCCACCGCCGCGGCGATGGCGAAACGGGACGGTTACGAACTCCATGCGCTGAGTTTTCACTACGGCCAGCGCCACGAGCGTGAGCTCCAGAGCGCCGGCAAAGTCGCCGCATTCTTGCGGGCAAAAACGCAGAAAGTAATTCACTTCGATCTAAAAGCGATCGGCGGGTCGGCGCTCACGGACGAGATCGCTGTGCCAAAGGGGCGGAGCGAGCGGGAAATCTCGCGTGGTATTCCGGTTACTTACGTACCGGCGCGCAATACGATATTTTTGTCTTTCGCTCTGGCTCTTGCCGAGCGTGTCGGCGCGCAGGATATTTTTTTTGGCGCTAATCAACTCGACTACAGCGGCTATCCCGATTGCCGCGATGAGTATATACGCGCATTTGAAAAGATGGCGAACCTGGCTACCAAATCCGCAGTCGAAGGCAAGAGTCGGGTGAGAATTCACACGCCGTTGTTACAAATGACCAAAGGAGAAATAATCAAGACCGGTCTCCAGCTCGGGCTCGACTACGGGATGACTTGGAGCTGTTACGATCCGCTCGAAGATGGCCGGGCTTGCGGCCAATGCGATAGCTGCCGGCTCAGGCTGAAAGGTTTCCGCGAAGCAGGGAGCATCGATCCCATAGCCTACGCGCGCTAGAGATTCCATGCCGACTCCCTTTACCGCCGAATTTCTCAGCCAGCTCGAAGCCCTCCGGCTGCGCACCCGGAAAGAATTCCTGGGCAGCCACCCGGGAAGCTACTCTTCGCCCCGGCGTGGTACGAGCTTGGAGTTTGCCGACTATCGGCGTTACGTGCCCGGCGACGACTTGCGCTACATCGATTGGGGCATCTATGCGCGCAGCGACCGGCTCTTCATTAAAGTTTTCCGTCAAGAGGTCGATCTATTCGCTTATGTCTTCATCGACGCTAGCGCGTCGATGGTGTTCCCATCGCGTGAGGAAAAATTTTTGCCGGCAACCTACGTGGCCTTGGCGCTCTCCTATGTCGTCCTGGCCAATCACGATCACGTCAAGTTGCATTTGTTGCAGAGCGGGAGAGGCAAAGCGTCGCCATTTTATCGCGGCCGGCGCCGGATGAGAGACTGCGTCGATTTTGCGACGTCCGCAGCCCCGGCCGGATCCTTGGATTTGGCGTCTTCGTTGAGCGATCATTTACAGCGCCTGCGCCGGCCGGGAAAGGCCATCGTTATTTCAGACTTCTTGATGCCGGCCGCGTCGTACCAGCGAGGGCTTAATTTGTTACGCGCCTTTAACCTCGACATCGTCGCCATTCAAGTTTTGTCGCGCGCCGAAGTCGATCCGCCGTTTCCAAACGGCAATGTGGCTTTGATCGACAGCGAAAGCCGGAACGAGATTAAACACAACTGGAATGCGGACGCGCGGCGCGACTATCAGAATAAGCTGGCGCACCATAATCTGGAAATCCGCAGTTTCTGTCACCAAAGCGGTATCCATTACTCGTTCTATGTGACCGATCGAGACCTCGGCGATTTCGTATTCGCCACGCTGCCGGCGATCGGACTCTTCAAGTAAGCTCATGGAATTTATCAATCCCGCTGCTCTTTTCGGATTGTTCGCGTTACCGCTGCTGCTGATTCCATATCTGGTAAGAAGGAAGCCGCGCCGGCTGGTGTTTTCCAGTCTTTTGCTTTTCATCGAGGGCGGGGCTCAGGCGAGCCCGCGTCCGTTTGGGCGGGTCCATCTGCCGCCGATATTTTTTCTGCAATTGCTGCTGCTCGCCTTGCTCGTGCTGGCGTTGAGCGAGCCGGTGTTCTCGGTTCGCCCGACGAATGTCGCCTTGGTGTTGGACAATTCGGCAAGCATGCAAGCCCTGGAAGACGGCAAGGCAAGATTCGCGCTGGCAAAAGAACGCCTCGGCGCCGTCGTCGGCGACCTTAGCCCAGCGGGTCAAGTTGATCTCTACCTAACAACTCCGCGACTGGCAAAAATCAATCGCGCCACCCTCACTCCGAATCAAGCAGCGGGTGCAGCCAACGGTCTCGCCGCCTACGATATCGGCGACGCTCCGATGGACTACGATCAAGTCTTAAGGCAATTGGCGCGCGAGCAAAAATACGATCGCGTTTACCTTTTCACCGACCATCCCGCCACCGGGGGCCAGACGGCTACCACGCGAATCATCTCGGTCGGGCAACCGCAGGCGAACTTAGCCGTGACCGGTTTTGACGTTCACCGCGCGTCCCTGATCAATGCGCGCATGCAAGCGAGCGTGGCCGTGGCTAACTATTCCGCCAAGGACGAAAAAATTAGAATCACCCTCAAAGCCGAGGGCGCAACTCTAGCAAGCCGCGATATCGCGGTCAGCGCCGAGAAAACCGCTACCGCGGCCTTCGAAGGCTTTGCCGAAAAACCCGGTTACGAAGTCGAGATCGATACGCGCGACGCGCTAGCGCTCGACAACCGGCGCTTTGCCGTCGCGCCTGGGTCGCGAAACCTGCGCATTCTTGCCGTCACGCCGCGCCCGCAAGCCGCCGCGAGCCTTAAGTCGATCCAAGGAGTCAACGTCGATGTCATTGCGCCAAACGAGTACGGCAAAGCGGATCGGACGAGTTATGGATTGGAAATTTTCCATTACTCAGCGCCGGCGCAACTCCCGGACAAGCCGGCGTTGTTCATCTTGCCGCCTGAGAGCAGTCCGTTGGTGGATTTAGGCGCGCCGGTCCCGAATACACAGATCTCCGGCTGGCGCGAACCGCACGCTCTGACCCGGTACGTCAATTTTACCTTGTTCCGTCCGACCTACGCCCGCGCTCTGAGACCCCAGGCCGCGGGCCAGGTGATCTTGGAAAGTCCTAACGGCGCGCTGGCCTTCGCCGTCGAGCAACGGGGAACTAGGTATCTGACCCTGGGTTTCGATCCCTTGCCCTATTTGGGCCGGGAAAACCTGCCGATGTCGATCTTCACGCTCAATTTTCTCGACTGGTTTTTTGAAAGCAGTGCGCGCAGTCAGGCCACCGGAGAGCCGATTCCATTAAGTTCCATCGCGACCGGCGATTCGCTGACTACACCGACCGGCGAGCGGTTTAATCTTAAAGCCGGCCAGGGTTACTTCGCAGCGACTTTTCATCAGGGCATTTATCGCCGCACCCGGGGCGGTGGCGGCGAAATCTTTGCGCGCAATTTAGATGATCTCGGCGAATCCGATCTGCGCGCGCCGACAGCCGTCGAGCTGCGCGGCCAGACCGCCAACGGCGGCAGCGCCTCTGTACTGTTCTCGTTCTGGCCCTATCTGTTGGTCGCGGTGCTGCTGCTTTTCATGCTTGAATGGTTTATCTTTCCACGTTCGGCGCAAGCACCCCGCCTAGCGCCCCGCCGCAGTTGGCGGCAATGGGCATCACGGTGATAAGTCCCTTTTTCGAGAATATTGAGTTCGCCAAACCGGCTTTTCTTTGGCTGCTCATCGCGCTGCCCATTTTATGGTTTCGCCTGCGCGATCGCCGTCTGGCGGTGTTGCTCGCGCGCACACTCGTCGTTGCCTTGGTGATTCTTACGCTCGCCGACCCCCAATCCGCGAGCGAACAGTCGCACACCGAAGCACGTATTTTTGCTTTCGATGTCTCCGATAGTGTTCCCGCCTCGCTGCGCCAGTGGATGAAAGAATCACGAAACGGCTTGGCGATGCCAAAGCCAAACGACCACGTATTTGCATTTGGTTCCGCTGCCGCCGAGGTTACCGACTGGCGAGAACGGTTGGGCGACGATCGTTCGAAGTCATCGGCCCTCCAACCCGAAAAAACCAATCTTGAATCCCTCCTGAAAGCCGTCCTAGCCATGCCGCCGGGGCCGCGAAACCTCTACCTTTTTACCGACGGCTGGGAGACCCAAGGAAATGTAGAGCGTGTGCTGCCGTCAGTCGCAGCCGCCGGAATCAAGATTTTTCCGGTCTTGCCAGCCGGGCGTCCGGCGATTGCCAACGTGGCCGTATCCAAGCTGATCGCACCCACTCAAGGGAATAGCGGCGAGAACCTGAATCTCAAAGTTGTCGTCGAGAATCAAAGCGATCGGCCGGTCGAAGGAACCTTGACGCTCGCCCGCAACGGTCAGACCTTCAAGAGCGACAACGTCAAAGTGAATCCGGGCAGTCAGTTTTTTTCCTACCAAACAACTCCGGCCGACGGTGGGCTAACCGCCTTTCAAGCGAGCTTTACCGCTCGCGATCCTAAGGTCGATAGTTATGCCGCAGATAACCGCGCGTTGGCCTGGGTGTCGGTCCGAGCGAAAGCCAAGATCCTCCTCGTTAACGGCCGCAGTGGCGCTGGCCGTCAATTGGAGGAAATACTCAAACGGCAAGGTCTCGATGTCACCGTGCGGACGCCTGAAAATGCGCCGCCACCAGGCGGATATAAGGTGGTCATTTTCAACAATGCCGAACGCGAGAAGTTTGCGAGCGGTTACCTGACAGCCATCGAACGGCACACTGCCGCAGGTAACGGCTTCATCATGCTTGGCGCCGACGCTAGTTTTGCGCCGACCAGCTATCGCCAAACAGCAATTGAAAAGATATTGCCGGTCGAGCCCAAAGAGCCGCCGAAGCGCGAGGAGAAAAACCGGGCTGTCGTCCTGGTCGTCGACAAGTCGGGCAGCATGCGCGACGACAATCGTCTTATTTATGCCAAGGAAGCCGCCAAGGCCGTTGCCCGCCAATTGCGCGACATCGACCTGCTGGGCGTGGTCGGGTTCGATGATAGTCCATTCGTCGTCGTTTACCTGGAATCCATGGCTCGGTTGCGCGGTGTCGTCGATACCCAGATCGACCGGCTCAAACCGGGCGGACAAACCTACTTTCTTCCCGCGCTCTTGGAAGCCCGGCGGCAACTGGAACGAGCCAATGCGACGCGCAAACACATCATACTGTTAAGCGATGGCGTTACCCGAGGTAGTCAAGGCGAGTTGGTCGATCTCGTAAGTGCCATGAAAAACGACTCCAAGATCACTGTCTCGGCCGTGGCGATCAGCACCGAAGCCGATGTACGAATCATGAAACGGTTAAGCCAATACGGCGGCGGTCTTTTCCACCACACGGTCGACCCGTCAAGCCTGCCGCAAATCGTCCTGGAACAGCTTCAGGACAAGCCGAAGGATGAACCGCAAAACGAAGGTCCCTGGACACCCGTGGCCAATCGCGGTTCGGATTTGCTCGCGGGGCTGAATGCGAGATCTTATCCGGCGGTCCTAGGATTGATGGAAACGGATCTCAAAAAAGGCGCGCAGATGGATCTTATGATACAGCGCCAGGAGCGCAGGCTGCCACTATTAGCCTCCTGGCGCTACGGTCAAGGCAAGTCCATCGCCTTGACCATGGACTTGGAAGGACGCTGGAGCAGAAACTGGATACCCTGGAACGGCTTGCAGGTCTTTTGGAATCGGCTTCTGGAGTGGTTGGTCCCTGTGGAGGAGAATCTTATACTGAACCACGAAGCCCGCGTGAGCTTTTCTGAGAACCGATCGGTTTTAGACCTATCCATCTTTGAGGACGCAGGCGCCAACAGTCACTATCGATTCGCCATGACCGGCAAAGCAGGTAAGGCCGAGGGGG
>Ga0075421_100009783_pt1 | contig 11825 bp, 1 predicted proteins | sample SoiMetdeltSBSDD5_FD_75292 | JGI IMG/M metagenome (GOLD analysis project Ga0075421, IMG submission 75292) | Bulk soil microbial communities from a Populus tree surrounding site in Tennessee, USA - Soil MetaG P. deltoides SBSDD5 | ecosystem: Environmental > Terrestrial > Soil > Tree plantation...
CGGACGTCGGTCTTGCCGACCTCGACGAAGCGCCCGCCCGGCGCCAGCAGCGCCAGCGAGGCGTCGACGAACTCGCCGGCGAGCGAGTTCAGCACGACGTCGATCCGCCCCGGGGCGACCGGCTCGCCGAACGCCTCGGCGAAGCGGGGATCGCGTGACGAGCCGATGTGGTCGCGGGCGATGCCCATCGCCTCGAGCGCGTCCCACTTGGACGGGTGGGCGGTGGCGAACACCTCGGCCCCCAGGTGGCGGGCGATGGCGACCGCCGCCATGCCCACGCCCCCGGCGGCCGCGTGGATCAGCACCGTCTCGCCCGGCTGCAGCCCGCCGAGTCCCACCAACCCGTGGTAGGCGGTCAGGAAGACCAGCGGGACCGACGCCGCCCGGGCGTACGACCAGCCGTCGGGCATCGGCACGACCACCCGGCTGTCGACCGCGACCGACGCGGCCATCGACCCGCCGAGCAGGCCCATGACCCGGTCGCCGACGGCCAGGTGGGTGACGCCCGAGCCGAGCTCGGTGACCACGCCGGCGCCCTCGCCGCCGAACCGGTCGATGCCGGCCGGCAGCTCGACCAGGCCCAGCGCGACGAGCACGTCCTGGAAGTTGAGCCCGGCGGCCTCGACCGCGACCCGCACCTCGTGCGGTCGCAGGCGGGGCAGCGTGGCCGGATCGACGGGCTCGATGGCCAGGCCGTCGAGCACACCCGGCGTCGGCAGGCCGAGCGCCCACTCCCCCGGCGGCAGCACGGGTGCCGGCGCCGGGACCCGGGTCAGCCGCCGGCGCCACAGCTCGCCCCGGCGGACCACGACCTTGGTCTCCCCGGACGCCGCGGCGTCGACGATCTGCTGGCCGGGGACCTCGGTGTCGGTGTCGACCAGCACGAAGCGGCCCGGGTTCTCGACCTCGGCCGAGCCCAGCAGGCCCCACACGGGGGCCTGGCCCAAGCCGGCGAGGTCGGCCTCGGTGATGTCGGAACCGTCGGGATCGACGATGTCGAGCCCCGCTGCGCCGTGGGTCACCACCACGAGGCGCGAGTCGGCGAACCGCTGGTCGGCGAGCCACTCCTGCACCCAGCCGAGCACCGTGGACACGGTGGACCCGAGGTGGCCGGCGACGTCGCCGGTGGCGTCGTCGGCGTCCGGGGTGGGGCAGGCCACGGCGACCATGTCGGGCGCGGGTGCCCCGGCCTCGATCGCCTCGGCCAGCGCTGCGAGGTCGGGATGGAGCGTGGTCGCGACACCCGCCGCCACCAGACCCAGGTCGTCGGGGCCCACGACCGACCAGGTGCCGGTCGGCGCGGGCGGACCGGCGTCGCCGACGATCGGCTCCCAGCCGAGCGTGAACAGCGAGCCACCGCCGCCGCCCGCCGCGGCCAACCCGGCCGGCGGCTCGCGCAGCACCAGGGACTCGACCGCCACGATGGGCCGGCCCAGCTCGTCGGTCACCTCGAGCGCCAGCCGATCGGCGACCGGCGACGACAGCTGCACCCGCCACACCGCGGCGGTGGCCGGCGCCCGACCGACCGTCACGCCCGTCCAGGCGAACGGCAGCAGCGCCTTGCCCCCGACGCCGGCGCCCGAGACCGCGGCGGTGCCCGTCGCCGGTTCGGGCGCACCCGGCGACACGGGCGGCGCGGCGAGGATGGCGAGCGGGTGGAGCGCAGCGTCGAACGCCGCGGGGTGGAGGCCGAAGCCCTCGCTCCCGGGCCCGGCGTCGGACGGCAGCGCCACCTCGGCGAAGACCGCTCCCTCGGCCAACCACGCGGCCCGCACGCCCTGGAAGGCGGGACCGTAGGTGAGCCCCGCAGCGGCGAACCGGTCGTAGAGATCGTCGATCTCGACCGACACCGCACCTGCGGGCGGCCACGCCGCCGCATCGGCCGCGGCGTCGCCGCTGATGGACGTGACCGCGGCCTCGCCGCTCGCACCGTTGGTGCGGAGCGCGACCGGCACCGCGGGCGCGGGGCCGACGACACCGCTGGCGTGGCGGACCCAGGGGTCGTCGGCCCCCCGCCGGGAGTGGACGGTGACCGGGCGCCGGCCGTCGTCGCCGGGCGCACCCAGCTCGACCTGCAGGTCGACGCCCTCGGGATCGCCGTCCACGCCGTCGTCGAGGTCCGGCAGCACCAGCGGGGCCTCGACGACCAGCTCATCGACGCGGTCGCAGCCGACCTGGCCGCCGGCGTGCAGCGCCAGCTCGACCAGCGCGGTGCCCGGCACCAGCGTCACCCCCGACACGGCGTGGTCGGCCAGCCAGGGATGGGTCGCGGGCGACAGGCGCCCGGTGAAGACCACGCCCCCGGTCGCGGCCAGCTCGATGCCCGCACCGAGCAGCGGGTGGTCGGTCGCCATCAGCCCCAGCCCCTCGGGGTCGGTGACCGCCGGCACCACGGTCGGCCAGTAGCGCTCGCGCTGGAAGGCGTAGGTCGGCAGGTCGACCAGCTTGGGCTCGAGCCCGGTGAACACCTGGGCCAGGTCGACCGGGACGCCGCTGGTCCAGGCCTGGGCCAGGGCGGTGACGAGCATGGCGGGCTCGTCGCGGCCCTTCCGCAGCACCGGCAGGCAGGCGATCTCACCGAGCTCCGGGTCGAGCGTGTCGAGCGTCCCGTGGGCGAGCGCGACCAGCTGGGCGTCGGGCCCCACCTCGAGCAGCGTGGTGACGCCCTCGGCCACCATCGCCGCGATGCCGTCGCCGAAGCGGACGGCCCGGCGGGCGTGCTCGACCCAGTAGCCGGGCCGGCGGATCTCGTCGCCGACCAGCCGTCCGGAGACGTTGGACACGAGCGGGATCCGGGGCGGGTGGTGGTCGATGCTCCCCGCCACGTCGGCCAGCTCGGCCAGCATCGGCTCGACCAGCGGCGAGTGGAAGCCCACGCCCACCCGCAGCCGGGTCGCCCGGCGGCCCGCGGCCCGCCAGCGATCGGCGAGCTCGTCGACCACGCTGGCGTCTCCCGACAGCACCACCGACGACGGCCCGTTGACCGCGGCCAGCGCGACCCGGGTGCCGAGGCCGCCGGGCGCGCCGAGGTCGGCGATCAGCGCGAGCGCCTCGGCCTCGGTGGCGTCGAGGGCGGCCATCGCACCCCCGTCGGCCAGCGCCTGCATGAGCCGACCCCGCGCGGCGACCAGGCGGCACGCGTCGTCGAGCGACAGCACGCCGGCGACGTGGGCGGCGGCCAGCTCGCCGATCGAGTGGCCCGAGACGACGTCGGGCTCGAGCCCGCACCACGCCAGCAGGCGCACCAGCGCCACCTCGACCGCGAACAGCCCGGCCTGGGTGAACACGGTCTCGTCGATCAGGTCGCCGGCCTCGCCGAGGACCACGTCGCGCACGGAGCGATCGAACGGGGTGCCCAGCTCGGTGTCGAAGCGGGCGCAGATCTCGTCGAACGCCTCGGCGTAGACCGGGAACGCCTCGTAGAGACCCCGGCCCATGCCGGCGCGCTGCGATCCCTGGCCCGAGAACACGAAGCCGACGCGACTGCGGCGTCCTCCCGGTGCCCGGCCGGCGGCCACGTTGCCCGCCGACGCCCCGGCCGCCAGCGCGGCCAGACCCGACAGGGCCGTGTCCTGATCCGCCGCCAGGACCACGCCGCGGTGGGCCAGCTGGGCCCGGCTGGTGGCGAGCGACCAGCCGACGTCGCCGAGCCCCAGGCCGGCGCTGTCCTCGAGCTGGGTCGCGAGCCGGGCAGCCTGGGCCGCGAGCGCCTCACGCGACCCCGCCGAGATCATCAGCGGCACGACCCGCGGCTCGACCGGCAGCGCGGCCATCGACTGCCACACGGCGGCCTCGGTCGGCGACTCCTCCACGATGACGTGGGCGTTGGTGCCGCTGATGCCGAACGACGACACCCCGGCCCGGCGGGGGTGCCCGTCGGACTCCCACGGCTGGGGCTCGGTGAGCAGCTCGACCCGGCCGGCATCCCAGTCGACGTGGGTCGACGCGGCATCGGCGTGCAGCGTGCGGGGCAGCAGCCCGTGGCGCAGCGCCATCACCATCTTGATCACGCCCGCCACCCCGGCCGCGGCCGAGGTGTGACCGATGTTGGACTTGATCGACCCCAGCCACAGCGGCGCGACGTCGTCGCGGCCCTGCCCGTAGGTGGCCAGGATGGCCTGGGCCTCGATCGGGTCGCCCAGCACCGTGCCGGTGCCGTGCGCCTCGACCACGTCGACCTCGTGGGGCAGCAGCCCCGCGTTGGCCAGCGCCCGGCGGATCACCCGCTGCTGGGCCGGACCGCTGGGCGCGGTGAGCCCGTTGGACGCCCCGTCCTGGTTGACCGCGGAGCCCCGGACCACGCCCCAGACGCGGTGGCCGTGCCGCTGGGCCTCCGACAGCCGCTCGAGCACCAGCATCCCGGCGCCCTCGGACCAGCCCACGCCGTCGGCGCGGGCCGAGAACGACTTGCACCGCCCGTCGGGCGCGTTGGCGGGGAAGCCGGCGAAGAACAGCGGCGTCGCCATGATCGTCACGCCGCCGGCCAGCGCCATGCCGCACTCGCCCTCGCGCAGCGCCTGGCAGGCCAGGTGCAGCGCCACCAGCGACGACGAGCACGCGGTGTCGAGCGTGACGGCCGGTCCCTCGAGCCCCAGCACGTAGGCCAGCCGGCCCGACACCACGCTGCCGGCCATGCCGGTGAGCGAGAAGTCACCCAGCGGAGCGCCACCCCGGCCCGTGTCCATGAACGTCATGTAATCCGAGCCCATCAGGCCCACGAACACGCCCGCGTCGCTGCCGCGCAGCGACGCCGGGGGCAGACCCGTCCGCTCGAGCGCCTCCCACGTGACCTCGAGCAGCACCCGCTGCTGGGGATCCATCGCCAGCGCCTCGCGGGGCGAGACCCCGAACAGGGTGCCGTCGAACTCGTCGGCGTCGTGGAGGAAGCCCCCACGGGGCGAGCTCGCCGGGCCGTCGGGGCCACCCATCGCGCCGAACCAGGCCTCCCAGCCGCGGTTGGTCGGTGACGGGGAGATCGCGTCCCGGCCCCGGGACACCAGGTCCCACAGGCCCTCCGGGGATGTCACGCCCCCCGGATAGCGGCAAGCCATGCCGACGATGGCGATCGGCTCAGGTTCCTGTAACTCAATCTTGCGCAATCGCTCTTGTGCGCGATGCAAATCTGCAGTTACACGCTTCAGATAGGTACGGAGTTGCCCTTCAGTAGCCATGCGCCGCCCTCCCGGGTTATGGCCGTTGGGACCCTTGGTAGATCACCCCATCTCTGTTGCTGCGAAACTTCCTGGAACTTGTTCGACGCGTTTTACTCCATGCAAGCGCCGAATTGGCGACAGTTTTGTTGCAACTCCGGCGGTTACGTTGCCTGTTAAATCACCGCTCGTGGTCCGTTGACGGCTACTTGACCAGCAGTTTCCTATCGTGTACGAATGGCTACCCACAGTGCAGCGGTGCTGGTGGAGGTCATCCGAGGTCATGTAGGGCGAGAGGGCTACCGGACGAGCTACCTTGGGGTAGGCGAGGGGGTAGAGACCTGTGAGCAAGGCGGGGTGGCGCGTTCCCATCAACGTCAAGCTTCTGGCCGTCCTGGCCGTGCCCGTGCTCGGGTACCTCGTCATCGCATCGACCCTGGTAGCCCGGGCGCAGCAGACCGCCAACGAGATCCGTGATCAAGCCAGCGTGGTCGAGACGGCCGTCGGTCCGACGAGCCTGTCCACCAGCCTGATCGACGAGCGCACGATCACGAGCCTCGAGGGCGCCGGCCTCCAGGACGACCTGGCCCTGCGGATCGGCACCTCGGCCGAGGCGCGCCAGGCCACCGACGAGCAGCTGGCCGCCCTGCGCTCCCTGGTCGACGACAACAGCGAGGCCAACGACATCTACGCGTCGGCGGTCGAGAAGGTCGCCGGCGAGCTCGACACCCTGCGCGCCGACGTCGACTCGGGCACCGCCGACGAGGCCAGCCTCTTCAACCGGTATGGCGAGCTCATCAACTCGTTGATGGATGCCAACGCCAAGGCCGTCGAGCGCGTCGACCAGGCCGAATTATGGCAAGGTGCAAAATTGAGTGAATTGGCCACGCGCCAGAAAGACGCGCGTGCAATCCTCATAAATGCACTCATACCAGTTGCACAAAATGAAGGTGCCGCCATCACGCCCCGAGAGACGACCGCCATAGGCCGGTCGCTGGGCTCCTATGAGAACCGTGATGCCGCCATCCGCGAGCTGGCGACCGGGCCCTACGCCAAGGCCGGCAGCGTGCTCGTCGAGGCCACCGAGGCCAACGACCTCGGCCAGCTCGCCAACGACACGCTCGAGAGCGGCGAGCTCGACCCCGACCTGTTCTTCCAGACCGCCTCCTACCAGGGCGGATTCGTCTACGAGGGGCCCACCGGCGACTTCATCCACGACAACTTCCGGGCCAGCGTCGTCGAGTACCTCGGCGGCCAGGCCGACGACCGCACCGCGGCGGCCGACAAGGGCCTGCGCAACCACCTGATCGGCGGCACGATCGGCCTGATCGTCACCGCCCTGATCACCTGGCTCGTGTCCCGCTCGATCATCCGGCCGCTGCGCTCGCTGACCCAGCAGGCCATCGACGCCGCCACCAACCGGCTGCCGTCGACCGTCTACGACATCCTCGAGACGCCGCTCGGCGAGGACGTCGCCTGGCCCGAGGTCCAGCCGATCGAGGTCAGCACCAACGACGAGGTCGCCGACGTCGCCCAGGCGCTCAACACGATGCAGGAATCGGCGCTCGAGCTCGCCGTCGAGGAGGCCATCCTCCGGCGCCACATCACCGACAGCCTCATCACCCTCGGCCAGCGCAACCAGCGCCTGCTCAGCCGCCAGCTCGCCTTCATCACCGACCTCGAGCGCGACGAGACCGACCCCGACACGCTCGCCGACCTGTTCTTCCTCGACCACCTCGCCATCCGCATGCGCCGCAACGCCGAGTCGCTGCTCGTGCTGGCCGGCTTCGACCCGCCCCGCAAGTGGGTCGGGCCCACCTCGGTCAACGACATCGTGCGCGCCGCCCTCGGCGAGACCGAGGAGTACAAGCGGGTCTGGGTCCAGGAGGTCGAGCCCGCCATCGTCGCCGGATCGGCCACCGCCGAGCTCTCGCACCTGCTCGCCGAGCTCATCGAGAACGCCCTCGTGTTCTCGACCCGCGGCGAGAGCGTCGAGGTCAACGGCTGGCACGAGGCCGCCGGCGACGGCACCCCCGACGGCTACACGCTCACCGTCGCCGACTCGGGCAAGGGCATGACCCCCGACGAGATCGAGCAGGCCAACCGGCGCCTCGCCGGCGTCGAGTCGTTCACCATCGCCCCGTCGAAGTACATGGGCCACTACGTGACCGGCAAGCTCGCCGCCCGCCACGGCATCAGCGTGCAGCTCCGCGCCAACGCCCCCGGCAAGGGCGTCACCGCCACCATCTACGTCCCCAACGCGCTGCTCACCGCCGAGAGCGAGGCACCCGACGTGCCCCGCCTGCTGCCGACGCTGCCGGTGCAGGAGCCGCGTGACGCCGGGTTCGGGTCGGGTTCGGGCTCGGATCGGCCGGACGCCGAGGCACCGGCGGTGCAGATCGGCGGCTCGGCGCTGTCCTCGGCCCCCTCGCCTCCCCCTCTGGCGCCCTCCGGCCTCGACATCCCCGCACCGCTGCCCCCGGGCATGCCGGTGCCCGAGCTGCCCGACCCGCTGCCCACCGCCGAGCTGGCCGCGCTCGACCGGCCGGTCCCCGACCAACCGCGGCCCGAGCGGCCCCGGCGCGACCGGTCGCTCGCCGACATGCGGCCCGACGGGCCGATCTTCGACCTGCCCGAGATGCCCGGCCGGCCCGACCTCGCCGACCAGCCCGAGCGGCGCGACCGCTCGCTGCGGGCCGAGCGGCTCGACCGGGCCCAGCGGGGCGAGGGCACGCCCGGCGACATCCCACTGCCGACGCCGGGACCGCCGTCCGACCCGCCGGTGCTGTTCCCCCTGCCCAGCCCCGAGGAGCTCGAGCAGACCCCGCCCGAGGGCGTGTCCCGCAAGGCCCGCAAGCGCAAGGCCCGCCCCGGCGCCTCCTTCAAGCTGCCGGTCCCCCCGCCCTCCAAACCCCTCGAGGCCCCCGACTCCGACGTCAGCTGAGGCCCGTTCGCCCCCTGCTTCTGTGTACTTGGAATGACGTTTCCGGCGTCAACCGCCGTACACAGAACGGTTCGTCAGCCGAGCTCGCGGTCGATGAAGGCGAGGAGCTCGTCGTCGTCGGCGGCGAGGAGGTGGTCCTCGACGTGGCGGTCGGCGTCGTCGCCGTTCGCGGGACGGGCCAGGCGGGCGAGCAGCCGGCGCAAGGCGATGCGGACCTGCGCGGTGGCGTCGGCGTCCGTGCCCGTGTCGGCCGACGCACCCAGGGCGTCGAGGGCGGTCTCGATGTTCGCCAGGTGGCGGAGGGCGTCGGCGGCCGGTGAGTGGGGCTCGGGTGCGGTGCGGGCGGCCAGCTCGTGGCCCAGCGCACCCGGGTTGGGATGGTCGAAGACCAGCGTGGCCGGCAGCCGCAGCCCGGTGCGGGCCTGCAGACGGTTGCGCAGCTCGACCGCGGTGACCGAGTCGAAGCCGAGGTCCTTGAAGGCCCGTTGGGGATCGACCGCAGCGGCGCCGGCGTGGCCCAGCACCAGGGCGACCTCCTCCCGGACCAGCTCGACGAAGGCCTGGCGGCGCTCGGCCGGATCGAGATCGGCCACGGCCACCGCGGTGCCAGCGTCGGCGACGGGGCCGGGATCGGGTTCGGGGTCGAGCGCCCGGACGGCCTCGGGCAGGTCCTCGAGCAGCGGCCGGCGCCGGGCGGCGGCGAAGCTCGGGGCGAAGCGCGACCAGTCGAGATCGGCCACGGCCACGCAGGCGTCACCGGCGTCGAGCGCCTGCTCGAGCGCCCGCAGGGCCAGCTCGGGCGGCATCTCCCGGACGCCGAGCCGGCGCAACCGATCGCCCGTCTCGCCCTCGGCCATGCCGTCGCCGGCCCAAGGTCCCCAGGCCACCGAGGTCGCCGGTCGGCCAGCCGCCTGGCGTTGCTCGGCCAGGGCGTCGACGAAGGCGTTGGCCGCGGCGTAGGCCCCCTGCCCGCCACCTCCCCAGACGGCCGCGCCCGACGAGAACAGCACGAAGGCGTCGAGGTCGAGAGCGTGGCGCTCGGCCAGCTCGTGGAGGAGCCGGGCGCCCCGGGCCTTGGCCGCCGACGCCTCGACCAGGTCGTCCGGCGAGAGGTCGACCAGATCGCCGCCGATGCTGGCGCCGGCGCAGTGCACGATCGTCCGCAGGGGCTGGTCGGGCGGCACGCTCGCCAGCACGTCCTCCAGCGCCGCGGGATCGGCCACGTCGCAGGCCGCCAGCGTGACCCGACCGCCGGCCCGCCCGACCTCCGCCGCCAGGTCGTCGGCGCCCGGCGCCGCCGCACCCCGCCGGCTGGCGAGGATCACGTGCTCGACCCCCCGCTCCACCAGCCACTTGGCCAGCTGACCACCCAGCGCCCCGGTCCCCCCGGTCACCAGGGCCGTCCCACTGCTCCCCCACGGCCGGCCCTGCGTGCTCGCCGGAACCCGAGCCAGACGACGGCCGAGCAGACCGGCCGGGCGGACCGCCACCTGGTCCTCGCCCCCGACGTGAGCCAGCGCCGCCCGCAGCCCGGCCGCCGCGCTGTCGTCGAGCACATCGGGCAGGTCGACCAACCCACCCCAACGATCCGGATGCTCCAGGCCCACCACCCGCCCGAGCCCCCACACCTGCGCCTGCCCCGCCCGCGGATGGCTGACCCCAACCCCGGCCCCGGAGTCACCCGCCGACGTGGCTGTGTCCTCGGCGCTGTCGGCCTGATCTGGCTGAGTGGCCGGACCCAGCCGGGGGTGGAGGGCGCCGGCCTCCACCTCGGGATCGACGGGCGGCCCGAGCGAACCCTCGGTGCCGGCTTCGGTGATGGCGGGGCGATCGGGCTGAGCGGCGAGGCCCGCCCGGGGTGAGCGAAGTCGGGGGCTCGTGTCGACGGCGCCTTGGGTGAGGCACCAGAGCGGGGCCGTGACGTCGGTGGCCACGAGGGCCTGGACCAGCGTGAGCGTGGCAGCGAGGCCGATGGCGAGGGTCCCCGTGGGGTCGGGGGTCTCGTCGAGGCCCAGCAGCGAGACGACGCCGGCGAGCGGACCGGCGGCAGCGAGCTCGGCGGCTATGGCGGCACGGTCGCTCGGGAGGATCAGGGTGACGACCTCGTCGCCGGCGGCGGACAGGGCGCTCTCGGCCCAGGCCAAGCTGGCGGCGTCGACGCCGTCGGTCGTCACCACCATCCAGCGGCCAGCCGAGGTCGGCGCGGCGGGCGGGTCGGTCAGCGGCTTCCAGACGATGCCGTAGCGCCAGCCGGCCACGGTGCTGTCGGGATCGGCGGGCGCGGCGGCCGGCGTCGCGGGGACGGGCCAGTAGCGCTGACGCTGGAAGGCGTAGGTGGGCAGGTCGACCCGCCGGGCAGCGGGGAACAGCGGCGTCCAGTCGACCTGCGCTCCGCGCACCCACGCCTCGGCCACGGCCGTGACGAACGTCGCCGCCTCGTCGCGCCCGGCGCGCAGCGTGGGCACCGCGACGACCCCGGGGTGGTCGGGCGACGCGACGTCGTCGAGGTTGTCGGGCACGAGCGTGGTCAGCTGGGCATCGGGACCGACCTCCAGGACGGTCACGCTGCCCTCGGCCACCAGGGTCCGGACCGCGTCGCCGAAGCGCACCGGCCGGCGTATCTGGTCGACCCAGTGGTCCGGCGAGCACACCTCGTCGGTCACCCGCCCGCCGGTCACCGTGGAGACGAGGGCGATCCGGGGCGGCCGGTAGTCCACCGTGGCCGCCACCCGGGCGAAGTCGTCGAGCATCGGGTCGACGAGCGGCGAGTGGAACGCGTGGCTGACCCGCAGGCGCCGTGCCCGCCGTCCCCGGGACCGCCAGCGCCGGACCAGCCGGTCGACCGCGTCCTTCTCCCCCGACACCACGACCGCAGCCGGACCGTTGACGGCCGCCACCGCCACCCGGTCGCCGAGGTCGCCGATGAGCTCGAGCGCCTCGGCCTCGGTGGCGTCGAGGGCGACCATCGCCCCGCCGGCCGGCAGGGCCTGCATCAGCCGCCCACGGGCCGCTACCAGCCTCGCCGCGTCGTCGAGGGTCAGGACCCCGGCGACGTGGGCCGCAGCGAGCTCGCCGATCGAGTGGCCGGCCACCGCCACCGGTCGGAGGCCGAGCGAGTCGAGCAAGCGGACCAGCGCCACCTCCATGGCGAACAACCCGGCCTGGGCGAACACCGTCTCGTCGACAGGGGCCCGGTCGGCGAGCACCAGCTCGCGGAGGCCCTCGTGCCCGGCCCGAGCGAGGTCGCCGGCCAGCTCCCGGTCGAGCAGGGCGCACGCCTCGTCGAACGCTGCGGCGTACACCGGGAAGCGCTCGTGGAGGCCCCGTCCCATCCCGGAGCGCTGGGCACCTTGGCCCGACAGCACGAACGCCACTCCACCGGGTGTCGTCCGTCCGACCACCAGCCCCGGCGCCCGCTCCCCCGCGGCCAGAGCGTCGAGCTGCACCAGCGCCGCCTCGCGCCGGTCCGCCATCACCACCGCCCGCTGCTCCAACGCCGCCCGCCCCGTCGCCAACGAGAACCCGACGTCGGCCAACCGAACCCCGCCGTCACCCCGCCGTAGCCCCGCCCACCCCTCGGCGCCCTCGCCCAGCTCGTCTTCCCCCGGCTCGCCCTGAGGCTGGTCGTTGGTCTGGTTCAAGCCCGGTGCACCACCGGCCAGGTCGCGCCGTTCCAGCTCGGCGTGACGCCAGGCGCCCTCGTCCGTCTGGCGCAGGCCGGGACGCCAGGT
>Ga0075421_100009784_pt1 | contig 11823 bp, 4 predicted proteins | sample SoiMetdeltSBSDD5_FD_75292 | JGI IMG/M metagenome (GOLD analysis project Ga0075421, IMG submission 75292) | Bulk soil microbial communities from a Populus tree surrounding site in Tennessee, USA - Soil MetaG P. deltoides SBSDD5 | ecosystem: Environmental > Terrestrial > Soil > Tree plantation...
GCTGTGGAAGGATCGCCGCATCGCGATGACCGACTTCCGCCGGTTCCTGACCGAGCAGTGCGACGCGGAGGGCACGACGGAGAAGGCGCGGAACGACGGCGTCAGGAAGTGGTTCGGCGCCCTGGTCGACGCGCAGCTTCGGTTCGGCAAGCTCAAGCTCCGGCCGCGCTCGGCCTTCGAAGACTTCTTCGATCACTTCGAATCCGGGTCCGCGAAGGACGAACGGGCGCTGAACTACGAGGAAATGGCCACGCTGGCCGGCAATCTTGGCATCCATCCGATCGTGCTCGATCCGCTTCGCTCGTCCGCCTACGAGGGCGACGGCGTCGTGCTGCGGCTCGCTACGCCGTCCCCGACCGACCCCCACGAGGCGTCCGACGCGGCTTCCTCCGTTGCCCCGCGCCGGGAGTCGAAGGGGACCGCACGGGCGCGCTGCCAACGCGGGGATTTCTGGATCGTCGGCTCGCGCGGAGACGATGCCTACGGACGCAATGCCACGTACTCGATTCCCAACATCCGACTGAGCGGAACCGACGCAGCGTTCGTGAGGCTTCACCTCGATGGAGGCGGTTCATCAACCGACCACCATCATGCGGGCGACGAGATGGCGCTCGTGCTCGACGGCGCGGTCGAGATCACGATGGCCGACAGCGGCCTCACCATGGCGCTCGGCCAAGGCTCGTACACCCACTTCTACGCCGAGCAGACGCACGGCGTCCGGAACGCGTCCGACTCGATGCCGGCTGAGCTCCTCATCATCCGCTTCTATCAGTCGGGCAAGCCGTATACGCGCCAGGATCTGCGGCGCCAACTGTGGAAGTTCGCCAACCGGGAGGGACAGCTCAGTCCACTTGCGTTGGGGTGGCTGATCGCGGCCGCGGCGGATCGATCCGTCCGCAAGACGCCATCGACCGACGCGAAAGGCATTCCGGATCAAGTACTGAATCGCCTCGGCCTGGCGCAACTGTTGAACAGGGTCGCGCCGCTCGATGGCCCGGCCCGCACGAAGTTCCTCGGTCGGCGCGTCGGTGACAAGCGAACGCTGGGCGACTGCCTGGCCATGCTCGAGCGGAATCTGGCAAGAGTGCCGAAGGACGTACTCGTCGACCTTGCCGAGCTGCCCGAGATTTTCCGTTTTCTCGCCTACGAGTTCCTGTTCCCGAGCGTCCCGCGCCAGATCGTGGTCACCCGCGACGGGCGGGACGCCGAGGATTCACAAGACCGGCGCGATTGGGTCGACATGGCGGATATCGTCGCCAGCATGTCGATCGAGCCGACCGGCGGCCCGGTCGTCGGCGTCACCTACGAAGTGCCCGTTCGCAGCCTGGCCTGCTCGGACATCCTCGTCACGTGGCTCACGCTCGAGCCGCGCATGCAGACCGACGTGAATCGCCATCCCGGATGCGAGCTCCTCGTACCGTTGAAAGGCGAAGTTTCAGTGGAGTACGTCGACGGTGCGACGCACGAGCTGTGTCGGGTCACGCCGTCGGAACTGGCGCACTACGACAGCGAGCGCCCGCACCGCGTCGCCAACAAGAGCCGAACCGAACCTGCCGAGATCTTCGTGATTCGCTTCTTCGGGGAAGATCGCCGCGGGGCCCGCGCGAAAAAGCCAATGCAAACGTCATCACGGCGGCGCACTCGGAAAACCAAAATAGTGGAATAACCGTTCTAGCTAGCCGCATAAGTCGTCGCTAACTAGCCCTGGACCTTCGCTATAATGCCCGCGCGATGACTGCTGCCCCGTCCTAATGTGCGCCCGCCCACCGACGCGCATATCGTGCCGGCAGCATTTCCTCTCGACAAGGCGGCCATGAGAATTCCTCTATTCATCACGATTGGTATGGTCGCTTTGCTCGCGGCCTGCACGGGAACCGCGCCCGAGAGCACCGCGACGCAGGCGCCCGCGAAGCCCGCGGCGGCGCCCCAGATCGCGTTGTCGTCGACGCCGCCTTCCGATCTGCCTGCCAACGGCTCGCAAGCCGACGCCGTGACCTACGCGTGGCAGCAGTTCGTTGCGCTGAACTGGCCGGCCCTCGCCGGTTCGCGCGGCGTCCCCGATACCTCCAAAACGATCGGGCAACCAGGCGACGTCGTGTGGCACACCTGGAAGACGCCCGACGAGATTTTCTATCCGAACGGCCAGGCGCCCCCGCCGTGGAACCAGTACGGCGGACAGCTTCCGCCGCAGTGCACCAGCATCGGCGCGAAGCCGACCAACTTCGTGCTCCAGCGGACCACGAAAGTGCCGGGAAACATCAACAATCAGGCGATTGAAACCGCCAAGGAAGCGGTCGGCGGAACGCTCACCGATCAGCACGCCAACCTCGCGCGCTACGAGGTGCGGCTCAATCAGACGATCTTCAATGCGATTGTCACGATGCAGTACTACACGGTCCAGGCGCAGGACAACGCGTCGGAGATTTCATTCAGCCCTGGGGTCATGGAGGTGAAGGCGTCGTGGCGGCAGATGACGTCCGCCGATCCGCCATCAGTGACGAGCCGATACTTCACGCAGACTGCGTGGATCTACACCCCGCCGTTCGGCACGAATCCAGCGACCTGTGTGATGGGCACGGTGGGATTGGTCGGCCTGCACATCACCCAGAAGACGACGACGCTTCCCCAGTGGACGTGGGCGACGTTCGAGCAGATCGACAACGTGCCCCCGGGGGCCGCCGGTTACACGGGCGGGTTCTCGTTCAACAATCCCTCGTGCCCGGCGTCGAACTGCCCGCCGAACCAGAGTACCGAAAAGAACGGGGTGCCGACCGGCGTCCCGACACAGGTCGCGCGGATCGTGCCGATCGGCTCGGCAGCCGCAGCCGCGAATCCCACCTGGCAGCAAGCGTTGGCCAAGGCCGTCGCCGGATCGGTTTTCCAGTACTACCAGCTGATCGACATCCAGTGGCCGCAGACGCCGAGCCGCTTCCCGGTTGGCAACCCTACCCCGCTGCTGCTCGCGAACACGACCATGGAGACCTACGTCGCCGAGAGCAGCTGCATCAATTGCCACTTCACCGCACGTACACAATCGAACAAGCTGTCCTCCGACTACACGTTCATGCTTGCCGAAGCGCAGCCCAGCTCGGCGACGTCCAAGCCGAGGGTCAAATAATGAGCATCCTGTCCTTCCCCCGGATCAACTTCAGCGGTGTCTTCGACACCAATCCGTGTACGTGCAACAACGACGACGTGGAACCGGAGGTCGTGCAGCGCGATTCGGATACCTTCGGCGCGCAGCTCTCGGGCATGACCGACGACCAGATCATGGACTACGTGCGCGAATCGGTACGGATGTCGTACAACGCGCCACCGCCGACCCAGCCGACGTTCCCGTTCATCAAGGCCGGGTGGAACCTCTACGGCGACTACACGACGACGTTCGACAACGCCACGGTGACGTCGATCGTCACTGGTCCAGGCGCCGCGATCACGTCGCCGCAGGTCGATCCGCTCGTCGGACAGGCGGTGGCGCTCCTCGGCAGCGTGTCGTCCGATCCGTTGCGTCGCGGCGATGCCATGTTGTGCGATCTCGATCCGACGGGCCTGGTGACCACGCAGTTGTGGATCGGCGGCTTCCAGTTCGGCGCCGCGCCGTACGAACAGAGCGCCGCGAGCCCACCGATGTCACCGCCGCAGTTCAACGCCGACACGCGCGGGTTCCAGAACTGGTTGAACTTCTTCAGCACCCTCGGCCCGTACGGCGGCGAGCAGAACTTCATCGGCATCGGCTGCGTGATGCAGTTCGCCATCCCCGCGTCGGCAATCCCCGACCAGGTGTTCTTCCCATCACCCGCGCTGCAGTCGTTCCTCAACCAGGCACGCAACGCGGCCGGGATCGTCGTCCGGTTCCGGCTGTGGGAAGTGGAGCCGCAAATCACCGGCGCGAACCTGGAAGCGGCGTTCGCGCAGGGGCAAGCGCTGGAAAACCCTGCGCTCGGCTACCTCGTGGGCACGATTGGTATCTGGGAGAACGGCGAGCCGCAAAGCGAAACCGCCGGCCGGAAGCTCACCACGCCGTTCTCCCGTCAGCAGACGTACTACACGGATCCGCAGGGCAACAAGGTCACCTGGCAGGGTTCGGCGACGCCATGGACGCCGGGTCCACCGGCCTTGATTGGCAACGCCGTCGCCCTCGTCCAGCCGACGGTGATCTCGCTCGATCTCGTGAACTCGTTCCCGAAGTACGGCTTCCGCAATCCGAGTGGCCCGCAGCAGCCCGACTCGCAGGGGTTCAACGCGCCGAAGAACAAAGCGAACTTCGGCGCCGTCGAGCTCGCGGTGATTCCGGCCACCGGCGGCAACCCCGTCACCATCGCGCCGATCGACTACGGCCTGACCAACTACGCCAACTACGAGAACTTCGGCGGCATCGTCGATCTCCCGTACGATTCGACGCTGGCGCCAACGATCGCGACCGGCACGCTGATCGTGCAGGGATCGAGCGGAAGCCTCAACGGCGGCATCCCATTGCTGCAAGAGTCGACGATTCGCGTCGTGACCGACGACCGGGCCACGTATTGGTACCCCAACTCGACCAACACCATCGGCCTCAAGGTCTACGACCGCGGCGGCCCGACCACCGCGGACACGGTCATCTACCTCTACGAGTACTTCAACGTCATCCAGCAGCTGACCAGCGTGCCGGACACGGTGAGACCGAACCAGACCGTGCAGCAGGATACGCGCGGGCTGCTGAAGGTCCCGGCGCAGATCACGATTCCCGCCGGCCAGGGCTTCACCGACTGGTTCCCCGTCCAGGTGTCGTGCGTCCAGAGTGGGGCAACGATTCTGGCGTTCCAGACCGATTCGAGACAGTTTGGCCAGGGGAACACCAACAACATCACCGGCGTGCCGTGCTGGTCGTACGCGACCTACAGCTCGGTGCGCGTCTATACGAACGACGATTTCTCGGGTTTGCCGCAGCCGCTGCAGTGGCAGGACGTCTATAACAACGTGCTGCGCTTCTACTACGTGATTTACCCGGCGATGTCGCTGTTCATTCCGCTCAACCTGGAGGACTCCGTCGTCGGGAAGGCTCCGCTGATCCAGCAGCGGCTGAACACGCCGTCGCAGCCGGGATTCTGGACCACCTACAACATGCCGGTGACGCGGACGATGTCGCCAGCCAAGGTGCAGCTGCTGCTAACATTCCTCGCGCAGCAGTCGCAGGCGGCAGCCAAGGGGACCTAGCCGTCCACGACGTGAGGGTCGGATCTTGTATTTCAACATTTTGTTGAAATACAAGATCTGACCCCTGGCGGATCCTGGCGGATGCCTGGCGGATGCGGGGGTTCGATCTGATCGATCGCACGGTGTCGCGCTTCCGGATCACTGCCGCGCTCGGCGCCGGCGGCATGGGTGAGGTGTACCGGGCCACCGACACGACCCTCGGCCGCGACGTGGCCGTCAAGCTGCTGCCGGCCGCGTTCGCCGACGATCCCGAGCGGATCGCGCGCCTGCAGCGCGAGGCCCGCCTCCTCGCCTCGCTCAATCACGCGCACATCGCGCACCTGTACGGGCTGGAAACCGCGACTGTCGACGGCGCCACCGTTCACCTGCTGGTGATGGAGCTGGTCGAAGGTGAAGATCTGGCGCAGCGTCTGAAGCGCGGGAGCATCCCGCTCGACGAGGCGCTGCCGCTCGCCACGCAGATCGCCGAGGCCCTCGAGGAAGCCCACGAAAAAGGGATCGTCCATCGCGACCTCAAGCCCAGCAACATCAAGGTGACGCCGGACGGCAAAGTCAAAGTGCTCGACTTCGGGCTCGCGAAGGCGTGGAGCGGCGACAGCGGTTCGATCAGCTCGCTGTCGAACTCCCCGACCGTCGCGGACGCCGGCACCGCGATTGGGGTCATCGTCGGGACCGCCGCCTACATGTCGCCCGAGCAGGCGCGCGGCAAGGCCGTCGACCGACGGACCGACATCTGGGCGTTCGGCGTCGTGCTGCACGAGATGCTCACCGGCGTCCGCCTCTTTGACGGTGAGACGCTCACCGACGTGCTCGCGGCGGTGGTGAATCGTCCGATCGGGTGGGAGGCATTGCCCGCGGGAACGCCGGCGGCGGTCCGCCGCCTGCTGGCGCGCTGTCTCGAGCGGAATCCGCGGCAGCGCTTGCGCGACATGGGCGAGGCACGCATTGCCCTCGACGACGTGCAGACCGGAGCCGACACGACGTCCGCGGAGCTCGCGACGATTCGATCGACGCGCCGCAGCCGCGCGCGCGAGCGTTGGGTATGGGCAGCGCTCGTCGTCCTGCTGGCTGCACTCTCGGTGTATCTCGTAAGCCGTCTCTCGCTGCCAGCGTCGCCGTCCACGACCAGGGCTCACGCCGCGCAATTCGTCCTCGAGACGCCGCCCGGCGTTGCATTCCCCGATCTCGATTCGCCGGTCGTGTCGCCGGACGGTCGCTATGCGGTGTTTGCCGGCATCTCCACCGGCGCACGCGCGTTGTGGATTCGGCCGCTCGATACGCCGGAAGCACGCATGCTGCCGGGCACCGAAGGGGCGGGAAACCCGTTTTGGTCCCCCGACAGCTCGTCGATCGCGTTCGTCGCGCGCGGCGAGATCCGGAGGCTGCTCCTGTCCGCGGGAACCGTGCAGAGGATCTGCCTGCTGCCGCGCGATCGGTTCACCGGGGGCACATGGGGCGAGAGCGGTGTGATCGTCTTTTCAACGGGCGGCCCGAGTGCAACCCTCTACCAGGTAGCGGCGGGCGGCGGTGAGTCGACGCCGGTCACCGCGCTGGACCGATCGCGGGCCGAGGCCGCGCACTGGTGGCCGCAGTTCCTTCCCGGCGGACGCGAGGTCCTTTTTCTGATCGGAAGCGGACAACAGACGAGCGCCGGTCTCCACGTCATCTCTCTGGATGCTCCGGCGGCGCGACGCCGCGTGCTCGCCGATGCGGCACGCTTCGAGTACGCCGGCGGATACCTCTTCGCGGTGCAGCGCGGCGTTCTCGGCGCGCGTCCCTTCGATCCGCGTCGCCTCGAGACGACCGGACCGATCGTCACGATTGCACCGGGTGTGGCAACGTTCGCCAACGACTCGAGCTGGGGCTGGTTCTCGGCCTCGGCCAGCGGCCGGCTCGCCTGGGTCTCCGCGCGCGATACCACGGTCACGCTCGAATGGATCAACCGGACCGGCAAGCGGCTCGGATCGATTGGCGAGCCCGGACGATACAGTCAGATCTCGCTGTCTCCCGACGACAAACGGCTGGCAGTGGAGATCCCGGATGCGACCGGCCGCTTCGACATCTGGATTCTCGACGTCACCCGCGGCCTGGCGAGCCGCCTGACGAGCGATCCCGGCAACGAGCGCGACGTCGTCTGGTCGCCGGACAGCCAGGAGCTGGTCTACTCGTCGGATGCCACCGGCGATCAGAACCTGCTGCGGAAGCGACTGCTCGAATCAGGCCCGCCGGGATCGCTGCCATTCGAGAGCGGAACCACAGCGTCCGAAGCAGACGTCGCGGAGAGCTGGTCGCGCGACGGCAACACCCTGGTGTACGTGACGCTCGGCGAGGAACGAACCATCTGGACGCTCGACATGAGCGGTCGGGCGCGGCCCGAGGCGCTGATGAAAGGGCGCTTCATGGTGGACGAACCGCAGCTCTCGCCCGATGGCCGATGGCTGGCGTACATCTCGACGGAATCGGGCCGGTACGAGGTCTATCTCGAGCCGTTCAAACGACGAGGCCAGCGGGTGCGCGTGTCGACCGACGGGGGCGGACAGCCGCGCTGGCGCAGCGACGCGAACGAGCTCTTCTACCTCTCCCGCGACGGCGACGTGATGGCGGTCAGCGTGCGCGAGGGTTCGACGGGACCGCAGATCGGAGCGCCGGCGATGTTGCTGCCGCCTGGCCAGCTGCGAACGATCATGCAGGGTGGGGACTACGACGACTATGCGGTCGCGTCCGACGGCCAGCGCTTCGTGATGAAAGTGGCGGCCGGGCAGCGGCAACCGCAACGGATTCACCTCGTCACCGATTGGCTATCGCTGCTCAAGTGAGGGCGCGACAGAGACGTCGCGCCCCAGCGGCGATACGCGTCGGTCGATCGCGCGCCGGCGCCCTCGGCTTCATTGGTCCGGCCCGCCGCCGCGAGCGCGCGACTTTCGAGGTCGGCAGCCAGCGCTTCGATGTGCACGTAGCCGTACTGCCGTGCCGCTTCCGTGGCGCTGGTGAACGCGTCGACGGCTTCGCCGAACCGGCCGGACGCCCGCAATTGCTCGCCTTCGATCACCTTGAGCTTGTGCTGGAAATTGTCCGGGCACCCGGCGGCCCATTTGCGAAACCTGGCGGCGGCACGCGCGACGATGCGCGGCGACTGTTTCGCGGCGGCATGGGCCAGCGCCTGGTAGAAGTAGTGGTCGGCGACGTGAAGCATGCCGGGCGAGTCTTTCAGGTAGGTTGCCGAGCGTGCGGCCATCTCGATGGCCGCGGCGTACTCCCCGCGCAAGTACAGCACCTGCGTCTTGACGATGAAGTACATGTGGGCGAAGTGCCGCGAGCCATAGTTGGCCAGCTCCCTGCCGAACGCCCCTTCATCGAACAGGTCGTCGTCCAGCGACAGGCTGTTCACCGTTTGTCCACGGAGGTTGCGAATCGCCTGGCGGACCGCGGTGATGACGCCGATCGGCTCCTTGAGTCGATTGCGACGAAGCACCTCGAGCATCCCTTCGGAGGTTTCCCAGATCTGCTGCAGCGGCACGCCTCGCATGAAGTGGCTCATGGTCGTGCCGGCGCAGGCGCAGCCGGTGTGAAACAGATCACCGGTGTGCAGGCCCGCGTCGTAGGCGACCTTCCAGAGCGTTTCGGCTTCGGCGGCGGGACGGAGCCACGACGTCCCGAAATAACCGACGACGAAGTTCACCTCGGCGCGCTGCTGCTCGTTGCCGTAGCGCTCGACCAGCGAGAGCGCGAGCCGGCCAAACTCGTAGCCGAAGCGGTGATTGCCGAGCACGCCGCCATGGAAGATCGAGCCGAACACCATGTAGCCGATGGCGCAGTCGCGAGTATTGCCATGGCGGAGGCACAGATTCACGATCTTGGTGGCGACGGCGACACAGAGCTCGGGACGGATCTGGTAGGCCGCCTTGGCGACGGCGTTCATCAGGCGAATCGCGGTCGCGAGCCGTTCGTCGGTGGCGGTGGGCAGCGACAGCAGGTCCGCCGTGCTCTTGCCGCGCAGCCGCAGTCGCGCGACGGCGAAATCGGCGAGGAACAGCGGCGGGATGAATTTCGCCGGCAGGCGGACACCGAATGGCTCGACCGCTGCCCGGCCGGTCGCGTAGGCCTCGGCAAAGCGGGCCATGTCGGTGTAGAAGTGAATCATCCGCTCGTGGATTCGGGCGCGCGCCTGCTTGTCGGTGGTGAGCGCGGCGGCGCGCTTGAAGAGCGTTTCGGCGCGCTCGAATGCCACCACGTGCACGGCCTCGAGCGCTGCCTGTTCGTAGCCGCGGCTCGCGCGCTCGCGATCGTCCGCACCTTCGAAATGCGCGGCCAGCGTCTCGGCATCGGCACGGCCGGTGCGCTCGAGCGTCGCGGCGAGCGAGGCGTGGTAGTGCCGGCGATCGCCCGGCGAGAGCCTGGTGGTGATGCTTTCGCGGATCCGATCGTGAAACGTCTCGATCTGGTCGTGCAGGGTTCGGCCGCTCGTGCGCACGAGGCGGGCTGCGCGCAGGCCGGCAACGACATCGGTCGGCAGCGTCGGCAGCAGGGCCGCGGTCTGCGCGTCGCGCAGCTGCACTGGCCGTCCGGCAACGGCAATCACTTCGAGCAGCCGGCGGCTGACCTCCGGCAGCCGGGCGACTCGCTCCCACAGCACGGTGTCGAGATCCGGCCGGGTGCCCAGAGCGGCACCACTCTTCAAATGCGCAACCAGCTCGTATACGAACAGCGGCCGGCCGCCCGATTCCCGTACCACCCAATCGACGGCGTCGCGTGAACTACCGTCGCCACTCGGTCCGCGCAACAACGCCTCGGTGAGCAGCCGCGTGTCGTCGGTGGTGAGCGCGTCGACGTCGATTCGAAACTCGACGTGAGTCGTCGAATCCGCCGCGGGCGAGCGCAGCGCCTTGAGGCAGGCGCTGGTCTCCAGGTACTCGCTGCGATACGAAAGAACCAGCAGCAGCTGCGGCGCGCCGGCCGCGTGCACCAGATCCGACATGACCGCTACGCTGTCGAGGTCGCCCCAATGGAGGTCGTCGATGCACAACACGAGCGGCCCCGTTCGGCACAGGGCAACCAGCAGGGACCGCAGCGCCTCGGTTGCGTGACGGCGGACGCTGCGCGGATCGCTGGCCGCCACCGCCGCCGTCGGCGCCGCGAGTGCCGGCACGCGCGCGAGAACCGGGAACACCCGGGCCAGATCGCCGACATGAGGCGGCGACATCCGAGCGACGTCATCGTGGTCCAGCGTCAAGAGGTGGCGGGCCAGCGAGTCGACCAGGCTGTCGAGCGCCTTGTAGGGCACCGATTCCTGCTCGTAGCAACGACCGCGCAGCACCACCGCGCCGTCGGTAGCCGTCAAACCATCCAGGAACTTCGAGAGCAGCGTGCTCTTGCCGGCACCCGATCCACCGGACACGTGGCAGACAACGACACGGCCGCCGGTCATCGCGCGGAAGGCCTTTTCGAGCGCGCGGAGATGCGCCACACGCCCGACGAAGATGTCGGGCATCACCGCAGTGGCAGCCGCGCCCTCGTGCGTCACGGTGCCAAGGACCGACAGAATCTCACTGGCGGATGGACGCTCGGCGGGGTCCCGTCGCAGCAGGGCGACGGTCAATGATTCGAGATCCGTGGGAATGCCGGATGCGAACCGGGATGGGAGCGGTGCGTCCATCTCCTGTTTCTGCGCGAGGACGTCTCGAGGCGACCCCTCGAACGGCAGCTGTCCGGTCAGCGCCTGGAACAGCATCACGCCCACGGTGTACCAATCGCTCGCCGGCGTCAGCACCGCCCGTCCCGCTTGTTCGGGAGACATGAACGCGAACGTCCCCGCCAGCGAGCGGTCGGTCGATTGAAAGACCTGCCGCTGCCCCGGCGACTGCCGCACCGGGCCGTCACGCTCGGGGGCCGGGTCGGCGAGGTTGGCGACCAGCCCGAAGTCGAGAATGACGACCCTGCCGGCATCGGTCACGAGCACGTTGCTCGGTTTCAGATCGCGATGCAGCTTATCGGCGGCATGCAGGGCGGAAACGCCGGCCGCAAGTTGCCCAAAGACGTCGCGCACGCGCTCGACGGTGACCGTCATCGGTAGCGGCGTCGCCATCGCCGCGTCCGCGTCACGACGTCGCGATGCTTCGTCGCCTTCGGCGCCGGTTGCGTCCGAGTCATCTCGTGCAATCGTGGGCGCGTCGCTGGAGGAGCCCTCCGGGCCGCGGCCATCCGGGCCACGCAGGAACGTCAGCAGGTCGGTCGCGTTCTCGACCAGCTCCATCGTGAAGAACCAGCGATCGCCGGTGCCGACCAGCTCGTAGAGCGGAATCAAGTGCGGGTGGAGGATCTCGCTCAGGCCGCGGAATTCCTGCTTGAAGCGATAGAGGCCGAGCGCGTCGAAGTTGGCCAGCGTCTTCAGCGCGATGCGCTCGTTGCGCTCGCGATCGAAGGCTTCGTAGACGACCCCCATGCCGCCGGACCCGATTCGGCGGACGATCGAGAACCGTTCGTTGCCGTGAAACGGAGGATCGCCCTGCGCCATGGACCGGTGCATTGTGTCCCATTTACCCGGCTAGTCGGTAACGTCTCCGCCCCCGCAAGAATGCCGACGACGATGTAGTCTCGTGCCACCTGAATCGAAGGCGAAGGAGGCCGAGG
>Ga0075421_100009785_pt1 | contig 11823 bp, 10 predicted proteins | sample SoiMetdeltSBSDD5_FD_75292 | JGI IMG/M metagenome (GOLD analysis project Ga0075421, IMG submission 75292) | Bulk soil microbial communities from a Populus tree surrounding site in Tennessee, USA - Soil MetaG P. deltoides SBSDD5 | ecosystem: Environmental > Terrestrial > Soil > Tree plantation...
GAGCAGTATGTCGCCGGCGGCTGGGGTGCGCTGCCGTTTCCCGCGGAATGGGGCGGGCAGGGGCTGCCCAAGCTCGTCGCGACCGCGGTCGAGGAGATGCTGACCTCGTCCAACATGTCGTTCTCGCTCTGCCCGCTGCTGACCCAGGGCGCGATCCACGCGCTGGAGCTCTGCGGCTCCGGGGCGCTGAAGGACACCTACCTCGGCAAGATGATCGAGGGTTCGTGGACCGGCACCATGAACCTCACCGAGCCGCAGGCCGGGTCCGACCTCGCCCTGGTGCGCACGCGCGCCGTTCGGCAGGGCGACCACTACCGGATCTCGGGCCAGAAGATCTTCATCACCTACGGCGAGCACGACCTGTCGCAGAACATCGTGCACCTGGTGCTCGCGCGCACTCCCGACGCGCCCGAAGGCGTGAAGGGCATCTCGCTTTTCCTCGTGCCCAAGTTCCTGGTGAAGCCCGACGGCTCGCTCGGCGAGCGCAACAGCGCGCGCTGCGCCTCGATCGAGCACAAGCTCGGCATCCATGCCAGCCCGACCGCGGTGATGGTGTTCGAGGACGCGGTCGGCTACCTGGTCGGCGAGGAGAACAAGGGCCTTTCGTACATGTTCATCATGATGAACGCGGCGCGCTTCAGCGTCGGCCTGGAGGGCGTCTCGATCTCCGAGCGGGCGTTCCAGCGCGCGCTCGCGTACGCGAAGGAGCGCATGCAGGGCAGGGACCTGGTCGAGGGCGCGAAAACCGTGCCGATCATCCGCCACCCCGACGTGCGCCGGATGCTGATGCTGATGAAGTCGCAGACCGAGGCGATGCGCGCGCTCGCCTACGTGGTCGCGGCGGCGATGGACGTCGCGCACAAGACGGGCGACAAGAAGCACCAGGCCTTCGTCGATCTCATGATTCCCGTGGTCAAGGGCTGGTGCACCGAGACCGGCATCGAGGTTGCCTCGCTCGGCGTGCAGGTGCACGGCGGCATGGGCTTCGTCGAGGAGACCGGCGCCGCGCAATACCTGCGCGACGCGCGCATCACCACCATCTATGAAGGCACCACGGGCATCCAGGCGATGGACCTCGTCGGCCGCAAGATCGCGCGCGAGGGCGGCGCGACCGCCAAGGCTTGGATCGGCGAGGTCAGGAAGCTCGACGGTCAGCTCGGCGGACATCCTGAAATCCGCAAGGCATTGACGGAGGGCCTGAAGGCCGTGGAGGACTGCGTCGAGTTCATCGTCCAGGCCAAGGATCCCCGCGCTCAGCTCGCGGGCGCCGTGCCGTTCCTCAAGCTGATGGGCATCGTCGCCGGCGGCTGGCAGATGGCGCGCGCCGCGCTCGCCGCTGCGAAGCCGGGGGGAGATGAGGATTTCAAAAAGGCGAAAATCGCGACCGCGCGCTTTTACGCCGACCACGTCCTGGTGCAGGCGCCCGCGCTGCGCAACACCGTGGTGAACGGTGCGGCGGGCGTGATGGCGCTCTCGGAGGAGCAGTTCCTGGCCGCCTAGAAGCTCTGAAATCGTCGTCCCCGCGAAGGCGGGGACCCCGTTTACAAAATCAGAAGGCCTCTGTAGACCACTGGCATTTCACGCGGCGAGCAAGCGCTCGAGCGACCCGCGTTGACTCAAAAAAGCAGTAACGGGTCCCCGCCTTCGCGGGGACGACTTCTTCAGGCCTTTCCCTAATGCCAGAGGCCCAGAATCAGGCCGAACAGGACGAACTGGGCGGTGTGGTAGCCGCCGTCGATGGCCCAGAGCAGAGCGGAGCGGTTGGCGAACTGGTAGTTGATGCCGAAGCTCGCCGCGACGAAGCCTATGCCCGCCACCAGCCCCATCAGCACTGCGTGCTGGAGCGGCGGATTGGGGCCGAGCAGCCAGGCGAAGGCGAGCGCGGCCAGAAGCGAGAACGCGAAGGCGATCCCGAACACGCGCGCCGGGTGACCGCCCCCCGGCGCTTTCGGATTGGCGCCGTTCTCGCGATTCCAGGCGTCGCCGAAAAGCTTCGGCGAGTACCACAGTCCGCCGAGCATGAAGCTCGACGCCGCGGCCACGACGACCGCAAGCAGATTGATGCCGCTCATGCTTTCCTCTCTATGAAGCGCGCAGCTCGAGCGTGGCCCGCGTGAGCGAGGGATCCTCGTGGCGGGTGAGGGTGAAGCCGAGCTTGCGCACGAACTCGAGCATCGGCCGGTTCATGCCGAGGATGTCGCCGTAGAGCCGCTTCACGCCGCGGCGGCGCGCGAGCTCGATGAGCTTCGCGAGCAGCCGCTTGCCGATGCCGCGGCCCTGCCAGGCATCGGCCACCACGATGGCGAACTCGGCGGACTCGTCGTCCGCGTCAAGGACATAGCGCGCGACGCCGATCAGCGTCTCCGCGCCGAGCATCGCGGTCGCGGCCAGGGCCATGTCGCGCGAGTAATCGACGTTCACCAGCCGCTCGATGTATTCGTGCGTGATCGTGATCGCGCCGCCGAGCAGGCGGTTGTAGCGCGAGTCGGGCGAGAGCCCGGAGACGAATGCGGCTTCGATGTCGCGGTCCTCGGGGCGCAGCGCGCGCAACGTCACCGAGGTGCCCACGATGGGCTCGAACGCCTCGGTGAAGTCCTCTATTGGCGCATGCCGAGGAATCGGCGGATCCGGCTGACGAGGCGCACCTCGGCTTCGGCCACCGGCGGCGCGTCGGTAAAGGCCTGGCGCGCGCTGTCGAGGTCGCCGCGCCGGCCACCCATGACGCGCTTGATCTCCTCCGCGATCTCGGGCCGGCCGAGCAGCAGCTCCTGGAACGACGCGCGGTCGAGGCGGTAGCACTCGACGTCGGTCTTGGCGACCACGGTCGCGGCGCGCGCGTCGCCCGTGATGAGCGCCATCTCGCCGAAGAACTGTCCGGGATGCAGCGTGCCGATGACGTGCGCCATGCCGCCTTGCGGCTCGTAGAGGACCTCAGCCTCGCCGTACGCGAGGATATAGAGCCAGTGCGCCGTGTTGCCCTGCTTGGTGATGATGTCGCCGCGCGCGAAGGGCGCGTACTGCAGGCGCTCGGCGATGTCGGCGCGGGTCTCTTCCGGCAGCTTGGCAAAGGGCGGCACGCTGGCAAGCGCCTGCAGTCGGCGCGTGAGCTCGCGCCGCCGCACGGTCTCGGCGTGCGCTTGGTCGCGCTGCACCGCGTGCACGGTGCGTTGCGGCTCGGCCACGCGGATTCCAGCGCGCTGCAGCGAGGCGAAGAGGTGCACCCGCACCATGGAATCGGTCAGATCGTCTTCCAGGATGTCGGTGAGGTGGTAGCGCAGCTGGTAGCAGAGGTTGCCCTCGTCGAAGCGCTTCAGCACGCAGCTCGGCGACGGGTTGCGCGCCACATTCGGGATCGAGAGCTCGCGCATCTCGTCGTCGATGATCGCGATCACGCGCGCGGGCGGCACGCCCGGGTCGACCATGAAGTCGAGGATGCGGCGCCATTGCAGCGGAGCGCCGTCGCGCTGGCCGAGGAGCTCGACGCGCGCCTTCATCAGCATGCTGTTGGGGATCACGATCGTTTCCCAGTTGCGGGTCTCGATCAGCGTGGAGCGCCAGCGGATGTCTCGGACCCGGCCGCTCACGGTATCGACGCGGATCCAGTCGCCGATGCGCACCGAGTTGTCGAGCTGTACCGCGACGCCGGCGAGCACGTTGCCCAGCGTGTCCTGCATGGCGAAGGCAATCACCGCCGTGAGGATCGCCGAGGTGGTGACCAGGCTCGAGAGATCCAGTCCCGCGCCGCGCAGCTGCACGAAGCCGTAGATCACGTACACGCCGACGATGGCGAGGTCCTCGGCGATGCGCGGCGGGCGGCTGCCGACGAGCGGAAGCAGCAACCGGAAGGCCGCGAAGCCGCCCAGGCGGATGAGCGCGATCGCCGAAACGAAGCGGAAGATGGCGTGCACGGTGCCCGCGGCTTCGACGAAGTTGAGCGACCAGATGAGCGACGCCGCGGCCTCGCCGGCGAGCCCCACCAGGAACAGCCAAAGCGTGTTGAGGAAGGTCGTGCGCTCGTTCGGGCGCGTATGCAGCAGCGCGATCGTCAGGCCGAACGCGAGCAGCGCGAGCCACGGCGCGGCCGAGCTCCAAAACGCAAACGGGCTCGACGCGCCGTTCAAAACGGGATCCTCCCGGTCAGCATGTCCTTCCACATCACCCAGTCGCCGATGAAGCTGTAGACCGGGTGGCTAAACGTGGCGGGACGGTTGCGCTCGAAAAAGAAATGGCCGACCCACGCGAAGGCGTAGCCTGCGCCCAAGCCCGCGAGCAACCACCAGAAATTCAGCGTCGCGAACGCGTGCAACACGGCAACCAGGCCCAGCGTGGTGCCGGCGAAATGCAACCGGCGGCACGTGCGGTCCGCGTGCTGGGAGAGATAAAACGGATAGAACTGCGAAAAACCCCCCATGCCGCTCATTCTAGCTCTGTCGCGCATTCCGCTACAGATGCAATTATTTCAATGGACCCCCTTGTCGCCAGATCGTGACAAATCATTTCCAGAATTTGCTACGACAACCTTCGCTCCGAGCGGCAGGCGCGGGCACGACGTTGCGCGTAGATTGTCCATTCCACGATGGCCACGATCCTCGTCGCCGACGACAACCGCGCCAACCGCGAGGCGCTCGCCGCGCTGCTCGAAACTGCCGGGCATAGCGTGGTGCGCGCCGTGGACGGCCGCGAAGCGCTTGCGCGCGCGCGCGAGGCGCGCCCGGAGCTGGTGATTTCCGACGTGCTGATGCCGATGATGGACGGCTACGAGCTCGCGCGCCGGCTGAAGGCGGACCCGGCGACCGCCAGCGCCGCACTCATGTTCTACACCGCCTACTTCGGCGGCCAGGACGCCCAGGCGCTCGCCCAGGCCCACGGCGTGTCGCGCGTGCTGCTCAAGCCGTCGCAGAACGCCGAGATCCTGCGCGAGGTGGACGCGGCGCTCGCTGCGCGCAACGAGGCGCCGCCGCAGATCGCGGGCGACCTCGACCAGGAGCACCTGCGGGTGATGGTCGACCAGCTGCTCGAGAAGACCGGCGCGCTGGAAATCCAGCAGCGGCGCATCGAGCGCCTGAACCGCACGCTCGAGGTGCTGAGCGCCGTGAATGCGCTGATCGTCCGGGCGGCCGACCGGCAGGCGCTGCTCGACGAAGCCTGCCGCATCGCGGTGGAGAAGGGCGGCTTCCGGCTCGCGGCCATCGGGCTCGCCGACCCGCTCGGCCAGCCGGTGCGCCAGGTGGCGGCCGCGGGCGAGGGCAGCGCGGAGCGCGAGTTCGTGCGCCTGAAGCTCGGCACCCGCTCGCTCATTTGGAACGACTCGCAAAGCGGCTCGTTCGTCGCGCTGCCGCTGCTTGCAGGCGGCGAGACCGCCGGCATCCTGCTGCTTTATGCGCGCAGCCGCGATTTCTTCGACGAGGAGGAGATGCGCCTGCTGCACGAGCTCGCGGGCGACATCGCCTTCGCGCTGCGCCACCTCGCGCAGAAAGCGCGCATGGACTACCTGGCTTACCACGACTCGCTCACCGATCTGCCGAACCGGAGCCTGTTTACCGACCGGCTGATGCAGGCGCTGAACGCCGCGCGGCGCGAGAAGCGCTTCGCGGCGGCGATCTTCGTCGACATCGAGCGCTTCCGGATGGTGAACGAGACCTTCGGGCGCAAGGCGGGCGATGACCTGCTGCGCGAGGTCGGCACGCGCCTGCGCCAGGCGGCGCGCGAGCAGGATACGGTGGCGCGTGTCGGCGCCGACCATTTCGCGGTCGCGGTGGCGCCGTTCGACCGGCCGGGCGACACCGCTTATACGTTCCTCGAGCGCCTCGACGAAGCGCTGGCGGAGCCGATCGTGATCGAGGGGGTCGAGCTGCGCGTGGGCCTCAAGGCCGGCATCGCGGTGTTCCCGGCCGACGGCGAATCGACCGAGGCGCTCTGCGCGAACGCCGAGACCGCGCTGATCAAGGCCAAGCAGCAGGGCAACCGCTACCTCTTCTACGCGCCGGAGATGAACGCGCGCGTCGCCGAGTCGCTCGCGATGGAGAATCGCCTGCGCCGCGCGCTCGAGGACGGCACCCTCGCGCTGCACTACCAGCCGAAAATCGACGTCGGCAGCGGCGAGGTCGCCGGCCTCGAGGCGCTCATCCGCTGGAACGACCCCGAGCTCGGCGCGGTGCCGCCGGCGCGCTTCGTGTCGCTGCTGGAAGAGACCGGCATGATCCTCGCCGCCGGCCGCTGGGCGCTGCGCAAGACGGTGGAGGACATCCGGCGTTGGCGCAGCCTCGGGCTCACCGTGCCGCGGACCTCGGTGAACGTGTCGGCGCTGCAGCTCAGGCAGAAGGACTTCGTCGACTCGGTGCTCGACGCGATCTCGGAGTTCGACGGCGTCGCGCCGCTCATCGACATCGAGATCACCGAGAGCGTGCTGGTCGACGACATCGAGGAGAGCACGCGCAAGCTGCAGGCGCTGCGGCGCGCCGGGGTCGAGGTCTCGGTCGACGATTTTGGCACCGGCTTCTGCTCGCTCAGCTATCTCGCGCGGCTTCCGGTCGACACGCTGAAGATCGACCGCAGCTTCGTGGTGCGTATGCGCGACGCCGGCGTGCCGCGCAACATCGTCGCGATGATCGTCTCGCTCGCGCACACGCTCGGCTTGCGCGTGGTGGCCGAGGGGGTTGAGGACGACGAGCAGGTGCGCCTGCTGCGCGAGCTGGGCTGCGACCAGATCCAGGGCTACTTCGTGAGCCGGCCGGTGCCGCCCGAGGACATCGACGCGATGCTGTCGGCCGGCATGGGCAAGTCACTCCGTCAGAAGCTGAACGCGGCCTAGGGCGCCGCGTCCTTGCGCTGCGGCGGGGCGGGCAGAATGACCGTCGAAGCCACGTCGAGGCGAAGCCGCAGCAGGCGCGCGACCGTGGCGATGTGCTGAACCCGGTCGCGCATCACGCCCGGCTCCAGGTCCTCCAGCAGCAGCTTCGCCTCGAACTCGATCAGCGTGAGCTTGGCGGCAAAGTCTTCCTGTTCGTCGTTCATGCCGGGGTGCTGCAAGGAGCGGGCACGGCGCGCGACTTACACGCCGGTACCCGCCCCGAGCGGTAAACCTTGGAAGCCCCCCTGTACAAAGGGAGTCGCCGGAACTCGACAAGGCAAGTTTGGACGCGCGGGGCACAGACCTTACCGGTGGATAAGTTCTGCACAGGGTGAAAGGAAACGCCCGTCGTTTTACCCGGCGGGCAGTTTCATGCGCGTTCGACGCCCGAATGCGGCATTGGCGATAGGCAACGAACGGTCGCGCGCTCAACATGAGCACATGGAACGCCGCGAACCAACGCCGAAGCGAGCGCGCAACGAGGCAAGACGCTGCCCCGGTTGCCTGCTCTGTCTCGGGCTCAGACCGCGGCAGCCGGACTCGAGAAAAGTCGCCGCATGCAACGCAACGCCAAGGATCCGTCCGCGCTTCGCGTACTGGTGATCGAGGACGATCGCGACACAGCGGAGACGCTGCGCTCGCTCCTCGACCTGTGCGGCTACTGCGTCGTGGTGGCCGGCAACTCGCAGCAGGGCATCGAGGCCGCGCGCCGGCTCGAGCCGCACATCGTGCTGTGCGACATCGGCCTTCCGGACAGCGACGGCTACGTCGTGGGCAGCGTGCTGCGGCAGTCGAGCGAGACCACCGACGCGCGCCTCATCGCCGTGACCGGCTACGGCGAGCCGCGCGACCGCCTGCGTGCGCTCGCCGCGGGCTTCGACCAGCACCTGGTGAAGCCCGTGGACCCGACCGTGCTGCTGCGCGAGCTTCACACCACGCACTAGGCGATGAGCACGCTGCCGGAACAGATCGAGTCTCTATTTGACCGCCACCCCGCGCTCTGCGGCTTCTCGGTGCGCAGCCTCGACGAGCTGCCCGACAACTGCCCGCGCGACGAGGACGACGCGCTGTTCGTCGGCGACATCGGCATCTCGCACGCGATGAGCACCGAGCAGTACGGCCAGATGTTCCAGGAGATCGTGGTCACGCTCGCCCAATGGCTCGCCGAGGAGCCGGAGGCGGAAGAGCTGCTAAGCGGGCGCACGTTCGCCCGCGCGCTCCACTAGCCTCACATGTTGGTGTAGTTCGGTCCGCCGCCGCCCTCGGGCGCGACCCAGACGATGTTCTGCAGCGGATCCTTGATGTCGCAGGTCTTGCAGTGCACGCAGTTCTGCGCGTTGATCTGCAGCCGCGACTCGACGAACTCGTAGACCCCGGCGGGACAGTAGCGCTGCTCCGGCCCCGCGTATTGCGCGAGATTTACCCTGACCGGGATTGAGGGGTCCTTCAACGTCAGATGTCCCGGCTGGTCCTCGTTGTGGTTGGTGTTCGAGACGAACACCGAGGACAGGCGGTCGAACGTCAGCACGCCGTCGGGCTTGGGATACGAAATAGGGGAAAACTGCCCCGCGGGCCGCGTCTGCTCATGGTCCGCTCCCTTATGGCGCAAGGTCCACGGCGCCTTGCCGCGGAATAGCACCTGGTCGATGCCGACCATCAGCGTGCCGGTATAGAGGCCCTTCGACATCCACGGCTTGAAGTTGCGCGCGCGGTGCAGCTCGTCGTGGAGCCAGCTCGAACGAAACGCATCCGGGTACGCGGTGAGCTCGCCGCCCGCGCGCCCAGCGGCGAGCGCGTCGTGCGCCGCATCCGCGGCCAGCATCGCCGACTTGATCGCGCAGTGGCTGCCCTTGATGCGCGAGGCGTTGAGGAACCCGGCCTCGTCGCCGATCAGCGCGCCGCCGGGAAAGACGAGCTTGGGCAGCGACTGCAGGCCGCCCGCGGTGATTGCCCGCGCGCCGTAGCCGAGGCGCTTGCCGCCCTCGAAAAAGATCCGGATCGCCGCGTGGGTCTTGAATCTCTGGAATTCCTCGTACGGCGACAAATAGGGGTTGGCGTAGCCCAGGCCGACGACGAAGCCCACCGCCACCAGGCGCTCCTCGAGGTGATAGAGGAATGAGCCGCCGTACGTATCCGCATCGAGCGGCCAGCCCGCGGTATGCATCACAAGCCCCGGTTGATGGCGCTCGGGCTTCACTTCCCACAGCTCCTTCAGACCGATGCCGTACACCTGGGGAGTTTTTCTGAGCTTGAACTTGTCTTCGAGCTGGCGGCCGAGCTGGCCCCGGCATCCCTCGGCGAAGAGCGTGTACTTGCCATGCAGCTCCATTCCCGGCTGGTAGGCGTCGCTCTTTTCGCCCTTGCGATTGACGCCCATGTCGCCGGTAGCCACGCCTTTCACCGCGTTGCCTTCATAGAGCACCTCGGCCGCGGCGAAGCCCGGAAAGATCTCGACCCCGAGCGCCTCGGCCTGGGTTGCGAGCCAGCGGCAGACGTTCCCCAGGCTGACGACGTAGTTGCCGTGATTCTTGAAGCAGGCGGGTAACAGCCAGGACGGGGTTGCGAGAGACGACTTTTCCGTCAGGAACAGGAACCGGTCTTCGCTCACCGGCGTGTGGAGCGGCGCGCCCTTTTCCTTCCACTCGGGAATCAGCTCGGCGAGCGCGCGCGGATCCATTACCGCGCCGGAGAGGATGTGCGCGCCGATCTCGGAGCCTTTCTCCAGCACGCACACCGAGCGATCCGCGGCGCGCTGCTTGAGACGGATCGCGGCGGCGAGTCCCGCGGGCCCGCCGCCCACCACCACCACGTCGTACTGCATCGATTCGCGCGGCATCGGCGAATTATAATTTGTTGGTTTTATGAACGAAAAAAAGCTGGTGCACGTGTCGCGGATTCCGGTTCGCTGGGGCGACATGGACGCGATGGGGCACGTCAACAACACGGTGTACTTTCGCTACATGGAGCAGGCGCGCATCGCCTGGTTCGAGTCGCTGGTGCCGCGCGGCGAGGCCTGGGGCGCGATGAGCATCGTCATCGTCAACGCCTCCTGCAACTTCCACAAGCCGATCAACTATCCGGGCACCGTGGAGGTCAAGGTCTTCGCCGGGCCGCCGGGCGGGTCGAGCGTCGGCACTTTCTATGAACTGAAGGTGGCCGACGAGTTGTACGCCGACGGTGCAGCGACGGTCGTGTTCATCGACCGCGAGCAGAAGCCGCTGCGCATCCCCGATCGCATCCGCTCGTTGATGGCGCAGTGAACCCGCTCTGGACCCCATCGCAGGAGCGTGCGGCGGCGAGCGAGCTCGCGCGCTTCATGAAGCTCGCGGGCAAGTCGAGCTACGAGGAGCTGCACCGCTGGTCGGTGGAGTCGAGCGCCGAGTTCTGGGATCTGGTGTGGAAGTTCGGCCAGGTGCGCGGCGAGCCGGGCCTGCGGCGCGTGATCAATCCCGAGCGCATGCCGGGCGCGAAGTGGTTCCCCGAGGGGCGCCTCAACTACGCCGAGAACCTGCTGCGCGAGCGCGACGCCACCGCCGCGATCGCGTTCTGGGGCGAGGACCGCATCAAGCGCCACCTCTCCAAGCGCCAGCTCTACGACCTGGTCTCGCGGATGGCGCAGGCGCTCGCCGATGCTGGCGTGAAGAAGGGCGACCGCGTCGCCGGCTACCTGCCCAACGTGCCCGAGGCGACCGCGGCGCTTCTCGCGAGCGCTAGCCTGGGCGCGGTCTGGTCGAGCTGCTCGCCTGACTTCGGCGTGCAGGGCGTGCTCGACCGCTTCGGGCAGATCGAGCCCAAGATCCTCTTCTGCGCCGACGGCTACCTGTACAACGGCAAGGAGTTCGATTCGCAGGAGAAGGCGAGCCAGGTGCTCGACAGGCTGCCGAGCGTCGAAGAATGCGTCGTGGTCGACTACCTCGGCGCGCCCGCGACCGCGGGCACCTCGCTCTACGATTTCCTCGACCCGTTCGACGCGCGCGAGATCGACTTTGCGCAGGTCGAGTTCAACCATCCGCTCTACATCCTCTATTCGTCCGGGACCACCGGGGTACCCAAGTGCATCGTGCACGGCACCGGCGGCGCGCTGCTGCAGCACCTGAAGGAGCATCGCCTGCACAGCGACGTGAAGCCCGGCGACCGGCTGTTCTACTTCACCACCCTCGGCTGGATGATGTGGAACTGGCTGGTGTCGGGGCTCGCCTCGGGCGCGACGCTCCTGCTCTACGACGGCTCGCCCTCAGTGGAGCGCGGCAAGGTGCTGTTCGATTTCGCCGATGCCGAAGGCATGACGCATTTCGGCACCTCGGCGAAGTTCATCGATGCCATCGCCAAGGCCGGCCTCAAGCCGAAGGAGACGCATCGCCTGGAAAAGCTCCGCACGGTGCTTTCCACCGGCTCGCCGCTGATGGCGGAGGGCTTCGACTACATCTACCAGAACGTCAAGAGCGACGTGTGCCTCTCGTCGATCTCGGGCGGCACCGACATCGTGTCCTGCTTCGTCCTCGGCAACCCGATGGGGCCCGTCTGGCGCGGCGAGATCCAGGCCAAGGGGCTCGGAATGGCCGTGGAGGTGTTCAGCGAAGAAGGAAAGCCAGTCAAGGGGGAGAAGGGCGAGCTGGTCTGCACCAGGCCTTTCCCGTCGATGCCCGTCGGTTTCTGGAACGACCCCGACGGCGCCAAGTACCGCGCCGCTTACTTCGAGAAGTATCCGAACGTCTGGCGCCACGGCGACTGGTGCGAGGAGACCGCACACGGCGGCCTCATCATCTACGGCCGCTCCGACGCGGTGCTGAATCCCGGCGGCGTGCGCATCGGCACCGCCGAGATCTATCGCCAGGTCGAGAGCCTCGAAGAGGTGGTCGAGTCGCTGGTGATCGGCCAGGACTGGCAGGACGACGTCCGGGTGGTGCTTTTCGTCAAGCTGAAAGAGGGGGCTTCATTGACCGACGAGCTGGTCGCTCACATCAAGCGGCGTA
>Ga0075421_100009786_pt1 | contig 11823 bp, 9 predicted proteins | sample SoiMetdeltSBSDD5_FD_75292 | JGI IMG/M metagenome (GOLD analysis project Ga0075421, IMG submission 75292) | Bulk soil microbial communities from a Populus tree surrounding site in Tennessee, USA - Soil MetaG P. deltoides SBSDD5 | ecosystem: Environmental > Terrestrial > Soil > Tree plantation...
GACAGGAACGAATCGCCTCCGAACCTCGCTGGCATGAGCGGGGTCGCGCTTCCCGAGTGGCGGCGGAGACGGCATTGAGGCGCGCCGTGCCGCCTGGGACACGAGGGCAGGCATGACGCTGGCCGAATTGCTGCAGGGCGTGTCCGTCCAACGCCGCTGGGGAGACGCATCCGTCGGGGTCGGTGCCATCGCCGCCGATTCGCGCGCGGTCGTGCCTGGCAGCGTCTTCGTCGCGGTTGCGGGCGGGACCCACGACGGCTGGACCTATGTCGCCGAGGCGGTTCGCCGCGGTGCGATCGCCATCGTGGCCGAGCACGACGCTTCGGACTTGGCGCCATGCGGCGCGCAAGTGCAAGACGCCCGCGCCGCGCTCGCACGCCTCGCGGCCAATTTTCACCACGACCCCTCGCGATCCATGCGCCTCGTGGGCGTCACCGGCACCAACGGCAAGACCAGCGTCGCGCACATGGTGCAACACGTGCTGCAGCGGTCGGGTTCGTCCTGCGGCCTGATCGGCACCATCGGCTGGCGGCTGGACGACGAAGCGTATCGGCCGTTGCGGCACACGACACCGGACAGCCTGGAGCTGCAAGCGTTGCTCGAGGCGCTGCACGAGCGCGGTGCAAAGTGCGTCGCTCTCGAAGTGAGCTCGCATGCCATCGCCCAACGCCGGGTCGAAGCAGTGCACTTCCGCGTCGGCGTGATGACCAACGTGACGCGGGATCATCAAGATTATCACGGCAGCCTCGAAGCCTACGCCGCCACCAAGTCATCCTGGATGCATGGCCTGCAGGCCGAGCGCGGCGAGCCACGCGCGGTCTACAACTTGGACGACGCGCTGGTGGCGGAAGCCGCGGCGCGCCACGGCGGCGCGTGCTTCACCTTCGGCCGCAGCGCGCGTGCGGATCTGCGCATCCTGGATGCCGAATCCAAGCTCGAGGGCAACCGCATCGTTGTCGATTGGGGTGAAGGTGCCCAAGAGTTCTGGCTGCCGCTTCCCGGCGGTTTTCAAGTGCAGAACGCCGCCGCGGCGTGCGCCGTGTTCCGCGTCCTCGGGCTCGAGATGAAGCGCGCCTTGGCGGAACTGGGCACCATGCCGCCGGTGCCGGGACGGTTCGAGCTCGTGCCGCACGCGCACGGACCGACGGTGATCGTGGATTTCGCGCACACGCCCGAAGCGCTCGAGCGCTTGCTCGCCACCTGCCGATCGCTGGTGCGCGGCCGGCTGGTGGTCGTGTTCGGTTGCGGCGGCGATCGCGATGCCGGCAAGCGCCCGCTCATGGCAGAGGTGGTGGCGCGGTTCGCCGATCGCATGGTGCTGACGAGCGACAACCCGCGGAGCGAGGATCCGGAGGCGATCCTGGACGCGATGCAAGCCGGCATTCCGCCAACGCACAAGGATTGGCTGCGTCAGGTGGATCGAAAAACGGCCATCCACGATGCCATAAGCCATGCCGCCCCGGACGACCTGGTGGTGATCGCCGGCAAGGGCCACGAGGGCAGCCAGATCATCGGGGACCGGACGTTGGCGTTCGATGATCGGCTCGAGGCGCGCTCGGCGCTCGCAACCTGTCATGGCGGTGCGCAATGCGAATGAATGCCGCCGACATCGAGCGCGATCTCGCGCCCGCGGGACTGCGCGCGCACGGCGTGACCGAATCGATGGTGTTCGAAGGCGTAGCGACCGACACGCGTCTCGAGGTGGGAGAATCCCTGTTCGTGGCGCTGCGCGGCGAGCGCTTCGATGGTCACGAATTCGTCGCCGACGCCGTCGCCCGCGGCGCGCGCGGCATCCTGGTGGCGCTCGATACCTGGGAGCGCTGGCAGAGCTTGGCCGTCGCATGCTTCGCCGTGCCGGATCCGTTGCTGGCGTTGCAGCAGCTGGCGCACGCATCGCTCCAGCGCCAGCCCGTGCGCACGGTCGCCGTCACCGGTTCGAACGGCAAGACGACGACCAAGGACCTGATCGCGGCGGCGCTCGCAAGCGCCGGCAAAGTGCACGCGACACGGGGCAATCTCAACAATCATCTGGGCGTGCCGCTCACGGTGCTGGCGCGCGCGGGCGATGAACAGTTTCTCGTCGCCGAGATCGGCGCCAGCGATTTCGGCGAGGTCGAGACGCTGTCGCGTTTGTTGTGCCCCAACGTGGCCGTCATCACCAACATCGGGCATGCGCACTTGGAACGCTTCGGCTCGCTGCAGGGCGTGCTGCGCGCCAAGAGCGAGATCTTCGCCGGCCTGCGACGAACAGGTGTCGCGGTGCTGAACGCCGACGATCCGCTGCTGCCGGAGCTCGAGCGCGCGGCCGGCAGCGCGCGCCGCGTCACCTTCGGCGTCGCCGCGCATGCCGACTATCGCATCGAAGCGGTGCACGCCGAGGGCGCCGACACCCAAGTCTTGCAACTCAACGGCATGTCCGTGCGCTTGGCTCGACCGGGGCGTGGCAATGCCAACAATGCCGCAGCCGCCTTCGCCGTGGCCTGCGAGCTCGGCTGCGACCCTGCGCGCGCGGCGGCTGCCATCGCGACGTGCGTCTTCACCAAGCAGCGCTCGAGCTGGACACGCTGCGGGCAAGTGAGCGTGCTCGACGATTCCTACAATGCCAACCCGGATTCCATGGCGCAGGCGCTCGAGGTGCTGGCCGCACGGTCCGGCCGGCGCATCGCGGTGCTGGGGGACATGGGTGAGCTCGGACCGGGGAGCGCGGAGCTGCATGCCGAGCTCGGTCGCAAGGTCGCGGCTTCGGGCATCGACGCGCTGCTCGCCACCGGAGCCCTGATGCTGCATGCGGTGCAGGCCGCCGCACAGGCCGGGCTCGGGGGAGCGGCACGGCATCACGCCGATTTCGCCGCCTTGGTCGAGGATCTGCGCGCGACCTTGCGGCCGGGAGATGCGGTCTTGGTCAAAGGCTCACGCTCGGCGCGCATGGAACGCGTCTTGGACGCGCTGAGAATCGGGGTGGCGTAGTGCTGTACTGGCTGCTGTATCCGTTCCACGATCAGTTCATCGCCTTCAACGTGCTGCGGTACATCACCTTCCGCTCCGCCTACGCGATGGTGACGGCGCTGGTGATCAGCTTCCTGCTCGGGCCGTGGGTGATGCGCAAGCTGCGTGCACTGCAAGGCCGCGCCGCCGTGCGCGAGGACACGCCGGTCACGCACCAGATGAAGGTCGGAACACCGAGCATGGGCGGATTGCTCATCCTCGGCAGCATCGTCGTGCCGGTGTTGCTGTGGGGCGATCTCGGCAATCGGTACGTCCAGCTGGTGCTCGCCACCACCGTGTGCATGGGAGCCATCGGCTTCCTCGACGATTACTTGAAGCTGGTGCGGAAACGCGGCCTCGTCGGTCGCTACAAGATCACCGGGCAGCTGTTGATCGGGCTCGGCGTCGGCTGTGTGCTCTACTTCCTGCCGGTGCAACCGGAGATCGCCAGCCGCACCTCGCTGCCGTTCTTGAAGAACGTCAACCCCGAGCTCGGGATCCTCTATGTGTTCTTCGTCGCCTTCGTGATCACCGGCGCGTCGAATGCGGTCAACCTGGCCGACGGGCTCGACGGCCTCGCCATCGGCTTGTGCGCGCTGGCGTTCCTCGGCTACGCGGCGCTCGCGTACGTGAGCGGCAACCGCAACTTCGCTGATTACCTCAACATCTTGTTCATTCGCGGCGGCGGCGAAGTGACCATCTTTTGCATGGCGGCCGTCGGCGCCGCGCTCGGGTTCCTGTGGTACAACACCCACCCGGCCGAAATGTTCATGGGAGACACGGGCTCGCTCGCGCTCGGGGGCGCGCTGGGTGTGGTTGCGGTGCTGGTGAAGAAGGAGTTCCTCCTCCTCGTCATCGGCGGCGTGCTGGTCGCCGAAGCGTTGTCGGTGATGATCCAGGTGTCGAGCTACCGCTGGCGGCGCAAGCGCGTGTTCCGCATGGCGCCATTGCATCATCATTTCGAGCTGCATGGCTGGCCGGAGACCAAGATCGTGGTGCGTTTCTGGATCATCGCCGCGCTGCTGGTGATGTTGTCGCTGTCGACGATCAAGCTGCAGTAGGAGAGCGATGCGGACCCATGCCGCGCACAAACCCGCCCCGCCGGCGTTGCGCGACCGCAAGGTCGTGGTGCTCGGCCTGGCGCGCAGCGGCACCGCGGCGGCGGAATTGCTGCACGCGCATGGCGCGCGCGTGGTCGGTGTCGACGAAGGCGCGTCCGCCGCGGCGGTGTTGGGCGGGGAATGGGCGCGACGTACCCTGGCTGCGGCACACGCGCAAGCCGACCCGGCGATCCTGGACGACGCGGCCTTGCTCGTGCTGTCGCCCGGCGTGCCGACGACGCATCCCTTGGTGCGCGCCGCCACCGCACGCCGCCTGCCGGTGCTGTCCGAAATCGAGCTCGCCTATCGCTTCTGTCCCGCGCCCGTTCTCGCCGTCACCGGGAGCAAGGGGAAGTCGACGACGACGGCGTTGATCGGCGCGCTCCTGGACGCGGCCGGTGTCGAGCACATCGTCGCCGGCAACATCGGCGTGGCCTGGAGCGCGGTGGTCGAACGGCTGACGCCGCGACACTGGGCGGTGCTGGAGATCTCGAGCTTCCAGCTCGAGACGGTTGACACCTTCCATGCGCATGCAGCCGTGTTGCTGCACGTGAGCCCGGATCATTTGGATCGCTACGACAACATGGAGGCCTACGCCGCCGCCAAGGCCCGCATCACCCGCCATCAGACGGAGAGCGATTGGCTCGTCACCGATCCCGGGGATCCCTGGGGCGAACGTGCCGCGCGCGCCGCCGCGGCCAAGGTCGCCGGCTTCGGCCACGCCTGGGCTGGGCGCGGCGTGACCCGCGTCGGCGATGCATTCGTCTGGCAAGACGGCGAGCAGCACGAAATGCTGGCGGAGGTGGGGGACGTCCCATTGCTCGGCGATCACAATCGCAGCAATGTCATGGCCGCCCTCGCCGTGGTGCGCGCGCTTGGCTTGTGGACGGCGGCGGCGCGCGACGGTCTGCGGCGCTTTCCCGGCCTCGAGTATCGTATGCAGCCCTGCGGTGAAATCAGCGGCGTGCGCTTCATCAACGACGCCAAGTCGACGACGGTGGAATCGGTGCGCGCCGCCGTGCGCGGCCTGCCCGGGACGCTCGTGCTCGCCGTCGGCGGCAGGAACAAAGGCCTCGACTGGAGCGCGCTCGGCGCCGACCTGGCCCATGTGCGCGCCGTCCTCGTCTTCGGCGAAGCGGCGGACGAAATCACGCGGCAGATCGGGGATGCGGCCGTCGTGTCCCGTGTCGGGGACCTCGTGGAGCTCGTGCAGCGCGCGCTAGAGCTCGCGCGTCCTGGCGACACGGTGCTGTTCTCGCCCGGGTGTACCAGCTTCGACATGTTTCAGAACGCCGAGCAACGCGGGGCCGCGTTCAGCGCCGCCGTGCGCGATTCAAGCCAAGGGAGTCGTCGATGAGATTGCGCCACGAACAGGTGATCCTGCTGCTGGTGCTCGTGCTCGTGGTGGTGGGCCTCGTCGTGCTCTATTCCGCCAGTCAAGAAATGGCGCGGGTGGCGACCGGCGACAGCCTGCGCTTCCTGAAGAAGCAGATGCTGAATGCCGCAGTGGGACTGGCAGCGATGCTCGTGCTTTGGCGGCTCGACTATCGCATCTGGCGCCGGGCGGCGCGGATTCTGCTGCTCGCGTCCTCGCTCGGATTATTCGTCGTGTTCCTCTTCGATGCGGTGCGCGGCGCGCGCGCGTGGGTGCCGTTCCTCGGCCGCTCGATCCAACCGGTCGAGTTCGTGCGCGTCGCCTTGGTGTTCTTTCTCGCGGCCGAGATCGTGCGCCGCGGCCCGGATCTCGCGTCGCTGCGCCGCGGCTTTCTGCCGCTCGCGGGCATCATCGGCGCCATTCTCCTGGTGGTGATCAAGCAGAACGATTTCGGCAGTGGCATGGCGCTCGGTCTCATCAGCTGCACGTTGCTCTACGCCGGTGGGGCGCGACGCCTGCACCTCGGCGCCACGGCGGTGATCCTCTTGCTGGGCGCGACCGCGGTGGCGGTGCACAAGCCGCACGTGCGCGAGCGCATCGCCGGGTTCGTGCACCCCGGCGAGCATGCGATGGACGTGGCCTATCAGAGCACGCAGTCGGTGTTGTCGATCGGCAGCGGCGGACCTTTCGGCAAGGGGCTCGGCAACGGCATCTCGAAGTTTGGCTACATCCCCGACCCGCACACCGATTTCGTCTTCGCCGTGATGGGCGAAGAGCTGGGGTTCGCCGGTTGCGCGCTCGTTCTCGTGCTCTTCCTGCTGTTGGTGGCGCGCGCCATCCGTGTGGCGCGTGCGCACGAAGATCCCTTCGCGCAACTGGTCGCCGTCGGCACGGGAGTCTCGGTCTTCTGGTACGTCGCCATCAACTTGGCCGTGGCGCTGCGCCTCTTCCCGGTCACGGGTCTGCCGCTCCCGTTCATCAGCTACGGCGGGTCTTCGCTCGTGTCGCATCTGCTCGCAATCGGCGTGTTGTGTAGCGTCGCACGTGAGGTCGAACGCGCCCCGGGTCTCGTCGGCCGCTGGCCGTTGCGGCGGGCGAGCCTGTTGGAGGGCGGGTTGTGAAAGTGCTGTTCGCCGGCGGCGGCACCGGCGGGCATCTATATCCCGCCATCGCCATGGCGCACGAGCTGCGCCGTGCGGTTCCCGGCGCACAATGCCTGTTCCTCGGCAGCCGCGGGGGACTGGAGAGCCGCATCGTCCCTCACGAAGGCTTCGAGCTCGTGACGATCGCGAGCAGCGGCTTTCGTCGTCTCGGGCTCGGCGGTCGCTTGCTGTTCCTGTGGAGCTTCGCGCGCGGATTCGCCGCCGCACTCGTGCTCGTGCGCCGCTTCCGGCCCGACCTGGTGGTGGCGACCGGCGGGCACGCGAGCCTCGCGGGCGGACTGGCCGCCGCATTCTGGCGCCGGCCACTGGTGGTGCAGGAGCAGAACCGCATTCCGGGATTGGCGACGCGGCTGCTGGCGCGCCTGGCACGGCGCGTTTACGTCGGGTTCCCCGGCACCGAGAGCCGTTTCCCCGATCCCGTGCGTGTGCGCTACCTCGGCAATCCGATTCGGGATGATTTGCTGCAAGCGCGTGCGGCGCGCGCCGCGGGCGAACGGCCGGTGATTCTCGTGCTCGGCGGCAGCCGCGGCGCCAGATCGATCAATCGTGCGGTGGCGTCCGCGATCCCGCTCGTCCGCGCCCGCGCGCAGGTGCGATGGATCTGGCAGACCGGGTCGATCGACTTCGCCGCCCTCGCGCCGGCATGGGCCGAGGCGCCCGACGTCGAGCTGCGCGAGTACGTGTCCGACGTCGGCGCGGCCTATGCGGCGGCGACCTTGCTCGTGTGCCGCTCCGGGGCGATGACTCTGGCCGAGGTCACCGCGCTCGCCAAGCCAGCGATTCTCGTTCCCTTCCCGGGCGCGGTCGACGATCATCAAACGGCGAACGCACGCACCCTGACCGACGCGGGAGCGGCCGTCCTGGTGCCGGATGCGGAGCTCTCCGGGCAACGGTTGTGCGACGAGATCGGCGCCATCCTGCTCACGCCGGGACGACTCGAATCGATGGCGGCCGAGAGCCAAAAGCGCAGCCGACCCGACGCCACACGGCATCTGGTGGCGGATTTCCTGGCGCTGGTGCGAACGTAGAGGAGGCGACGCATGTTCGGCCGTGTCAAGCGCGTGCACTTCGTGGGCGTCGGCGGCATCGGCATGAGTGGCATCGCCGAGGTGCTGCTCAATCTCGATTTCACCGTGAGCGGCTCCGATATCAAGGAGTCCTCGGTGACGCGGCGGCTCGCGTCGCGCGGCGCACGCATCGCCATCGGTCACCGCGCGCAGAATCTCGAGGATGCGCAGGTGGTGGTGTATTCGTCCGCCGTCCGACCCGACAATCCGGAGCTCGTGGCGGCGCGCGAGCAGAAGCTGCCCGTGATTCCGCGCGCTGAAATGCTCGGCGAACTCATGCGTCTCAAGTTCGCCATCGCGGTCGCAGGTGCGCATGGCAAGACCACGACCACCTCGATGGTGGCGACATTGCTCGCCGAGGCTGGCTTGGATCCGACCATTGTCGTCGGGGGCAGGGTGCTCGCCCTCGGCACGCATGCCATGCTCGGCGGGGGGCAGTATCTGGTGGCGGAGGCCGACGAGAGTGACGGCAGCTTCCTCAGGCTTCCGCCCACAATTGCAATTATTACAAACATCGACGCGGAACACCTCGACCATTACAAGAATATAGAAGCCATTCTCGATGCCTTCGTGCAGTTTGCCAACAAAGTGCCCTTCTACGGCAGCACCATCGTCTGCCTCGACGACCCGCTGGTGCAGTCCATCATCCCGCGGCTCGAGAAGCGCATCGTGACCTACGGCCTGGCGACGCAGGCGGACATCACCGGGCGCGTGCTCGCGACCGCCGATGGCGGGAGCCGCTTCGAGGTGAGTAGCCACGGGGTGCGGTTGGGAGAGGTGGCGCTCCGCATGCCCGGCGAGCACAACGTGTTGAATGCGTTGGCGACGGTGGCATTGGCGCAGGAGCTCCAGATTCCGTTCGCCACCACCGCGAGCGGCCTGGCCGCTTTCCTTGGCGTGGCGCGGCGCTTCGAGATCAAGGCCGTCGAGAACGAGGTCGTTTTCGTCGACGACTACGGGCATCATCCGACGGAGATCGCCGCCACCTTGCGCGCCGCCAAGCACAGTCACGGCCGCCGTTTGCTGGTGGTGTTCCAGCCGCATCGATACACCCGCACCCAGTTCCTACTCAACGAATTCGGCCGCGCCTTCTTCGATGCCGATTCGGTCTACGTCATGGACATCTACGCCGCCTCCGAGGACCCCATTCCCGGGGTCGATTCGAGCCGCCTGGTGCAGGCCCTGCGTGAGCACGGCCACAAGCGCGCGTTCTACATCGGGGACAAAGACCAATTGACCGACCAGGTGGCTTCGTCTATAGAGAAGGGGGACTTGGTGTTGACGCTGGGTGCTGGGGATGTCACGGCCTTGAACGAAGTGCTGGTGGAGAAGTACCGGCGTCGCATCGAGGCCGAGCCTGCCTAGATCATGGTGCTGTGGACGTGTGGGGGCGGAGCGGGTGGTGCGCCGACGAATCGACGGAAGACCGCGGTATTCCTCTCCGGGCACGAGTGTGCAAGCGGTGCCGCTCGTGCGCGCGGCCTGCGGGATGGGGATTGCCACGAGCGCGATCCTGCTCCTCGTGCTCTCGCCTGCGTTCACAGTCCAAGACGTGGCATGGACGGGCAATCTGCGCCCGGGGAAGTCGGTCTCGGCCGCGGTCGAGAAGGCCAGTCTCGGCCATGCACTTGCTCTCCTGCCCGAATCGCGCTTGCGTGCCCTCCTGCGTCTGTCCCCTGAAGAAGTTCGGGTCGAGTTCGTGCGCCACTGGCCGCGCAGCCTCGAAGTCAGAGTGTGGCCGCGCCGCGCCGCGTTCGTCGACGCCGAGGGCACGGCATTCGACGGGGAAGGTCGCGCCCTCGAGGCGCGCCATGCCCTGCCCGGCGTGACGCGCATCCAGGGATTCGCGCGCGCGGAGGATGGCCAGCTGGAACCGGCCGATGCCAGGCTGTTGCAGCAACTCCGTCGTGGGCTCGGCAAGGCGGCGTTCGCGATCTCACGCATCGAGCGCCGCGGCGACGACGTGCTCCTGCACGTCGAGCAGCCCAAGGCGAAGATCCTGTTGTCCGTCACCGATCTCGCGGCGGGGTTGCGCAAGTTGGCCATGCTCGAGGCGACGCTCTCATCCGAGTCGCTGCCCGCGCGCATCGATCTGCGCTTTCGCGACCAGATCGTCACGACGCCGCGGCAAGGGGAGGCCACAGGTGGCCGTAGCTAGAGCGAGCGATCCTCGCAGTCTGATGCTCGTCGATCTCGGGTCGCGCACCGTGCGCGCCTTGGTCGCGGTGGCGACCGACACCGGTCTGCACCCGCGCGCCGCCGCGTCGCGGCCGTACACCGCTGGACACGACGGCGTCCCGGTCGATCGGGCGCTGGCGCGCGCGCAATTGCATGCAGTCATGCACGAGGCGGAGCAACAGGCTGGGGTGTCGGTGCGGCGCGTCATCGTCGGGCTCGGTGGAACGGCACTCGGGATGGTGCGCTCGAGCGGCAGCCTGGAGCTGCAGATGCCGGTGGCGTTGCGCGCGGCGCATTTGGAGCGCGCGCTGGAAGCAGCCGCCTGCATCGGCCTGCCGCCGGATCGCGAGGTGCTGCACGTGCTGCCGACGCACTATCGCGTCGACGGCGCACGGGTGTCGCGCCCGCCTCTCGGCATGCGGGCGCAGCGCTTGGTTGCCGAGTGCGCCGTGATCACGGCGTCGCGCTTGGCGCTCGACAATCTGGAGCGGATCACGAGCGACCTCGATCGGGAGTTGGTGGATGTTGCCGCCGAACCGCTCGTCACCGCCGGAGTTCTCCTCGGGCCGGACGATCGCAAGCGCGGCGCGCTGCTGCTGGATGTGGGCGCCGATCGCATCGGCGCGGTCCTCTACCGCGATCATGTCCTGCAGGCGCTCGTGTGCCTCGGGGTCGGTGCGGGCCACATCACGCGCGACATGGCGTACGCGCTGCAGCTCGATTTCGCCGCGGCCGAGGAGCTGAAGCACCGGTTCGCGGTCGCCTCGCAAGCCGCGGTGACCCCGGACCTCGAAACGACCTTGGAGTCAGGGGGAGTGCGCGCGCGATTGAGTCAGACGGCTCTAGCGCGCGTCGTCGAACCGCGCTTGCGCGAGCTCTTGGGAATGGTGGCGGAGGAGCTGCGCGAGGCACGCGTCCTCTCCCCTGGGGATCGCGTCGTTCTCGGCGGCGGTGGTGCGCGCATGCGCGGCATCGTCGAAGTGGCGGAGGACGTGTTCGGCCTGCCGGCACGACTCGCCGAAGAAGCCAGCGCCGCGGGAACCGCCGCCATTGGCGACGCCAGTGCGACGGTGCTCGGACTGCTGGATTACGCCTCGCGTTGCGGTGCACATGCCGCATCGCGTGGCCCGACGTGGCACGGCGCCGTGCAGCGTCTGCGCCAGGTGTTCGGGGCGGGGGGGGCGCGCCGCGACGTCGGCGCGTGCTCGCCGGCGCGAGCCGTATTCGAAGCCGCCGCCCATGAGGGCGGCCACGTGCCCCAAAGGGTTGGGGTGGATCTGGAGGTTGGCGATGTTCGAGTTTGAACGCGAATGTGAGAACCTGGCCCGCATCACGGTCATCGGGGTCGGGGGCGCCGGGGGTAACGCGATCAACCGCATGATTGCGCATGGACTCAGCGGCGTTGAGTTCCTCGCGATCAACACCGACGCGCAAGCGCTCAAACTGTCGCGCGCCACACAGCGCATCCAAGTCGGCTCGAAGCTCACCAAAGGCCTGGGCTCCGGCGGCATTCCCGACGTCGGGCGCCAAGCGGTCGAGGAAGACGAAGCGCTGATCATCGATTCGCTCAAGGGTTCCGACATGGTCTTCGTCACAGCGGGCATGGGCGGCGGGACCGGCACGGGCGGCGCACCGCTGGTGGCGCGCATCGCGCGCGAGCTGGGTGCGCTCACCGTCGCCATCGTCAGCCGGCCTTTCAGCTTCGAAGGCAAACGTCGCAACAACTCGGCGAACGAAGGCATCAAGGCGCTCAAGGAAGCCGTCGATACGCTCATCGTCATTCCCAACGAGAAACTGCTGCAGATCGTCGGCACCGAAACCCCGCTCGTCACCGCTTTCTCGATGGCGGACGACGTGCTGCTGCAGGCGACGCGCGGGATCAGCGACCTGATCACGATCCCCGGCCTGGTCAATCTCGACTTCGCCGACGTCAAGACGATCATGGCCAACATGGG
>Ga0075421_100009787_pt1 | contig 11822 bp, 8 predicted proteins | sample SoiMetdeltSBSDD5_FD_75292 | JGI IMG/M metagenome (GOLD analysis project Ga0075421, IMG submission 75292) | Bulk soil microbial communities from a Populus tree surrounding site in Tennessee, USA - Soil MetaG P. deltoides SBSDD5 | ecosystem: Environmental > Terrestrial > Soil > Tree plantation...
CCCGCGCGCGCGACACTCGTCATGCTAGATCGGTGCGGACGCCCGGACGGGCCGGCGCGGCAGGAACGCGGAGGCGCCGGACAACCACCCTTCAAACTCCAGGCGCGACACGTTCATCGTGTCGATCAAGCGGGGGAGGAGGAGCGGGTCCGACTTCGTTGACGCGATTCCCGGGAAGCACGTCGTAGCCGAAGTGACGCCCAACTGCCTCAGCCAGCCTGGGAAGGATGGGTGAGTCACGCCGCTCGGATAACAGAAGTGCGCCGTGTGATGAGCGCCCAATCCGGTCATCGCCGCGATCTCCCTCCGGTTGTCGGCGATCTCGCGCTCGAATCCCGCCGCGTCTGCGGGAACACGATGGCGGTGGGTATGTAGCTGCACGTCGACGAGCTTTCGTGGAAGCCGCGCTACCTCATCGGGCGCCATGAGGTGCAAAAAACGGCGCCGGATGAGATCGAAATAGTCGATATCGAGGCGCTCCGCTACGGTGGCGAGCACGCCATCCTTGTCGGAGCCGCTCATGCGTTGCGCGATACACGCGCGCGCGAGCGCGTCGAATGCCGCTTCGCGGTCCTCTCTCGACGCGAGTGGCAGTACGGCCGAGTCACCAGTCAGTCCCGAAGTCCGGAGCGCGCGGTCTCGCGCCTTCCAGAGCAGGTACCGCAGCATGGTGTTGAACACGGGCCGCTGGAATCGCGAGTAGTAGGTCGTCAGATACACGGTCGCGGGGTAGCCGAAATCTTCGAGAATCGGCAGCGCCCGAACGAGAAAATCGTAAGCCCCATCGTCGAAGGTGATCGACACGGCCCGCGACGGAAGCGACCCATCATAAAGCTGGCGGATCGCGTCGGCGAGCGGCAGTACGCGATATCCGCCTGCGCGGAGAGTGTCGAACCGCTCACGCAGGAGCGACGGCGGAATGTACAGTTCGCTGTCCCACTCGTGCTCGTCGTCGGTGGACACCCCGTGGTATCCCAGGATCAGCAGACGCCGGCCGCGCCAGGCGCTCCCGCGAGCCAGCGACAAAACGCCGGCGCTGTTCGCTGCGGACAGCGTCCTTTGCTTGATCGACTTGAGCATCGATGGCGGCGTGGCGCTCATCCACAAGCGCCCGACGGCGCGGAGCAGGGAAGCGGTCCTTCGAGCGTCATGTCGTGAACACGCGGGTGGAGCCAGTGGAATTGTCGTCGACCTTCCCCCGGCGCGGCGGGCAACCACGAGGCCGACGACGCTCACCTCGGATCGCCTCCGGGAACCGATGGATAACGGCCGGCCCATGGGGCAATTCGAGGACCACGCACTACGTCGACCCGCAGCACCGCAGACCGGCTTCTGCCACTCCCGACGAACTCGACCAAAGTTAACGACGGCAACACGGCGCAAAAGCGGCGGGCCTCGACAGGCGCCGCCGGGATGAGCGTCGCCACCGTCTTCACAACGAAGAACTCGCGGCATGTGTTGCATCTCCGCCGCGCTTGGAGTGGCGTTGATGCAGCCGCGTCGTATCATTCCGAGGTGGCTTGGCACCGGACCGCTAACCTGTTCACCTGCAGGAGGTGGCCCGGCGAGTGTCGGCGGTCCTAGCCTTGCGAAGGGTGACGCACGCTCGGATGCCACCGCCAGCTCGATGGACGCCTTCTCCTGGTGAGTCTCGGATACCCTCATTGCGCGCGATGCAAACTCCCTCAGCCACCGCCGGCTCGATCGATTCACACGCCCTGGAGGTCGACCGTGGCGAGCGCTTCGAGTTCGGAAAGAACTGGAGCAACTTCCTCAAGGTCCTCGATGAGGACCGAATCGAGCGAGCAGTCGCGTCACTTCGCTCCCTGCTCGGCGTCACCGATCTGAGAGGTGCGTCATTCCTCGACATCGGCTCCGGGAGCGGCTTGTTCAGTCTGGCGGCGCACCGGCTGGGTGCGAGCGTGCGCTCATTCGACTACGACGCCGCATCCGTCGCATGTACCCAGGAGCTTCGCCGGCGGTTCGGAGCGACCGGCACCGACTGGATCGTCGAACGTGGTTCGGTGCTCGATAAATCGTTCCTCGCGTCGCTCGGCCGGTTCGACTACGTGTACTCCTGGGGCGTGCTGCACCACACGGGTGCCATGTGGGAGGCCATCGACAACGCCGCCGCTCTCGTGGCTCCCGGCGGAACCTTCGTCATCGCGATCTATAACGACCAAGGTGCATGGTCGAAACGCTGGAAGGCGCTCAAGCGGTTCTATTGCTCCGGGCCCTTCGGAAAAGCGGTCATGTGTGGCACGTACATTCCGGCGGTGGTTGCGCGTCAACTCGCCGCTGATCTCTTCTGGCTTCGCAACCCGTTGACGCGGTACACCGAGTACCGGAATTCTCGCGGGATGTCGGTCGTGTACGACTGGATCGACTGGCTTGGCGGCTACCCGTTCGAAGTGGCGAAGCCCGAAGAAGTGTTCAGGTTCGGTCGCGAGCGCGGGTTCGAGATGACCAACTTCATTACCTGTGGCGGGTCGGTCGGTTGTAACGAGTTCGTGTTCCGCCGACGCGCCGCGCAGAGCCCGTAAGCCCGGAGCCGTCTCGACTCGGGATGTCGCGGGCCACGATCCTACTCCCGCCCCGCGCTGCACTGAGTAAGCGCCTCGACGATACGCTCGGCTGCCCGACCATCCCATCCCTCGGGAATGCGCCCGGCCGGCCGCCCGCCGTCCAATGCGCGGACGTGTGCCACCAGATCCACCGGATCGGGTACGAGCAGATTTGTCCCTTCGCTCACCGTGACCGGCCGCTCCGTGTTCGCGCGCACAGTGAAGCACGGAATCCCGAGCGCCGTCGTCTCTTCCTGAAGCCCACCCGAGTCGGTTACTACCGCGTGTGCCGACTGGACCAGGTCGAGCATCTCGAGATACCCGATCGGCTCGAGCAGCCGAACCGTGCCGACGCCAATGCCAGCCGAGTCCAATCGCTGGCGCGTTCGGGGGTGCACGGGGAACACCACTGGTCGCGACGTCGCAAGTGTCCGCAGCGCCGACATGACCCGCTCGAGCCGATCCGGCGCATCGACGTTCGATGGCCGGTGAAGGGTGACGACGATTGGATCGCCGCTCAGCTCCAGCGAGGCGCGGAATCCACTCGCCCGGGCCGCCGGCAGCGCACGCAGCAGCGTGTCGATCATCACATTGCCGACGAACGCGATCTCGTCGTCGGGCTCGCCCTCGCGCCGCAGCGTTTCGCTCGCGTCTCGCGACGGGGTGAGCAGGAGATCCGCCAGGCGATCCGTCACGATGCGATTGATCTCCTCAGGCATCGTGCGGTCGTAGCTCCGTAGCCCGGCCTCCACGTGCGCGACACGGACGCCGAGCTTCGACGCCACGAGCGCGGCGGCCACAGTCGAGTTGACGTCACCGTACACGAGCACCCAGTCCGGACGGTGCTCTGCGATGACGGGTTCGAGTCGCTCCATGATCCGTGCGGTCTGTGCCGCGTGGGAGGCCGACCCGACCTCGAGGTTCACGTCCGGCTCGGGAATCCCCAGGTCCTCGAAGAATCGATCGGACAACGCCGCATCGTAGTGCTGCCCCGTGTGCACGATCGTCTGGCGCCAGCTCGCCGCACACATGGCGCGGTGCACGGGAGCGAGCTTTGGGAAGTTCGGGCGGGCGCCGGCGATGTGTATGACGTGCATCTCGGGTCAGGTTCCGGTCATGCGTTGTTCGCGGCGCGTGCCGCTCGTGGCTGCTGTCTCCACTAGACGCGCGATGTCCGCGCACCGGTACGCCCAGTCCTCCTGACGCACGCGCTCGGACTGCGCGCGTCGGGCAGCGCCATCCTGCCCCCGTTCCACCGCGTCACGTAGCGCACTCACCCACTCATCGAACGAGTCGGCACACGTCGCAATGTCCGAGCACTTTCGTACCTCGGGGAGCGGCGATGACACGATGGGCAGCCCCGCGGCCGCATACTCGCGGAGCTTGATGGGGTTCACCGATTGCGTGAGCTCAGTCATCAGGAACGGCACGATCGCCGCCTGAAAGCCGCGACTGTACGCAGGTAGCTCCGCATACGGCCTCCGGCCGAGCACGTGAACGTTCGGTCGCCCTTCCACGGGCGACATGTCGGTCTTCGCCGAGCCGATGACGACGAACGAATACGGTAACGCCTCGGCGAGCCGCCCGATCAGGGCCACGTCCACCCATTCGTGGATCAGACCGAAAAACCCAATGCGCGGTTCCGGGATCTTTTCGAGATCGGTCGGCAACGGTCCGGGCTCGAGCGCGCTCGCGAAGTGCTCGAAGTCCACGCCATGCGGCACGTAGTGGACGTTGGTCGCGTAGCGACGGCATCGATCTGCCAGGTCCTCGGCCGACGCGATGACGAGATCGGCGGCCGCGCACATTTCCTGCTCGCCGCGCTCCATCGTGCGCGCGTCGAACCCGGCGAACGCCGACCATTTGTCCACGCAGTAATAGATCGTCAATGCGCGCGGTATCCGGCGCACGTACGGGGCGCATTGCGGGACGAACGAGCAGAGGATGGGCTCGCGATCCATGCCCAGTCGCTCGAGCTCGCGCGCAATCGTGAACTGGTAGAGCAGGGCATTGGCTTGCTGCGCGAGCGCCGAGTGCGGGTACGGCAGTGCCGGCGGCGTCATCGCGTGCACCCGATCGAGCACGGAACGCGACTTCCGAAGGATCGCCTTGGCCTTGAGCAGTAATCGCTTCCGATCGTAGGAGCTCGCGAAGCTGGGCGCGCGCATCCCGGCGGCCTCGATCCACAGCACATCGTTCGTCCGCGAGAAGCGACGCATGATGTGGTGCTTGCTGGTGGGATCCGCCGTCCAATCGTTGGCGAACGTGAGGATGTCGCGTCCGCCGAGCAGCGGCGCCGTGAGCGGTTCGGCCATAGCGTGTCGTTAGGTGGCGAGCGTCGTTACCGTGGCCGGGTTCGCGAGTGCTTCGCGTCGCCAGACCTGGAAGGCAAGCACCCTCCACAGCCGTGCCGTGTGGTCGCGCCCTGCCCGGTGCTCCGACAGGAGCCGACGGACGTACTCTGCCGACAACACGTCGTCGTTGTCGGGAAGGTACTCGGAAAAGGCCTCGGCCCCGCGCTCGCGCAACCACCGGCCGAGCGGCACGAGGAAGCCGCGCTTCCGCGCGTGCGTGATGCTCCTCGGCAGTACCCGCTCCGCCGCGAGGCGGACGAGCGCCTTGCCGGCGGTGCCCCGCAGTTTGATCTCCGGTGGAAGTTGAGCTGCCCACTCGATGAGGTGATGGTCGAGGAATGGCACTCGGCTCTCGATGGAGGCGGCCATGCTCATCTGATCCTGCTTGGCCAGGAGCTCTTCCAGGTAGGTCGCCTGGTCGAAGCGCAGCATCGCCTCGAGCGGGTTCCTGCGCGCGAGGTCGCGATCGATCAGATCCACCAGCGGCCGGTACGCATCGGCGGCGCGTGCCGCGCCAACGAGCGCCGCCCGGTGTTCGCGGTCGAAGTCGGCAAACGGATCGAGGTAGGCGTCCTCGAACGACGCGCCGCGCGTGAGGAACGAGCGCTTGAGGCGGTTGCCGACGAAGTCGTCCCCAAGCCGGCCGACCGCGCCCGCGAGCGCGCGGCGCGCCCCACTCGGCAACACGGCGTCGAGCGCGCGCGCGCCGCGCGTATTGAGCAGCGCGCGCGGGTACCGCCCGTAGCCCGCGAACAGCTCGTCGCTGCCCTCGCCAGTGAGCACGACCTTCACGCTGCTCGCGGCCAGCTCCGACACGAAGAACAGCGGGATGCTGGCGGAGAACGTCAGCGGGTGGTCGCGGTGCCGCGTTAGGCGTGGAAGCGCCCCGAAGAAGTCAGACGCGTCGCACATCACCTCGTGATGATCGGTGCGGAAAGTCGAGGCGACGACGCGCGCAAACGGAAGCTCGCTGGCTTCGGCTTCCGCGAATCCCACGGAGAACGTGCGGAGCTCATCGACCCCGAGCTCGCGCATCGCGGCGACGAGAAGGCTGGAATCCAGACCGCCGCTGAGGAAGACGCCGAGTGGCACATCGCTCATCAACATGATGCGGACCGACTCGACGAATCTCGTCCAGAATTCCGACGCCGCGTCTGCAAGGTCGCGTACCGGCGACGCGTCGGCGGAGTACTCTGGCAGGTCCCAATAACGCTCGATCCGGACCCGCCCATCCGTCCACGTCAGCGTATGACCGGGCTCGAGCTTGCGAATGCCATCGTACAACGTCCTGTCGCCACTGACCGACCCGAGCGCGAAGTATTCCGCGACGGCACTTTCATCCAGCTTGGCGTCGACCATGCCGCTCGCGAGAATCGCCTTGATCTCGGATCCGAAGACGATGTCCCCACGCGGGGTGGTCGCGTAAAACATCGGCTTGATGCCGCTCCGGTCGCGCGCCAGCACGAGTCGTTCGCGGCGCTCATCCCAGATCGCGAAGCCGAACATCCCGCGCAGCTCCCGCGCACAGGACGGACCGTCCTCCTCATATTGGTGGATGATTGCCTCGGTATCGCACCGCGTACGGAAGACGTGCCCCCTCGCTTCCAAACGCGGCCGCAGCTCGGCGTGGTTGTAGACCTCTCCATTGTAGACGATCCAGACGGACCCGTCCTCGTTCGCCATCGGCTGGTGTCCGCCACTGAGATCGATGATGCTCAAGCGGCGAAACGCGAAGCCGACTCGATCGTTCAGGTACAATCCGGAATCGTCCGGACCGCGATGCACGATGCTGTCGCTCATGCGTTCGAGCGTGCCTTCGCTGACGCTCCCGTTTGGATCGGCAAGGACGATCCCGCAGACGCCGCACATCAGCGGGTCGCTCGGGTCGCGGAATCGCATGCGAAGCCGCGACCAAAGGTCTGGCCGCGCAGCGGCGCGAGATGTTGACGAATGGGATCAGCTGAACCGAGACAAGCGATCACGCGATCTCACCAGATCGAAGGAGTTCAGTGTAGAGGCGCTCGACTCGGCCGACGACGACGGGGGCCGCGAACTCGGTTCGCGCACGCTGCGCGCCCGAGCGTCCCATTGCGGCCGCGCGCTCCGGGTCCTCGAGTAGCGCCGCGACGGCGCTCGCGAACCGTTCGGGCTCCCTGGGTGGGACGAGCAACCCGTTCTCGCCGTCGCGGACGGCATCCCGAACGCCGCCCACGGCCGTCGCGACGATGGGTCGCGCAGCGGCCATGGCCTCGACCAGCGAGTTCGGAAACCCCTCGGAAACGGAAGAGAGCACTGAGACGTCGAAGAGGTGATGGAAACTTGGCGTTTGTGGACGCAACCCGGCGAAGCGGACGCTTTCGCCGATGCGTAGTTCCGTAGCAAGCGCCTGCAGCTCACCCAGCATGGGACCGGATCCGACCACTACCAGCCGCAGGCGAGGCCACTTTCGCGCGAGGATCTGCGTCGCGCGGAATAGCGTTGCGTGATCCTTGATCGGCAGAAGTGAGGCCACAATGCCGATGGTGCTTGTCGCATCCTCGAGCCGGAGCTCTCGGATCCACGTCTCGCGCTGGACCGAGGACGGGGGCGAGAAGGCCTCGTCATCGACGAAGTTGGGTATCACCACAACGCGACGCCTCGCGAGCCGGTCGTCGCGGACGAGTGAGTCGGCGACCGTCTCACTGTTCGCCAGCACGCGAGTCGCCGCGCGGAACCCGATGCCGTTCACGACGCGGTACGCGAGGGGCGAATGCAGCCAGCGCTTGCTCGCGACGATCGCGGGCACGCCGGCGAGTCGGGCGCTCAACGTGGTGAAGAAGTTCGAGTATTGATCGTGACAGTGGACAACGGAAACGCGCTCGGTACGAAGGAAACGCGCGAGGCGAATCGCCTGGAGCACGGTCGCCGGGCCGTACAGGGAGTGGATCGGGAATCGGATGACCGGCACGCCGATACGCTCATACCGCTCCGCGAGTGGGCCGTCTCCACGAAGCGTGACGACGGTGAGCCGGAACTGCCGCCGGTCCAATCGCTCGGCGGTGCGAACCGCGTTCATTTCCGTTCCGCCGACGCTCATCGTATCAATGGAAAACACGACGTGAATCGGCGCCGGCGGTCGAGACCAGGCCTCACCTTCCGCCGGCTCCGTGGCGGGGACGTATTGAGGGCGGGTCGAGAGGTCGATCATCGTCGAGAATAGTAAGAACCAGCACGGGTGGCCGCCCAGGAACCTCCGGCGGCACCCGAGAGTCTCTAAGTTTGGTAACGCGGCACTTCCCGATGCACGCTTGGGGCCTGATGGTTGCATGCGAACGCGCCGCCGATCTTACAATCGAGCACATGCGCGCAAATGACTGAAAACAAAGATCAGCCGACGGTTAGCCCGGCTCGGCCGCGCGCATGACACACCGTCCTGCCGGCTGGCGAAGCGCGCGTTTCGTTGCGCGCACGCCGCAGCCCGCTCGCCACGACGCGACGGCAGCGCACCAGCCCACGCCCGCGTACGCACCGCGACTTGGCCGTATGCAGGGGCTCCGCTCGGCCGGAGGCGGCGCCATCGCGGACTTGTTGCGCGGTAACTGGTCGCTCGCGTTTGCGGCGGTGCTCGCCTACATCTTCGCCGCGGTCACGTACGCGCTGCCGATCGTCGGTCCTTCCATCGTCATCGCGCTCATTGGACTCGCGTTCGAGCGTACGGGGATCAGGTTTCCGCTCTTCCTGCTGATTTTCGTGCTATTCGTGGCGTGGGGTGGTGCGAGCTACACCTCGAGCTACGTGCAGACCGCCACGATGGACCAGACCATCGTGCTCGCGAAGGTGGTCCTCATCACGTTCGTCATCGTGAACGTGACCAGCGACTCGTGGCGCATCCGGATGTTCATGATCTTCTTTCTCGCGTGCTTCGCGACGTATCCTGCGCGCGGGACGCTCGTGAACTTCTTCATCGTCGGTTACCGCTGGTTCGGCCGCGCGCTCTGGAACTTCATCTACGGCAATTCGAACGACCTCGCGGCGCTCACGTTCTTCCCGCTTGCGCTCTCGATAGCAGTCGCGTTGACGGAGAAGCCGGGGTGGATCCGAAAGGCGGCCCTGGCCGGGTGCGGTGTGTTGCCGCTGATCATCCTGCTCACCCAATCGCGCGGCGCGTTGATCGCGCTCGTGGCGACGGGTCTCATCTTCTTCACCACGTACTCGCGTGGGAAGCGAATGCGGGCGCTCCTCGGCGCCGCGGCGATCGGCGTCGTGATCCTCCCGTTCGTGCCGAAGAGTGCCTGGGATCGGTTTGCCGGAATGAAGGCGCTCACGAGCACGGCCACGATCAGCAATGCGGATGCTGAGGGCTCGGCGGAAGCGCGGTACGCGATCTGGCGTGTAGCGCGGGCCATCGTCGCCGAGAACCCCGTCGCTGGTATCGGTCTCGGTGCCTATCCGCGCGCGCACGCGACGTACGCGCCACGGGTCGGTGTGCCGGTGGCCGCGCTCGGATTCCGTGATACCCATAGCACCTACCTGAACGTGGCGGCGGAGACCGGGCTACCGGGACTCTTTCTCTTCCTTGCGACCATCGCGTCGGTTGCCATCCCAACCGATCGGGTTCGCCGGCTTGCGAAGGGGACTCCCCGGGCCGTACAGCTGCTGGCACTCGAGCTGGGACTCCTTGCCTTTCTCCTGGCCGGAGTGTTCGGCTCGTTCGGCAAGCTGAGCTTCCTCTACATCCAGCTCGCCCTCATGTGGGCCATTGCCGACGTCACGAAGCGCGAGCTGGCTGCGGGCGCGGTCGGCCCCGGCGCCAGGAGCAGGCGACAAGTGGCGGCCTGACCATCTTCGCGCTCAACACCGAGGGGTGGTGAGTGCGTGTTCCGCCGAGCCCGCTCGCCGACTGCCCTCGTCCGATGCAAGGGGCGGGTGTTGCGCATGAGCGTTCACGAATCTGCGCGGCACTCCTGTGGCGTCGTGTCGACATCCCAGCGGCGACTCGAAGGCACGATTCGCGATCGCGAGCGGAAACACGCGACGCAACGTGCGTGATAGCATCGACATATCCAGAATTGCCGTGCTTGGCAATTACCGTCGCTCGGGGCGCCATCCTTGCAAACGCACTCCGACGAAAATCGGAGCCGGCAGAAGTCGCGTTCGTTAGATTCCGTTCACGTTTTCTCCGGCTCATCTTGAGGGCCGGTACAAACGCGCTTTGACGTCCGCAATGAGGCCGAATCGGACCGATGGCATCGAGTTTTCGGTGGTGATCGCCTCGGTCGAGTCGGCCCGGTCGATCGAGCGGTGTATTCGGTCGGTCCGCGAAGCGGTGAAGGGCACGCGAGCGGAAGTGATTGTCGTGGACGCATCGCGGGACGAAAGTGCGGAGATTGCCGAACGGACAGAGGGTGCTGAGCGCGTGATTCGGTGCGCGCCCGGTACTCTGACGCCCGACTTGTGGGCGGTAGGGATCGAACGATCGGCGGGCCGAGTGGTGGCCCTGACGACGGGACATTTCACCGTCGAGCCGACGTGGTCGAAGACGCTGTGCCTGGGGTTGGAGCAGGGAACAGTCGGAGTCGCTGGCCTGGTAGACCTGGCCGAGGACACGCGCACCACCGACTGGGCAGTGTTCTACTTGAGGTACTCGGAGTTCTTGAGCGAACCCGAGCGGTTCAAACGAGATGTCCCCGGCATTCCGGCGGACAATGCCGCGTACGACGGCGAGGCGATTCGGCGATTTGTGATGGACACGGGCGAAGGCTTCTGGGAAGTCGAGTTTCACCGCCGCCTCAGGGCGACGGGCGGGCGACTGAGCGTGGTGTCAGGCGCCGTGGCGCATTACCGCCGGTCGTTTCCGTTCCTCACCATCCTCGCGCACCGATTCCGTCATGGCCGCCACGCGGGTGCGTGGCGCGTCGCGGTCGGTGAGCGATCGGCCCTCGCGGTGGTTGTCGCCTCGCCCCTCGTCCCGGCGATCCTCGCCGCCCGGACTTGGCGCCGCGTTCGTGCGTTCGCTCGCCATCGCGTCCGCTTTCTTCGCGCGCTTCCCGTTTTCGTCACGCTCGCAGCATCGTGGGCGTTAGGCGAAGCGGTCGGCGCGTTGGCCGGCATCCCCGCGCACCGACGCGCGGCGCCCGTTCCCGCGTGATATGTCGTCTCCGAGTCGGGTTGATTCTCAGACCAGTCCCTCGGTGAGACGCGGCGCCCGCCGCGGCTCGGCACCGACCGTTTCCGTGGTCGTCGCCTCCAACCGCGACAAGTCTCTCTTGCACGCCTGTCTCGGCTCGCTGCTCAGCCAGTGCCAGCGGCTCAACGCGGAACTGGTAGTCGCTCGCGCGGGCACGTCGTCCGACCTCAGCGCACTTGGCAAGACGTATCCGTCGGTTCGATTCATCTCGGCTCCGCCAGATGCCGCCATCCCGCAACTTCGGGCCATCGGTATGGCCCAGGCCTCCGGCGACGTCGTCGCACTCACGGAAGACCATTGCATCGCCGATGAGAACTGGGTCGAAGCGCTGACGCACAGCGCGCACGGTGACGCCGATGTCGTCGGCGGCGGGATGGACAACGCGCGTCGCTCGCGGGTTGTCGATTGGGCCGCCTACTTCGCGGAGTACGGCTTCTTCTCGACCGATCGGCCCGAGCGTACGGACGGCAAACTCCTCCTCACCGGCGCGAACATCGCGTACAAGCGACACGTCATCGCCGATGTGATCGGCTGGGCACAGGAAGGTGAATGGGAGAACGTGGCCCACACACGCCTCGTCGCGCGGGGCAGCATGCTTCGCTTCGCGCGCACCGCGGCGATCTACCAGAATCAGAGCTACAGCCTCGCCGCGTTCTGCGCCGACCGCTACCGGCACGGACGGGACTACGCGAGGAAGCGTCTCGTCGAGGAGCCTGGGGCTGTTCGATGGTTCCTGTT
>Ga0075421_100009790_pt1 | contig 11821 bp, 9 predicted proteins | sample SoiMetdeltSBSDD5_FD_75292 | JGI IMG/M metagenome (GOLD analysis project Ga0075421, IMG submission 75292) | Bulk soil microbial communities from a Populus tree surrounding site in Tennessee, USA - Soil MetaG P. deltoides SBSDD5 | ecosystem: Environmental > Terrestrial > Soil > Tree plantation...
GGACGGTGTCGGGGTGCAGCCACCATTTCCACCGGGGCGGATCGTTCTGCCGGCTGGCATCGGTTTGCGGCTTCTGCTGGTCGTTGCTGCCAGCGCCGCGCTGCTGCTCGCACACGGTCGCGGCCTGCGACCCTGCGGAGCAGAGCAACGTTAGCAGAAAAACGACGGCGACACTCCTGGCCATTGCGCAGTGCTCTCCATTCGTCGGGCGTTACTGGGCCCTAATACGACCTTTTGGAGTCGCATGTTTACTGATTCCGGGCCTGCCGCGGCCTCTGCACGGCTCGCGGTCGTCCTTGTAAGCTACTGAAAATGAGAGACTAATCCTACCAGTCCTACGACGGCGGCCGGCGCCGCCGTGAGACAAAACTGTGACAGCTAAATCGCCGGCCGAGAGCCGTCCGATGGCGCCGCGAATTGCGCCAGTTTTTCGATGACTTGGCCGACGATGTTGTTGGGCGTGGACGCACCGGCCGTGAGACCGATCGCCAGTGAACCGGTGGCCGGCAGCCAGCCGGTGGTGGTCTGCTCGCGGCTGGCCGTCGTCGACGGCATTCCGACCGGCCGATGACGGACCTCATCCGCGGAGACGAGGCAGTCGGGGTCCGCGATATGGAAGGTCGGAACGCGCTCGGCACAGATGCGGGCGAGGTTGCAGGTATTCGAACTGTTGTAGCCGCCCACCACGAGCATCAAATCGAGCGGCCGTTCGTCGAGCAGGGCGATCACGGCGTCCTGGCGCTCTTGTGTGGCGCTGCAGATCGTGTCGAAGGCTCGGAAATGGTCCCCGAGCCGGTCGGCGCCATACCGGTCGGTCATCGCGGCCTTGAGCATTTCGCCGATCTCCAGCGACTCGGACATCAGCATGGTCGTCTGATTCGCGCAGCCGATGCGGTCGAGGTCCCGGCCGGGATCGAACCCGGGGGACACGGCATCACCGAATCGCGTCAGGAAGGCCGCCGCATCGCCGCCATGGCGGAGGTAGTCGCAGACGAACTGTGCCTCGCTGCGATCGAGCACGATCAGGTAGCGCCCGCGCGGGTATTTCAGCGCTTGTGACGCCGTGGCGCGCGTCTCTTCGTGTTTGACCTTGCCATGAATCACTGCGGTGTAGCCGTCCTGGGCATACCGGACGACGTTTTTCCACACGTTCAGCACCGACCCGCACGTCGTATCGACGAGCGTGCAGCCTTGATCGACCAGGCGCGCCATGTCGCCGACCGTCACGCCGAACGCGGGGAGGATCACGACGTCGTTGCCGCCGAGGCCATCCCACGATTCCTCCGGGTCGCTCAGGAACCGGATGCCCGCCGCGCGCAGCCGCTCGTTCACGTGCGGGTTGTGGATGATCTCCCCGGTGAGGAAGACGCTGCGATCCGGGAACCGCTTGCGCGCCTGATACGCGTAGTCGACGGCACGATCGACGCCGTAGCAGAAGCCGAACTCGCGCGCGAGATGAACGGTCAGCCGTCCGGACTCGTGCCGGAACTCGTTGCCGCGAACGTTGTCGACGATGGCGCTGTGGTACGCGGCGGCAAGCTCACCCGCGACGGCCTCTTTCATGTCGAGGCCTTTGCGGAAGATCAGTGGTTGTGACGGGGCCACGTTACGGTCGGCGATCAGGGACGCTCGTCGTCGCGAGCGCGCGGCGTGATGTCGTCCAGGCTCGACAGTCGTACGCCTTGGACGGCGTCGCCGAAAAAGATCTGTTCGTCGGACACGGTCGAGGTGTCCGCAGGGCTCACGACCACTGGCGCCGTGACCGGGTTGACGCGGGCGGTCTGCACCGCGGTCTGCGACGGCGGGCGGCGGCGCGCCGCGAACGCGTCGCGAATGTCGACGAACTGCCCGGCGGCCAGACCGATGACCAGCCCGGCGGCCGCGGCGCCCGCCACCCAGCGCTGGGCGTGGCCCTGCGTCGAGGTTGCGGGCCGGGAGAACTTCGGGAACGCGATCACCCGGGCCGGGCGCTCGAGCGCTTCGAGCCGTCTCAGGACCAGAGCCTGCTGGGCGGCGAGCCGTTCGGGCGGAAACGCTTCGTCCGCCTCGTCGCGGGCGTCGTCGTGAATGCGATCGAGCCAACCGACAAAGGCGGCATAGCGGCTGCGACACTGCGGGCACTCGGCGAGATGCGGATGTGCGGCGGCCTGACGGCTCTCGATGGCCGCCGTCCAGATCTCGGCGAACGCGCCATCGTCGAGATGGCCGCCGGACACGGTCCACTTCAGTCCGCTAAGAATTGACACGACGTTTCATTCTCCCGGCATCCACACCGGACGCGTCGTCGGCGAGCAGCGTGCGCAGACGTCGAATCGCCCGGAACAAGTGCACGCGCACCGTCGATTCGTTGAGCCCGGTCACCACGCTCACTTCCCGCGACGTGCAGCCCTGGTAGTGGCTCAACATGAACACCGACCGCTGCCGTTCCGGCAGCCGCGCCAGTGCTGCCGCGAGCTTCTGTCGCCGCTCCCGTCCGAGCACGTGATCCTCGGGCGACAGGCCCGGACCAGCGATGCGTTCGGCGAAGTCGCGCTGTCCGCTGGGCGATTCCGGCATCGGCACCAGCCAGCGCTCGCGCCGCTTCCGCGCCTTGATCCGATCCAGGCACCCATTGATCAGGATGCGTGTGAACCAGATCTCGAACGGCAGCTCCTCGCGGAACGAGGACAGGTGCGAGTACGCCTTGACCAGCGCGTCCTGGACGGCTTCGTCCGCCTCTGCCGAGTCGCGCAGGTAGTGAAACGCAATTCGCGCCGCACGCCGCTGGTGGCGAGTTACCAGTTCCGTGTATCGCTCGCGCGCTTCGGCGTGGCGTCCTTCCGCCTGTAACGCCTTGACCGCCGACGCGGCCGCGCTGTCGGCTTCGCGGGTGGGGAGGCCCGCGGCCTGAGCTCCTGTCATGTGATTACGCTTCCCGGCAGCCACCGTTTACCGCATCGCGTCGTTCCCGTCCATTATAGCGGACAGCCGTGGTCGGGGTCAGACCCTCGGAGGATCGCGGCGTTTTCCGGGCGCGAACCGGTCCCGGCATCGCCTCGGGGGTCAGACCCCCATAGAATGATTTCCATGGAGCAAGGGCGGCCGCGGGCGTCGGAATTCGTCTTCGCGCGGCTTCGATACGAATCGGGGGACTGGGACTACAACCCGAAGGTCGCGGCCAACGTCCTCAACTCGGTCGTGGAATACACGACCATTCGGGTCTACCCGGAGGAAGTGGTCATCAGCGCCTCGTCCGACGACCTGCTCTCCTTTCCCTTTCTCTTCATGACCGGCCACAAGCTGGTCCGGTTTACGCACGACGAGCGGCGGCGGCTGCGCACCTTCGCCGAGCACGGCGGCCTGCTTTTCTCCGACGACTGCAATCACGACATCGAAGGGCTCTACGCCCGCAGCTTCGAAGAAGAAATGAAAGCGATCTTTCCGGCGCGGCCGATGCCGAAGCTGCCGAAGCGCCATCCCGTCTACCGCAGCTTCTTCACGTTCGACGACGGACCGCCGACGACGTCGCACGAGTTGAACGGATGGGGAGACGAGATCGTGCACGACTACCTGCGCGGGATCGAATTCGCCCGGCGGCTCGGCGTGCTCTACAGCAACAAGGACTACGGCTGCGAGTGGGACTACGACTGGCGTAACAAGCGGTTTCAGCGCGAGGACAACACCAAGTTCGCGGTCAATCTCGTCGTCTATGCGATGACTAGTTGACGACGGTGCCCGGGTAGTAGAACGCGATCACGTCTCTGACCTTCGCGCCCGCGGCCAGGCGGGCGAGCGCCCCTGCCTGACACAGTCCTACGCCGTGGCCGAACCCACGTCCAGCAAACACAGCGTCATTGCCGACGTTCTTGACGTTGAACCACGTGCTTCGCACGGCGCGAGCGCCGAACGCCCGTGCCAGCACCTCGCGGAAATCCTCGCCGCGCACTTCCTTCCGGGTGCCGCGGCTGCGGAGCTCGATCCGTTCCGCGCGGCCGGCGTCGTCGCGCCGGGCGATGGCGATCGACGTCAGCGATCCCTCCAGCCGCGTGCGCGGGTCGGAGGCCAGCGCTTTCGCGAGCGCGCTGCGCGCGACGCGGTACTCCCAGCGGACGTGCGTCTGGTCGCCGAGGCCGCGATCGGGCCGCGAGACCAGGTAGTCGCGATCGGGACCGCCCCAGACCTCTCGGGCGCGGCTGGTGTGTCCACCGCAGTCGGCATGAAAGAGCGCTTCCGCGGGTTGGTCCGCGTAGCGCAGCAGCTGGCCTTCGGTGCGGTTGGCCGCGTCGATCGCGGCGGCGGCCCAGCGTGACGTTCGCAGGCGTCCCGGCTCGAACAGCTGACAATGCGTGGTCGAGCAGAGATCGAAGCCGTCGCGCCCATGACGCCCGAGATGCGAGACGGCGTAGGTGCGGCTGATGATCGCTTGAATCTCGAGCATCCTCTCGATCAGCGCCATCTCGCCGGCGGGCGGCGCGAACTCGCTCACCGCGGCTGCGCTGACGTATTCCTCGAGCGCAATCTCCCTGGTCGCGGTCGTGCCCTGTTCGATCACCTGAACGCGAATGCGGGATGGAAGAGAGCCACGCTGCGCGGTCGAGGCCGTGTCGAACGTCAGGCTCAGGCACGTGCACGCCATCACGCACAACGCGACACTCAGCCGTCCGCCCACGGTCGTTCTATCGGGATCACGCGATGGTAAAGTTAGGGCCACATGCCACGCGTCCTGGTCATCGATGATGATGTCGGCGTGCTCGAGAGCACCGCGCGCATGCTCCGCGCGTCAGGCTACACCGTTCAAGTGGCCGGCAGCGGCGACGAGGGACTCGACCTCGCTCGCGGCGACGTGTTCGACGTCGTACTGTCGGACATGCGCATGCCCGGCCTCTCGGGACTCGAGCTGCTTTCCCGACTGCGGGCCGCGCGCATCGACGCCTCCTTCATCATCATGACGGGATTCGGCACCGTTGACTCGGCGGTGGAGGCGATGAAGCTCGGCGCGGTGGACTTCGTACAGAAGCCGTTCTTTCGCGACGAGCTGCTGATGCGCGTGCGCGCCGCTGCCGACCGCCGGCAGCTGGCGCGGCAGGTCGATCTCCTGCAGCGCCAGAACCAGCCCGAAGCGTCGCTGGATGCGCTGGTCGGCGAGAGCCGGACGATGGCCAAGGTCAAGGAGCTGATCCAGCGCGCCGCGGTGGCGAACGGCACGGTGCTGATCACCGGCGAGACCGGGACGGGAAAGGAGCTGGCAGCGCGCGCGATTCACGTCGGCAGCCCGCGTCGCCAGCGCGCGTTCGTCGCCATCAACTGCGCCGCGCTCACGGAATCGCTGCTCGAAGCCGAGCTGTTCGGTCACGCCAAGGGCGCGTTCACCGGCGCGGCCGGCGCACGGCCGGGGCTGATCGAGCATGCCGAAGGGGGAACGCTGTTCCTCGACGAAATCGGCACACTCTCGAAGAGCCTGCAGGCAAAACTCCTGCGCGCGCTCGAGTCGGGAGAAATCCGCCGGATCGGAGAGAACGACAACCGGCATGTCGACGTCCGCTTCCTTGCCGCCACCAACATCGATCTGAAAGGCGCGACCGCGGCCGGCGACTTCCGCAGCGATCTCTACTATCGCATCCACGTGCACCACGTGCACATGCCGCCGTTGCGCGAGCGCGCCGGCGACATTCCGTTGCTCGTCCGGCACTTTCTCTCGCGCAACGCGCGCGGCACCGGCGGCATGGTGTGTACGCCGGCGGCGCTCGACGTCCTCACTGGCTACGCGTATCCCGGCAACGTCCGCCAGTTGGAGCACATCATCCAGCGCGCGGTTGCGACCGCACGCTCGTCGGAAATCACGCCCGACGATCTCCCCGAAGAACTGGTCGCCGAACCCGTCGCCATGCCGGCCGCTGAAGGCACCGTGATGGCGGCGCGTGAGAAGGCCGAGCGCGAGATGATCGTTGCCACGCTGGCCAGGCACCACGGCGAGATCGGCGCCGCCGCGCGCGAACTGCAGGTCAGCCGCACGACGATGTGGCGCCTGATGAAGAAGCACGGAATAGAGACGTAGCCGGGGGGCTTCGCCCCCCTCGGACCCCCTCACTCCGCCGGCGCGCCTGGCTCGCAATGTTTCATCGCTGCGACATCGCGGTATTGCATCCGTGAAACGTGAGCGCTGCATCGCAGCCCGGCGCGCGCCCCCCTCGATCCACGTAAGTCCCTCATAGCAAAGGACCGCGGGCAGGGTGGTGGTGCCCGTGTGCGGATTCGGGCCTGGGAATTGCCACCGATCCGATGAGCCTCGTGTGCTTCTTGCGCACGGGGCCACCATCCTACATGTCGACTCATACACGTGGATCGCTCCTTGTCGAGCAGACGACGGTCCAGAATCGCCGGTTGCTCTGGGAGCTCCAGACGATCAACGAGATCGCCGACGGCATCAGCCGTTCGCTCGAGCTCGACGACATCCTCACCGGGGCGCTGCAGCGCATCGTGAAGGCGTTCGACGCCGTGGGGGCCTCGATCCGGCTGTTCGATCAGCGCACCGAGGGCTACGAGGTGGCCGCCGCCGTTGGTCCGGCGAAGACCCAGGCCTTCTGGGAGGAATCGCACTCGTGGCTGACCGGCCAGGTGATTGAAACGCGCGCGGCGGTGGTGGTCGAGGACATGAAGCCGCAGCAACCGCCGGCCATCGGCGCGATCCGCAGCGGTATCAGTCTGCCGCTGCTTGCCGGAAGCGATTTGCTGGGCGTGCTGACGCTCGGCGCCGCGAACCCGCGGCGCTTCGATCTCGCCGACGAACGGCTGCTCGCGATCATTGCCAGCCAGATCGTGGTCGCCTTGCAGAACGCCCGGCTGCACGATTCGGTGCGGAACGGCAAACAGGAATGGGAGCGGACGTTCGACGCCATCAGCGATCCGATCGCGGTGTTCGATCGTCACCGACGACTGCTGCGGGGCAATACCGCCCTCGCGGCGTTGCTCGGCCGGCCCGTGACGGAGATTCGCGGCGCGGCATGTTCAGAGGTCGGACTGTGTGGCGGCGGATGCCCGTCGTGCGCGGTGGGGCAGGCGCTGCGCCTCGACGAAGTGGCGCGCGCCGAGATCACCCTGCCCGACGAGCAGATTCTCAGCGTGACGACGTTCCCGGTCGGGGACCTGACGGCTGGCGCCTCGGTGGTGCAGGTTGCCAAGAACGTCACCGAGGAAACGCGCTCGGCGCGGCGGCTGCGCACGCTCAGCGACGAGTTGGGCAAGGCGAACGCCCAGCTCACCGCCACGCTCGATCGCTTGAAATCGACGCAGGCGCAGCTGCTGCAGGCCGAGAAGCTGTCGGCCATCGGCCAGCTCGTCGCCGGCGTGGCGCACGAGCTGAACAACCCGCTGACCAGCGTGATCGGGTTCGCGCAGCTGCTCGAGACCGAATGGCGATCCGGTGAAGCGCCGCGCTCGCCGGAAGCGATGGGGCACGACCTGCGGCGCATTGCCGAAGAGTCCGGGCGCGCCGCCAGCATCGTCCGCAACCTGCTGGCGTTCGCGCGGCGGCAGACGGCGGCGCGCGTGCCCCAGGACGTCACCGAGCTGGTCGAGCGCGTGCTCACGCTGCGCTCCTACGAACTCCGCCTGAACAGCATCGATTTGGTCACCGAGTTCGAGCCCGCGTTGCCGCGGGTGATGGCCGATGGTGGTCAGCTGCAGCAGGCGATCCTCAACCTGGTGTTGAACGCGGAGCGGGCGATGCGCGGCCGCTCGCCGCGCCGGCTGACGGTCGGCGCCCGCTTCGATCCGCGCGCCGGCGCCGTCGAGCTCTCGGTCGCCGATAACGGCCATGGCATCGATCACCAGAACCTCACTCGCATCTTCGACCCGTTCTTCACCACGCGCGACGTCGGCGAGGGGACCGGGTTGGGGCTCAGCATCTGCTACGGCATCGTTCGCGACCATGGCGGACAGATCACCGTGACCAGCAAGGTGCAGGTCGGCACCACGTTCACGATTCTGCTGCCGGCGCGGATCGAGTCGCCCGAGTCGGCGGTGGGTCCGATTCTCGTCGCGCACCTGGATCACGGCGAGCGCGACTTCCTGGCCGCGGCGCTGGCCGCGTGGGGCTACGACGTGGTCGCGAGCGACGGCGCCGAGCAGGCCCTGCAGCGCTATGCCGCCGGCGGTCTGGGCGCCGTGCTCGTCGACCGCGGGATGCTGGCCACGGATCTCGAGGCGTGGCGGAAGGCGCGCGCCGCCGAGGTGCACACCGTGCCGCTCGTCGTGATGTCGACGGCGGCCGACGATGGAGACGTCGAGCGGTTCGGGCACGAACAGGCCAATGCCGTGCTCGCGCCGCCGTTTCAGTTGCGTTCGCTGAGAGCGGCGCTGACGGCGCTGCTGGTGCGGTAAGAGCGGCGCTCCGCGCGCTGGTCGTCAGAGAAGAAGGAGATCGAAGATCATGAGCGGCCCTCGACCGACGCTGGTCATCGTGGACGACGAGCAAGGCATCCTCGACGTGGTGTCAAGGTTTGCCGAGCGCGCCGGCTTCGACGTGGCGATGTGTTCGCGTGGACGCGAAGCCATCGACCTGATTCAAACCCGCCGGCCCGACCTGGTGATGGTCGACCTGCGCATGCCGGAAGTTGGCGGCCTCGATATCCTCCGCGCCATCCGCGACGTCGACGCCCACTGTCAGGCGGTGTTGATGACGGGGTACGCCTCGGTGGACACCGCCGTCGAGGCGGTGAAGCTGGGCGCCACCGACTACCTCACCAAGCCGCTCGACTTCGGTCGCGTCGACCAGTTGCTCGCGAGCGTGCGCGAGGAAATCGATCGCCGGCGAAGCGTGCTCTCGATGGAAGAGGACCTGGCCCGCCGCCTCGAGTTCTGGGGCATGATTGGCCGCGCCGCGAAGATGCAGGATCTGTTCGGCATGATCCGCCGCCTCGCGCCGCACGTGCGGCTGGCGCTCATCACCGGCGAGACCGGCACCGGGAAGGAACTGGTCGCCCGCGCGCTGCACGCCTTGGGACCGCGGCGCGATCGACGGTTCATTGCCGTGAACTGTTCGGCGGTCAACGACACGGCGTTCGAGAGCGAGCTGTTCGGCCACGTTCGCGGCGGCTTCCACGGCGCGACCGACAACAAGCCGGGCCTGTTCGAGCTGGCCGACGGCGGCACGCTCTTCCTCGACGAGATCGGCGGGCTTCCGTCGACGGCGCAGGCCAAGCTGCTGCGCGTGCTCGAGATGGGGGAAGTGAGCCGCGTCGGGGCGCTGGAGCCGCGCCGCGTCGACGTGCACGTCCTGGCGGCCACCAATCGCGACCTGCGCGCCGACGTCGCCGCCGAGCGCTTCCGCAGCGACCTCTACTATCGCCTCAACGTCGTGGAGGTGAAGCTGCCGCCGCTGCGCGATCGGCGCGAGGACATTCCCTACCTCACCGCCGCCTTCGTGCGCGACATCGCCGATCGTCTGCAGAAGCCGCTGCGCGGCCTGACGCCCGGGGCCGAACGGCTGTTGACCGACTCGCAGTGGGACGGCAACGTGCGCGAGCTGCGGAACGTCATCGAGCGTGCCTGCATCCTCGCGGACGGCGAGTTCGTCACCGAGCGCGAGTTGTCGGTGTGCCTGCCGGCGCCAGCGCCGGTCGCGGTCGCGGCCCCGACGCCGCCGCATGCCGCACCGCTCGCCATGGCAGTCGCCGCCGACACCGAACTGCTCGTCAACGTCGAACGCGATCACATTCAGCGCGCGCTGGTGCGCGCCGGCGGTAACAAGAAGGCGGCCGCCCAGATGCTGGGCCTCAGCCGCCGCGCGCTCTATCGGCGGCTCGAGCGGCTCGACCTGTCGGCGACGATCTCGCGCCGCCGGCACGCCGCCCTCGCGGAAGCCTAGAAACCAAGGTCCAGGGACATGTCCAAAGCGGTTCTCGGAGACACTGACGCAGCAGCGGATCCACATCCGGTCGACACGGAGCACACGGAGCGCACGGTCCTCGTCGTCGACGACGAGCCCAACGTACGAGCGCTGCTACGGGCATGGCTCGAGTCGAGCGGGTACGTCGTGAGGCAGGCGTCGAGCGCGGACGAAGCGCTGCGCACGCTGGCCGAGATCCCCACTGCGGTCGCGGTCTGTGACTTGCGCATGCCCGGGCATGACGGCCTGTGGCTGACCGAGCACGTGCGGCGCGAGTTTCCTGAAACCGCGGTCATCATCGCCACCGGCGTGAATGACATCAGCGCCGTGGTCGAAGGCCTGCGGCAGGGCGTCGTCGATTACCTGCCCAAGCCCTTCGATCGTCACCGGCTCACCGATGCCGTGGCGCGGGGCGTCGACTGGCACCGGGCGGCGTTCGACGCGCGGCGCTGGCGGGACATGCTCGAAGGGGAGATGCGCGATCGCCAGTCGGCGCTCGCCGCAACCGTCGACGCCTGGCCGGTGGATTCCGATGCCTCGCTCGACGGGCTCCTGTCGGCGCTGACCGTCGACACTCCCGACGTCTACGCCCACGGGTATCGCGTGGCCGCCCTGTCGGCGACGCTCGCGCGCGCCCTCGACCTGACGCCCGCCGACGTGGAGATCATCGAACACGGCGCGCTGCTGCACGATCTGGGCAAGCTCGCGATGCCCGAGGCGGTGCTGCGCAAGCCGGCGCCGCTCACCGCGGAAGAGCAGCGCCTGATTCGAACCCATCCGCTGGTCGGCTACGCGCTGGTCGAGAAGATCCCCTACCTCGCGGGCTCGGCGTCGGTCGTGCGCGACGCCCAGGAACGGCTCGACGGCCTCGGGTACCCGAACGGCACCCGCGGCGACGTGGTGTGGATCGGTGCGCGGATCGTGTCGGTGGCCGATTCCTACGACACCATGACGCGCGCGCGCGTCTTCCGCGACGCGATGACGCCGGCGGCGGCGCGCGCCGAGTTGATGCGCTGCTGCGGCACTCAGTTCGACCCGCGTGTCGTCCGCGCTTTTACCGCGCTGATCGAGCCTGTCTGAGCGCGCTGCACGCCGTGCGCGCCGCGGTCTCGCCTCGCGATCCGCGATTGACTTCCTGCCGGTCCTCTCAGTACGATCGTTCCCTTCATCTGCCGCAAACTTCAGACCCCACTGCGGTTTATGGGCTCATATGCACTATCCGGACGAGGCGAGGATGGCACAGGCGCAGTCAAGCGGACTTGAGATTCACGGCATCACCAACGTCGCCCGGGTGTACTGGAATCTCAGCGTCCCGGCGTTGTACGAGGAAGTGGTGCGCCGCCGCGAAGGCGTGATGTCGGCCGGGGGCGCCCTCGTCTGCCGTACCGGACAGCACACCGGGCGATCGCCGAACGACAAGTTCATCGTCCACGAGCCGTCGAGCGCCGAGCGCGTGTGGTGGAGCAAGGTCAACCGGCCGATCGAGCCGAGATACTTCGATGGCTTGCAGCAGCGGCTTCTCAGCTACATCGAGGGGCGCGAGCTGTTCGTCCAGGACTGCTACGCCGGCGCCGACCCGCGCTACCGCCTCGCCGTCAGGATCATCACCGAGCAGGCGTGGCACAGCCTGTTCGCGCGCCACATGTTCATCGACATCCCGGAGGCCGTGGGCGGGCCCGGGCACACGCCGGAGTTCACGGTCGTGGACGTGCCCGGCCTGCACGCGGAACCGGCGCAGCACGGCACCAACTCCGAGGTGTTCATCCTGCTGAACTTCGCCAAGCGCATGGTGCTCATCGGCGGCTCGAGCTACGCCGGCGAGATCAAGAAGTCGATCTTCACGGTCATGAACTACCTGCTGCCGCTTCGCAACGTGCTCTCGATGCATTGTTCGGCGAACGTCGGCACGGACGGAGACGTGGCGCTGTTCTTCGGCCTGTCGGGGACCGGCAAGAC
>Ga0075421_100009792_pt1 | contig 11820 bp, 11 predicted proteins | sample SoiMetdeltSBSDD5_FD_75292 | JGI IMG/M metagenome (GOLD analysis project Ga0075421, IMG submission 75292) | Bulk soil microbial communities from a Populus tree surrounding site in Tennessee, USA - Soil MetaG P. deltoides SBSDD5 | ecosystem: Environmental > Terrestrial > Soil > Tree plantation...
ACCTGAGAACCAAATATGAGCCACACTACGAGCAGGACAAGCGCACCGATAAACGCCGCTCTGATCGACCCTAACGACCACGTTTTGAGCTGGGTCTTGTGTTCTGCGATCCGGCCCTCGGCTGCCCAATGCAATAACGCGTCAAGCCCTAACCCAGAAAGGACAGCGATGGCAAAAGTCCACAGGTAGATATAGCGCCCTTGAACGCGGAACACATTAAATACCCAGAAAAAGAGCCGATAAAGGGGCGATCCTCCAAGAGCCAGCAGCAGCCCAATCAGGGCGGTGAAAGCGAGATACCGGGTAAATCGGCGAATTTCGACCTTAGGATGCCACAAGGCAAAAGGTGCTAGTAGAAGGGATATGACTCCAGTGTAAGGGGAGAACTCTGCAAAGTTTCCAAAGCCCAGAGGGGTGAGAGTCTTCGCATCAAACCATAAGAGTGGCATGATGAAGGTCGGCAGATGGGCAGGTAGAAACGCACCGTCGAAAATCGCCTTATCTGCGGAACCCCCACCCCGACGGATGTTTTGTGCCCATTCGAATGTGGGGATGAACTGAACGGCAACAAGCCCCGCGACTGCCACCGCCGCCAGCGTCGAAAGCAGAAGATATTTGCCTAAGAGCGTGTAATCCCAGTGACGTACAGCCTTAATCGCCTGGTATAGAAAATAGATGGCAATAGGCATCCCACCGATCAGAATAAACTGCGGATGGCCCGTCAGTGCCAGCAGTGCGGCAATCGCGACTGTGGGGATCAAATAGATCAGGGAGTGATGGAGTAACTTCCGGTAGAAAAAGAGCAGCCAACCGGGCCAAGCTATCCCATAGATAAACCCAACATGGCCCGCCACAATACGAGGAATCACAGCCCCGGAGAGCATGTAGCTAACGGCGCTAACCAGGGCGGCCCAGCGTGAAATCCTCTCGCTGCGAGTGAGGCAGTAGATTCCTAACCCGCCCAGAAACACGTGCAGCACAACTCCCCAATTAAAAAATGCTGTGATCGGCAAGAACCGTATCAAAGCTGATAGGGGATATAGGACAGCAGCTTGCTCCTGCCCGATCCCCGGCACACCAGTACCGAGATAGGGATTCCATAATAGCAATTGGCCTGACGATAACGCCCTACGAATGCAGGATTCAAACATATAGAACAGATCAATATCGCCATGATAAGCCAATTGTCCTGGCTTGAGCATCACCGGAAGCAGTGGCAGAAGTGCTATCGCAAAGAGGCCCAGCACTGCCAATACATCCTGCATTAGTGCGGATTCAAGGAAGTACCATTTTTGTAAGCGCGCTAGTTGGGAATTAACCTGCATTAAAAACTCCAACCGTGAAAGCCACCGAGTTTACCATCCCAAAATCGTTTTGTTCACAACCTGCACCAGCGGGATCATCAGCGCCAAGAGCCAGGGCGTCGGCATCATGAGCAAGGCCGCGATTCCAATTCCGAGGATCAGGGTCGTCCGTCCAGAGGCTGCTTCCCATCTTGCCATCGCGCGCACAGGGAGGATGGCATGGATCGACATATAGCCGTCTAGAGGGAACAGGGGCAGCAGATTGAACAGCGCAATTGCAAGGTTCAGCCGCACGAACACCGTCAGCCATTCCGCGAGAGTAGGCCATGTATTGATCGGCGTTGAGGGCAGCATCCCAAGCGCGCTCATGACTGCTACCCCGATCAGCGCCAGCGCAAAGTTTACACTTGGCCCGGCTGCGACGGTGATCACCCCACCCAGTGCATCGGGGATGGCCCTGCCGCCGATCTGCATGCGTTGTGGCTGGAAGTGCACCGGGCGGCTCCAGCCGATCCCCAGCGCCAATCCAAGCAGCACGCCGATGCTTTCCAGATGCAGAAGCGGATTGAGAGTCAGCCGCCCTTCCTCGCGCGGGGTTGGGTCTCCCAGAGCGGTGGCGGTCAGTGCGTGGGCGAATTCATGCGCCGTGAACGCGATCACCAGCACCACCAGCCTCACCAGATAGATCGCCCAGGGAAATCGTGCGAGGAACGCAAGCATGGCGGCGATTATAACGGTCGCTATGGGATCAAACTAGAGTCCTTAGTGATTGGTTTTTAGTGGTTAGTTGTGAATGAGAGTGTTTCGCTTCGCCAAAACGCAAAGAGCCACCCCAATCCGGGCGGCTCTTTTTGGTATCGCGAGAGAATGATAATACAGGCATCAAATCAGTGCAAATCTCAGCGACTATGATCACACGAAATAGATGTGTGAGGCAGATTAGATGCCGATCCGATCATGAACCTAATGATTATCATTACTACCCGTCGCTACATCGTCCGTGACGATGAGTTGGACCCGGTATGCTGAGTGTTCAATTCGATCCAGCGACGTACGTTGCGGCTCGACCGCCAGAAGCTCTATCGTGTACGTATCGAACAAAACCGCCCGCGAGACACCTTGATTCGGATCAGGCAGGGTCAACCAGGCTTCGCCCGACTTGCCACCGAGTCGAGTTTGCAGCCAGACTATCACCGGCCCCTGCTGCTCACAATCGATCTCAGTGCCAACCGGGCAGCGCTGATCTTTCGGCACGTCGAGGAAGAACAGACTCAACGATCCATCTGCCAGCAGCAGTGTGTCATCCATGTTCATCCAGAACGGCGTGCCCAGCGAAAACGTGACTGGCGCGGGCGTGGCGGTCGGCAGACCCTCCCTGACGACCAACTGCGCGCGGTACGCTGATCGCTCAATCGGGTCCATCGACGTTGGCACTGGCTCGACCGCCAGCAGCTCTAATGTGTACTGATCATAGAGCACCGCAGTGGATATTCCCATTTGGGAATTGGGGAATGTCACAGACACTTCGGCTGCCGCATCACCGAGCCTGGTTTGCAGCCGGGTCGTCACCTGTCCCGCCCACGCACACTGGATGTTCGTACCGACCGGGCAGCGAGAGTCCTCTGGCACGTCAAGAAAGGTCAACTCCAGCGATCCATCCTGCTGGGATACCGTCTGATCCATCTCGATCCAGAAGGGTGTCTCCAGCGTGAATGTGTCTGGCGTCTCTACTTCCTGTGTAGATGCTTCGGCAGGACTACACGCAGTGAGCATAAGACATAACAGTAACAAAGGCAGAACCCAACGCATCGCAACCTCCATATCAGTAAAGTTCCATAAGTACGTCTATATATCTTTCTTCCTGGAAAAACCCGGATGAGCGAATTCATAGCTACGTCCGTAATACAAGAACAAGTCTTGTAGTAAAGAACGAGGCTTGACTTACCTTTGTTCCCTGCCTCCGCGCATGAGCGTGTCTGGTAGCAACAATTTCAACTTCTGACAGATCACTTCCTTGATCTGACGAGAAAAAGGTTGTAGAATGTAACCACTGTTACATTTCTGGATCGAGCTATGGCGATTATCACAGCAAATGAGTTGCCTCATTCCATTCCGACGGAGCCGCTTCAACGTTTGTTCCTGCGATTCCTTCGGTTCGGGTGTATGGCATGGGGTGGGCCAGTTGCTCAAATCGCCATGATTCGCCAGGAACTAGTTGATGAGGAGCGCTGGATCTCTAACGAGCGCTTCAACCGGGTGCTGGCGGTGTATCAGATACTCCCCGGCCCGGAAGCGCATGAGCTTTGCGTGTACTTCGGGATGCTCTCACGAGGCCGGATCGGTGGGCTGCTGGCCGGGTTAGGGTTCATGCTGCCGGGTTTCGTGCTGATGTTCCTACTTTCATGGGTCTATGTTGCCTACGGGATCACCAACACCTTATTGGCAGGGTTATTCTATGGATTTCAGCCTGCGGTTGCGGCGCTGATCATCCGCGCCGTGCACCGGATCGGGCAGCACGCGATCTCCGACCGTTGGCTGATGGGCATCGCGGTGCTGGCGGCTGTCGCACAGATACTTGGGATTCCGTTCCTCATCACGCTGCTGGCCGGAGGCGCATCATACGTGTTGATCCGGCGGCAGCATCACCACCTCGGAATTGCAGTGGGGATTGGTGTGTTTGCACTCGTCCTGATCGCATCGCTGCTCGGAGTATTCCAGCCGCAGATCGCTGCACAATCAGGTACTGCGGCGCAGGCAGTACATCCCTCGCTCGGAATGTTATTTCTCTCCGGGTTGAAGGCAGGGCTGCTGACGTTCGGCGGGGCTTACACGGTAATTCCGTTTCTTCAGCAGGATGCGGTGATCAACGGCGGCTGGATGAGCAATGCGATGTTTCTCGACGGGCTGGCACTTTCTGGGATACTACCCGCGCCTCTCATTATTTTCAGTACGTTCGTGGGGTATATCGGCGGCGGGCCACTCGGTGCAGTTGCCCTAACGGTCGGGATTTTTGCACCGGCCTTTGGCTTTACGTTAATTGGGCACGATGTTCTTGAACGCCTGATTCAGCATCCCTCACTTGCCATCTTTCTGGAAGGCGTGACCGCCGGAGTCGTCGGGCTGATCAGCGCCACTTCGCTTGGACTGCTCGGCACGGCGTTGAGGGACATACCTTCCATCGTAATTTTCTGCGTTGGGCTAATTCTCCTCTATCGCTGGAAGTCGAAGATGGTCGTCCCGGTGGTGGTCTTAGTCGGGGGGTTGATCGGCTTGATCTTGGTTGGGTTGCGCTGATGCAAAGCTGGCTGCTGCTGGTTTACAAGATCGCATCCGAGCCTTCGGCACGGCGGGTCTACGTGTGGCGCAAACTGAAGCGGCTGGGCGCGATTCTTCTGCACGATGCGGTGTGGGTGCTGCCCGCCAATCCACACACCCGCGAACACTTGCAGTGGCTGGCAGTAGAGATCAAGGAGATGGAGGGTGATGTCACATTATGGGAGACGGCGACCCTAATCTTCGGACAAGAAGATTCACTCAGAGAGCAGTTTCAGCAGCAGGTGAATGAGGAATATCAGAGCATCCTGAGTGAGATGAAACGTGAGAACGCTGATCTCGCCGCGCTGTCCAGACGCTACCAGCAGGTCGCGGCACGGGATTACTTTCATTCCGAATTGGGCCAGCAGGTGCGACAGGCACTCATCGAAGCGACGGGAGACGCGCCATGAAATGGACAACGTGGGAGCAGGTTGGGGTGGATCGGATGGCGTGTGCGTGGCTGATCCGCCGCTCCATCGATCCGGGGGCCGAGTTCATTTTCATCCCAGTCGGGGCGAGTCCATCTGGCGACGCAGAACCCTTCGACATCCCCGGCGCGCGGCTCTCGCACCATCGCGGGCACTGCACCTTTCACATGATGCTGCGGGAATACGATCTGCACGATCCGATTCTGGATCGGATCGCCCGCATTGTGGATGAAGCGGATGTGGTTCAAGAAGCCAACGTCGAGTCTGCCGCACCGGGTCTCGATCTGATATGCCGGGGAATTCGTCTCACAAGCCCGGATGATTACGTAGCGATTGAGCGCGGTGCATTGATCTATGAGGCGCTGTATGCACAGCTATCGACCGAACAAGCAAGTTAAGTTCAATTTCTCAAGCAAGAAATGGAGGATAGGACGATGAAATGGATTACGCGTGAGCATGTGAAGGTAGATCGGGTAGCGTGCCCCTGGCTGATCAAGAAGTTTGTCGATCCGCAGGCGGAATTTCTGTTCGTGCCATCGGATCAAGTGATGAGCGAGGCGGAGCGGTTAGGGGCTACTCCCTACGATGTGAAGAATGTCGAGTTAGGGCATCATGGGAAAGAGTGCTCGTTTGAGGCCATCCTTAAGAAGTATGACCTGACAGGCGATCCGGCGCTGGTGCTGCTCGGCAAGATCGTCAACGGGGCAGATACCGATAACACTCTGTGGAATCAGCCTGAAGGCCCTGGCCTCGAAGCGATTGCCGAGGGGTTCCGGCACTTGGGCTACAAGGATGATCACGAGGTCAACGCCGCCGAGTGGATCGTCTACGATGCGCTCTACGCATACTGTCAGGAGATGGTGAATCAGAACAAACCGGAAGGGATGTTCGCCTAGTTAGTGGAGGTTTCTTTGACTCACCAAGTTCTTTTCGTGTGCCCACATGGAGCGGCTAAGAGTGTGCTAGCTGCGGCGTATTTCAACCAGCTTGCCAGCCGGAACGGGTTGGCGTATCAGGCAAGATCGGCGGGCACTGAGCCAGATGACCAAGTGAACCCCCTCGTGGTCGATCTGCTGCATGGAGAAGGCATTGATGTATCGAGCCAGAGGCCGCGCAGGCTCACAACGGGTGATCTGGCGAGGGCAGAGTATGTTATCACGATGGGATGCGATCTGTCGGAAGTGACCTCCGGTGCAAAGGTGCTTGATTGGAGTCACATTCCCGCCGTGAGTGATAACTCTGCGGCAGCCGCTCAGATCATCCGGCAGCACGTCGAGGCGCTGATCGATTCTCTCCGGGTAGACCCGTCGTGAGAGCAAGCATCCTTGAGATCGCCCCGGAGGTGCGGGCTTTACGCAGCCTGAGCCGCGATGGTCAGGTGCTGTTCGCGGCGCGCTTCGTGCGGATGGTGGCGTTCGGCCTCCTCTCAGTGATTCTGGCGCTGTACCTTGCCGCGCTCGGTTTTACCGATCAGCAGATTGGGCTGTTGTTCACCGGGACACTGATCGGGGATGCGATACTCTCATTGTGGATCGCCAGTGTTGCAGATCGGATCGGGCGGCGGTTGATGCTGCTGATCGGCACGCTGCTGATGATCGCTGCCGGGGCCGCCTTCGCGCTGACGCGCAATCCCCTTGTGCTGACGCTGGCGGCGATCATCGGCACAATGAGTCCCAACGGGGCGGAAGTCGGCCCGTTCCTCTCCATTGAGCAGGCTGCCCTGCCCCAAACGACCACCGACGCACAGCGCACGGCAGTCTTCGGTTGGTACAATCTGATCGCACTTTCGGCTAAGGCCATCGGAGCGCTGGCAGGTGGGGTGCTGGCGGGGTATTTGCAGAGCATCGGGGTTAGTCTGATCGGGAGCTATCATGCCGTCGTGCTGGTGTATCTGGCAATGAGCGCCGCGCTGCTGATCTTCAATCTGCGGCTCTCCCCGGCAGTCGAGGTCAGCCGCGTCAAACCTGATATGAGCACACAGCCGAATACTACGTTCGGATTGCATAAGTCGCGGCGGATTGTGTTCCATCTGGCGGGCTTGTTTGCGCTCGATGCGTTCGGCGGCGGGCTGATTATCCAAAGCTTCATTGCCTATTGGTTCGTGGTGCGCTTCGGAGCGGGGGCGTACGCGCTCGGATTGATCTTCTTCTGGGCGAACTTGCTCGGCGGCATCTCGACTCTTGTAGCGGCGCGGGTGGCGGCGAAGTTCGGGCTGATCAACACGATGGTGTGGACTCACATCCCATCGAATGTGCTGCTGATTCTGCTGCCGCTTATGCCCTCGCTGCCTCTGGCGGTGCTGGTGCTGCTGGCCCGATCCGCGATCTCCCAGATGGACGTGCCCACCCGGCAGTCCTACACAATGGCAGTCGTCGATCCAGATGAGCGCTCGGCGGCGGCAGGCATCACGACGATTGTGCGGTCGGTGGGCAGCGCTGCCGCTCCTGCCCTGACCGGGGCACTGTTCGCGGCTTCGCTGTTCAGCGCGCCGTTCGTGATCGCAGGGGTGCTCAAGATTATCTATGATTTGAGTTTGTATGCGGGGTTTAGATCGGTGAAGCCACCGGAGGAGGCAATGTAGCCATCTTTCACTGCGCGGTTATTTCGGTGATAATGTTAAGTATGACCGTACGCCTTGCTAGGTCGCTTACTCCTGCTGTAATCCTTGTGGCAATCCTCTCTGCTTGCGCTCAAACCTCACCGGCTCCCCAAATCATATATGTGACAGCGACCTTTGTCCCGTCAAAATTCTGTAAGGACATTCAACCAAAAAACTACGTTGATCAGGTATCCTGGCAGGGAATACAACCGGGCATAACCAGTGGTCAGGAGGTAATAGAGTTATTGCACGACCCGGATAACGAAGAAGAGATCTTTACCATTGAAAACAGCAAGCGGATTGACAGCACGGATTGGACTTATCAACAAACCGATCCGGGGCACACCGTAATCATTCGAATTACAGACGGGATAGTATCGAGGATTGTTGAGCAGTTTGGAGCTAGTGGTGGCCCAATTATCCGAGATGTGTTGAAAAGTTATGGTTGCCCATCAGCCAGTCTTTCGCTATACCTCACCTATCCTGGGAGCGATGCCCTTTGGAGCAGAGTCGCGCTGTTATACCCTGGATATGGGATGCTTTTAATGAGGGAAGCTGGCTTGGTTTATTATAACAATTCGATTGATTCAATTATCTATCTCCCTCCAAGTACGCTTGACCTATATATCAAAGCGGCAACGCCAGAAGATAGAAATTTTGATGGCGTAGGAAAGATAGTCCCCCTAGAAAGTGTTGTTGTCTTTGGAGAATAATTTTAGGGATACACTCGCTACTCATACGCCAGTGCCTCCCTCACTGTCGTGCTGGCCGCCTCGTTCGCCGGGAGACATCCAACTGTAGTCATCCAAATCTTCTTCGCTGTAAGCCTCGAATATCTCAAAGTCTTCGTCTTTGGCTAATTCGAGAGCTTCAGCCACATGACGATTCCGTTCCTCTAAGGGCATCTTTATAAGTTCTTCTGCCGTATAGAAGCGTTTCTCTTTTTTATCTGTTTCGCTTCTCGATCCAGACATTGCTTCTTGCTGCTTATCGCCTGCTAAAGATGTTTCGGATGGACGCATTGCCTTAGCAACCTGTATGAGCACTGTAACCTGCTCATCGGAAAGGCCATCAAGGATGTTCACTAGCTCAGTTCGAATCTCATGGTTGACCATAGCATCACCTCCTACTTCGATTCTAGCATAAATGCAGCGATGTACTCCGATGTTCACTCATACGCCAGCGCCTCTCTGACCGTCGTGCTCGCCGCCTTGTTTGCCGGGAGCAGACTCGCCAGCATCGCCAGCACGATCACAATCGCCAGCCACGCAACGAACCCGAAGGGCGCGAGCTTGAAATCGAGAGGCCGTTGGAAGAACGCATTGCCCACCCCGACCAGAAACGCCACCGTCACCGGGAAGCTGATCACTGCCCCAATCACGTAGCTGATCAAGCCGATGATCACGCCCTCGGTAAGCACGATGCTCCGCACGTCACCATCCCCTGCGCCGATAGCCCGCATCACGCCGATCTCGCGGGTGCGTTCGAGGACGTTGAGGCTCATCGTCGTGCTGAGTCCTAGCCCGCCCACCACGCCGAGCAGAATCGCCATGAACAGCATGAACGCGACGAAGAAGTCTACCTGACTGGTAATCACGCCAATGAAGCTGGAAGGGGTGAACGCATCTTCAACGCCGATGCCAATATCCTGAAAGTGATCCTTCACCTTGCGGGCGACCAGTTCCTGAAAGTCAACTTCCCGGCTGGTGGTTCCGAGCATCGCAACAAAGGACAGTCCCTGCGCTCCCTGAATCCGGGTGATCTCGTCGAAGGGCGCGTAGCCAAATTCCGGCCCGACGAGGTTCACGATACCGATCACCGTGAAGTTGCGCCTCGCTACGCCGAAATCCATCGGATAGGTCTCGCCCACCTTGATCCAGGGTTCGGCGTTGGCAACCTCGCTGGCAATGACCATCACATTGCGGTCGCCGGGCTGCATCCAGCGACCTTCCAGAATGGTCGGGTGGATGAACTGGGTATCGGGCGGCGGGGCAAACACGGTCAGAAGCGGGCCTTCATCCTTGTTGTTTGACCCCTGCACCTGCTCCGATCCCGGCCCACCCCTGCCGCGTGGCCCAAGTGACTCTTCCATCGCGGCTGCGACACCAGGCGGGCGGATAATCGTCACCCGCGAGAAGCCCCAACCCTCGACGTGATTGACGCCTTCGATCCGGCTGGCTTCGCGCTGAAGCCGTGCTACCTGCTCCGGTCCAGTCAGGACGATCTGCACATCGTAGCCGAACATCGCCAGCACCTGATCGAACTGCTTGAGCACCGAGGCGCGGGTATTCAGCACCGCAATGAAGATTGCACCTGCCATTGCCAGCGTCGCAAGAGTCAGGGTGAGACGGCCCTTCTGCCGGAAGGTGTTTCGCAGCGAGAGCAGCACCGGTCGCGACCACCCTTTGATTCCCAGAATCAGGCTGTCGAAGAATCCCGGCTTGACGATTCCACCGATGCCATAATCGCTGACGGCTTCGCGCACCGTCATGCGAGTCCCAGCGACAACGGGCACAAACGCTGCCAGCAGAGGAACAAACACCGCAACCAAAAACTCCAACCCGAAAATCCACGCGGGCGGCGCGAACGACAGGATATTGACGTTGAGGAATCCGGCCAGCGCGTGGATCATCCCCTGTGCCATCGCCATGCTCAGGGGCACAGCCAGCATCAATCCGGCCACGCCATAGATTCCCGACATAGTGAGATAGATGCCCATCACATCGCGCGCCGTGCCGCCGACCGCCTTCATCATCCCGATCTGCCGCTTCTGCTGCGCGAGGATTGCCATGATCATGTTGACGACTAGCAGGCCGGAGAGTCCCAACGCCAGCGATCCGAGGATGATCAAGACCAGTGCCACCGCATCGATGAAATCGGATGCCCAGTGCTTGCCCGGCTCGTTAATGGAGGTGCTGTTGACGGTGTAGCCGTACTTGCCGAACAGATCGGACAGACGGTTGGCGGCTGCCTCTAACTGATCCTCGGTTTGCAGGTACGGCTCGGTGACGATCTGTATCTCATCATAGGAGTTATTCAAGCCGATCACGTTCATCGTATCGAGCTTGACATACCCGGTCAGGATGGGAATGCGCGAGGCAGGCACGGCATTGAAATCGTGCACCACGCCGACGATCTTCAGGTTGTAGTGTGTACCATCAGGAAGCTCGATGCGGACGGTCGATCCGACGTGCGCCCCCGGCAGATTGAGGATCGATTGGCGTTCGAATAATATCTCGCGGCGGCCTAACTCAGCCCTCCCTTGTTCCAGTTCCAGCCTGTTGATCGGCATGTGCAGCACATCGGGTGCGGCGATCAGAGTCAGGCGCTCCCACTTCGATCCGTTCCAGACGTGTATCTGCGCCTCGGAGCGTGCGGTAACTTCCTGCACGTAGGGGAAGGTGCGCGATGTACGCACCAAACCATCGTCAAAAGGCTGCCGAATGGTGAAGGTGATCGTGGCAGGGTTGGTCTGCATGAACCCCATGTTCATATTCGCGATCAGCACATCGCGGGTGATGAACATCCCGCCGAAGGCGAACACGCCTACCGTAATTGCGGCGACGACTAACCCGGTACGAGATTTATTCCCCCAAATATCGCGCAGGACTTTCTTCCAGCGCGGGCTGTGTAAATCCAAAGTGAGTGTGTCCTCTCAAAACTGTCTTCATTCGGACGAGTTGCGATGAGTACATCACCGCCTCTTGCCCGTACTTAATGTCTGAGGCGAGTGAGCGTTGAATTGAATACGCTGAATGCATTCTTCCCAAACAAACAAAACACCACACGCTCAAGGAATGTGTCAGTGCTTTGAAGATACTCCATCGTTGTTGACAGCATGAACTCTGCGCATCGATCCATCGGATAGCCAAAAACACCCGTTGAGATGGCTGGAAAGGCAATCGAGCGCAAGCGGTTTTCATCAGCGACTCGCAAGCTGGATCGCGTTGCACTCTTAAGTTTGGTGTCAGCATCAGGATGACTTCCTAGCGGGCCTACTGCGTGGATAACATATCTGGCTTTGAGATTACCGCCGCCTGTGATCACGGCTTGCCCTTCGGGGCAATAACCGATCTCATCACATTCAACTTGTATCGATGGGCCGCCTCGCAAGCTGATCGCCTCTGCGACTCCCGCGCCAAGCTGCAAGTAACTGTTTGCGGGATTGACTATT
>Ga0075421_100009796_pt1 | contig 11818 bp, 13 predicted proteins | sample SoiMetdeltSBSDD5_FD_75292 | JGI IMG/M metagenome (GOLD analysis project Ga0075421, IMG submission 75292) | Bulk soil microbial communities from a Populus tree surrounding site in Tennessee, USA - Soil MetaG P. deltoides SBSDD5 | ecosystem: Environmental > Terrestrial > Soil > Tree plantation...
ACCACGGTGGCGTTGTAGGCCTCGATGGCCAGGATCATGGCCGTGTCGAGATCAGTCTCCAGGCCGTAGGCGATGGCCTTCTTGGCCTGGCGGATCGCGATGGGACCGTTGGCCGCGATCGTCGTGGCGATCTCGAGCGCGCGCGGGCGCGCCTGGCCCTTGGGCACGACGTGATTGACGAGGCCGGCCGCCTTGGCCTCGTCGACCTTCATGCGCCGGCCCGTGAAGATCAGCTCCTTGGCGAGCGGCGCACCCAGGATGCGCGGCAGGAGCTGCGTGCCGCCGATCCCGGGAAAGATGCCGAGCGTCGTCTCGGGAACGCCGAACACCGCGGTCTCGCCGGCCACGATGAAGTCGGAGAGGATCGCCAGCTCGCAGCCACCCGCGAGCGCGAAACCCTCCACGGCGGCGATCACCGGCACCGGGCACCGCAGCACGCGCATCGCCGCCTGCTCGAAGATGACGTGCTGGGCGCGCCACGCCTCGTCCGTCATCCCGTTTCGTTCCTTGAGATCGCCGCCCGCGCAGAAGGCGCGTTCGCCCGCGCCCGTGAAGACCACGGCGCGCACGTCGGGATCGCGCGGCAGCGCGTCGAAGCAGGCGAGGAGATCTTCGCCCATGGCGGTGTTCATCGCGTTCATCTGCTCGGGTCGGTTCAGCATCACCGTGACGACGTGGCCGTCGGGTGAACTCGTGACGAGCAGATGCCGGTACGCGTCGCTCATGCAACCACGCCTCGCGCGCGGAGGCCGCGCACGTCGTCGAGCGTGTAGCCGAGCCAGGTGAGGACGTCGGCGCTGTGCTCGCCGAGCGCGGGCGGGACGCGCCGCACGCCGGGCCGGCGGCCGTTCCACTGGAGCGGAAATCCGATGCTCCGGTAGTCGGCGTGACGCGGGTGCGGCGTGCTCATGACCATGCCGCTTTCGCGTGTCTGGGGTTCCGCGAGCACGGCGTCCACGGTGAGGATTGGCGCACACGGGACGCCCCGCGCGCGCAGCAGCTCGATGATCTCGGCCGTCTTCTTCTCGCGGGTGCGCGCGGACAGCTCGTCCACGAGCGCGGCGCGATGGCGTACGCGCGCGGGATTGTCGCGGAAGCGCTCGTCGCGCGCGAGCGCGGGCGCGCCGAGCGCGTCGGCGAGGCGGGCGAAGAGCGCATCCGACGCGGCCGCGATCATCGCGTAGCCGTCGGCGGTGGGGAACGCCTGATAGGGCGCGATCATGGCCGTGCCCGATCCCTGGGGTTGCGGGATCTCGCCCGTCGCGAAGTGCGCCGCCGCCTGGTGCGAGATCCACATGAGCGCGGTCTCGAAGAGCGCGGTGGTGACCTCCACCGCGCGCCCGGTTGCGTCGCGCTCACGCAGCGCGGCCACGATGCCGAGCGCTCCCCACATCCCGGTGCCCATGTCGATCACCGACGTTCCGAGCCGCGCCGGCTCCATCCCTGGATGCCCGTTCACGGACATGAGGCCGCCGTACGCCTGCATGAGCGGATCGTAGCCGGGTAGGTCGCGGAGCGGACCCCGCGTGCCGAAGGCGGTGATCGAGCAGTAGACGAGCCGCGGGTTGAGCGCGCGCGCACCCGCGAAGTCGAGACCCATCTCGGCCACGACGCCGGCGCGCAGGCTCTGCACGAAGACGTCGGCGCGCGAGATGAGCCGCTTCAGCACCTCGAGGCCGCCGTCGCGCTTGAGATCGAGGGCGAGGCTGCGTTTGTTGCGGTTCATCGACATGAAGGTGGCGCTCTCGTCGTCCCACCACGGCGGCGCCCACGCCCGCGCGTCGTCGCCGCGCTCCGGCCGCTCGATTTTGATGATGTCAGCGCCCATGTCGCCGAGGATCTGCGTGCAGAACGGACCGGCCACGTTTTGGGTGAGATCGGCGACGACGATGCCGTCGAGGGGGAGCGCCACGCCGAGAAGTCTACCACCGCGAATCTGAGGCGGCGGGGAGCGGCGGCCGCCACGCGCCGGAAGCGCAAGGCGGCCGCCGCGGGCGAGCTACTGGAACTTGTACTGCGTCTTGATCTTCGGATACTCGGGTGGCTTGCCGGTGAGATCGACTTCCCGGAACCAGCCGTCCGACCCTTCGAGCAAGAGATTGCCGTTGCTGTAGGTGACGAACTTGCCCCACGCCTTCGGAACGATCAGCGTGTACTTGGGCTCCGACGACTGCGCCTCCGCCGTGCGCAGCCACGGCCGCGACGTCAGCCACGGGTTGAGCGCGATGACCACGAGCGCCACCGCGATGACCCCCAGGATGACCTTGGTGAAGCGGTCCACGATCATGATGTCCTCCTTGTTGCTCGGCAAGCGGATGCGTGTGGAGCGATGCTCAGGGCGTGGCGAGCATCGCCTCCACGAACGTCCGCGCCTGCGGGGTGTCCCAGTCGCGCGGCCCGACGACGCGGCCGCGCAGCCGTCCACCCTTGTCGATGAAGTACACGGTGGGAGGGCCCCACACCCCATACGCACGACCGGTCACGTCGCCGCTCTCGTCGAGGAGGACGGGCGCCGTGTAGCCGCGCTCCTGCACCGTGCGCTTGACCGTGGCCGGGCTCTCGCGAAAGCTCACGAGCACCACGGCGAGGCCTCGCGCCTTGAGTTCGTCGTAGAGTCGGTTGACGGAAGGCAACTCCTTCCGGCAATCGGGTCACCAGGTCGCCCAGAAGAACAGCATCACCGTCTTGCCGCGCAGGTCCTCCAACCGCACCGTGCGTCCCGTGAGATCGGGAAGGCTGAAGGCCGGTGCCGGCTTCGGCGGCTCGTACGGTTGCACCTGCATCGCGGCGTAGTTGGGTGCGGCGCCGGCGCCGATGAGCGGCGCCAGCGCCATCAGGACGAGCACGGCCGCCGCGACCAGTGCTTTCATGACGCGGCGCCGGACTCCTTGAAGGCCTTCATGACCTCGTTGGGATCGAGGAGGTCGAGCGGATTCGTTTGCACGTTCGCCCAGCGCACCGTGCCTTGCTTGTCGATGACGAAGTACGCCCGCTTCGCGTAGCGGTAGATCGGGCTCGCCTCGTTCGTCTCGAGGGCGCCATATGCGGGCAGCATCTGACGACGGAAGTCGGAGAGCAGCACGTGATGCAGGTTCTCCTGCTTCGTGAACGCTTCGAGGGTAGCAGGGTGATCGGCGCTGACGCCCACGACCTGGGCGCCGGCGGCTTCGAACTGCGGCACGAGCGCGTCGAAGCCGCGAATCTCCTTCGTTCAGGTGCCGGTGAACGCCTGGATGAACGTGTAGAGGACGACCGGGCCCTTCGCGGTGAGCTCGCTGAGCTTCACCGGTTTGTTGCCGGGACCCACGAGCGAGAAGTCGGGCGCCTTGTCGCCGACGTTCAGCGCGCACGCAGGGCTCGCGGAGACGAGAGGGGCCATCGCGGCGATCAGCAGGACCGCGATGAGCAGACGTGGAGTGCGCATGTGACCTCCTCGGGCATCGACTGACGTGAGTTGCACGGATTCTACTATGGAGCCCTAGCGCCCGGTCAGCTCGCGGCGCACGACGGCGGCGCCGCCGGCGAGCGCACGAAGCTTCTGGTTACACATGTAGCGCGGGCTCCACCCGAACCCACAATCGGGATTGAGGGTCAGAAGTTCCGGGCGACAGACTTCCAGCACGCGACGGATTCTCGCCGCCACGTCCTCCGGGGTGTCCTGGCTGAAGCCCTTCACATCGACCACGCCCGCGCCCAGCTCCCGGCCGTCGCCGTGGCGCTTCCAGAGATCCAGCTCCGCCAGCTCCCGCCCCGCGAACTCCAGCACGAATTGCTGCGCCCGCGCCGCGAGGAGCCCGGGAAAGTACGGCGCGTAGGTGCGCGGGAACCGGGAGCGGCCGAAGCGATTGCCGAAGCAGACGTGGAAGGCCAGCTTGGCGCGGACGCCCTCGGTGGCGGCGTTGAACAACCGCGCCATCTCTTCGCCGGAGACGTTGCCGCGCGCGGGCTCGTCGATCTGGATGAAATCGGCGCCGGCGGCCACGAGGCCCTTCAGCTCCGTGTTGATGACCTCCGCGAAGCGCTCGGCGACGTCGACCACGCCCTTGTAGAACTTGCCGGGATGGATGCGTGAGCCGAACGTGAGCGGCCCCGCGCACGTCGCCTTCACGTGCCGGGTCGTGTGCGATTTCAGATATTCGAACTCCTTGACGATGCCGAGGCCGCCCGACGGCGTTTCGATCCGGCCCACCGCCTCGTAGCGCGTCTGCTGGTCGTAGCCCCACGGCCCCGCCTTGCGACGCACGGGCAGCGGCTGGATGTTCTTGATGATCGCGTAGTAGGAATCGACGTAGCCGTCGAGCCGACGGACCTCGCCGTCCGTGATGATGTCGATGCCCGCGCTCTCCATGTCGCGAATGGCGGTGTCGGCGGCGTCGTCGAGCATCTCCTCCAGATCGGCGGGGCCGAACTCGCCCGTCTCGTAGGCGCGCACGCCCACGAACCACCAGCCAGCGCGGCCGTGCGATCCCACCACCGCGGTCGGAATGAGGGGAACGGTTGCCATCAGGCTGCTCCTCCGATGATGCGCCGCACGGTGGCGTCGGCGTACGCGTCGCGGGGCGTGCCCGCGAAAACGATCTCGCCACGCTCGATGACGTAGAGCCGATTGGTGTCGGGCGGCACGTGGTGGATGTTGGACTCGGCGAGAAGAACGGCGCGGCCGAGCCGGGTGATCGTGGAGATCGAGTCCCGGATCCCGGGGATGATCGCGGGAGCCAGGCCTTCGAACGGTTCGTCGAGCACCAGGAGATCGGGATCGAGCGCGAGCGCGCGCGCGATGGACAGCATCTTGCGCTCACCGCCGGAGAGCTGGCTGCCGCCGCGCGCGGCGTAACCGCGGAGCGTGGGAAACACGTCGTAAGCGAGCGCCACGCGCTCGGCGCCGGGACGTCCCCCCGGTCGCGTCCACGTCGCGATCTCGATGTTCTCCGCCACCGACAGGCCCGCGAAGATGGCGCTGTCCTCGGGGGCGAAGCCGACGCCGAGCGCGGCGATCGCGTGCGTCGGAAGACCCGCAAGCGGCCGGTCCTTGAAGTCGATGCGCCCCGCCTCCGGAGCCACGTAGCCCATGATGGCGCGAAACGTCGTCGTCTTGCCGGCGCCGTTGCGGCCGACCAGACACACCAGCTCGCGCGCGTCCACCTCCAGGGAGACGCCATGCAGGATGCGGCTCCCCTGGATGGACACGTCGAGATCGCGCACCCGGAGCATCACGTGCGCGGCTTCCCGATCACGGTCGCCACCACCTCGGCATCGGCCCGGATGCCGTCCGGCGTGGTGTCGGCGAGCACCCGCCCCTGGTGCAGCGCGATGATCCGGTCGGAGTATCCGAAGACGATGTCCATGTCGTGCTCGACCTGGATGATCGCCTTGATGCCGACGCGCGTGGCCGCTTGCACGAGCACGTCCATGATCGCGGTCTTGTCGCGGGTGCTCACGCCCGACGTGGGCTCGTCGAGCAGGATGATCTCGGGGCGGAGCGCGAACGCGCTCGCCACGTCGAGCAGCTTCTTGTCGCCCTGGGGCAGCGTGCGCGCCGGCCGCGTCAGCTTGTCGTTGAATCCGAACAGCTCGGCCACTGCGCAGACACCGTCGCGGACGGCCGTGTCGCGATCGAGCGCGGCAAAGAGGCGCGTGCCGCGGCCGAGGCGGGACACGACCGCCACCGCGAGCGTCTCCGCGACCGTGAGTCCCGGGAAGACGTTGACGAGCTGGAAGCTGCGGGCGAGGCCGAGCCGCGCCAGGCGCACGGGTCCCACGCCGGCCACGTCCTCGTCCTTGAACCGCACGGTGCCCGCGGTTGGCGCGAGGAGACCGGTGAGCACGTTGACGAGCGTCGTCTTGCCGGCGCCGTTGGGTCCGATGATCGACACGAACTCGCCCGCGTTCACCGTCAGGCTCACGTCCTCGAGGGCGCAGAAGCTGCCGTAGAGCTTGCGCACGTGGGTGGCGGTGAGGAGCGCCATCACGCCCCCATGCGCGCGCGTCCCTCCACGAGGCCCATGAGGCCGTGCGGGAAGAAGATCACGACGAGGGCGAGGATGGCGCCGAAGACGAAGCGCCAGTACGGCGTGGCCGACATCACGACGTCTTGAAGGAAGATGAACACGAACGCGCCCAGGATGGGGCCGAAGAAGCTCGAGAACCCGCCCAGCAGGAGCATGAACACGAGGTTGCCGGAGTGGGTCCAGTACGCGAGCAGTGGATCGGCGAGCCCGGTGGGCACGGCGAGCAGCACGCCGCCCACGGCGCCGAAGACGGCCGCGATCAGGAACGCGTAGAAGCGGAAGCGGCGCACCCGCACGCCCACGTACTCCGCCTTCTCGGGATTCTCGCGGATCGAGCGCAGGCAGAGACCGAACGGCGAGTGCACCAGCCGCCACATCACGGCGGCCGCGAGCAAGAGCAGCGTCAGGCCGTAGAAGTAGTAGGGGCCGGTGAGGAACTGGACCTTGCCGAGCCCGGCGAAGGGCTGCCCGAGTAACAGCGGCCGCAGCACGCGCATGCCCTCGTCGCCGCCGGTGAGGTGATAGAACTTGTAGAGGAACGAGTAGAAGAGCATTCCGAACGCGAGCGTGAGCATCCCGAAGTAGATCTTCACGTAGCGCACGCAGAGCAGACCGACCGGCACCGCGACCACCACTGCCACCACCGCCGCCGCGAGGAGGACGACCTCGAAGTGCAGCACGCCGGCACCGCTCGTCAGATAGGCGGCCGTATAGGCGCCGAGCGCGATGAAGAGCGCGTGGCCGAAGGACAGGAGACCCGTGTAGCCGAACAGGAGGTTCATTCCGAGCAGCGCCACCGCGTAGCCGAAGAACGGCAGCATGAGCGTCGCGTAGTACGCGCCGCCCACGAACGGCACCGCCGCCGTGAGGAACAGCGCGGCGGCGCCGGCGACGTACGGGATGACGGCGCCGCGCATGTCGCGGCTCACGCGGCGGCCCGCGCGAAGAGGCCGGCGGGCCGCAGCACCAGCACCGCGATCACGATCACGTAGACCGCGAGCATCTCGACTTCCGCGTAGGTCGCGATGGCGACGGCCTTCAGCACGCCCACGAGGAGCGCACCCACGAAGGCGCCACGCATGCTGCCGAGGCCACCGATCACGACGACCGCGAACGCCTCCACGATGAGCTCGATGCCCATCTCGTTCATGGCGGCGGTGGCGGGAATGACGAGGGCGCCGCCCACGGTGCCGAGCGCAACGCCGAGCGTGAACACGCGCGAGTAGACGCGGGACACATCGACGCCGAGGGCCGCCGCCATCTCGCGGTTCTCGGCGGTGGCGCGCACGATGCGCCCGAAGCGTGTGCGCCCGAGCAGCCAGCCCATGCCGGCGGCGATGAGGCCGGCGGCGGCGATGACGATCAGATTGTAGACGGGCACGGTGACCCCGCCCACGCGCGCCTGACCGTAGACGAGGTAGAGGCTGCCCATCTGATGCGGGGCCGTGCCCCAGAAGAAGCGGATCACGTCCTCGAACATGAGCACGAGCGCGAAGGTGAGGAGGAGCTGGAAGCTCTCGTCCCGGTCGTAGATCGTGCGCAGGACGCGCTCGATGACGGGGCCGATGACGGCGAGCGCGAGGCCGCTCGCGACGAGCACCAGGATGAACAGCGCGGGCGGCACGCCCGCGCGCATCGCCCACGTCACCGCGGTGATGCCGAAGTAGGCGCCGAGCGCATAGAACGAGCCGCAGGCGAGGTTGATGATCCGCTGCACGCCGAAGACCAGCTGCAGCCCCGCCGCGACCAGGAAGAGGACGGCCGCGTGGAACGCGCCGCCGAGCAGGATGGAGAGCGCCTGCGGGATCAGGAGCCCGGCGACCTCAGATCTTCCAGCCGTTGATCCAGTCGTGGAGCCCGACGCCGCTCGGCTTCTGGATCTGCTTGGTGGTCATGGTCTCCACGGGATCGATGGTCACGAAGTCGTACTTGTTCTTGTGGGTGGAGAGCCCCTGGAAGAACGTGGCCTCCATGATGTGATCCTCGCGGTAGCGGCGCGGACCGGAGAGCGACTCCACCTCGATGCCCTCGAGGGCGCTGATCACCCCTTCGGGCGACGGCCACTTGCCGCCGGCGGCCTTCGCCGCCTTCTCCACCGCCGCCTTGTAGGCGACGATCGTGAAGTAGCCGTGATCGGACTCGTAGTTCGGCCACTCCTTGTACTTCTCCTGATGCTCGCGCACGAACTGCTTGAGGAGCGCGCTCGCGTTCGGCGCGTCGAAGTACATGCAGTTGTAGCCGAGGATCATGCCCTCCGGCGTGAAGGCTTTCTTCAGCGATTCGTGGACGCCGCCCGCCGTCGTCATCACGAACTTCGTGGTGCCGGTCATCCCCACCGCGTGCGCCTGCTTCAACAAGATGGGCGCGTCGCCGGACCAGAAGGAGCAGAAGATCAGGTCGGGCTTCGCCTGCTGGAGCGTCGCCACGTGCGAGGTGAAGTCGGTGGTGCCGAGCTTCGGCCACAGCTCGCTGACCGCGGTCACGCCCATGTCGTACTTCTTCATGATGGCGAGGAAGGTCGCCCACGTGTCCCGCCCGTACGAGTAGTCGTTGTTGATGCCGGCCACCGTCGCGATCTTCCCCTTGAACCGCCGCGCGGTGAGGATGGACGCCATCACCGCCTCCGCCTCGTTGTCCACGCTCCGGAAGGCGTACTTCACCTTCGGCATCGCCTCGTCCACGCCCTTCTGCGTGGTGGCATCCCAGGAGAGCCAGATCGTGTTCAGCTCTTCCGCCACCGGTCCGAGCGCGAGCCCCACCGCCGTCGAGATCCCGCCCGAGACGACGTCGACCTTGTGCTGGAGCGCCAGCTTGCGGAACCGCTCCACCGTATCCTTGGGGTTCGACTCCTCCTCGATCACCAGCTCGATCTTGCGCCCGAGGATGCCGCCCGCGGCGTTGATCCGCTCCGTCGCCCACTGCACGCCGCGCAGGCCGGACTCACCCACCGGCGCCGCCACTCCCGCCTTGATGGTGAGGACGCCGATCCGGACCGGGGTGCCCTGGGCGAAGGCGGGGGCTTGGTGCCAGGGGGCGCTGGCCGCGGCCGTGCCCAGGAGCTTCAGGAAATTCCGGCGCGTGGTGACCATGGAGATCTCCTTTGGGACCACCCTTCGTGAAGCGGCCAATTCTACCTCACGTTGTCCTGTCCCCGAGGCGCCGGGTGCTAGAATCCCCTTCCAGAGTCAACCGAGCCCACCGAGCGAGGCGAACCGTGCACGTCCGGTTTTGGGGGACACGGGGGTCCATTTCAGCGCCGGGCCGGAACACCGCGACATACGGCGGGAACACCGCCTGCCTCGAGGTGAACGCCGGCGATGGCACCCTCATTGTTCTCGATTGTGGTACGGGAGCCCGTGAGCTCGGCTTGCGGCTGGCGCGGGAGCGTCCGAACCCGCTCCGACTCCACCTGCTGATCGGCCACACCCACTGGGATCACATCCAGGGCTTTCCGTTCTTCGTCCCCGCGTTCCTTCCCAGCGCCGAGATCAACGTCTACGCTCCCCTCGGCTTCCAGCGCGGGCTCGAGGAAGCGATGGCGGGGCAGATGGAATACTCGTACTTCCCCGTCAAGCTCCGCGAGCTTCGGAGCCGCATGCACTTCACCGAGCTGGACGAGGGCTCGTTCCGGATCGGCGAGGTCCACGTGGAGACGCAGTATCTCAATCACACCGCGCCCACCATCGCCTACCGGCTCACGCACGGCGGCGCCACTCTCGCCTACGTGACGGACCACGAACCGTTCTGGCGCCCCACCGACGGCATCCTGCGCCATCCCGGCGACCAGCGGCACGTGGCGTTCATCCGCGGCGCCGATCTCGTGGTTCATGACGCGCAGTACAGCGACGAGGAGTACCGCAGCAAGATCGGCTGGGGCCACAGCACGGTGGAGTACGCGACCGACGTCGCCCTCGCCGCCGGCGCCCGGCGCCTTGCGCTCTTCCACCACGATCCCGCCCACGACGACGCCACGGTCACCATGCTCGAGGCGCGCGTGCGCGCGCGGGTGGTGGCGGCGCGCGGCAGCCTCGACGTCTTCGCCGCCCGCGAAGGTATGGAGCTGGTCGTGGACGGCGCCGGCGGCGCCCGCACGACGGTGGTGGGATCGGCGCTGGAGCGCCGGGCCATCGCGGGCGCGCGCGTCCTCGTGGTGAGCGCGAACGAGAGCGACGTGGCCGCCATCGGCGACGTGCTCGCCGACGATGATCTGCTCATGATGCGCATGCGCGACGTGGCGAGCACGCGGGCGGGGATCGGCGACGGTGTGCCCGACCTCGCGATCGTCGATATGGAGCTGCCCGACGGCGACGGCCTCACGCTCATTCCCGTTCTTCGCGAGGTGAGCGGCCGGCTCGATTTCCCGATCATCTTCATGGTCGCGGTCGCCGAGACCGAGCGCCTGCTGACCGGGCTCGCCGAGGCGTCCTTCGACGTCCTCCCCAAGCCCTTCAGCCCGCCCATGCTGCGCGCGCGCATCCGCGCCTGGCTCTCCCGCACGCTCAACGGTGGCCCGTCGCGCCGCCGGCGCCGGGGGGCGCTCGCGCCGGGAGCGGAGGCGCCCAGCTTCGCGGAGTTGATCGCCCCCATGCCGCTCTTCCGGTCGCTGGCGCGCGACGACCGCGAGCGCCTGGTCGCGGACACGACCGATCATCACTACGTACCCGGGCAGGACATCATCCGCGAGGGCGATCCGTCCGACCGCGTCTTCGTCGTCGTGTCCGGGCGCGTCCGCGTGCTGGAGACCTCGCCGGAGACGCAGACCGAGGTCTTGCTGGCCGAGCTCGGCCCCGGCGAGGTGTTCGGCGAGCTGGGGATCCTGCGCGAGCAGCCGCGCTCGGCCACGGTGGTCGCGGTGGAGACCACCCACTGCCTCATCGTTCCCCAGCGCGATTTTCTACGGTCGGTGACGGGCGCGCCGGGTCTGGCGGTGGGACTGTTGCGGATGATCGCCGGGCGCCTCGGCGATGCCGATCGCCGTCTCGCCCGCTACGCACCCGACCCGCTCACCGGCCTCGCGAGCCGGCGCGCCTTTCACGATCAGTATCGACGGTGCGCGGCCGCCGCCCGGCGCGCGCGCACCGGTGTGCTCATGCTCGTGCTCGACGTGCCCCAGCTCAACGCGGTGAACTCACGCTACGGCTACACGGTCGGCGACGACGTGCTGCGCGCGGTCGCCGATGCGCTCATGGAGGCCACGCGCGCGACGGACCTCGTGGGGCGCGTGGGCACCGACGAGTTCGCGGTGCTGCTGGTCGACGCACGGCCCAAGGACGTGGGCGCCATCACCGGCCGCGTCCAGGCGAAGCTCGCCGACCTCGCGCACAAGCGCGAGTTGCCGCTCGAGGTCGTCTGCAAGATCGGCGTCGCGTACCGCGAGACGCCGCCCGAGACCGCGGACGAATTGCTGGGTGCCGCCAGTGCGGACATGCAGCGGTCCAAGCCCTCCGCCTGACGCGCGCCGGTATCCACCTGCGACGTCCATCGATCAACGGCGCGCTGGTCGAGGACGCGGTCATTGACAAGCTCTGAAGCTGCCTCACACGTGGTCTGGAACGCCTTCAATCCAGGCGTTCCGATTTCAGCTCCCGTCCTCTCCCTTTGCGCTCGAGGAACGTCTGCAGGCGTTCTCGCGCCGGTGCGCCGGGGCGGAGAAGCGCGCCGAAGCGCGCCGGCTCCTCACCGCGTCCGCCGTTCCTGAGCGCGGCCACGATCGCCTTGGTGGCGGAGAGCGCCTCGCGCGGGGCGCGCGCGATCTCCCTCGCCCACGCCATTGCGCTCGCCTCCAGGGTGGCGGCCGCCACCACGCGGTT